>ERZ778017.930-NODE-930-length-34038-cov-133.935026_pt1 | contig 34038 bp, 30 predicted proteins | sample MGYA00375747_ERZ778017 | MGnify/ENA primary metagenome ERZ778017 (study PRJEB29350, sample SAMN05509838) | bioreactor metagenome | biome: bioreactor; material: wastewater | place: South Africa: University of Cape Town | collected 2014-03-17 ...
CTCATAATCGATTGGTCACTGGTTCAAATCCAGTAGGGCCCACCACGTTCTAGACGGCGTGATTGCCATCACGCTGCACCGATTCTCCGTCGTTCTTGTACGCGGCGGGTTTCAACCAGGACCTGTCCCGTTGGTGCGTAGTGAACATACCCGGTGAACCGCTTTACTTCAGCGGAGGGTGGACCCTGCCCAAGCCGAACGGGGGAGCCTGCACCCAGTGAGGCTCGTGGACGGCCGCGCCGGTGTCGATGCGCCAGGTGAGCGCCTCCGAGTCGACGTGGCGTACGGCCCAGCTGTAGGTGACGGGCTCGCCGAACTTCACCGTGTCGCGGTCGACGGTGAACGTCTCTATATTACGGGCGCGTCGTACACCGGGTGGACGGTGATGGTGACCGTCGCGGAGGCGCGGGCGCTGGTGACCCTGAAAGTGAGCGCCTCACCACCTGAGTGAGCGCCACTCAGCGTGACCTGGAGGGGAGTGTCTTCGTCCGCCTCCACCTCTAGCTCGTCAGCGGTGACGTCACGGGGAGTAGCCGGACCGCTCTCAGGGTTGGTGCACGCCGCCAGGACGAGCGTAAGCAAGCCAAGGAAGAGGACGCGAAGTAGGTGACGGTGATGGCTGACTTTCATGCCGCTTCTCCAGACGCTGCAGCGAAATGCCTGGCAAGCGTCCCGCTGCCGCTTTTGCGTATTTCCGCCCCTGGTGGCAGCGTTCGTGTCCGGGGCGGCTGGGTTGCTGCCTCGGGCAGGGTAACCCGTGGTCCCACCGATGTTCAGGAGGACGTGGAACAGTGCGCCCGAGACGATCACCGCTCGGTTGAAGCTGCTCCCTTTGAGAATCGCCTTAAGGAGGAACCCGTGGAAGTCCTGCCGCGCAGCTTGTGTTCTGAACGCCTGCGCCGCCACAGTCGCCACATGACCGCCAGTGCCGGGCTCAACGTCACCCCTATGAGGAGTGGCGCCAGGCAGCTCAGCCAGGCTGAGCCCCCCTGACCCCCAGCCGATTGGGAACGTGCGCCAGCGCGAACAGGGCTTGGGAGGCGAACGCCGCCAGGACGATCGCGGCGGTGACGCCTAGGCGCTGGAACTGGCGGTCTCAAGTTGTCAGGGCAGCACCTATGTCTAGAGCGGGTCTTGTACGGCGCCGGTGAGGGCCAGCCAAGGTGAAGCGAGCCAAGATAGAGAAGTCCGGCCAAGACCAAAGCCACAATTGGGGAATCAAGGGGGCCATCACCTCGATGTTCCCGGGGCAGCCCTGCTTCCGGTTCGCACGATCCGGCTCAAGGCCCCACCGATCTCCCGCATAGCCTCCTCGAGCGTCAATCCCCGCCCCTCGTTCCAGGCCGACGCCAGCCTCGCGCCGCCCGGCAAGTCGCGGGCCAGGCTCACCTCGCGCGCTTGAGCCTCACGCGCCGGCTCCGACAGCGGCGCCCCCAGGGCCTCGCGTAACACTTCAGCCGCCCCCCACAAGTGCGCCGCCCGCCGCGTCTCGCCCTGCATCAGCGCCAGGGTGGCGAACGCCTCGAACGCTATCGCTACGCCCGGCGCGTTGCCCGCCTCGTGGTCGATGGTCAGCGCCTCGTGGAACGCCGTTGCCGCCTGCTCGATGTCGCCTTGGCTCAGGGCCAGGTGTCCAAGATGGTTGAGGGACTCCGCCACCCCCAGCGCGTCGCCCAGTCCGCGCCTCAGCGTTAGGCTCTCCTGGTGGCGCTCCCGCGCGGCGCGGTGGTCACCCAGCTTGCTGGCCAGCAGCCCGAGGTTGCTCAACGCCACCGCCACGCTCCAGTCGTTGCCCAGGCCCCGCATCACCTCCAGGCTCTCCTCGAACAACGGGTGCGCCGCGGCGTAATCGCCCTGAGCGGCGTGCACCCCGCCGATGTTATAGAGCGAGGCGGCGATACCCCAGGCGTGCCCTAGCTCGCGGCGGATGACCAGCGCTTCCCGATGCAGCGAGCGCGCCGCCGCAAGATCGCCGAGCGAGAACGCCAACGTCCCCGCCCCGCTCAAAGCCTTGGCCCTTACCGCCGTGCCTTGCTGCGCGGCGGGATGCCCGAGCAGCTCGGCGTACCAGGTTTGCCATTCACTCAGGTGGCCGCGCAGGGGCCAGTACTGCCACAGAGCCCCCATGATGCGCAGGCCGTCGTCCGGGTTCCCTGACTCGAGGGACCACGCCAGGGCGGAGCGCAGGTTGTCGCTCTCGCTCCGCAGCCGCTCGAGCCACGTCGACTGCTGGGCGCCCTTCAGCATCTGCTCGGCGCGTTCCGCTAGCACCACGAAGTACGCGCCGTGGCTGGCACGCAGGCGTTCTCGCTCGCTCGCGTGCGCCGCCAGCTTCTCCCTCGAGTAGTCGTACAGGAGGGGATGACGGTCGTAGCGCCCGCCGTCCACGACTCGCACCAACGACTTGTCGACCAGCGACGCCAACCGCGCGATGCTTGCGTCCACCACCTGGGAGGCCGCCTCACGCGTGAAGCCGCCCGCGAACACCGCTAGCCCGCGCATCGCTTGCCGTTCCAGTGGCTCGAGCAGTGCCCAGGAGTAATCGAACGTGGCGCGCAGGCTCTCGTGGCGTGGCGGCGCCGTGCGCGTGGTCGACACCAACAGGTTCAGGCTCCGCTCCAACTCGTTGGCGATCTCCTCTACCGGCAGCAGCCCCACCCAGGCGGCGGCGAGCTCGATCGCTAACGGCAGCCCGTCCACCAGTCGGCAGATCCGCGCCACGTGGGGCAACGTCGCGCCGTCGAGCCCGAAATCCAGCCGCGCGCGGCGCGCGCGTTGCCAGAACAGCGACACTGCCTCCTGGTACCGCGCCTCGGCCATGGTCAATCCAGCGGGCGGCAGGGGAAGCCCTCCCAGGCGGAACAGCTGCTCATCCGCCAGGCCGAGCCGTTCGCGCGAGGTGACTAGCAGCTTGAGGCCGGGGCATGCCGCCACGAGCGCCGCCAGGACGGTGGCGCCGGCGCTCAGCTGCTCGAAGTTGTCGATCACGATCAGCATGTGGCGCTCGCCGATGTGCCGGGCCAGCTCTTCCAGCGGCTGGTGCTCGCCGCTCAGCTTCAGCCCCAGCACCGACGCAAGTACGGGCACGGTGAGGTCGGGAGAGGTGACGGACTCCAGCGCCACGAAGTACACGCCACCCCGGAACCTGCCCTCCTGCGCCTCACCGGCCGCGGCCTGAAGCGCCAGGCTAGTCTTGCCCACGCCACCCGCGCCGGCCAGCGTGATGAGCCTGGTGTCCGGCTCGGCCAACAGCCTGGCCAGCGCCACGAGTTCCGGATCGCGGCCGACGAAAGAGGTGGCGCGCTGCGGGAGGTTGTTGGGGGCGCCTCCCGCAGTCGGCACGGCGGCCTGCAACTGCTGTCGCGCTTCCTCGCGCGTGAGCTCGAAGGCGGGTCCGAAGTCACCGGCCGCCGCCGCCACCGTTTCGGCCCTGGCGCTGTTCCCGGCTGTAAGTAGCCGGTAGAGCCGCAACGCGACTTCATGCTCCGGCGGTCCGGCGCCCGCCAGGCCGAGCGCCGTCTCGGCCAGCCCCGTGGCCGCCCGGAAGTCGCTCACTGCGGCGTCGGCCTCGGCCAGGTCGAGCAGCGCGCGCCGCGCTCCGGCAGCCAGCAGCTCGCGCGTGGCGTAGACCCACTCCTCCAGCTCCACCCCGCAGTCGTTCAGGTGAAAGTGCGGAACGAACGCTCCGCGGTACAGCCGCACGGCCGCCGCGGCGTCACGACCCTCCACCAGCTGCAGGAAGCGCGAAGCGTCGCTGACAACGGCGGCGCGCACCAGTTCGCCCTCGACCTCCACCGACCCCGCCGCTCCTTGGCGTAGTTGGAGCAGCGCCATGCGCACGCTGGTGGCGGGCTCCACCGCCGCGGGCCAGAACAGTTCCGCCAGGTGCCGCCGACTCTTGGTCCCCTCGAGCGCCAGGTAGGCGAGCAGCAACAGCGGCTTCTGCCGCCTGAAGCCGCTACCCTCCAGCTCGAGCGCGCCGAGCGTTCGCAGTTGCATCGCCCGATTATAGGCGCGCGTTTACGCTCAGTTTACGGAGCGTGGTGCAGGTTGTCCGGGAGTCGAACCGAGAGGCGGTACGCAGATGATCACAGGGTTCCATCTCGAGCAAGCAGCGCCGAAGCGGCTTGGCCGCATCCTGGCTTTACTCCTCTTCGCGCTCCTCGGAGCCGCGTGCACCGGCCAAGGGTCGGCCGGCGACGGCAACGAACCACCACCCACCGACGGTCCGCCCGGCGGTGGCTCCGCCTCGCAGCCGCTGCATGACACCATCGCCTACGCCCGCGCCGGCGGCGACGAGATCCACCTGATCGGCCCCGACGGCGGCAACGACCGCGCCCTCTGGGCGCACGGTCGCGCCGATCCCGACGACGTCTACGACGTCTGGAGCATGGCCTGGAACCCCGCCGCTACCGAACTCGCCTTCGTGAGCTCCCACGAGAACTGGTGTTCGCTCTACGCCTCGGACGTCTTCGCCATCGGCGCCGACGGCGAGGGTTACCGTCGGATCACCCAAGCGCCCTCCTGCGCCGCGCTGGCAAGCTACCCCCAGGGAACGGTGCGCGTGCCCATCGTCAACAACAGTTACGACTCGTTCACCGGTTTCCTATACTTCCAGGGCGCCGCCAGCCTCCAGTCCGCCTTCCTGGCGCCGCTGGCGACGGGCATGGTGACGTTCGAGGACGTCGCCGACTTCGGCGCGGGCGACGACGGCCTGCAGGTGGGCGCGATCGTCTACGGCACCGAGCGCGAGATCGTTTTCTCGACGACCATCGACGTTGCCGCCGGCGCCACGGTGACCACCGGCGAGACCTCCCTCTACCCTCCCTCCTCCACCTGGGAGGTGCGTTCGCCCAGCTGGAGCGCCGACGGCGCCAGGATCGCCCACCTCCTCAACTTCGACGGCCTCTGGCAACTGCCGCGCAACCCCGAGCCACTCGAGTTCGGAACCTCGCTTCTCGAGGGGGAGACAAGACCCAGCGACTTCGTGGCGTTGATGGCCGCCGGCCCGACCAGCGCCACCGCCGACCAACTGCTCTACGCCAAGTCGTTCGGCAACGCCGGCGTCTACCTGACCCTCGAGGGCAGCGCCGACGCCGGGGTGCCGTTGGTGACGGTCGACTCGCTCGAGGCGGTGTTGGGGCTGGCCTGGCTCCCCGACGGCAGCGGCTTCGTGTTTTCGGTCACCGAAGGTGACCCCTTCGGCGAGGGGTACAGCGCCAACCTTCATCACTACGACCTCGGAACCGACCAGATCACGCGCATCACATCGTTCGTAGGCGACTTCGCTGGGCAGCTGAGCGTCTCCGGTGACGGTCGGCGCCTGGTGTTCGAGCGCGCCGCGGAGCTCGACGGCTTCGGGGGCAGCCTGCTCGATCCCGACCTGTGGATCGTCGACATCGACGGCGGCGGACTGGAGTTGCTGGTCGCGGACGCGTACGCACCAGCCTGGAGTCGCTAGGGCCAGCCTGTAGACGAACCGTGCGATGAGCACAACGGCCAGCGGTGCGTGGTTGGCACCACCGGTAACGCCGTGGCCCTCTCCAACGTGGTGATGGGCGCCACGGTGATCCTCGTCCTGGTGAACTGAGACCGTACGGTCTCGGCACCGGTGGGTCTCACGCCGGGGGCAGTGGCGCGAGACCACATAGGGCTAAAGTGAGGTGGTCAAGATGAGCGCCCTCATCCTGCTGTTCGCCTTCCGCCTTCAGCGCTTACGCGGCCGATGAGCAGCAAAAGATAGGTCCTGAGCATGTCCGACCAACGAAGCGCCTCAACGCGACAACGGCCCCGAGACGCGTCGCAAGGCAGAAGGAGCGACCCGAACGTGCCCGGCGGACCCGGCTTGGGGTCCCCCAGCGGTCAACCGAGAGGCTGCTGCTCATGGTGGGCCTGTTCGTAGTCAACTACCTGGTCGTCTCGCTCTTCTTCCCCGCCGGCAGCGGTCCCGTCGAGATCCCCTACAACCTCTTCCGTGAGCAGGTCGAGGCGGGCAACGTGGTCTCCGTGGCGACCCGCGCCGACGTCATGCAGGGGGTCTTCGAAGACCCCGTCGCCGTGTCGGTGCCCGGTGCTGGCGGCCTCTTCACTGCGGCGGAGCCGGAGCCAGTCGAGGTCACGGCGTTCTCGACCACGCTGCCTTCGTTCCTCTCCCCTGGGCTCGATGACCTGCTGCTGGCGAACGGCGTGGAGATCAACGCCGAATGGCTCGAGACGCAGCGCAGCCCGCTGTTGACACTGCTGTTCTCCTTCGGGCCTGCCCTGCTGATGATCGGCCTGTTCGTCTGGTTCACTCGCCGCATGGCGCGCGGGGCCGGCGGCGCGGGCGCAGGCATCGGCAACATGTTCGGCATGGGCTGGAGCCGCGCCAAGCGCTACGACAAGCAAGAGGACAAGGTGACCTTCGAGGGCGTGGCCGGCATCGACGAGGCCGAGCACGAGCTCGCCGAGATCGTCGACTTCCTCAAACATCCCCAGAAGTACACGCGCCTCGGCGGGTCGGCCCCGAAAGGCGTGCTCCTGGTCGGCCAGCCAGGCACCGGCAAGACGCTCCTCGCCAAGGCCGTGGCGGGCGAGGCCGGGGTGCCGTTCTTCAGCATGAACGCCTCCGAGTTCGTGTAGATGATCGTCGGCGTGGGCGCCAGCAGCGAGCAGGAGCAGACCCTCAACCAGATCCTCACCGAGATGGACGGCTTCAGCACCGAGGAGGGCGTCATCGTGCTGGCTGCCACCAACATGCCCGAGGTCCTCGACCCGGCCCTGCTGCGCGCCGGCCGCTTCGATCGACGCGTCACGGTGCAGCCGCCGGATAAGGTCGGACGTAAAGCCATACTCGAGGTGCACACCCGCAAGGTGCCGCTGGGGCCCGACGTCGACCTGACCGCCGTCGCTGCTATGACCCCCGGCTTGGTCGGCGCCGACCTGCGCAACCTCGTCAACGAGGCCGCCATCCTCGCCGCCAGGAACGGGCAGGACACGATCACGCAGGCCAACTTCGCCGACTCGCTCGAGAAGATCATCCTCGGCCCCGAACGCAAGCTGCTCCTCAAGCGCGAGGACCGCGAACGCGTGGCGTTCCACGAGGCCGGCCACGCCATCCTTGGGCTGGTCGTACCCGGCGCCGACCCCGTCAGCCGCGTGACCATCACGCCGCGCGGCCAGTCCCTCGGCGTCACTTACCAGCGGCCGGAGGACGACCGCTACAACTACTCAGAGTCCTACCTGCGCGGCCGCATCATCGGCGCGCTTGGTGGCCGGGCGGCGGAAGAGGTCGTCTACGGCGACCGCACCACCGGCGCCGAGAACGACCTGCAACAGGTGACCCGCATGGCGCAGGGCATGGTCACCCGCTGGGGCATGAGCGAAGCCATCGGCCCCGTCGCCTTGGCGCCCGAGGGCGGCCAGTACCTCGGCGAAGCACAACCAGGTGTGTCGTCGGGCTTCAGCCAGGCGACTCACGAACGCGTCGACCTCGCCACCCGCCAGATCATCGAGGAGTGCTACCAGGAGGCGCTAAGACTCCTCAAGGAGCACAGGACCGAACTTGACAAGCTGGCGGCCGCCCTGATGGAGCATGAGTCGCTCGACGAGCGCGAGGTGCTCGAAGCGACCGGCATCCCTAGCCAGGTTGAGCACCGTGACCTGCCGGAGGTGCCCCCAAAGGGTGCTAGGTAGGCCAGGCCGTCACGCCGACCTCAGTGCTCCACCCGCCTGATCATGAGGTACGACCCGTACGCCATCAAGACCGCGAGGAGGAGACCCCAGAGGGTCGTTCCGAGCAGGCCTTGCGTGACGAACCAGGTGACGACGGTGCCCCACGAGCCCGAGCGGATCACGAGAATGATGGCTAGTGCGAGGACGATGCTTAGCCCGGTAAGGACGCTGGTGAGCACGACGCCACCCCAACGCTTGGCGATCGCCGCGCACGTGTAGCCGAAGAGGAACAAGAGGCACGCGACGACGAAGTAGCTGAGTGCGGCTACGGGCAGTTGGCTGCCGCTTAGGCCGGGGATAGTGAAGTAGCCGTTCATGCCCCAGCCTCCGGTGGCCGCCTCGATGAGTGAGATCACCAGGTAGAAGGTGGCGAGGATGCCGGCCGTCGTCGCGGCGGTGAGGAGGGTGCCTAGGTGGAAGTCGCGCCGCGTGGTGCTCATGGCTTGGGAGAAGGGGAACGTGAGGGCGAGCGCCTGCCAGCCCACGACGCTGAAGTACCAGAGCGGCGCGGCGACGGCGCCGCCCGCGAACTTGAGCTCGTCAGTTGGCACGAGCAGCAGGATGAGAATCGCCAGTAGGAACGCGCCTGACAGGATGACAAGGGGCATGCCGACGTACGTTCGGCGGTTGACGAACTGCAGTCTCATGACTGTGACGACCCTGGTCATCGCGCGGCTCCTTGATCGGCGGCGGTGCCCGCCGCGGCTTGCGTCGCCCTCACCACTAGTTGTTGAAGCGTTACTGGACTGACGTCGAGGTCGTTGGCGGTGAGCGCGGCGCGGTCCTGGTGGGTGAGGTGGCCCAGTACGGTGACGGCGCTGAGCGCGCCGAGCGCCTGCCGGTGTATCACCGCGCGGCCGGCGGTGAAAGCGGCCACCTTCGTGTTGTCGCCGCGGATAACCACGGCCCGGTCGCGGAGGTCGTCTGTCGCATCGTTCAGGATGACGCGGCCGTTGTCGAGCACGATGACGCGCTCGAGGATGTTGGCGATCTCGTCTATCAGGTGTGACGAGAGGACGATGGTGCGGGGGTGCTCCGCGTAGTCCTCAAGCAGGCGGTCGTAGAAGATCTCGCGGGCAGCAGCGTCGAAGCCTAGGTAGGGCTCGTCGAAGAACGTGACTTCCGCGCGCGCCGCCAGGCCGATGATGGCGCCAACGGCCGAGAGTTGTCCGCGGGAGAGCTTCTTGATCGGCGTGGCGACGGGCAGCCTGAAGTCGGCAACGAGGCGCTCGGCTAGCGCCTGGTTCCAGTTAGGGAAGCACAAGCGTGCTATGCGGAACGCATGCACTGGTTTGGAGGAGTCCGGGTACACCTGGTTGTCGCGCATGAAGCACATGCGCCGCAGGACGCCCGCGTTCTCGTACGGCTCCTCGCCGAACACCTGCACTTTGCCAGAGCTGGCGAACGCCTGGGCGGTGATGATCGACATGAGCGTCGTCTTGCCAGCGCCGTTGCGCCCCAAGAGGCCGTAGATGGTGTTCGGCTCGAGGTTGAAGCTCACCTCATCGAGAGCAACGGTGTTCCCGAACCGTTTGGTGAGGTCTTTGACTTCGACAACTTTCGTCATCCGGCGGTCCTTTCGCTGAAGCGCTGGTTGATCAGGGCGGCGAGGTCGTCCGCGCTCAGTCCGAGCTTGTGGGCCTCTGCCACGAGGGGTTCTAGGTAAGTGTCCGAGAAGGCGGCGCGGCGTTCCTTGAGGAGTGCTTGTCGGGCTCCGCTCGCCACGAACATGCCGATGCCGCGTTGCTTGTAGAGCACACCTTTGTCGACGAGGAGGCCGATGCCCTTGAGGGCGGTGGCTGGGTTGATGCGGTAGAACGCCGCGAGTTCGTTGGTAGACGGGGCCTGGGCTTCCTCTGCGAGGTGGCCGTCGACGATCGAGTCCTCGATTCGTTCCGCGATTTGCAGGAAGAGCGCCTTGCTGTCGTCGACCATCACACCTCCACTTAGTGGGTTAGTTACTCCACTAATGAACCATATAAGCGAGGGGCTGTCAAGGGTGCGTGAGCACCGTTCTCAGCGGCGGCCATGACCCACGTCACGGCATTACCGCCTCTGGTCGCAGTTGAATCGTGGGATAGGCCGCGAGGACATGAGCGTCGTCACATGCGTGGGTGCCCATGGTCTCGTGGACCTCTCATGTAGGCGGACCCCCGCACTCGCCTGCTGGGGTGGCTCGCCCTGTGAACGGGAGGCAAGAAGTATGGCTCACGGCATTGCATACCCACCGCGCTCGAGGGCGAGCGGGCCGGGACTCGACTGATGGCTCAAGACATACCTCTGTTGACGCTAAAGCGGCCCCTAACGGTTAGCAAGGCAAGCGTCGAGCCGGTAGCCGATACCGATACCGCCTGGACGCGCCTCATCTACTCGTACGCTGCGACCGCCACGTTCTGGCTTATCTGGGGCACCCTGATCGGGCTGTACCTCAGCATCAAGTTCGCTACGCCGGACATAGATCACGTCTCGTGGTTGTCGTATGGCCGGCTGCGGCCGGTGCACACGAACACGGTGTTCTGGGGCTGGGCAACGCTGGCGATGATAGCTGCGGCCCTGTACGTCGTGCCGCGCACGAGCATGCGGCGGCTCTGGTCCATCCCCCTCGCCTGGGTGAGCCTGTGGCTCGTGAACATCTCGGTACTGGTCGGCGACTTGCTGCTCATGGCGGGCATAAACAACGGCGGCCAGGAGTACCGGGAGTACATCTGGCCGGTGCAGGCGGTCTTCGCGGTGGGGGTCATCCTCGTCGCATACAACCTCATACGCACGATCGCGGACCGCGGCATCGAAGAGATCTACATCTCCAACTGGTACATCATGGCCGCGTTCCTGTGGACCATTCCCCTCATCGTGATCGCCTACATACCCGCTTACCAGCAGAACGCCATCAGTGAGACGGTCATCCAGGGCTACTACATGCACATGGGCGTCGGGATGTGGTTCACGCCGATGGTGCTTGGCCTCACGTACTACGTGCTGCCCAAGCTGCTGAACAAGCCCATCTACTCGTACTCGCTAGGCGTGTTGGCGTTCTGGACGCAGATGACGTTCTACACGATGATCGGGGCGCACCACTTCATCTTCGCCCCCACACCGTGGTGGCTACAGACCGTCGCCATCATCTTCTCCGTCGGGATGATCATCACGCTGGCCGCAGGTACCGGCAACTTCCTGCTCACCATGCGCGGCGAGGGCCGCGCCATAGCGCGGTCATACAGCTTGCCGTTCATCCTCGCTGGCGTCATCTCCTACTTCTTCTTCTCGGCGCAGGGCTCGCTCGAGGCCATCCGCAGCATTCAGGGCCTATGGCACTTCACTAATTACACGGTCGCGCACTCGCACCTCACCATGTACGGCTTCGTCGTGCTTCTGATCTGGGGGGCGCTGTACGGCATTCTCCCGCGCCTCACCGGCCACGAGCCGCCCGCCTTCTGGGTTGGCGTGCACTTCTGGTTTGCCGTCGTTGGCCTCGTCCTGTACTCCACGGCCCTGATGGTAGGCGGTACGGTTCAGGGCCTCAGCTGGATGAGCGGCTCGCCGTTCATCGACTCCGTCAAGGCCATGGCCTCGTACTGGCTATGGCGCGCGGTTGGCGGCACGCTCATGTTCCTCAGCCACATCATCTTCGCCTTCAACATGTGGAGCATGCGCCCGCGGCCCGCCACGAGCCCCGCCACGGCCGGCGCAGCCGAGGTGGCGGCGTGAACTTCCACAAGAACCACTGGTTGCTGTTCGGCGTCACGTTCTTCGGGTTCATCGGCCTGTCGCTGATCGTCGGCATCCTGCCTGCCATCTGGGTGCAGAACAACTCGGAACCGATGCCTGGCGCCATGCCGATGACGGCCATCGAGCGCGAAGGGCTCGCCGTCTACGTGGGCGAGGGGTGCGTGGCGTGCCACACGCAGCAAGTGCGGCCGCTAGAGATGGACCAGCCTTGGGGCAGGCCAGCGGCCCCAGGCGATTACGCCTACGTCACGCCGCTAGGCGTGTGGTCGCCATACGCTCCTGCCGTGCTCGGCAGCGAGCGTACCGGGCCCGACCTCACGAACGTCGGGGCACGCCAAGCAAGCGATGTGTGGCAACTCATCCACCTCTACAACCCGCGTTCCGTCGTTCCTGACTCCGTCATGCCCGCGTACCCGTGGCTCTTCGAACACGTGAGTACCGTGCCGAGTGGCAAGACGGCCGTTCCGGTACCACCTGACTTCGCGCCGAAAGACGGGTCCCTCATCGTGCCTAACGCCAGGGGTGAGGCTCTCGTCGCCTACCTACTCTCCCTGAAGCAGCCATCGTTGACGGCCGCAGCGCCAGCAGGGGCGCCGCCGGCAGCTGCCGCGCCGGCGGCTGCTGAACCAGCTGCGCCGGCGGCCGCCACGCCGCCCGCGGCGCCCGCGCCTGCGGCCACGCCCCCCGCGACGCCTGCGGCGCCCACGCCTGCCGCCACGCCGCCTACCGCGCCCGCAGCGCCCATCTCTTGGGACGAGGCCTTGGGCGCAGCGACCTTCACGGGTAGCTGCTCGGCCTGCCACCAGGCGACCGGCCTCGGCCTTACGGGTGCCTTCCCGCCGCTCGTTGGCAACGCCGTGGTGTTGGCGGACGACCCGACGGAGCACATCGACACCGTGCTCCATGGCAAGCAGGGCTCGGTCATCGACGGGGTCGCGTACTCGTCGCCGATGCCGCCGTTCGCGGCGCAGCTCAGCGACGACCAGATCGCGGCAGTCATCAACCACGAGCGCACGAGCTGGGGTAACTCGGCCCCGCTGGTAACGCCGGCAGATGTGGCGGCCGCCAGATGATGCCGCTCCTGAGGCTGGCGCTCACGCTTCAGCATGAGGCCCATGCTGCCGTTGCGGGCGCAGATCCACTCGAGCACTTCACGCTGCTACCCGCGGGGCACCACGTTGCCGACCCATCTGGCGGCTACGAGTACGTGCTGGTGGTGGCCGGCGTGATCATCACGCTGTTGGTGGCCGTCATGACGATCCGCTACGTCGTCAAGCCTGGCGAGACTGCGCCTAGCCACATCAAACGGCGCATCTTGAGGGACCAACGATGAGGAGCCTGCGATGAGCGATAAGGACGCGGCGGAAGCCGCGCAACATGGCGGCGGTGTCACCGGCCAGAAGGGAACAGCCGACCTCACCCGCATAGACGTCTACCTGGACGGCGGGGAGGTGCCGATCGTCAGTTACCGGCCGCCCGTCAGCTTCGAGCTCGACTCAACGCAGCTAGATGACGGCGACCACGTACTGCGGATCGAAGCGTTCGACTCGAACGGCAACAAGGGCGTCCGCACCGTGCCGTTCGGTGTGCGCAACGGCCCTGGGATCGCCGTTCACGGCATCACGCCTGGCGACGTGCTGGGCGGCAAAGTTCCAGTGCTCGTCAACTCCTACGGCGGCGCGGGCGAGAAAGCGTGGGAACCGTCACGCGCGGAGACCCCAGCACCCATCCCGACGTGGACGTGGGTGCTCGTGCTGTTCATCGTGTCGTTCGGCATCTTCTACGGCGTGCGTCACTGGAACCCTTCACCGGACTTCGCCGTCACCCCAACGTTCAGCTCGACCACGGCGCAGACGAGCCAGGCGCCTGCCGCCGTCGGCGGTGCGGCCGGCGCGCCAACTGGCCAAGTCACCGACGTCAAGGGCGCCTCCCTCTATGCCAACCTCTGCTCCGCCTGTCACCAGGCCTCGGGGCAAGGTCTTCCTGGAGTGTTCCCGCCACTGGCGGGTGACCCGGTGGTAACCGCCGAAGACCCAAGCGAGCACATCAGTACCGTGTTGCACGGCAAGCAGGGCTCCACCATCGGCGGCGTTACCTACGCGTCCGCCATGCCGGCATTCGCGGGGCAGCTAGCGGATGAGGAGATCGCCGCGGTCGTCAACCACGAGCGCACCAGCTTCGGGAACTCCGCCCCGACAGTCACCGCTGAACAGGTGGCGGCGCTCCGCTAGCGGACTAGGGCGGTGCGGTTGGGCAGCGCAGTGCGGCGCCCAACCGCACCGCCGCTCGTTAGCGCCCGAATAGGGCGTCCGACATGAGCACTACATCCACGTCGGCCGCCACGGCGTGCGTTAGCACCGAAGCCAAGTCCTCGGTGTAGTAGTAGGTATCGAACTCCGAGTCGCGTGGATACACCTGGTGAAACACGAGGATCAACCAGGTACGCTCCTTAGCCGCCCGGTCGATCAATGCGTTCAAGACGGCTGGAGTGTCGGTCGGCACGACGCTCACCGCGCGTATGCGGTACGGGTCGGCGGGAGGCCACGTCTCCATCCCGTGACTGCGGATGATGGTGCGGCCAGCGGCGAAGTACTCTTTGACCAGCGCAATCGATGCCTTGTCGAAGCCGCCGTACGGGTAGGCGATCACCTCGGACCCCCGTTGGAACCCTTGGTCCAATAGCCACGTCTTGACCCCGGCCAACTCGGTGACTAGGTCGTCGGCGGGCAAGGTGTCGAAGCCGCCGTTCTCGAGGGGCGTGACGTGGTGGGCCATCACTTCCCACCCCGCGAAACGCTCAGCGACCCTAAGTTGATCGACAGTCATGAAGCTCGGCTGTCCGACGAGGTCGACGATGACGGCGATGCTGGCCTGCAGGCCCAGGCGTTGCGCGAGGGGCAGCGCGAAATCGAAGACGCCGTCGCGGGCGTCGTCGAACACGAGCGAGACTTTCCCGCGTTGGGGCAGCGCGACTGTCTCAAGCGAGTCGAACCAGACGGTCACGGCCCCCTTGCCGTCGTCCTTGATGCTCAACTGCACGTCTGTGACGTTCCTAAGGTCGATGCTGGGGGGAGCATCCGCCACCGTCAAACCTAGACCGGCGGTGATGGTGAACCAGCTGTCCTCGTCCCCGTAGGTGTTCGCCGAGTTCACGCCGCCAACGAGTACCGGGAAGGAGTCGTAGGTCTCGTAGCCGTCGCCGCTCAGGTAGAGCGTGAGGTAATCGAGGTGCGCCAGCCCTTTGACTTTCAGGTTCAGCCGCACGAACTGTTGGCTGAGGTCGAGCGGGCCAAGGCGGCTCGCTCGGAGGTTCACCTGCTGAGCGTCGCCGTCGGTCGAAACCCTAAGGGACCTCGTCCCGATGAGCGCCTGTTCTAGGTCAGGCTCGACGCTGCCTGCGGTCGACTGCTTTGCGAAGCGCGTGTCTGACTGGAACAGGTCGATGGGCACTCCTGGGCCAGCCACCTGAGCTATGGCGGTGGGCCTAAGGTCATGGCGGTAGGCGGTGCCGTCATCGGCGGCCGCCACGGCCGCCAGCATGATGCCCGTCACGGTAGCTGCGAACGCTAGGGCGCGGCGCGCGGTAGTGGGAAACGTGGAGGTGCTGGTGCGCAGCACTCGACTGCTTGTCTGCATGCGGGCATTATCACCGTAGGTTGCAACAAGCTCAACACCGCTATGCTTCAGCGCCGCCAACGGTAAGGCGTCGTCGTGCTCACCTTGAGGAGCCCAGAGCGTTCCAGAATCGGCCGCGAGTACTCCGTGGAGTCGCTGTTGATCAGAGTCTTGCCAAGAGCAAGCGCGGACCTGGCACGCGCTGCGGTGAGTGCGCGGTAGATGCCCAGCCCGCGCCACCGCTCATGCGTGGCGCCACCCCAGATTCCGGCGAAGCTCGTTCCTGGCACGGGCTCTAGCCGCCCGGCCGTGACGACTCGCCCGCCGTGCTCTGCCACCCACAACTCAACGCCGTTATGGAGTGAGAGCCGATGCAGCATGTCCTCGGCGATCACGTCAGGGTCGGGGTCGCCGAACACCTCCGCTTGCAGCGTAGTCATGGCGAGTACGTCTGTGGCGGTGGTGACGCGACGCAACGTCACGCCCTCCGGCAGCGGCACCTCTACGGCCAACTTCTCTGCTTCGCCCACCATTATCGCTTGAGGCTCCCCAGGGACGAAGCCGCTCTCGATGAGCACCTCGTGCAGCCTGGGCGCGAGGTCGTGGCCGCGGGCCTTCCACTTGACGCGGTTGACGTCGCGGGCGGCCATGAAATGAGCGAGTGCCTCTTGCACTAGTTGCCGAAGCGCGTGCTCGCTCGCTGCGCCAAGGTCGCGATAGGTGATGAACCCGAAGCCGCGCTGGAAGGTGGCGAGGTGGAGAGGGCCGAGTCGAGTAACGGCAAGCGCGCCAAGAGTTTCGGGGGCGCCGCGCAGTTGTTCGTCGTATGCGGCTCGCAACCGCACGGCCTCGCCGGTCGTCATTGCGCCTTGCTGCCAGACGTCAGCTTCGCAAAAACGCAACTGCCCTGACCTTCCGCCATGCACGAGGTTAAGTGGATGCTCTTACCAAGAAGGATCGAGAGGAGCCGCTCGTCGAAGCGGCAGACGGCGCGGGTTTCCTGCGCCACGTGGTGGTAGACGCAGTTTATCGCCTCGAGCGACTCGCCGTCTTGTGCGACGGCGGCCTTGTAGCCTAGTTGGTTCATGATCTCGACGACGGCGGTAGTGCGCTCCCGCGACTCGAGCCTCTCCAGAGCTGGGAGCCAGTTCGCGGCTAGTCCCTCCGCCATCATCATGAGCACGTCTTCCGCGGCTTCTTCTCCAACGCGCTGGCGGATGGCGCGGAGCATGGTCAGCGACAGGAGGTCGTAGCGCCTTGGGAACGCTTCCATGCCGTACTCCGTTAGGCCGTAAGTGCGACTGGGACGTCTGCCGCTTGGGCGCAGGCCGTTCTGCGCCACTAGCCCATCGCGCTCGAGCGCCGTTACTTGTTGGCGCACGGTGTTGCGGGCCACGCTCAAGCGGTCGGCCAGCTCGTCGAGTGTGAGGCCGTCTGGCTTAACGCCCAGTAGTTCGTCGAGTAGTGCTTGGCGCGTCGTCGGCGGTGCACCCAAGGCATCGTCGCCCCGTGGGGTGCCCCCGAGCGCGCTTTTGGGTACCGGTCCGTGCGACATGTTCTTCCTCCAGCCTGATTGTTTCACGTGAAACAATCGCTGACTCTGCGGCGGCAGGGTCTAATCACAGTCTAGCTTCAACAATGACACAAATGACCTGTGTTATTACCACCAAGGGTGTAGCCTCTTCTGGTAAGGGCGCCCCCGAACGAGAGCGCCCTCCGCGAAAGCGGAAAGGAGCCTCAGTCTATGAAGCACTTCCTACCGAAACTCGCAGCAACTCCGCTCCTACGGCGATCGGCCGGCGTGGCCGCCACCTTGGCGCTCCTCGCCCTGCCAATGGCCAGCGCACAGTCGGCGGACCTCACGAAGTCGCCGCCGCCCGCCCCTTACGTTGGCGTCGATACCATCCTCCCACTGCCAGCCTTCATCCCGGGTGCTGGTGCGCTGTTCATCGATCCGGCCGTTGCGCCCAACGGTCCTTGGCTCGTGTACGGCAAGGACGGCGGCCTAGTCGAGGTTCTCTTCATGATCCCCGTCAGCCAATTCGATAAGGCCGCCAACTGGAGTGACCTAGCCACTGGCCTGCTAGCCCAGACTGGCATGACCGTTGACCACGTCGACATCACGTACAACGGCGGCCACCCGGGCATGGCGGAACCGCACTATCACATCCGCTTGGTCCTGGTTGACGCCGCAACCGACAAGGCGCAGCTCAACCCGTAACTTAGTCACCAGGAAGCAACGGCAGCGGCACCGCCAAGACGTAGGCGGTGCCGCTGCCGTAATGGGAGGCTCAGCCCTTAAGGAACCAACGCGACCACGATGTTCACGACGTTGCCGGGGTCGGGCGCGAACACCCCGAACCCAACGTCGATAGTCTGGGCGCCGTACCACTCGCCCGGCTCGCCGAGGATGCCGTTGCCGTTGTCGTCACTACCCACCTCGATCGTCAGCGGGCCAGGAGCGGCGTACAGCAGGGTGAAGATGCCGTCGGCGTCGAGCAACGCGTCTGGGTAACCGGGGACGCGGAGGATTAGATCGGTGACGGGAACTGGCGGCGGCGGCGGGCTGCCGATGAGCGCGTCGTACGCCCCCGCCGGGTTGATGAAGCCGTAACCGTACTGCGAGTCGCGCCCTACCGCACCGCGGTCGCTGGCACTATCCTGGATGGCGGCGGCTACTTGGGCGGCCGATGCGGTTGGCATGGCGCTGCGCAGCATGGCGATTACGCCAGCGACGGCCGGGGCGGCCATGCTGGTGCCAGTCTCAGGGCCGTAATCGGGGATCGCGCCGGGGAACGTGACGACGGTGCTTAGCACTCCCTCGGTGAGAGAGCCGCCCGGCGCTGCGATGAACAGCTGCGGCCCAACGTTGCTGTAGCAGGAGTGCGTCCCGTCTGGATCGGTGGCGGCAACCGCGAGCACCGTCGGATAGGCGGCGGGGTAGTTAACTGGCCGCGGCGCCGGCGGGCACTTCCCGTTGTCGACGGTGTTGCCAGCCGCCGCTACTAGGCTGATGCCAAGATCGGCTGCCGCAGCGAGCGCATCGCGTACGCCGCTACCGAAGTCACTTGCACCGCCAAGGCTCATGTTGATGACCTCTGCCCGCGGAGCGCCGTTGTTCGTGACGTACTGGATGGCGTTGATGAGCGTCGAGGTGTTCATGGCACAGTCTGCGAGCCGCGCGTCGCCAAGGTTCACGAGCAAGAGCTTCGCGTAAGGCGCCACGCCAGCTACGCCCTCGCCGTTGTTGGTCACGGCAGCTGCGATGCCCGCGACGTGCGTTCCGTGCGTTGCGCAGGCCGCAACCGGCGCCTGGATCGGACCGCCAAGGACGGCGTCGTACGTGCCGAGCACGTTGGCGAACAGGTCGGGATGGTGAGGCATGAAGCCCAGATCAAGCACCGCGATGGTCACGCCACCGCCGCCAGCTACACCCCACAACGGCTCCACGCCAAGCTGGTCGAGGTTCCACTGCTGAGACCGTAAGGGGTCGTTGCTCGCCGGCTCGAGGAGGCGTGGGAAGTCGACGTAACGCACGCCCGGCGTTGCGCGCAGTGCAGCGGCTGCCGCCTCCGCGCTGCCGGTCGGCACGGTCACTAGGGTGAGGTTGGCCTCGTCGAACGGGTCGCTGGTGGTGGCTAGGCCGAGGCTGGTCAACGCTGAGGCCACTTCGAGCTTCGCGCTGTCGAGCCTGGCTCCTGAGACACCCTCGATCCCGAGAACGACCCCTGTCGGCTCGAGCCCCACGATTAGCGTGGTGGTCTCCAGCGCCTGGAGCCGGGGGTCTGGAGTGGACGCGGGGGTAATTGGCGCCTCTCGCGAGCTAACGCCAAGCCCTCCGAGCACGCCGAGCGCGTTCGGACCACCTTCGACCACGCCGTTCACGTCCGGGTAGGAGAAGGTGAACTCTTCGCTGGTCCGCACGATCTGCTTGCCAGCGGCCGTTGCCGTCAAGCGCAGCCTGAACGTTACGGGCACGCGCGGCATGGCGGCGGCGTTCACGATGACCGTGGCCGTGCCGGCGCCGTTGCCGCCGCTTGGGGAGGTGGTGACGCCGCCACTCAGCGTCGTATCGGTCGGCAGCACTTCGAGGGTCCATGCGCCAGGCGCGGTCACTTGCACTTGGGCTTGGGTGAAGCCGTGCATGACGCGGTTTGGTGCCGCTAGCGTCACTTCTGGCGGCGGGCCCGACTGGAAGCAGCCAGCTAGCAAAGCGAGGGCGATGATGCCGAGCAGCGCAGGCAAGCGCCGCCCGCGCCGCGGCAGCACGCTCGAGGGCCGCGTGCGTCTAGCGGTCACGCCAGTAGTCGGATTAGCGTCCCTTTTCATGGTCGGTGCTCCGTTCACGCCGTACCCACGTGCCGCGAAGTGCCTGGGGTGCGGCGGTTTGAACCGTGATATCGCACCTGCCAGCGTTCACCGTGACAGGTAGATGAACTCAGTCTTCACCTTTCGGTGGTCGACCGTCCGCGCAACTCCCCTAGGTGAGCGAGTAGCCCAGTCGTGGACGCGTCATGCGCGCCTGGAGCGGCCGTTCCGGCCTTCACCTCGCCGAGGAGCCGCGTCGCGAGTTCCTTGCCGAGTTCGACGCCCATCTGATCGAACGAGTTGACGTCCCACACCACGCCCTGCGTGAAGATGGCGTGCTCGTAGAGCGCGATCAGGTTACCCAGGGCATGTGGGGTGAGTTGCGGCATGAGGATCGAGGTGGTCGGACGGTTGCCGGGGAACGACTTGGCGGCCGTCAACAACTCGAGCCGCTCGGCCGGTGCGCCCTGCTCCTCTAGCAGCGCGCGCGTTTCGGCCGGGCTGCGGCCGAGCATGAGGGCCTCGGTCTGGGCGAGGTAGTTGGCGAGGAGGATGTCGTGGTGTTCCGTGAGGTGGTGCCACGGGCGTGCCGGGGCGATGAAGTCTGCGGGAATCAGCTTCGTGCCCTGATGGAGGAGTTGGTAGTAAGCGTGCTGGCCGTCCGTGCCAGGGGAACCCCAGATGACGGCGCCTGTCTGCCAACTGACTGGCCCGCCCGCTAAGTCGACGTCCTTGCCGTTCGACTCCATGAACGCCTGCTGCAAGTAACTAGGGAGGTAACGCAGCGACTCGTCGTACGGCAGCACGGCCGAGCTCTGTGCGCCGAAGAAGTTGCCGTACCAGACGCCTAGCATGCCCATTAGCAGCGGGGCGTTGTGCGCCGGCTCGGCCTCGTAGAAGTGCCGGTCCATCTCGTAGGCGCCTTCGAGGAGCTCGACGAAGCGCCCATACCCGACGGCCAAAGCGATGGAAAGGCCGATGGCCGACCACAGCGAGTAGCGACCGCCGACCCAATCCCAGAACGCGAACACGTTGTCTGGCGCGATGCCGAACTCCGCCACCTTGGGGAGGTTCGTCGAGACGGCCACGAAGTGCTTCGCGACCGCCTCTTCGCTCTTCAGGTGCTCGACGAGCCAGCGCCGCGCCGTGTGCGCGTTCGTCATCGTCTCCTGCGTCGTGAACGTCTTGGAGGAGATGATGAACATGGTCGATTCCGGGCGCAGTCCGGCCAGCACGTTGGTCATCGCGGCGCCATCGATGTTCGAGACGAAGTGCGCGTCTAGCGCGTCCGTCATGTACGGCCGCAGCGCCGTTACGACCATCTGCGGTCCGAGGTGCGAACCGCCGATGCCGACGTTGACTACGTCTGTGATGCGCTCGCCCGTGTGACCGCGCCACTCGCCTTGCCGAACGGCGGAGGAGAAGCGCTGCATCTGCGCCAGCACGGCATCGACTTCCGGCATCACGTCCTTGCCGTCCACGTACATGGGGGCGTCGCTGCGGTTGCGCAGCGCCACATGCAAGACGGGCCGATTCTCGGTCGTGTTTATGCGTTCGCCTGCGAACATGGCGCGCTTACGCTCCGAGACGCCGCTCGCCTCCGCTAGGGCGGTCAACAACTCGACGGTCTCGTCCGTGATCCGGTTCTTGCTCAAGTCGATGAACAGCTCGCCTGCCTGCAGGGAAAGGCGCGCGAAGCGTTGAGGGTCACCCGCGAACAGGTCCTTGAGTTGAACTCTCTCGAGCAGGCGCTGGTGGTGGCGCAACGCTTCCCAGGCGTCGCTGCTCCGTTCGGGATGACCTGCCATGAGTTACCTCCTCTGGGCGGGCGGCTCGCCGCCTGCCTCGCTCGAGCGGCGCCAGATGTTGAGGGCGCCATCGACTGCCAACGGCTCGATCTCCGCGAGTTCCGCGGCGCTGAACTCCAAGTTCGCAAGAGCGCCGACGTTCTCCTCCAGTTGCGCCACGCTCGATGCGCCGATCAACACGGACGTGACACGCGGATCGCGCAGGCACCAGGCGAGCGCGAGTTGGGCCAGGGTCTGGCCGCGCCGCTTCGCGATGTCTGCTAGCGCGTGGACCCGCTCGAGGTTCTCCGTGGCGAGCATCGACTCCTTGAACGATCCGCCGCGCCTGGCGCGCGAGTCAGCCGGGAGGGTGTGCTGCACGTCGCTCGGCTTCACGTCAAGGTAGCGCGAGGTGAGGAGCCCCTGCGCGAGGGGCGAGAACACGATGCAGCCGACGCCCTCGTCCTCGAGCGCGTCAAGCAGCCCGCCTTCTATCCAGCGGTTGAACATGGAGTATGACGGCTGGTGGATGAGGAGGGGCGTGCCTGCCTCCCTGAGGAGGGCGGCCGCCTCGCGCGTGGTCGACGCGGAGTATGACGAGATGCCCGTGTATAGCGCCCGGCCTTGCTGCACGGCGCTCGTGAGTGCGCCCATGGTCTCGCTGAGCGGCGTGTCGGGGTCGTAGCGGTGGCTGTAGAAGATGTCGACCCAGTCGAGGCGCATGCGCTTGAGGCTCTCCTCGAGGCTCGACAGGAGGTACTTGCGGGAGCCCCACTCCCCGTAAGGCCCCGGCCACATGTCGTAGCCGGCCTTGGTTGAGATCACGAGGCGGTTCCGCAGGCCAGCGAAGTCGGTGGCGAGGATCTCGCCGAAGTTCTTCTCCGCCGACCCTCCTGGTGGGCCGTAGTTGTTGGCGAGGTCGAAGTGGGTGATGCCAAGCTCGAAGGCGCGCGTGAGGATGGCGCGCATGGTGGCCAGCGGGCGGTCATCGCCGAAGTTGTGCCACAGGCCGAGCGAGACTTTGGGGAGCAGGAGGCCTGAGCGGCCTACGCGGGCGTAAGTCATCTTGGTGGCGTCGGTCACCCGCCCAGGTTAGCCCGTACCCGTCAGGCGTCGGCGCTCAAGCGCCCAGCGGCCGCGGCCGCCTTACCGCCCGTCTGGCTGCGCGGCGGGTCGATGAGGTGCGACAGCCGCACGCCGGAGAGAACCTCACGAATCGCGATGGACGCGTTGACCCAGGCGACGTTGAGGCGGCAGAAGCCCTTGCGCTCTTGGGTAGCGCAGCGGGTCTTCGTCTGGCAGGTGTCAACGACGAGGGGGCCAGACATGGTCTCCACGACGTCGAGCAAGGAGACGTCCTCTGGGTCGATAAGGAGGGTTACCCCGCCATTGCGTCCCTGGCGGTTCTCAACGTACTCGGCCTGCGCTAGCCGCCGCAGGACCTTCGCGAGAAAGGCAGGGGGCATCTTGAGGTCGAGTGCGATCTTGGCGGCCGCCGCGCCGGGGTGCTCCGCAGCGTAGATGAGCGCATGGATCGCGTAGCTCTCCTCCTTGCGGAGGACGGTGCGGTACGGGGAGTCTGCAATTGGGTCGGCCACGACATAACGGTAGCAGGAAACAAGGACTCCTGCATCCAGGTAAACAGCGGGCACACACGCGCCGTCTAGGATGGCGGTTAATCGGCTAACCTGAGCCAGCCGATTAGGACATCTGTCCTTGGTGTCTTCCACCAGCCAGAGCTAACTTGGAGTCATACATCCGGGTTTGGTGGTGACCCTCGCCGCCGAAACGAGAACGGATCCAGAAGGAGCAAGCAATGCGAGACAAGCGAGGAAACGTACCCCTAGGAGCCATATACGCCATCGCTGCAGTCATAGTTGCGCTCGCAGTCGGCGTCGCACTCTTCGGCAGCCGGGTAGTGGCCGCCACGAGCCCAAACACGGCCGCAAGCCACGCCCAAGACTTGACGATCAACCAACCCGATTTCGCGCCAACTGCCCTCACCGACCCGGAGGACCTCCTCCCAGTCGAAGAACTACCGGTAGTCAAGGGAGTCCTGGGCTACGCACCTAACGTGGCGCCGCCGGTTGACCGCGACTTCCGCGCCCACGTCGAGGTCGAACTCGAAACGACTGAGGAAGTGCTGCGCCTTGCGGACGGCGTGGAATACCGTTTCTGGACCTTCGGCGGTTCCGTCCCAGGACCCATGATCCGCGTTCGCCACGGCGACTACGTCACCTTCACGCTGCAGAACCACCCGACTAGCCTCATGCCGCACAACATCGACCTGCACGCCGTAACCGGCCAGGGCGGCGGCGCAGAGGCCACCCTCATCTCCCCTGGGCAGCAGGCGACCTTCTCCTTCACGGCCCTCCACCCCGGCGTGTACATCTACCACTGCGCCACCGCGCCGGTCGGCATGCACATCGCCAACGGCATGTACGGCCTCATCGTCGTCGAGCCGAAGGGCGGCTACGAACCCGTCGACAAGGAGTTCTACGTCGTACAGGGCGACTTCTACACCAAGGGTGACTTCGGGGAGCGCGGCCTCCAGGACTTCGACATGCAGCGCGCCATCGACGAAGACGCCGCCTACGTAGTGTTCAACGGCTCCGTCGGCTCACTGGTCGGCGAGAACGCCCTCTTCGCAGACGTCGGCGACAAGGTCCGCATCTTCTTCGGCAACGGCGGCCCGAACCTCACGAGCTCCTTCCACGTCATCGGCGAGATCTTCGACACCGTCAACGTAGAAGGCGGGCGCCTCATCAACCACGACGTGCAGACCACCAGCGTGCCGGCAGGCGGGGCCGTGATGGTCGAGTTCGGAGTGAACGTCCCCGGCACCTACAACCTCGTAGACCACGCCATCTTCAGGGCGTTCAACAAGGGCGCGGTAGGTCAGCTGGTAGTAGTAGGCGAGAAGGACCCAGCGATCTTCACCGAACGCACCGACATCCGCCCGTACAACCCCGCGGCCGACCAGTAACCGCAAGTTAGGGCGCGGCGCCTCCCGCAAGTGGGCGCCGCGCCAGCCTAAGGAAGGAGGCAGCCAAGCATGACCACTCGCACCCGCAGAACCGCGCTCAGCTTGATCGTCGCGCTAGTTGCCCTGTGGCTGTGCGGCGCCGCGACGGCGGCCACCATGGTTGCCCTGCAAGGCGGTGAGGTCGAGCTCCTCTTCCCCATCGAGGGCGAGGAGAACACCGTAGTAGCCCCCTTCAGCATCGACATCGTGCCCGTCTCCAACGCTGACTTCCTCGCCTTCTTAGGGACGCACCCCGAGTGGCAGCGCTCCAAAGTCCCAGAGGTGTTCGCCGGACAGGGTTACCTGCGCGCCTGGCCAGCCGACCTCGACCTCGGCGAGCTCGATCCCAACGCGCCAGTCACGGACGTCTCCTGGTTCGCCGCGGCCGCCTACTGTGAGGCGCGCGGCGGGCGCCTACCGACCGAAGCGGAGTGGGAGTTCGTGGCCAACGCCGGGTTCAACGCACCGCGCGGCCGCGACGAGGTCGGCTACAACGAACGCGTCCTCACCCTGACCGCCAACCGCCGCCCCAACCCAGGCCCCGTCGGGCGGGGCGAAGCCAACTACTACGGCGTCAAGGACATGCACGGACTCGTGTGGGAGTGGGTCTTCGACATCGGCTCGAGCTTCAATACGGGCGACAGCCGCAGCGACGGCGACCGCCGCCTCCAACTCGTGTGCGGCGGCGGTAGCGCGGGCGCGGTCGACAAGAGCGACTACGCCGCCTTCCTCCGCTACGCCTTCAGGAGCGGGCTAGACGGCGACTACTCGAGCAGCGGCCTAGGCTTCCGCTGCGCCGGCTAAGGAGGACCAAGTGACGACCAAGGTGAAGTTCGCCACGGTTTACAAGGCGATCCTGACCATGTCGGTCACGCTGCTCCTGGCGTTCCTGCTGGCAGCTTGCGGTGAGCGCGAACCCGCTGCGGTCGCGCCGAGCCCGCAGCCGGCGGCGGCGCACTCCGAGCACGCGGCCGCGGTGGATCACGCCGAGCACGCCGTCGCTGACCATGCCGTCGCTGACCATGCCGTCGTGGATCACGACACCCACGCCGACCATCCCGAAACCCTCGCGGCCGCCGAGATGCCAGGCAGCTCGCTCTTCCACCTGACCGGGGCCTTCACGGCCCAGGACGGGACGGAGTTCCGCCTCGCCGAACTGTCAGGCAACCCGACTGTGGTGGTGATGTTCTACGGCGACTGCACGACCGCCTGCCCGCTGCTGGTGAAGTCGGCCCAGGACATCGAGGCCGCGCTCAGCCCGGAGGTGGCCGCCCGTACGCAGTTCCTGATGGTGTCGTTCGACACCGCTCGCGACACTCCAGACAAGCTGCGCGCCTACGCTGACGAGAAGGGCCTCGACAAGGACCGCTGGCATTGGCTGATCGGCAGCCCGCTCCTCACGCGCCAGCTCGCTACCCTGCTCGGGGTGCAGTTCCGCGATGCTGGCAACGGCGTGTTCGCGCACAGCAACATCGTGACGGTCCTAGATTCTGCCGGTGTTCCAACCGCGCGGCTCGAGGGCCTCGGGGTGGCGCTAGACCCGGCGCTGGCGGCGATCACGGCCGCCGTCGACTGAGGCTAATGGCGCGCTTCGCCCTATCACTCCGCCCCTAGACTCCTAAGCGCAAGCCGCACGTTGTCAGCGTGGTCGGCTAGCGCCGCTCGCGCGCGCTCGGCGCTCACGTCTGCCTTGGCTGCCACGATGGCGCAGCGGATGTTTCCCCCGCACGCCTCCAGCGCAGTAGATGCCGCCGCCTCGTCCACCTGGGCGCCTTGCGCCACGATCTTCACGGCCCTCACGCGCAACTTGGCGTTGACGGGGCGCATGCCGACCATGAGGTTCTCGTAAGCGCCGCCTAGACGAACGAGCGCCGTGGTCGAGAGCGCGTTGAGCGCTACTTTCTGCGCCGTGCCGGCTGCAAGGCGCGTGCTGCCAGCAAGGACTTCGGGTCCCGTCTCCAACAGCACGCCGACCTCGCCTGCGGTGAGGAGCGGGGTGTCAGGGTTGTTGGCGATGCCCACGGTGAAGGCACCCAAAGCGCGCGCGCGCCGCACTGCCGCTACGGTGTATGGCGTGGCGCCGCTGGCCGCCACGCCGACAAGTGCGTCTAGCGCGCCGACGCCGATGGCCGCTACGTCCTCTGCCGCAGCGAGCACGTCGTCCTCGGCGCCTTCTTGTGCGCGGCTCTGCGCCGTACTGCCGCCAGCTAGGAGGGTGGTGGCGTGATCGAAGCCGAAGGTAGGGGCGAGCTCCGCTGCGTCTTGCAGTCCGAGCCGGCCGGACGTTCCAGCGCCAGCGTAGATGAGGCGGCCGCCCCGCCGCAGGCGCTCCTCGACCCCGGCGACCGCGCGCTCGAGTTCAGGTAGCGCGCGCTCGACGGCGTCGACGGCGCGGCGGTTCGAAGCGGTGATGGCCCTGAGGATGTCGGCGGCCGGCCAAGCATCGAGGCCAGAGTAGTCGGCGGCGGCGGCCTCGGTGGCAGCGTGGGCGTCTAGAGCTATGGGCCGCGCCTCATCGCTCATAACTCCCCCTCCGTGCGCTGGTACGTGCGCCACACCCGGGCTCCAAGCTTGCCGTAGAAGGTCGTTAGCGTCGTCCAGTTGATCAGCAAGTCGGTGGCGCCGCGCTCCTGTAGCCACTGCGCGCCCGCGCGCACGATGGCCAACCCAAGGCCGGCGCCGCGCACCTCGCCTGAGACCCCTAGCGGCCCCATGCCGGCAACGCGCACGGGGCCGACGTCGCTGGTTAGCGCGCTGCGCCAGTAGAGGCTGGGACCAAGGAAAGCCTCCTCACCCTGGAAGACTGCGCAGAACCCGTAGGCTTCTGCCGAGTCTCCGGCGGCGGTGTCGGCCTCCCTCGCTATGGTTAGGACCGTGCTGCCGGCCGCGATGTAAGCCTCCAGCTCGTGGGTCCAGCGGCCAGGGAAGGTGCGGGCAACGAAGCGCATGGCGCCGTCCGGGTCGTCGCTTCGTACCCGCCAACCGGGCGCGAGAGGCGCTGGCGGCAGCGGGCGGCGCAGGTCGATGTGGAGGTCGTGCTCCGCCGCCGTGAAACGCGCACCCGCGCGGCGAGCTAGCAGCCACAGCGCGGCTGAGGACTCTTGCGGCGGCCCAGGAAGGAGGTGGTTGGCGTCGCTACCCAACTTGAAGCGCGTGGCGCCCGCGGCGCGCAGCCGCGCCAACAACTCGGCGAGTAGGCGCGTGCCGATCCCCCTGCCCTGCCGGGTCGCGGCGACGGCCAGTAGCGTCACCCACCCGACGTCCTGCGGTTGCCACGCCGCCGTCGGCAGGCGGCCGTAAGCCACGCCAACCAGCTCGTCCGCCTCGAAGGCGCCGATGAGCAGGTCAGGCTGATGGTGAAGCGCGAGGCGCTCGCGCCAGACGCGCTCCTCAAGCGGGTACAGCGTCACCTGGCCCCAGGCGGAGGCCCATAGTGCTGGCACCGTGGCCGCCTCGGCTGGCGTTAGCTCGCGGATGGTCGCGGCGGCAGGCCGAGCGCTGGTTGAGTTGGCGTGCTGCTCGGTCACTGCGCCCTCAGATCAAGCGCCATGCGGTAGCGGTCGCCGCGGTATGCGCTGCGCACGTACTCGAACGGGCGCTCATCGGCCCCGTAAGTCGTGCGTTCGAGCGCAAGCACCGGCACGCCCTGGCCGATGCCGAGGGTAGCGGCCTCGCTGCGCGTCGGTGGGCGAGCTCCGATGGTTTGGCGCGCACGCACCGGCCGGATGCCGAACTGCAGCTCGAGGGTCCGGTACAGCGAACCCGTGCGCTCCAGCTCGGTGGTAGAGAGCGTGATGAGCTGCGTAGGCAGGTGCGCTTCCTGCAGCGCAAGCGGCTCGCCGTCTGCCGTACGCAGGCGGGTTACGCGCAAGACCATGGCGCCAGGCTGCAGCTCGAGCGCGGCGCTCGTGGGCTCGTCCGCCACGACGCGCTCGACCCGCACGATGCGCGCGCCTGCTTTGAGGCCCAAGTTGCGGGCCTCCTCAGTGAAGCCGAGCACGCGGTCGATGATCTGCTCGAGCGGCTGTCCCTTCACGTACGTGCCTGAACCCTGGCGCTGCTCGACACGGCCAGCTTTCGAGAGCTCCTCGAACGCGCGCCTCACCGTCATGCGAGACAAGCCAAGCCCGATGGCTAGGCCGCGTTCAGATGGCAGCGCGCTACCGGGGCTCATGTGGCCAAGCTCGATGGCGCGAACCAGCTGATCCTTCAGCTGCAGGTACGCGGGTGTTGGCAGCGCTTTGTCGATCCGGATCTCGCTGAGCCTCATGACTTGCCGTGGTCCCTTCCAGTAGCGCGGGGGCGCCCGAACGGGTGAGTGAATTGCCTTGGAGCGTACCACTGCTATACCATCAGTCAACCTCCGCGGTTCTCGTTAGCGTCTATGGTGACGCTGCGGGGCAAGAGTGGCTGCTCCCTGACTACTGATCGGCGCCCGGGCAGCGCTTCAGTGGTCTCTAAGTGGCCTATCTTGGAGGTAGTACTTCTGGCTCGTAGGAACAAGGAGGCATGAATGCCACGCAAGACGTTCACCACGCTTCTTCTCGCCCTGACACTCGTCGCGGGCGGAGCCGCGTTCGCGCAACCGAAGGTAGTCGACTACCCCGGCCTCGGCATGACGCCAGGCAACGTGGGCGGCACCATCACCCTCGGTCTCGCAGACTCGCCGCCCACTTTCCTCTACTACGCCCAGATCGACAACAACACCCAGACCCTGACGGGAGTCGTGTTCGACTCGCTCGTCGAGTTCAACCTCGAGACCTACGCCATCGAGCCTGGCCTCGCCGCCAGCTGGGACGTCAGCCCGGACGGCACCGTGTACACCTTCCACCTGCGTCAGGGCGTCACCTGGCACGACGGCACGCCGTTCACCGCGGCGGACGTCATCTTCACGTACACGCAGATCATCGCCAACCCGGAGGCGCGCGCCGGCGACGCCGCCGCGTTCGTGTTCACGGTTGACGGCGAACAGCGCCCCGTCACGTTCGACGCCCCAGACGACGCCACCGTCGTCATGACGCTCCCGGCGCCAGCGGCGGCGTTCCTGCTGCAGCAGCGCTTCCCGATCATGCCGAAGCACAAGCTCGTCAAGTTCTCGGTCGAGGGCGGCGCAGCGCAGGCAGACATCAACAACGGCTGGGCGACGGACACCCCCTTGTCCGAGATCGTCGGCACCGGGCCATTCATGTACGACACCTACGTTGCTGGCCAGAAGGTTGGCCTCGTGCGCAACCCGAACTACTGGAAGGTAGACGCGGCCGGCACTAGCCTCCCGTACGCCGAGCGCCTCGATTACCTCGTCGTGCGTGGCAACGAAGCGCAAGCTGCGCAGTTCCTCGCAGGCAACCTCGCCACGCTGAACATCTCTGGCGCCCAGTTCCCAGACTTCAAGAGCCGCGAAGTTGCCGGTGCGGACTTCCGCGTCGTCACCAGCCCGGCCCTCTTCGGCTCGCCGCCCCACATCGCCTTCAACTTCGACGACTCGCAGTTCGCAGCCGAGTTCTCCAACGTGGCCTTCCGTCGCGCCATGGAGCAGGCCGTGGACCGCCAGCGCATCATCGACGACGTCTACAACGGGCTCGCCGAGATCCCAGGCACCCCAACGGCGCCAGCAGACGGCACCTTCTACGAGGACACGAAGAGCCTCATGTTGCCGTTCGACCTGACCGCCGCCGCCGCCGCCCTTGACGCTCTCGGCATCAAGGACACCAACAATAACGGCGTGCGCAACGTTCCCTCCGGCGCCGAGCTCGAGTTCTCACTCACCTACAACTCCGACTCGAGCACCTTCACGGACATGGCCACCATCTTGCAGAACGACTTCGCCAAGATCGGCGTCAAGGCCAACCTCGTCGGCGTGCAGGGCTCTGCCCTGCTCTCCACTGGCCTCGCAGGCGACTACCAGGCCATCATCATCGCGCTAGGCAACCAGCCCGACCCGGAACTCCGCAAGCCGATCTGGCAGCCTGGCGGCTCGCTCTACTACTGGCACCGCTCCACGCAACCAGCAGTGCCGGGCGGACCCGCCAACTTCGCGGCCATGGCCGATTGGGAGAAGCGCATCTACGACATATTCGACCAGGGCACTACCCTCGTCGACCGCGACGCGCGCATAGCTCTCTACAAGGAATGGCAGCGCATCAACGCCGAGATGGTGCCCGTCATCATGATCGCCAAGCCGGCCAACATCGCCGCCGTGCACGCCAGCATCGGCAATTACGTCTACAACCTGGGTGTCATCCCCGGGTACAACCCCGTCCCGCTCTACTTCGTCGAATAACGACTGGCTAACCAACACCAAGCCGGGCCGACTACTAAGCCAGTCGGCCCGGCTCATCTAGAGTGGAGACCAGCTTATGTTCGCCTACCTGATCAGACGCGTGCTGATCATGCTCCCGACGATCCTCCTGGTGTCTGTCGTCTGCTTCATCGTCATCCAAGCGGCGCCCGGTTCGTTCACGGACCGCTACCTGGAGGACCCGCGCATGGGGCCAGAGGCCGTCGTGCGCATCAACGCGCAACTCGGCCTCGACAAGCCCCTCGCGCAGCAGTACCTCCGCTGGGTCAGCGGCATCGTCACGCGCCTCGACTTCGGTTACAGCTTCTTCGCGAACCGCCCAGTCTCGACCGTCATCGGCGAGCGGCTCTTCTGGACCGTCGTCGTGGCGGGCATAACCATGCTCTTCTCTTGGGTGGTCGCCGTTCCGCTCGGTATCTTCACGGCACTGCGGCGCAACGGCTTCACGGACGCCGTCGCGAGTTTCATCGGCTACGTCGGCCTCGCCGTGCCCGATTTTCTCATCGCGCTCCTGCTCATCGCCCTCGTGCTGCAAACGGGCGGCACGCAAGTCGGTGGGTTGTTCAGCCCCAAGTACATCGGCGCGCCATGGAGTTGGGACAAGTTCCTCGACTTCCTCAACCATATGTGGATCCCCATCCTCGCCATCGGCACCACCGGCGTGGCTTCCGTGATGCGGCAGATGCGCGCGAACCTACTAGACGTCCTCAATGCCGACTACGTGCGCACGGCGCGCTCGAAGGGCCTCCCGGAGCGCCGCGTCATCAACCGCCACGCAGTGCGCACCGCCATCAACCCCCTTATCTCCATGCTCGGCCTCAGCCTCCCGGAACTCATAAACGGCACCATCATCGCGAGTATCGTCCTCAACCTGCCGACCATCGGCCCGCTCCTGTACGACTCGCTCCTCGCGAAAGACCAGTACGTCGCGATGTCGCTCCTCCTCCTCGCCAGCGCGCTGCTCATGGTCGGCAACCTCCTCGCCGACCTGGCTCTCGCGTGGGTCGACCCGCGGATCCGCTATGACTGACGCCCAGGCGGCCGCGCCGGCAGCGGTCAAGACCGAGTTCGGGCCCAGCCAGCGCGTCCTCGCGTGGCGGCGCTTCACGCGCTCGCGCACGGGTGTCATCGGCGCCGTCATCCTCGTGCTCCTCTACCTGACGGCGGCAACGGCGCAGTTCCTCGCCCCGTACGAGGTCACCACGCAGCACCGCGCCGTTTACCAGCCGCCGCAACCCATCAGGGTGTGGCACGAGGGGCGGTTGACGTGGCCGTTCACGTACGCCATGCAGCAAGAGCGCGACCCCGTTACGTTCCGGCGCATCTTCGCCCCAAACTTGGAGGAACCGCTACCACTGCGCCTGTTCGTCAAGGGAGAGAAGTACACCTTCTTGGGGCTCTTCGCCACCGACCGTCACCTCTTCGGCGCCGTCGGCGGCGACTACTACCCGCTCGGCACGGACCGCTTCGGGCGCGACCTCTTCTCACGCATGCTCGTCGGGTCCCAAGTCTCGCTCACGGTGGGGCTCATCGGGATAATCATCTCGTTCGGAATCGGCATCCTCGTCGGTGGCCTGAGCGGTTACTACGGCGGCTGGGTCGATCAGGTGCTGCAACGCCTCGTCGAGGTGCTGCTCAGCTTCCCGCGTATACCCATCCTGCTAGCCTTGGCGACCGTCATCCCCACTACCTGGCCGTCTACTTACGTCTACCTTGGCATCGTCGTCGTGCTCGCCTCCATCGGGTGGGCCGGGCTCGCGCGCGTGGTGCGCGGGCAGGTGTTGGCCGTGCGCGAGACGGAGTTCGTGACGGCGGCAAGGGCGCTCGGCGTGCGCGACCTCACCATCGTCATCAAGCACGTCGTGCCGAACCTCGCCTCTTACCTCGTCGTGGCCGCCACCCTCGCGCTGCCCGGTTACATCCTGGGCGAGAGCGCGCTGTCGTTCCTCGGCCTCGGCGTCAAGGAGCCCATGACGTCGTGGGGCCTGCTCCTCAAGGACGCGCAGAACTTCGAGTCGCTGCGGCTATACCCCTGGCTGTTGGCGCCAGGCGCCCTCATCGTCATCTCGGTGCTGGCGTTCAACTTCGTTGGCGACGCCCTGCGCGACGCCGCCGACGTGAGATCGAGGTGACCAAGTGAACAAGCTGCCGCTGATGATCGACCTGTCCGCGCCCGCCCTCACCACGGCCGAGCGCGAGTTCCTCGCAGAGGGGCGCGTGGCAGGCATCTGCCTGTTCGGGCGCAACGTAATCGACCGCTATCAACTCGCGGACTACCTGGCGGAGGTGCGGCAGGTGGCTGGCGACGACCTGATCGTGGCCGTCGATCAGGAGGGCGGTGGTGTGCTGCGGCTGCTTGACGTGCCTTTCCCACCCCCGGCCATGGCGCTCGGCGCCGCAGACGACGTGTCGTTGACCGAGGCGGTCGCCGCCGCCACCGGCCGAGCGTTGGCGGCCGTTGGCATCAACCTCGACTTCGCGCCCGTCGCAGACGTCAACTCCAACCCACTCAACCCCGTGATCGCCGACCGGTCGTTCGGTGCAGACCCGGCCCTCGTCGCGCGCCACGTGGCCGCCTTCGTGCGCGGCCTGCAGTCAGCCGGGGTGGGCGCCACCCTCAAGCACTTCCCTGGGCACGGAGACACGAACCTCGACTCTCACCTCGCGCTGCCCGTAGTGGACCGCTCGCTACCTGAGCTGCGGGCAACCGAGTTCGTGCCCTTCCGCGCTGGCATAGCTGCTGGCGCCGCCGCCGTCATGAGCGCCCACATCGTGCTCCCAAGCCTCGACCCTGACCTGCCTGCCACCCTCTCGCGCCGCGCGATGTACGGGCTACTGAGGAACGAGCTCAGCTTCGACGGGCTAAGCGTCACGGACGCCCTCGACATGCAAGCCATAGCCCAGCGCTACGACGCCGGCCGCGCCAGCGTCATGGCGTTGGCCGCGGGGGTCGACCTGCCCCTCACGCTCGGACCGATCGAGCAGCACCGGGCGACCGTCACAGCGATCGAGGCGGCCGTGGCATCCGGCACGCTCGACGCAGGCGAGGTGGCCGCCGCCAATGGGCGCATCGCTGCCTTCGTCAGCGCCTACCCAGCTAGTCCGAGTGGCGGCAACCTGGGCCCCGTCGAGGTCGCCGACCGCGCCACCATGGCCACCGCGACGAAGCGCGGGCTCGTCAGCATCGGCGCCTTGCCGCGCTTGCGGCCAGGTGACCGGGTAGCGTTGCTCGCTATGTCGGCCGTGCGCGCCAACGCCGCCAGCCAACTGAGCGCCAGGCCAGCGGACGCCCTCGTCGACGAGCTAACGCGCCGGGGCGCGCAGGTGCTACGCCACGACCTCGTCTGGGGCGAGGCGAACGACCCAACGCCGTGGCTAGGTGGGCTCGGCCTCGTGCCAGACGCCGTCATCTACGTCTCGACGAGCCGCACCCGCGTCGCACCAGGCGAAGTGGCTGCCGCGCGCGCGGCGGCGGCGTGGGCGCGCCACGCGGGCGTGCCCTTCGGTCACGTTGCGCTCTGGAACCCGTACTCGACCGAACTAGTGCCTGGCCCTGCCCTGCTGGC
>ERZ778017.931-NODE-931-length-33992-cov-73.593128_pt1 | contig 33992 bp, 29 predicted proteins | sample MGYA00375747_ERZ778017 | MGnify/ENA primary metagenome ERZ778017 (study PRJEB29350, sample SAMN05509838) | bioreactor metagenome | biome: bioreactor; material: wastewater | place: South Africa: University of Cape Town | collected 2014-03-17 ...
AGGGGCAACTCATCCGAGTCGTGAGGGGAGCGCTGCGTTCGCCTCACGACCCGCCCGCGTCGACAGTGATCAGGGAGAGCTTTGGCCTGTGCCTACGTCTACTTGCGCGCGGCTGCCGCAATCCTCGCAGGCGCCGGCGAAGCCTTTAGGGGCTCGCTCCAGTCGGATCTTCTTACCGCACGAGGGGCAGTTGGCTTTGGCTGCGGTGTTCTTGCCGCAGGAGGCGCACTCGCCGTACGGTCCGTAGGGTCCGATCTTGGGTGTTAGGTTGGTGCTTCCGCAAGCACTGCAAGTGAGTCTGACGGGTTTCTCCGTTTCGGCGCTGGCAGAGGTGGGTTCGATGGTTACGTGTTGGTCCTCGTTCAATTCTGTGGTACGAGGCGTGTGGCGCGTGCGCAGGAAGTGCGCGATTCGCAACATCTCGCGTTCGTTGAAGTCGCGTGGGGCCTCCGCGAAGCTGCGCAGGTTGGGGCTCAGCAGGCTGGTGGCCTTCCTGTAGCCGGCCACGAGCTCCTCAACGGCGGGTGGGATGGCGTCGGCCTTCATCGCTTTGGGCGCCTGATTGACCCGCGCCCGCGAGATCGTCCCCTGATCACTGATGGCTGCGAAGGCATCGATCGCCATATGGTGGAACGTTCCCTGAATGAACCCAAGCGCGATCTTATCGAGCAAGGCTTCCGTGTTCGCCGTCAGGAGGCGCTTGAGCACCATTCCCTGTCGATCACCCTGAAGCAACGGATTGGGCATGCCTTGCCAAGTCTTGCCGGAGCGGCGTTCCCATTCGCCGGCACGGGTAATCCTCACCGAAGTCGATACGCTCTTGCTTTCCACGATCGCCACACCGAAGGAATGTACGACTAAATGGTCGATTTGGGCGACCTCGCCATCGTGATTTAAGCGCAGGTCGTGCAGAAGCAGATGCCGTTTGCTGTCGCGGAAGTAGCGGTCGAGGTAGTGCGCCATCTGGCGTTCCGCTTGTACGCCGGCGGCGTTCCTGGGGTCGCTTGCTGCGCGTGGGGTGAAGGGCTTGATGATCATCAGGACGCTGACCTTGTGCGGGGCGAAGGGATGGTGCGAGGACGCCAGCGGGCTACTTTGCCTTGCGCTGCGGTTATCGGCCCAGCCTAACGCCCCGACTCGTGCGCTGGCGTGGAAGTACTCGCCTAGAACCGCAGCTTACTGCGTAGATGGGTGGGCGGTTCGGTTCGTCTGACGCCCGCCCGAATACCCGCGCGCCATGCAACCAGCCTTCCCCCGCACCGAAGCTTGAACTAGCGAACGGTCAACAGGAACGGGTCGATGCCAATGGGAGCGTCACCTTCACGCCTCTCCCTCCGGATCCCAGTCCGCCCCCAACCACTCCCGCGCTACCTCTACGACCTCATCCTTCACTCCCCACCAGACGTGCATTTCAAAAAGATCGGTGACCGTTCTCAGGTTGGGCTCGAGGGTGCGGCCGAGGACCTCTAGTTCACCGAAGTGGCCGTGCTTGCCATCGTCGTTGTACACGAACACGCTGTCGCCTTCGTGATCCAAGAGTTCGGGTGGCTGCTCCAGGTATCGTCCGGACGCAATATCGAGGAACCGGCGCAGATAGAGCACCGCGCGGTCGTCACGTTCATTCCAGTAGAGAAGTTGACCACGGTGCTCGCCGCTGATAACACCCACTTTGTAGCGCCGCTCGCCATCCGCTTTAAGCGAAAGATGTGCCCCGACTGCTCCAAGGTAGGAGCCGTCGATTGGCTCGAAATAGTCTGTGACCCGCGCCCCGGCGGCCCCGGGCACCCACGCGACGCCACCTGCCTGCAACTGCGTAACCACCCACGCCTGACACGCGACCAACTCGGGATCTGAGGTGGTGCGCCGCAAGCGGACTTCACGGGTCCAACCCAAGTGACGTACGGCATTGGAGCGGCCCTTGCGCCGCAAAGGGTCGGCGGCGGGCGCCAAGCGCTGGATTACGTCCAGCCGGACCACTTCCTGAGTGTCGCGTGCAACCAGTTCGAGCGCCTGCCGATAGCGCCCCGGCTCGTCTGGGTCACTCGACCAGTCCCCTGGGTCCATTGCGATTGGCAACTCGTAGCTGCCATCAAAATTGCGCCGATCGTGAATCATGAACCTGATCTCGGGTGCAACCCACAGCCGCTCACCACCCAGGTTCCACTCGTGGTCCGCCATCGCCCTACCAGTGGGAGACGCGTTCGGTCGCAATGCCGGCGCTACCCACAGTAGCGGCTGGCCGTGCTCGTCCAAGGGGAAAGCCCTCGCCCCGCGGCTGGTGGAGAGTAGGTAGCCAGCCCCGCACGCCACAACGCGCGGTCCCAGCCCCGCCGAGCGCCAAGCATCAAGCCACGCTAGTTCAGTCATGCCTGAGGATAGCGAACGGCGTTCGAGAACGTCAGCAGCAACCGGTCTTGTAATGACAACCCGCGTGCACTAGCATGTTGGCATCATGCTGCCTCGACTGTTGCCCGTGCGCTTCCCGTCCCATGACAACGGCTTCGACTTGCAGCTCGCGAATCTGAGGGTCCTGCTCGGTGACGTCGCTTCGTTCCTCGAACCCATCGATCTCGGGCAGCCCGCCCCGGAGTCGGAGGCAGTCGTCTTCCCCCAGATGCTCGGTGACGCCTTCCGGGAGGTCGAGGCGCTGCGGGCGCTGAACCGCCCTCGTCTAGTGATCACATCGGAGTTTGGAACGATGTCGATGTGGGACTGGGAGATCGGCCGCTACTTGACTGAGGCGGGCGTCGAAGTGATCGCTCCTTACAATCTGGAGCAGGCGCGGGTCGTATGCCGGGCCCTCGGCTTGAAGCGTGCCCTCAACGGTCAGCGGTTCGTGGTGTACCAAGACGATCCAGGCGAAGGCATGCAAGCGAGCATCTTCAAGCGCTTCTATTGGTGGGAGGATGAGTGCGCGTCGCGCATCCTCGATAAGTTCGGGTTAGTCATCGAGAAACGCAGCTTCAAGCAGCTTGGCGCCGACGCCAAGCTGCTGCCCGACAGCGCGGCCGATTCCGCCTGGGAAGCGATGCCTCACAAGCCGAACATGGAGCGCATGCCCGACCAGAGTCGACGGGCCGCGCTGAAGCTCTACCTGGCGTTGAAGGATTCCCTGGGCGACGATCCGCTCATCACCGGCGCCGGAATAAATTGCCTGAACGAATCCTTCTTCTCTGACTCCACGCCCTGCCTGGCATGGAACCTCCTGTACGAGGAGCGCGGGCTCACTTGGGGCTGCGAGGCCGACGTAGTTTCGATGCTCACACAGCATCTGCTTCACACCAGCCTGCAGGCCCCGCTGATGATGACGAACCTCTACCCGTTCCTGATGGGTCAGGCCGCGCTCAAGCATGAGCGCATTCCTGAGTTCCCCGTCGTCGGCGATCCCGAGAACCACATCTTGGTGGCACATTGTGGTTACCTCGGCGTGCTCCCGGAGTCGATGTCTACCAGTTGGGCGCTACGCCAGAAGGTCCTGGCGATCGTCGATGACGACGCAAGCGCCATCGACGCCCGCATGGCGGAAGGTGCCGTAAGCCTCATCAAACTCTCGCCATCACTTGGAACTCTGCAGGTGGTGGAGGCGGAGCTAGTGGGCTACGCGCAATATCCCGGCTCCGATTGCCTAAACGGCGGCGTCATCCGCGTACCTGACGGGCGCAAGTTGGTGGAGAACCTCAGCAGCCACCACACCGTCTTGATGGCCGGCCATCACGCCACGGAACTGCGGATGATAGGGAAACTGTTCGGCCTTAATATCGAAACTCTCGACTGACCGCGGCACCCGGTGGTCCTAAGCAGCGACCCCAGGTAGCCGACGGTGTCAGTAAACCCAGGCGTGTTCCGACTAGAACACGACCTTGGCCGTTCTTCCCTCGGCCAGCGAGGTTCGTGCGGCCAGGACCGCGGCCACAGCAGCTCTACCGTCAGGCCCGCCGACGCTCGGTGCGCGATCCTCCTCGATACACGCTATGAACTCCTCCGCCTCCAGCTCATAAGCCCGCTTGAAGCGCTCACGCCAACTTACGAAGTGACCGCGAACACCGCCGCCCTCCCGCGTGAAGCGGAGGCTTGACGTATCGCGCAACTCGCCCACCATCAGAACGCCTGCGGAGCCGACCACTTCAGCGCGGGCGTCGTAACCGTAATCGGCCGGACATACTCCATCGATGACGCCGAACGCGCCGTTGGCTAGTGTTGCCGTCACAACGGCAGTGTCGTAGAAGTCGGGTAGTTCCTTGCGCAGGTCGGGGCGCTTCAGTGCCGCTGCTACGGCATGAACCTCCACGATGTCCGCTCCACCTAACCAACGGACGGTGTCGAAGTCATGACTGTTCACTTCAGCCAACATACCGTTCGACGTACTGACATCGTTAGCCCACGCTGGCGGCAACCCTGGGCCACGGGTGAGTGAGCGGACAAGCAGTGGCTCGCCCACCAGGCCCGCGGTGAGATCGGCCTTCGCGCTCACGAACGGCGGATCGAAGCGCCGCATGAAGCCGATCTGCAACTTCACGCTATTGCTTTCGCAGGCGTTGATGATCGCGTCGCACTCGGCTAACGTCAGCGCCATGGGCTTCTCGCAGAACACATGGAGGCCGCTGTTGGCCGCCTCGACGGCTAGGGCGCGATGGGTGAACGTAGGCGTCGTGATTACCACGGCATCGATGTCGATAGCCGCGGTAGCGTCAGCAAGACTCGTGAAACCCATGCCGGGAAGGCCAAGGGCTGCGGCCGCCTCGGCGGCGCGTCCGGCGTCAGCGTCGACGACAGCGACAAGCTCGGCGTGCTTGACCCGCCAGCGGAAGTTCTCGGCATGCACCATTCCGGCCCTACCCGTCCCGATGACGCAAACGTTTACGGTCGTCACTTCGAGTCCTCCGTCGCCATGCCCAGTCTCCTGTTCTTAGCTTCCAACTAGTGGATCGCTGACCTGTAATGATAGGATAACATGTAGTTCAAGAGTTCAATTGGGCCGGTCTGAATCTGGTCTGGACCACCATCCATCTAGCGGTTGGTTCGCAAAGCCGAGGCTGCGCGATCGCGATCAGCAACCTCGGCAGAGCCATACCAGAGGACTATTCATGGCCAGGTACCGCATCGCAGTCAACATGGAGTTCGTTCGCAGCGCCGACCTTGACTTCCGCAACGGCGTCGAGGTAGCTGGGAAGCTCGGCTACAAGTTCGTCGAGCCGATGGTCCATACGGGTTGGGGTCTGCTGTCAGAGGTCGGTTACTTCCATTCCTGGTCGATGGAGGAAGATCCTCTGCTCATGAAAGAGATCTGCGATAACAATGGCGTGCGGGTCTCATCGATAAGCGGCCATAGTCCGTTGATGAAGCCCGAAGCGGCGGTCAGCCGGCTCACGAGGGCCATCGTTCAGGCCACGATGGTCGGAACTAACATCGTCAACTCCGACGAGATGCTTAAGCCGGACTGGATGAACGACGAAGAAGCCCATGAGGCTATGCATTACACCCTCAAGCGCATGAGCCACGTCGCTGCGCGGCATAAGGTCTACATCTGCATCGAGCCGCACGGTATCTACACTAAGTTCAGCGAGGGCCTGCTCCGCATCGTGAACCTCGCGCCGTCGCCCTGGATCCAAGTGAATTGGGACACCGGTAACTCCTACCTGGCCGGAGCCGAAGACCCATACGAATCGCTTTCGAACGTTAGAGATCACGTGTATCACGTGCACGCCAAAGACATCGCTTTCGACCAGTCCGAGCGCGAGCGGGGCAAAGTGACCGGCACGCCGGTAGGGTGCGCATGCGGCGAGGGCGTTGTCGACTGGGACAAGGTTCTTAGCATCCTCGACCCACTCGACCGAGACATCACCCTATCGGTGGAGTGCGGCACGATCGACGAAGCGGAGCGCAGCCTCCCCTTCATGAAGAAGCTCGTAGGTAACCGCCTGATCGCGGACTAGGAGAGCTCGGCCTCCGGTAGGCAGTGTGAACGCTAGTCCAGCGCCGCGGCGCCTTGACACCGATGCAAGTGGAACCTAGGATGTAATGACAGGACGTCAAGAAGCAGAACGGGACGAGAAGTGGATGGCGACCAACGTCGCTGGCGCTTTAGGGAGGCCTCATCCTTGACAGCAACGCCTGAGAAACCCCCGGAGGCCAGCTCCGCGCCGCCGCCCACGGCCCTGCGCATGCAGGGCACCAGCAAGCGCTTCGGCGCCTTCACGGCGCTGAGCAAAGTCGACTTCTCTTGCCAGGTAGGCGAAGTGCACGCCTTGATCGGCGAGAACGGTGCCGGCAAATCGACGCTGATGAAGATCCTCGGCGGGGCGCAGTCGCCGGACGAGGGTCAGATCGAGCTTTTTGGGCGGCGCGTGACGTTCAGGCACCCAGTTGAAGCGCAAACCGCGGGCGTTAGCGTCATCCACCAGGAGTTCAATCTCCTACCGCACCGCACCGTGGCGCAGAACATCTTCCTCGGACGTGAACCCCACCGCTTCGGCGTGATCGACCGGCGCGCCCAGAATGCAGCCGTCACCGCGCTGCTTACACGCCTCGGCATCTCAGCCAGCATCCACCCTGATGACTTGATTGCCGACCTTTCCGTCGCGCAACAACAGATGGTGGAGATCGCGAAGGCCTTGTCGTACGACGCCCGCCTCCTGATCATGGACGAGCCCACTGCCGCCCTAGCCAATCAAGAGGTCGACGCGCTCCTAAGCCTCATCGCCAACCTCAAAGAGCAAGGCATGACCATCATCTACATCTCGCATCGGTTCCCCGAGATCTTCTCAGTAGCCGACCGCGTGACGGTACTAAAAGACGGCGCGATCATCACCACGCGCGATGTGGGCGAGGTGACGGTCGCCGACTTGGTGCGCCTGATGGTCGGCCGGGACCTTTCCGAGTACTACCCCCCACGCGCCAATCCTGGAGACCTGGGCGAAGTCGTGCTCTCAGTCAAATCCGCGGGGAACGCGAAGCTGCGGAACATCAGCTTCCAGGTCAGGGCCGGCGAGGTGTTGGGCATCGCCGGATTACAGGGGGCGGGCCGAAGTGAGCTGGCGCAAGCGCTTTTCGGTGTCGACCCGTTCACTTACGGCGAGGTCCAATTACATGGTCGCCGCGTCCACTCACGTTCCCCTCGCCAGGCAATAGGCCACGGCCTCGGCTTCGTTACCGAAGACCGCAAGGGGCTCGGACTCGCCTTACGGCAGCCCATCGCCGACAACGTAGCTCTGGCCCGCAGAGGCCGGCGCCCATTACTTAGTCTGGTTAGTAGCAGCGGCAGTCGCTCCGGGACAAGCGTGGAGGAACTCACGAAGTCCGTTGACCTCAGGTCCGCCGGGCTGCACCAGGAAGCCCAGTTCCTCTCGGGGGGCAACCAGCAAAAGGTAGTGCTGGCTAAGTGGCTGGCGCTAGACGGAAGCCTGACTATCTACGATGAGCCGACGCGCGGCATCGACGTCAACGGAAAAGCCAGTATCCACCAACTGATCAGAGATTCCGCCCGCAGAGGTAAGGCCGTGATCATGATCTCCTCCGACCTACTCGAGGTCATTGGGATGAGCGACCGCATACTCGTGATGCGATTCGGCGAGGTGGCCGGTGAACTAGCGGCGGGCGCCACGGAAGAGCAAATCATGTTACTAGCCACACACGGCGGTGAAGCATGAGCGTGACGACCCCCGCTACGAGCGCGAAACCACGGGCGAGCAGGTTCAGGCTTCCGATCATCTGGGTCTTGTTGCTAGGGATATTCGCGATTGCCTGGCTGCTCGTGTCGTTGTTCGGCCGCGGCGATTTCGTGTCCGCCAACAACCTCGGCAACATCCTCGAACGAGCGACGGCTCTCGGCATCGTGGCAATCGGCCAGACCTTCGCTATTCTGGTCGCCTCGATCGACCTGTCCGTTGCCTACCTGATCAGTGTCGCGGCCGTCATGGCTTCTTTCATCATGCAGGGCGACCCTGCCAAGGTGCCGCTGGCCATACTGGTGGTGCTTGGCATCGGTGCAGTAGTTGGCGCCATCAACGGTCTGCTAATCACCAAGGCGCGCATCAATCCACTCATCGCCACACTCGGGGTTGGCCTCATCCTGCGCGGCGTCCTGAACGCGAGTTTCCAGAACTTCACGGGCTCGGTTCCAGCAAGCTTCCAGTTCCTCGCCTACGGTTCGGTCGGACCCATCCCCGTACCGGTAATCATCCTGGCCGGGCTGACGCTACTCTCCGCCCTGCTGCTTGCCCGGACGCGTTTCGGCGCCCACATCTACGCTGTCGGCGGCAACCGCATCACGGCACGACTATCGGGAATCCGCGACCACCGTGTGGTCATCGGAGCGCACGTCATCACCAGCATCACCGCGGTGATAACCGGGTTGTACTTGTCGAGTCGGCTGCGGTCGGGCGCTCCATGGATCGGCACCGATGGAGTCTATGACCTGGAATCCATCGCCGCCGTTGTGGTGGGGGGCACCGTGTTAGCGGGCGGTCGCGGTGGCGTGCTTGGCACGGTGGCGGGGGTGTTGATCTTCGCGGTTCTCGACACCATGTTCAACCAACTCGGCGTCAACTCCTACCTCAAGCAGGTGTTGCGTGGCCTGATAATCATCGGCGCGGTCGCCATCTACGCGGCGCGCTCGCGTGAGGTTGTGGGCTGATGGCGCCGAACGTCTCCACGGAGCAGGCGGCCGCCGGCGTCATGCGCGGACGGTCCTGGCACCCCGCCATCGCGGGCGTCATCAAAGTGCTGCCGATCTTCCTTATCCTGGCTGGGATCCTGGTTTGGATTGCATTCCTCAACCCACGCTTCTTGGAGCCAGCACAGTTCCTTAACTTCATCAGGCGCTCGGCCCCGCTCATGATCTTGGCGGGCGGCCAACTCTTCGTGATCGTAGTTGGCGGCTTCGACCTCTCCCAGGGTTCCCTCGTCACGCTCACCGTGCTGTTGGGCGCCCTTCTGGCGTCCGGCGACCCCAGCACGACCTGGTGGGTAATCCTCCTGCTCTACGGCATCGCGCTGGCGGTTGGCGTTTTCAACGGCGCCGTCACGAGCTACTTGCGAGTGCCCTCCTTCATCACGACCCTTGGCATGCTGCTCACCCTCAAAGGAGCCGCCTTGCTGGCGACCGGCGGAGCACCACGGGGCGCCTTGCCCACGAATTTCAGGGCGTTCGGGCGTGCTTACATCGAAGGCGTGCCCCTTCTGGGCCGTGTTCCTTGGGCCGTGATCGTGCTGCTGGTGATCGGCGGTGTCCTGATCTTCTTGTTCCACTACACCCAGTTCGGCAAGCAGGCACTAGCCGTCGGCGACAACCAGCATGCGGCTCGCCTCTCAGGTGTCAACGTGGGTCTAGTGCGGATCGCTGCTTTCGTGGTGTCAGCACTTTCCGCCGTCACGGCCGGCATCATGCTCGGGGGCTTCTCCGGCGTTTCACTGAACGTGGGTGACGGCCTTGAACTTGAATCCATCTCAGCGGTTGTCCTTGGTGGTGCAGCACTGCTCGGCGGACGCGGCAACATGCTGGCGGCTCTCGCCGGCGCGCTGACACTCCAAGCGCTGTTCACTCTCCTCAACTTCCTCGGCTTGCCCTCGCCGATTCGGGTGGCAGTGCAGGGAGTGATCATCATCGGCGCGGTCGGTTTCGCGTCATGGCGAGCTGCGCGCGGTGGCCAGGAAACGGAGGCTTGAACTATTGGCTCAGTGAAGCAACCGGCAATAGCCCGGGTGTCTGCCCGGGTCGCGCATCATCACACTTTGGAGGTTAGAACGTTGAAGTTAATCAAACCGATCCTCGTACTATTTGCTCTGGCAGGGATGACGGTCGCCTTAAGCCAAGCATCGGAGTTCTTCGACGCAAAGGAACTCGCCTTCCAACGAGCGGCCATGACGACGACCCCCGAAGGTCCCGCCGATCAACCATGGCTGCAGGCCATTAACCCCAACTACATCGACACCACCCAGTACGCCACTGAGGCGCCCTGGACGATTTGCTTCTCGAACGCCGGCGTAAACAACGCTTGGCGCGTGGTTGGCTGGACGACGATGCAAGCCGAGGTAGACCTTCACCCCGAGATCGCCAACTTCATTCACGTTGACGCCGAAGGTAGCGACGACAAGCAGATCAGTGACATCAACGGCCTGCTCGCCAGCGGCAACTGTGACGCCCTAATCGTGTCCCCCAACACGACCGCCGCCTTGACCCCCGTCGTGGAGTCCGCCTGCAAGCAGCTGCCCGTCATCATCTTCGACCGCGGCGTGAACACCGACTGCCCGGTGGCCTTCGTGGGCCCCATCGGCGGCTACGCGTTCGGCATCGCCGGCGCTGAGTTCATCGTCGATAACCTCCCCAAGGGTGGCAACGTTCTGGCTCTGCGCATTCTGCCTGGTGTAGACGTGCTCGAGACCCGCTGGAGCGGCGCCGAACAGATCTTCAAGGAAGCAGGCGTGAACGTAGTAGGCGCCGAGTTCACCGAAGGCTCCACCGCGACCACCAAAGCCATCGTTGAGGACTACCTCCAGCGCGGCAACATCGACGCCGTGTGGATGGACGCTGGCGCCACCTCCGTGGCCGCCCTCGAAGCGTTCGAGGACGCCGGTGCGCCCTATCCGATCATCATCGGCGAGGACCAGCAGGACTTCCTCATCAAGTGGAAGGAAGAAGGCCTAACCGCCATAGCTCCGACCTACCCGACCTTCCAGTGGCGCTCCGCGATCATCGCTACCGTCAAGACCCTAAAGGGAGAATCGATCCCATCCCCGTGGGTCCTGCCCCAACTCGTCATCACCGCCGACACGCTCGATGACTACATCGAGCCGAACATGCCGCCGCTCTTCTACGCCATGTGCGGCTGCCAGACCATGCCCAACTTCCCCCAACGCTGGGGCGGTCGCTAATCACCAAGCAAGCCGAAGGGAGGGGCCTCATCGCCCCTCCCAAACATCCAGGCATCACCGGTTCGGTTCAGTGCGCAACTACAGATTGGAGGCCAAGCAGGCCGTGAAGATCGGAATCGACAGCTATTGCTTCCACCGCTACTTCGGTGAGGTTTACCCGGAGCAGCAAGCGCCCGACTTTCAGATGAACATGGATGACTTCCTCGATCTCGCCAAGGAACTCGAGGTCGACGGCGTTTCGCTCGAGTCATGCTTCTTCCCCAGCTACGAACCCGCTTTCCTTAAGGACCTGAAGGCGAAACTCGACGACTACGGCTTCGATCGCGTGTACGCCTGGGGACACCCCGATGGCCTCGAACGCGGCCAGAACCCCGCCGCCTACGAGGACATGGCGGCCTCCATAGATCGCGCCCTGCTCATCGGCGCCGACACCATGCGCGTCGTGGCCTCCAGCCTCATGTTCCGACATGAACCACATCAGCCTCAGATCGAGGCACTGGTGAAGCAGTTCCGCCGCGTCATGCCACAGGCGGAGGCGGCCGGCATGAAGATCGCCGTCGAGAACCACATCGACTTCACCTCTGACGAGATGGTGCAGATGATCGAAGCCGTTGCGTCACCCAACTTCGGCATCAACTTCGACACGGGGAACTTCCTACGACTGCTCGACGATCCGCTGAAGGGCATGGATAAGCTAGCGAAGTACACGTTCGCAACTCACATCAAGGACCTAAAACTCAACCGCTCAGCCGCCCCTGACGATTGGTTCTTCTTCTCGAGCACGCCCGTTGGTGACGGGTTGGTTGACAACCAAGCGCTCGCCCAGAAACTCAAAGACAGCGGCTACAACGGCTTCCTCGCCGTGGAGACCGACTTCCTCCACCCCGACTACGCCGGCGAAGAGCACGCTGTCGTCCGTAAGAGCGTGGCGAACCTCAAGCGCATCGCCGCGAGTTTGACCTGATGCGGAAGGGCGAGAAACCGTGAAGGAACTAAACGTAGCTATCATCGGGCAGAACTTCATGGGCAAGGCCCACTCGAACGCATGGCGCAACGCGGGCAAGTTCTTCGACCTACCGGCGACGCCTGTGCTGAAGGTGGCGTGCGGCCGAAATCAGGAGTCCCTGAAGGAGTTCGCGGCCGGCTGGGGCTGGCAAGAAACCGCCACTGACTGGCGGGAAGTAGTTAAGCGCGAGGACGTCGATATCATCGACATTTGCACGCCAACCGACCTCCACGCCGAGATTGCCATCGCGGCAGCAGAGAACGGCAAACACATCTTCTGCGAGAAACCCCTAGCGATCAACACGGCGCAAGCGAAAGCGATGTTAAACGCCGCCAGATCGACCGGGGTAACTCACTATTTGAACCACAACTACCGGCGCGTACCCGCCATAGCTCTAGCCAGGCGCCTCATTGATGAGGGGTTCGTGGGGAACATCTTTCATTGGCGAAGCGCTTATCTTCAGGATTGGATCGTCGATCCGAACTTCCCGCTCACCTGGCACCTCATCAGGGACAGGGCTGGCTCCGGTCCCCATCACGACCTGAACAGCCACTTGATCGACCTGGCGCGTTATCTGGTCGGCGAAGTGAAGACCGTCAGCGCGACCAGCGCCACCTTCGTGAAAGAGCGACCACTGCCAGGCGCCGGCGCGGCCACCTTCTCTGCCGGGACCGCGGAAGGCAACGCCGTGGGCCAAGTCAACGTCGACGACGCCACCTTCATGATCGTCGAGTTCGAAGACGGCGCCATCGGATCGTTCGACGCGTCGCGCTTCGCCCCAGGTCGCAAGAACCACAACACGTTCGAGATCTACGGTTCCGAAGGCAGCATCGTCTTCGACTTGGAACGCATGAACGAGCTACAGATCTTCTCCCGCAACGACCCCAGCCATATCCAAGGCTTCAAGACGGTCCTGGCAACCGAGGCGGAGCACCCGTATGTCAGCGCGTGGTGGCCTCCTGGCCACATGATCGGCTACGAACACACCTTTCATCACGCCGTGGCAGACTTCGTGACGGCAGTGGTGCGCGGTGAGCGCATCCGGCCCGACTTCGAGGATGGCGTCCGCGAGACGCAAGTGCTCGATGCTGCCCTGACCGCGGCCAGTAAGGGCTGTCGCGAGAAGGTCCGTTACGACTGAGGATGCGGTGAACAAGGAACAAGGAGTGACAGATTCTATGCAAGACGAGGCGGCCGTCGCACTCGAACTGAGGTGCGATGACGGGCTCGGCACCATCGATCGCGAGGGCGCGCTGCCCTATTACCACCAGCTGAAAGCGATCATGTCACGGCAGATCGCCAGCGGTCGCTGGCAGCCTGGCGTGCAGATCCCCTCCGAGCCGGAGTTGTGTCGCCTTTTCGGGGTGAGCCGCACGGTCGTAAGGCAAACCCTCGGGGAACTCGAGAATGAACGCGTCCTGATCAGGCGGAAAGGGCGTGGCACCTTCGTGGCCGAACGGAAGGTGAGCGGCCGCTTGTTCCAGTCTCTCACGGGGTTCCACGACGACATGCTCAGCCAAGGGCGCGTGCCGCGCACGCAAGTTCTCGCGATGAGCGTCGAGCCAGCCAACGACTTAGTTGCGACCGAGCTCGAGATCGAGCCAGGCGAGAAGGTCGTGCGCATCGACCGCCTGCGCTCCGTGGACACGGAGCCCATGTTGTTGGTCACTACCTGGTTGCCTCATGACCTCTGTCATGAGCTGGCCGTTGTCGATCTCACCGATCGCTCCCTGTATCAGGAGCTGGCGAAGCTGGGCCTGCACATCCAGCACGGTCGCCGAACGGTCGAGGCGATCCAAGCGACAGCTGCGGACGCTGCCGAGTTGGCCGTGAAACGAGGCGACCCTCTACTATTCATCCGGAGCGTTACCTATCTCCCGAACGGTCGAGCCGTAGAGTATTACGAGGCCAAACACCGTGGTGATCGGACATCCCTAGAGGTAGACCTGGTCAGGTCAGGAGATCCCGTTTCCGGGGCGAGGCCGGGATGACGAAGCCGCGAACGGCGCCGTTGATGCTGGCAACCAGGGCACACGGGCCCGACGACCTGAGGGTCGAGCGTGTCCCGATCCCCGTGCCGCAAGACGGCGACGTTCTATTGCGGATAGCGGCCGCCGGGATATGCGCCACCGACCGTAAGATCGCCGCACGCGGGTCCGCTAGCGGCGAACCCTTGACGCTTGGTCACGAGATCGTGGGCATCGCCAACGGTTCACGCCGCGTTGTCGTCGCCCCGAACGTCGGTTGCGGTCATTGCCGCGCCTGTAAGCGCGGGCAGTCGAACTACTGCCTGGAGCACGAGGCGTTCGGCATTCACGTCGACGGCGGCATGGCGGAGTACCTGCTCGTGCCTGAACGTGCGGTGGCGGCCGGACACCTCCTCAACCTGCCCGACACGTTGGACACGGCGCAAGCCACCCTAGTTGAGCCTATCGGGTGCGCCGTCGAGAGCCTAGCCGCTTGCCAGCTAGGGCCGGGCGAATCAGTCCTGATCATCGGTGACGGGGTGATGGGGCGCCTGCACGTCCCACTTGCCAAGGCGTTGGGAGCCGGCAAGGTAACGCTCGTTGGCCGCCACCAAGCGCGCCTGCGCCACGCAGCTGCGTTAGGCGCCGACGTGTGCCTGGATGATGCCGATCCACACCTCGAGCTGTCGTTATCTGACGCTCATGGCGGCGACGGTTTCGACGTGATCGTCGTGACGATCGGTCAATCACTGGCGGTGACTCGCTCACAGGGTCACTTGGCCGTCGGCGGTCGGTTGAACTTGTTCGCGGGCCTGCCGAAGACGGAGTCGACTTTGGCGTTCGATGGCAACCTCGTCCACTACCGGAACCAGTCGATACTCGGCACGACGGGCGCTTCGCTCTCTTCGCTCCGCAAGACCATCGAACTCCTAGAGGAAGGCCGACTTGTCACCGAGGGGTTGATAAGCAGCACGTTCCAGCTTGATGAGGCTTTGGACGCATTCGAGGCCGCCGGTTCGGTCGACCAAGCGCGAGTGGTTCTGGTAGCGCCGTGAACGGATCGTCGGAAGCCAGCTCGCGCGTCGCAATTGTTCGCCGTCATGTCGAGGGTCGCACGTGAGCACCAAGTTGCTGCTTGGCCTCGACGTTGGAACCGGCGGTACGAAGGCAGCGCTTTACGACGTTGCCGGCGAACTTCATGGGGAAGCCACCGTCAAGTCGCGCCTCCATCGACGAGGTGACGCGACCGTCGAACAGTACCCAGGGGAGATGGAAGAGGAGCTGCACGCTGCCATTCGCGGCGCCCTGCGGCAAGCGCGTGCCAGTGGCAACGACGTGGCCGCCCTGTCTGTCGACGGTCAGATGGCAGGCGTCATGTTCGTTGACGCCGCCGGGGCTGCTATCGGACCCTACGATTCCTGGCTGGACACACGTTGCGAACCACAGGTGGCCGCCATGAGGACCGAAGCCGACCGGATCATCTCTTTCACTGGAGGTTTCCCGACTTATTCGCACGGCCCCAAGCTCCTGTGGTGGCTTGAACACCGTACAGCTGAGCTTACGCGTGCTGCCGCAATGGTGATGCCCGCCTCGTACCTGGCTGGGCGCCTGTCCGGCATCGACGGCGCGAACGCCTTCATCGACCCCACCTACCTCCACTTCTCGTGCCTGGCGGATACAAGGAACGAGCGCTGGTCGGAGGAACTGATCGCCACTTTCGAAGTCCCCGAGAGGCTGTTGCCGCGCATCGTGCAACCATGGGAAACGATCGGGGAAGTGTGCCGGGAGGCTTCGGCGGCAACGGGGTTACGCGTAGGCACGCCCGTTGCCGCTGGCTGTGGGGACACCGCCGCCGGTCTGTTAGGGGCAGGCGTTGTGCGGCCCGGGGATGCCCTCGATGTGGCGGGGAGCGCATCCGTCCTTGCAGCGAGCGTCCCCAGCTTCGTTCCCGATAACGGCGCCACCCTCTTCACGGCCCGAGCTGTGCTCCCCGATAGCTATTACTCATTGGCGTACGTACAGGGCGGGGGGCTGAACCTCGATTGGTTCCGCACCACGTTCGCGCGCGACTTGGCACACCTGAGTCCAGATGAGGCATTCGCCGAGCTGGAGGCCGCAGCGGCTTCGGTGCCGCCCCGCGCTGCAGGCGTGAGGTTCGCACCTCACCTGGGTGGGCGCGTAACGCCGAACGATCCGCGCCAACGTGGGCTCCTTGCCGGGTTCACCTGGAGCCATGAGCGCGCCCACGTATATCGAGCGATGCTGGAGTCCGTCGCTTACGAGTACGCCTTGTACCTGAGGCAAGTTCGGGCGCTTCACCCCGAACTTGGCGAGGTCGTGGTCCGCGGGGTAGGCGGAGGTAGCGGTTCCGCGCTCTGGGGGCGTCTCAAGGCCGATGTGATGGGCGTGAGCTACCGCCCGCTGGCACGGCAAGAGGGCGGAGCCTTGGGCAGCGCCTTGATAGCCGGGCGGGCCGTGGGGCTGATCGAGGACATGGCCGCGAGCGCCGACCGTTTCAACGACCTGATGACGGGCTACGAGCCCTCAGACCCGGATTCGAATCCATATGACGGCGCAGTCGACGAATACGCGCGCCTGCTCGATATCGCAGGGCATCTCGGTGCGCGCGGAACAGGTACGGCGTCATGAACCGATCTTCAAAGGGCAAGGTGGTCGCAACCGCGCGGAGCTTCTGCCGTTACGAGGGCTTGCATAAGCGCCTGATTACCGACGCAGGCTATGAGTTGCTCCTGCATGCACGCCCCACGCCGATGGGGCCGGACGAACTCAGTGAGTTGGCTGCCGAGGCCGACGCGCTCATCCTGGGTTTGGACATCTGCGACGCGAGCGTCTTCGCAAGGGCGCCCCGCCTCAAAGTAGTTGCTCGACAGGGAGTCGGCGTTGACGCGGTCGATCTGGCGGCCGCAGCCCGGCACGGCGTAGTTGTCACCAACACGCCAGGGGCCAACACCATCGGTGTGGCGGAGTTGGTGTTCGGGCTGATCCTTTCGTTGTCTAGGCGCCTAACAGAAGCGAACGCCGAAGTGAAGAGCGGCGGATGGCCACACCTGATGGGCTGGGAGCTCCACGGCCGCACCCTTGGCCTCATCGGCCTTGGTCAGATCGGGCGCGCGGTGGCGTCCCGAGCGATCGCCTTCGGGATGAACGTGCAAGCTTACGACCCGTTCATATCCGAACATGCCGCGATCAGGCTGGTAACGCTTGATGCGCTACTTGAAACTAGCAACATCATCAGTCTGCATGCACCCTTGACCGCCGCGAATCACCACCTCCTTGACAGTAGCGCGTTCGACAAGATGCTGCCGGGTACCGTCGTGATAAACACCGCTAGGGGCGGGCTCATTGACGAGAGCGCGCTGGCTAGGGCGCTAGAGGACGGGCGACTTGCCGGCGCTGCGTGCGACGCCTTCGAGAACGAACCCCCGGCCGGGGCACCCTTCCTGAGGCTGCCGAACTTCATTGCCACGCCTCACCTGGGTGCCGCCACGCTTGAGTCGGCCCTGCGGATGGCCGAAGCAGCCTCTCGCAACGCCCTGAAGGTGCTCGCGGGCGAGGAAGGCGCCAACGTGGTCGCGCTGAGAACCGGTGGAAGTTGATCGCTAACGACTCCCTGATCCGACGTGAACACCGTCCGGCGAGCCGGACAGAGCCAAGGAGGGCCTAGTGGACTATTTCGAGCCTTTGACCCGCTTCGTCGACCTGAAGGACGGCACCATCCCAACCGCCCACGCGGTGCAGAGCCGCCACCTGAGCGATCTCAAGGGACTCTTCAATGACGCAACAGCTGAGGCGGCACTACTGACCGATGACCCTCTGCTTTACGAAGTGTTCGAAGCGGCCGACATCCCCAGGGAGGATGGCCATCTTCTGTTCTCCACCACCGTGCTGCGGCCCGGAGTGGTCGGCAACGAATACTTCATGACCAAAGGTCACTATCACGCCAGGGCTGATCGATCGGAGCTCTACTACGGGCTGGCGGGTGAGGGACTGCTCCTCATGCAGACTCCCGAGGGTCGGATCAACGTCCAGCCGATGCGAGCTGGCTCCGCCTGTTACGTGCCGCCCTACTGGGGGCATAGAAGCATCAATGTCGGCACGGACAACCTGGTGTTCTTGGCCGCCTACCCAGCCGACGCAGGTTACAGGTATGGACCGATCGCTGAAGGCGGCTTCGCCGAGATCGTCGTGGCGGGCTCGAATGGACCGGAGCTGGTCCGAAATCCTAGGTACCGCGAGATGCCGGGTCGTGGCTGAACCCGCCCTCAATCCAGGACGCGTTCCGACCGTATTCGGCGCCCCGATTCAGGTCGCCGCCAGTAACCTGGTCGACGGCCACGAACACGCATGGATCGCCCCACAACCAGGCACGGCGCCCGACCGCGCCATAGATCTCTCAGACGTAGAACTGCAGGCCGCATCACTGAAGGACTTCGCCAAGGCAGCGTCGAAGTGGTGGGGCCACCCCACCTCAGGGGTCGTGGATCCCCTGGACGACCGGCGAGTTGGGCTCGTCGATTGCCAGCCTCCGTTCGCCGGCAGGGAAGCTCGACGCCTGGCCGAACTGAGCCAGCGCTCCGGAGTTGCCATCGCGTGCGTGACGGGCTTTCACCTCGCGCGCTATTACCCAGACGGGAAGCGCCCCTGGGGAGATGAGGCTGCTGCGGCCGACCTGTTCGAGCGCGAGATCGAGTTGGGACTGACAGAAATGCCAACGCAGCGAGCAGCAGCGATCAAGGCTGCTCACTCAGGCACTACCTTCGACGACCTGGCCATGTGGGAGGCCGCAACGGAGGCGCAGCGGCGTACGGACGCGTGCCTGCTGGTCCACACGGAGCGTGGGGCTGGCGTCACCGAGCTCCTTGCTTGGCTGGTCGACCAGGGCGTCGATACTCGTCGCGTGTACTTGTGCCACATGGATAAGCGTCCCGACATCGGCCTGCACCGAGAACTTGCTCAGTCCGGGGTCTTACTCGGCTACGACACCTTCCTGAGGGCGAAGTATGAGCCGGACAAGCACGTGTGGCCGCTCCTGTTGAAGATGCTGGAGCTCGGCTTCGGAGATTACGTGGCGCTAGGTCTGGACCTCGCAGGCGCCGATCTGTGGCGCTCCCCGTGCGGCGGACCCTCCGAGTTCGTTACCAACGTCGCGACTCGCGTGGAACTTGAAGTCTCTGAAGTGTCCGTCAGGAGCGGGATCCTCGGGGCGAACGTGGTCCGGAGGCTAGCCCGAGGACTCGAAGAAGGGTGACAATGGCTACTATCCCCGCCTGCAACCGACCAACGCTCTACTTCATCGGCGTCACGACGGGCAGATCATCCATCATGAACGTGTTCCCGCGTTGGGCCGAAGTCCTAGGTCTTGACGCCGAGATCAGGGGGTTCGACGTTCCTCTGCGGGCGCCCAGGGACGAATACCGGCGCATCGTCGAGCACATCCACCAAGACCCACTAGCACTGGGAGCGTTGGTTACGACTCACAAGATCGATCTGCTTGTCGCTTGCCGGGACATGTTCGACTCCCTCGACCCCCATGCTGTGGTCACGGGCGAGGTGTCGTGCATCTCGAAACGAGAAGGCCGCCTGATAGGCCACGCTAAAGACCCGATAAGTTCGGCGGCCGCGTGGCGCGCTTTCGTGCCCTCAGGACACTTCCGCTTGGGTGCGGAGGTTCTCTGCTTCGGTGGCGGCGGTTCGGCCATCGCGATAAGCGTCGCGCTAGCTTCCTTCGGTGATCCGGGGGACCGGCCTGGGCGCATGACTATCGTTAACCGCTCACACCACCGAGTCGGGCACCTCAAGGAAGTACATGCTCAGCTCCAGACCGACATCGTTTTCCGCTACCTAGTTCATGAGCAACCCGAGCAGAATGACGAGGCCATGGAGCACCTGCCACTTGGCTCCGTAGTCATCAACGCCACGGGCATGGGGAAGGACATCCCCGGGTCGCCCATAACCGACCGTGGACGCTTCCCCCAGGCCGGACTAGCGTGGGAGCTGAACTACCGTGGCGAGCTTGACTTCCTGCACCAAGCCCGCAAGCAAGCGGCAACCCGAAACCTGCACGTCGAGGACGGTTGGGTTTACTTCTTGCACGGCTGGACCAGCGTGATTGCCGAGGTGTTCGATATCACGATCGATGACCGAACGTTCGAAGCTCTAGATGTCGCGGCACGGGATGCGAGGCCGTCGTGACTCCCCCAGGGAAGGGCAGCGGGGCTCCCGCACGCTTCGGAGTGAACACGTTCATCTGGCGCTCTCCCTTCGCTACGGCTTCCGACCTCGACCTGGTCGGGCATGCTGCGCGGTTGGGTGCTGAGGTTTTCGAGGTCGCGGTTGAAGAACTCGAGCTCGTCGATGACGCGAGCCTACGTGAGGAACTTGACCATCATGGCCTCCGCTCGGTCGTTTGTGGAGCGTTCGGTCCCGGCCGCGATGTCGGCAGCACCGACTCGGCGGTAGCGGAACGCACGAAGGCGTACGTGGTCGGGCTCATGGACTTGGCCGTCGCTCTCGATGCCAAAGTCATCTGCGGGCCGATCTACGGCTCGGTGGGACTTGCTCGACCGCTGCCGGCGGCGGAGCGCAGGGCTGAGCTCGACCGAGTTGCCGGCAGTATGCGGGAGTTGGGGGCAGAAGCTGAACGTCGCGGCGTGAAGTTGGCTCTAGAGACGCTGAACCGCTTCGAGACCGACAGGCTCAACACCGCCGAACAGGGGCTACGCATCTGCGATCAAGTTGGCAGCGACGCCGTGGGCCTGCATCTTGATACGTTCCACATGCATCTCGAGGAGAAGGACAGTGCCGCGGCCATTCGCGCTGCGGGCGGGAGGGTGTTCCACTTCCATGCGTGCGAGAACGACCGTGGAGTACCGGGTACCGGCCAAGTCGCCTGGCGCTCAGCGTTGGGAGCCCTCAAAGACATCAACTACTCAGGATCTATCGTCATCGAGTCGTTCACGCCGGCGGTGGCTTCCATAGCGGCGGCCGTGTGCATCTGGCGGGAAATCGCGCCGGATCAGGACACGATCGCGCGTGAGGGGTTGGAGTTCCTGCGGGGGGTGTGGGGGGCTGAGTGATTAGGCTTGTGTCCAAGGCGCTGGATAATAGCGTCAGGAAGCGCTCCCACTCCGGCTTGGCGGAGCAGCAAGGTCGGGCGATCGGCACCTAGGACGAAGTTAACGCCGCCAGAGCCGATCCTCAGCGGTGTGCCTCGCCCGCCGTTTGTATGCCGACGGCGTTTCGGAAGGCACAGGCCAAGGCTACCGAGATGAATGCAGACACCAGAGAGGAGGCGAGCCAGACGGCGGGGGCTACCACGACCGCGAGGACGCTCGGCAGGAACTCGCTCGCGACGAGTAACGGCACGCTCAGCAGTGCGCCCAATAGTGCCGCGGTCAGTAGTATCAGTGCCGTCTGCACCAGGTTGTCCCTGACGATGTTCAGGCTTCCCTGCAACGCCTCGAACACGCCAGCATCGCGGTCGACCACGAATAGGTCGGCGAATGTGAAGGCTACCGTTCCCACCAGGGTTCCTAGCAGGGCGACCATTGGCCCGAGGAGCGCCAGCACCGTCGCGGCGCCTAACGCCAGCAGCGCTAGGGCGAGGAACTTCGGGAAGAAGCGCACGTAGTCCAGCAGCATGGCGTAGCGCACCGGCAATCCGCTTGCGCGTCTCAGCGCGTACGCGGCGAACGCACCCGCGAAGAGGGCGGAGATGGCCGCGGAAACGATGCGCTGCACCCACGGGTAGGCGGTCGCGGCTGGGAAGAGGAACCACGAACTGCCACCTGGTAGGTCGACGACCGTGTTCGAACCGGGCGAGTGTGGCGCAACCTGGCCGTCGGGGAGAGTCACCGTCGGCGGCTCGGCCGCTGGCAGCGCCCAGCCAAGCAACAGGCTCCCTATCAACCAGGCAACGATGCCGGCGGTAGCGGCCATGTAGAGGTACGTCCGCCTGGCGCCAATCAGCCTGGTCCAGGCCTCCCTCAGGGCCGCGCCGGCGATGAACCTGCCGGAATCTGGCTCGTAGTGCATGCCTGCAGCCTACCGGTAACTACTGGCGCGTTCGCATCGTTGATTGCTCGTGATTACACTCGTTACCCGCACAATGGTCGCGGCCGCTGGCGTGGCCTAACTCAGACTTCGCTTGAGAGCTACCTAAGCGGAGCGGGGCGCGCGGTGCCGAATGCCTGCTGCAGTAAGTATGCGGCTACAGCCAACGACCCTAAGGTATCGATGTAGTGCGTTGCCGGGTGGGTCGGGATGAGCGCCACGCTGAGTAGCGCGGCGGTGACGACCAAGTCCACCACTGTCTTGGCGCGGTAGAGCGTTCGCTGCGCCGCGATGACTGCGTCTCGGGTATGGCTTAGGAGTCGGGTGTACCGCGCCCAGAAGGTCGCGTTGACGCCGAGGCCAAGGAACGCTACTGCCAGGCCGACGCTGACGTTCCCGCCTGGCTCGTACTTGAAGAAGCGGTAAGCGCCGACGATGAGCATCGCCACGCCGGAGCACGCCATGGCTACGGTAACGCTCGTTTCGGCCCGCCGCTCGAGCACGCGTCTGGCGGTCTCGTCGGGAACGCCCTTACGGGCCCTGAAAACCCACCAGCCGGTTACTAGCGCGCCGAACTCCACGGTGCGGCGGATGGCGTCGGCGATCTGCGTGGCAGACGAACTCATGGCGACCGCGACGGCCGTTACCACCGGCCCTGGTGCGCTCAGTAGCCATGACACGAGTAGCGTTCGCTCGCTCTTCGCAGAGTGCGCGTCTGCAGTCAACTGCGTCGGGCGTGGCTCTTGCATAGTGCTACGACCGCCGCTCACACGACGCCCATCAGTGCGAGGGCCTGCGTTACGACCAGCAGTGCCGCGAAGGTGGCGAACGGCACGGTGATGGTGTCGAGCCCATCACGCGTGACGAGTTCTGTGAAGGCAGCTACCGGGGCGACGAGCACGGCCACGGTTAGGTCGACGTACCACGGCCACGCCGTGTAGCCGATGAGCGTGACGAGGATGGCGGCCGCCGCGAACGCGAACATGGCCCAGGTGCCCTCCGCCGTCTTCTTGTTATCGACCCAGCGGCCACGGAGGTGGCGCCGGCCCCAGCGTTTGCCGACAAGGGCGGCCGCGGCGTCACCGAAGCCCCACGCCATGATGGGCACGATGACCATGTACTTTGATGTTGGGCCGAGCCAACCCCAGCCGAGGGCGATGAGTGCCGCGATCGTGAAGAACATCAGTAGCAGGCTCGAGCGCACCTCTCCCGGCTTGCGCTCCTCGAGCGCCCTCATGATGGAGGGGTAGCGCTCAGCGAACCCCATGACGAAGTAGACGACCACCCCGAAGCCGAGGGCGGCGAGCGCGGCCAGGTACCAGGTCTGGAACATGTGCAGGAGCACGAAGACCGAGGCTGCCACGCTGATGTGGAAGAGTTTGCGGAAAAGTTCGCCGGACAAACGAAACATGCGCCTGACCGTGAAGAGCAACACGACCATGATGACGTAGTAGGCAAGGAAGGCCACCCTGCCATGTAGCGCTTCGCGTAGCAACTCGACCCCCTAACACACGAAGGTTGACGTCAGGCGCGGCTAGTGTGCCGCCGCATATTCAGGTTACGCCGGGACTTGGCGCTAGCGCATGGGTCGTTTGTGCCGCTGGTGAGTGCGTCCCCTACCCGTCCCCCGCCAACGCATGCAACGCTCCGGGCGCCATGGTCACCCGCGTGCCCGGCGCCAGCAAGCCCGCCTCGGCGGGGCTGGCCACGTCCACCTGCAGGTCGGGCAGCCCCTCGACGGCCACCATGTAGCGAGCGATCGTGCCGAGGAAAGTCGTGCGCCTCACGGTGCCAAGAAGGGTGCCCGTGGGGCGCGCTTCCTGGTCGGCGGCGCGCGCCAGGTTCATGGCCTCTGGACGCGCCACGACGACCACGCTCGCGCCCGGCTGCTCCTGGAGGGGGTCCGCCAGCGTCAGGGTCGCGCCAGCTATGCGCACGGTGCGCGTGTCAAGCAGGACGCCGGGCAGGAAGTTGGCGTCGCCGATGAAGTCGGCCACGAAACGCGACTCTGGCCGCGCGTATATCTCACGGGGGCTGCCCACCTGCTCTACGCGTCCGGCGTTCATGACCACCACCACGTCCGACATGGCCATGGCCTCGATCTGGTCGTGGGTCACGTAGACGCTAGTGATGCCGAGGCGCTGCTGCAGGTCGCGGATCTCGACGCGCATCTGCTCGCGCAGCTTGGCGTCGAGGTTGGAGAGCGGCTCGTCGAACAGGAGGAGCTTGGGCTGCATGACGATGCAGCGGGCGAGGGCAACGCGCTGCTGCTGACCGCCCGAGAGTTGGCTCGGGGCGCGCTTCGCCAGCTGGCCTAAGCCAACGAGCTCGAGGACCTGCCCGACGCGCTCCGCCAGCTCGCCCTTGCTCACGCCGTGCATGCGCAAGCCGAACGCCACGTTCTCGTACACGTTGAGGTGCGGGAAGATCGCGTAGGACTGGAAGACCATGGCGGTGTCGCGGACGTTCGGCGCCAGCTCGTCAACGCGCCTGTCGCCGAAGTAGATCTTGCCGGAGGTTGGCTCCTCGAAGCCGGCGATCATGCGCAGGAGCGTCGTCTTGCCGCAGCCGGAGGGTCCGAGCAGCGTCACGAGCGCGCCCTTCTCGACCTCGAGAGTTACGTCGTCGACGGCGACTACTGTCGCGCCTTCCGGGGAGGCGAACTCTTTGCGGAGCTTCTCTAGGCGCAGGTCGGCTGGCATCACAACTCCTTGGACTGGCGGCCGCTAGAACCGCACCGAGGTGGCATCCTCGGCGCCGCGGCCGACGATGAGGTTGATCACCCCGAACGCGACGAGGACGATGGCGAGGAGCACCATGCTGTACGCGGCCGCCACCCCGAGCCTGCCGGAACCGACCTCGTTGAGGATCTGCACCGTCATGAGGTTCCAGTTGGCCGAGACGAGGAAGATGGCGGCGCTGATGGCCGTCATGGCGCGCACGAACGCGAACACGAGGCCAGAGAAGAAGGCGGGCGCGATGAGGGGCAGCGTGATGCGCCTGAAGGTGGTGAGGGCGTTAGCGCCGAGGTTCTGCGCGGCCTCCTCGATGGCGGGATCTATCTGCCGCAGCACCGCGATCCCCGACTGGATGCCGACGGGCACGTAGCGGAACACGAAGTTGAGCACGAGGATGGCCAGCGTGCCCGTGAGGATGAGGGGCGGGCCGTTGAACGCGAGGATGTAGCCGATGCCTGCCACGGTGCCAGGCACCGCGAAGTTCAGTATCGACATGAACTCCATGGCGGCGCGGCCGGGAAAGCGCCTGCGCACTACGAGGAAGGCGATGAGCATGCCAAGCAGGCCGCTGATGGGCGTAGTGACCACGGCCACGACGATGGTGTCCTTGACCGTGTCCCACCCGACCGCGAAGACGTAGCGGAAGTGCCGCAGGTCGAGCGTGTAGTCGAAGCCCCACACGCGCGTGACGGCGCCGAGAAGGATGACGGCGTAGAACGCGATCACCACGACCGCGAACGCCACCACCACCGCGTACAGGAACCACTTGGCGCCTGGCGAGACGATCTTGCTCGTCGAGGCGGTCGGCTTGCCCGTGACCGTGACGTACTGCCGCTTGGCCAGGTAGTAGCGCTGGATGGCGAAGGCAGTGATCGACGGCAGGAGTAGCACCCCGGCGAGCATGGCGCCGCGCGCCAGGTTGAACGAGCCGGTGATCTCGAGATAGGCCTGGGTGGCGAGCATGGGGAAGGAGGCGCCCCCAAGCACGAGGGGGTTGCCGAAGTCGGCCATCGACTCGATGAGCACGACGAGGAACGCGCTCGCCACGCCAGGCAGCGACAGTGGAAACACGATGCGCCAGAAGACCTGCCAGCGGCTGGCGCCGACGTTGAGCGCGGCGTCCTCGAGGGTCGGGTTGAGGCCCGCGAGAACGCCGCGTAGGTTGAGATAGGCGATGGGCGCGAACGTGAACACTTGAGATAGGACGACGCCATGCATGCCGTAGATGCTGAAGTCGGTGAGCCCTAGGAGCCTGCGCGTGATCAGGCCGTTGAACCCGAACAGGAAGAGGATCGAGATGGCGCCCGCGAACGGCGGCGAGATGATCGGGAGCATGACGAGCGTGTGCAGCACGCGCTTGAACGGCACGTTGGTGCGCGTGAGCACGAACGCCGCTATGTAACCGATGACGACGCCGATCAGGCCAACGAGGCCGCCCACCACGAGGCTGTTGCGCAGTGCGTTCCGGTAGAGGCGGCGCTGGCCGAGCAGCTCGAAGTTGGCGAGTGAGAAGCTGCCGTCGGGCGCCTGGAAGGCCTTGAGCAGCACGCGCGCGAGCGGCCACACGACGAACACGAGTAGAGACGCGATGATGAGCACGACCAGCACCAGCAGGATGGGGTCGCGCGCGATGATGCGGAGTTCTTGCCAGCCTCGCTTGAGCATCGGGTCTCGGGGACGGCTAGAGTGCGAGACTCGCGCCGGGCACGGGGCCAGGTGCGAGTCTCGACGACTCTACTTGCGGACTACTGTCCGAGTACTTCTTCGACCCAGCGGTCGACGAGGCGCTGCCGGTTGTCTGCTGCGTAGGTCGGGTCCCAGCTCACGAGTTTGATGTCGGAGAGCGACGGGACGCCAGGGCCCGCGCTGACGTCGGCGCGGATGGGCATGAAGTAGGTCTTCTGCGCCGACAGGGCAGCTTGGCCCTTCTCCGAGGTCATCCAGTCGACGAGCTGCTCCGCGCCCCCGAGGTTAGCGGCGCCCTTGAGGATCGACATGGCCGCGACCTCATAACCGACGCCCTCGCTGGGGAACACGACCTGGACGGGGAAGCCTTCGTCGATGAGTTTGAGGAAGCCTGGGCTGAACTGGATGGCGACGGCCGTCTCGCCCACACCGAGTGCGCCGGACGGGGCCGTGCCACTCTGGGTGTACGTCTGCACGTTCGCGTTGAGGGCCTTCATGTAATCGAAGGCCGCGTCCTCGCCCATGATGTTCACGAGCGTCAGGACGAGGTTGTAACTCGTGCCAGACGACTGCGGCGACGGCATCTGGATGAGGCCCTTGTAGCTCGGGTCGAGGAGGTCTGCCCAGCTGGTGGGCACTGCAACGCCGCGACTCGCGAGCGTGTCGGTGCGCACGCCGATGGCGAGAGGGTTCGTGTAGATGGCGTGCCAGTAGCCGTCTGCGTCTTTGAAGGAGTCGGGAAGTGCGTCGGCGTTGGCGGACACGTACGGCTGGGTGAGGCCGCGGTCCTTGGCGATGATGTGGTTCTCGCTAGGCGCGCCGAACCAGACGTCGGCCTGCGGGCGGTTCTTCTCGGCCTCGATGCGCGATAGCGCCGGGCCCGCCGAGAGGAACACCATCTGGACCTGCACGCCGGTGTCGGCGGTGAAGGCAGCCAGGATGTGACGGGCGTTCTCCTCGTCGACGCTCGAATAGACGGTCAGCGTCTGGGCGGAAGCGAGACTCAGCAGCGCGGCTGCCAGGAGCGTCATGAAGATGTGCTTGAAACGCATGTTCCCTCCGGTACGCGAGGCGACGGCCCGAACGGTCGGCGAGAGCGACGCGCCACGTGCGTGACGAACGACCGACCTGGTCGACTGACCGCGGCTTGCTGGGTGATTCTACCGTGCAAGCGAAAAGTGGCCGTGACGGAAAAGGACCGTTCCGAGGCCCTGACCGCGCGACGGCCGCCAAGTGTTCGTATGCGCCAGAAAGCAGTAGTCCCTCGTTCGCAAAATGATCAGGTCCGTGCGCTAAGTGGTAGCGTTTTCCGTTGGGAGAGGGGTCTAGGATGACGAGGAAACTTAGCTGGCCGCGTTGGGTTGCCGTCTGGCAAAGGCGTGTGGGGTGCACGGTAGGAGCAGCTCGATGATCTCTCGCTTGCCGTACATCGAGGGCTCGACGACGAGCGTCAGCGCTCAGAACCTGCTGGAGCGGGTGGGGGTCAGACCGCCTTACTTCGCGTTGACCGACATCAGCGTAGCGGGCCTCGGGCTGCAGGCTACCGCCGCAGCCGAATCGCCGAGCTACCTCGAACTCGGTCCCATGCCTGCGGCCGAGCTTGGCAGGCACGCCGCCATCGTCGGTCTGGCAAGCGCGGCGGCCCAGCAGGGCGACGACAGGCGCCGTTACTACCTCGCGCGCCGCGCCGAGTGCCTTTACCTACCTAACGATGCGCCTTACGGCGCGCCGGTTCGCTTCCACGGGCGCATCCTCGACCTCGACAAACGTAGCGCGAGGGCGTCGATAGAAGCCACGGCCAAAGGTGCGCCGCTTGCGTCGTTCAAGGTCGATTACACGGTGCTCACGGACTCGGCCTTCGAGCGACTGTTCCGCATCAGGGGCACGCCAACGCCCAACGCTCCGAGCCCGTACGGTTCGCTGCTCACCACGAGTTGGCACGGAACGATAGACATGGCCGAGCAAGTAGTGGAGTCGTTGCCTGTCGGTGCTTGCGTGGGCCACTTCGACGGCTACCCGGCGCTGCCCGTCGCCGTTCTCATGGGCCAGCTCTCGTACCTAGCTGGCCGCCTTCACGACGTGCCCTACCGCGTAGTGCGCGGCGAGGTCGAGGCCAGCGACCTCGTGTGGGCAGGCGAGCGGGCTGTCTTCCGCGTTGCGCGTGACGGTTTCGGCGATACCCAAGCCACACGCGGCGCTCAACGTTATCGCTGCGAGGCGTGGGCCGGCGACCGGTCCGTGGCGTCCATGACCTTGTGGCTCGAATCAGTTGACTAAGGTCTTGGTCACGACGTGAGTGTGGCTCGGAGCTAGCTGTAGGAACGGCCGCACTTCCGACGCCTTCACGGGCCGCGAGAACAGGTAACCCTGCCCGAGGTGACAGCCAAGGTCGCGTAGCACCTGGCGCTGCGCTGCGGTCTCGATACCCTCCGCCACGATCTGGAGATCCAGGTGCTTCGCGACGTGCGTGATGGCCTCGACGAGAGCCAACGCGAACTGCGGCGCCTGCAGCGGCGAACCGAGGTCCTTGACGAAGCTGCGGTCGATCTTGACGGTGTCGATAGGCAGGTCACGCAGGTAGGCGAAGGACGAGTAGCCGGTGCCGAAGTCGTCGATGGCGATCCTCACGCCGAGTCGCTGCAAGCGCTGAAGCGTCTCTACTACGTGGTCGACCCCGTGCATGACGATGCCTTCGGTCAGCTCGATCTCGAGGAGCTCCGGCAGTAGCGCGTGGTCTTCGAGGGCAGCCTCAACGGTGCGGTAGAAGCCAGGATGAGCGAACTGCATGGCCGAGACGTTGACCGAAACGACCAACCCGTGGCCGGAGAGCGCCTCCCAAGCCTTCGCCTGGCGGCAGGCTTCACGCAGCACCCACTCGCCAAGTGAGACGATGAGCCCGCTGCGCTCGGCGATCGGGATGAACTCGGTCGGGCCGACATGACCCCACTTAGGGTGGTGCCAACGAGCAAGCGCCTCGACCTTCACCATGTCGCCGGTGCCGAGGTCGTGGATGCCCTGGTAGACCAAGGACAACTGGTCGCGATCGCTGCTTAGCGCCGCCCGAAGTTCGCGTTCGAGGTTGCGCTGACGCTCGACCTGCGCGTCCGAGTCGTCGCGGTAGCGTTGGACGCCGTTCTTGCCAGAGCGCTTGACGCGGTACATGGCCGAATCGGCATGGCGAAGCAGCGTAGGGCCGTCGGAGGCGTCGTCTGGGTAGAGGCAGATGCCGATGCTGGCGCTCACGTGGTGTGACATGCCGTGCAGCTCGAACGGCGTCACCAACGCGGCCTGAAGCTTGCGGGCGCTGAACATGGCGGCCTGGGCGCTCTGCACATCGTCGAGCACGATGACGAACTCGTCGCCACTCATGCGCGCCATGAGGTGGGCCTGGTCGAGTTCATTCCGTATCCGTCCAGCCACGGAGGTTAGCAACTCGTCTCCCGCCTCATGGCCGAGGGTGTCGTTGACGACCTTGAAGCCGTCGATGTCTAGATACATGACTGCCACGCGGCTATCTTTGGCGGTAGCTCTTTCGAGCAACTTGCCGAGTTCGTTGTCGAGATGAACACGGTTGGCGAGGCCCGTCAGCGCGTCCCGATAGGCGTGCTTCTCGGCCTCTTCCATGCGCGCCCTTGTAAGCGTCTGCTGCTCCTTGTAGCGAATGAACGCCGACGTGAGCGCTAGGAACACCGTGTTGGCGAGGTTGAGCTCGATGAGGGTGTAGACGACACCCCAGTTGACGTCGCCCGCCAGCAGGCCAGGCAGCGTGTAGGCGGTCGCCAGCGCTAGCATGCCCGCGGTGAACGCTCGCACGATGATCTGCCCGAGCCGCGCCTCGGTCAAGATGAACGACAACAAGTACACCACGGGGATCCAGAACAGCGTCTCCGTGAACTGCGCGTGCAACGCCGTCTCGCTCGGCGAGAAGAACAGCAGCCACCCGAGCTTCGCGAAGAAGAACGTGCTGGCGCCGCCGATGATCGCCAGCACGACGAGCGCCAGCGACCGGGGTTTGAACGCCAAGAGGCCTTCGAGGGCAAGGAGCAGGAACCCCATGACCGGGTAGACGATCATGTCGAAGGTGGTCGCCTGCCCGCTCGGGTTCTCCAGCGCCCAGCCGATGAAGTAGGCCAGGGCGCCGAAGGGAATGAAAGCAAGTAGCGTCTTGCGCCACTCCTGGTTGTAGCGAGTGCCGATCGGCTTGACGTGCTGGTTGGCGCGTTGGCTCACCGAAGTCACGGGTGAACAGTAGCCGCAGGCGCATAACGGGAACCTTACGCAAGGCTACCTACCTGCTGCTTCAAGGCAGCGCCGCAACGCTTGGCGATTACCCCCTCGAGCTTGTGGCTTCGGGGCTCCCGGCGATCCGAGACGCGCCCACTCGACCTCGAAGAGCTGGGCAGGAAGAAGCCAACGGATCTCAACCTCCCCTAAGCGGCGGCCCGACGATGGTCATGCCGTGCGCCTCGAACAGCGGCCGGAGCTCGTCGGAGGTAGGCATGGCAGGCAGCTTCGATGCCGCCTCGAAGAACGCCTCCATCGTGAGGGCAGGCTGGAGCGCGATCAATATCCTCCCGGCGGCCGCGCCATCCAGCGCCCAGGTGTGGGGCACGCCGCTTGGGGCCAGGATGGAGTCGCCCGGCCCGAGGCGGTGGAGGTTCCCTCCCACCTCGACAAGGTAGTCGCCATGGACTACGTAGAACCACTCATCCTGTTCGAGGTGCTGATGTCGCGGTGGGCCACCCTGGTAGGCGTTGTGCTGTTCGATGACGAGAAGGCCGCCGCCGGTGTCTCTCGAAGAGACCTTGATGCTGAACGGCATGACGCCGAACACGCTGCGTTGTTGGCCGAACCGATCACCCCCCGCAGGCACGTAGGCACCCTGGTTCGCATTGGGCCGTGACATGGCTCTCCTCGTCGATTGCGCCGCGCCGTTGAGCGGTTCGGCGCCTGGATTGTAGAGGGCGGCACGGCCCCTCACCCAGACTCACGCTACCCCCGCGGCCCGCGTCGACGTACGTCCGCCCCGGCCCCCTCGCCCGCTGGCAGTACCCTGAGGGATGGACCCGAGCCCGCCGGCCTTGAGCGATCTGCCATTGACAGAGCTCGTCGGAACGCTCGAGCACTACGCGGTTTTCACGATCGACAAGGCCGGCATCATCCTCTCGTGGAACGCGGGCGTGCGCCGCCTGCTTGGGTACGAGTCGCACGAGTTCATCGGGCAGCACGTCGAGATAATCTTCACGCTCGAGGGTAGGGCGTACCACGCGGTCGAGAGCGAGATGCGCCGGGCGCGCGTGACGAGCGACGCGAAAGATGACCGCTGGCACCTGCGCAAGGACGGGTCGCGCATCTGGGTGAACGGCATCATGCATGCCGTGCGCGACGAGTCTGGCGAGCTCCTCGGCTACCTCAAGATCATGCGCGACCGCACCTCACAGCTTCACTCGCAGAAGCTCCTCGAGGAGAGCGAGGAGCGCTTCCAGACGGCGTTCAAGGCCAACCCAGTACCCACCGCCATCCTCAGGCGGCCAGACGGCTGGATCGTCGAGGTCAACGCCGCCTTCACGCGTGCCTTCCGGCTCGAGAGGCATGGGGCGATCGGCCGGACGGTGGCGGACATCGACATCGTGCCAGCCGGTGAGCAGTTGGCTAGGATCCTCTCTGGCGTGGAGCACGGAGACAGGTTGAGCTTTGAGGCGCCGTTCTGCCGGGCCGGCGCCGCGCCGGGGTACGGCGTCTTCACGCTCGCGCCGATCGACCTGGGCGGCGACCCTCACATGCTCCTGCTGCTCCAGGACATCACTGAGCTGCACGCTGCCAACGAGGCGCTCGAGCGGCAGGCGCAGGAGGAGTCGGCGTTGGCGCAGATCTCGTCAGCCACCATCGCGGGCATCGAGCTGCCCGCCATCCTCGAGCTGGCGGTGCGCAGCGTGGCGGCAACGCTGCCAGCTGACTCCGTCAGGATCCTGGAGGCGCGCGAAGGCGGTGGGGTAGACGTGCGGGCCGAGTACCCAACCGCCGCGACGCCCGCCCCCGCACTCCCGTTCCCATTGCGCGACGACCTGCCGCAGGACGGGGGCGGCAGGCTGACGCAGGGTGAGCTGGCGTCGTCCGGCTTCGCCAGCGGGATCTACTACCCCATCCGTGGCTACAAGCACTCCTATGGCGTGATCACGGCGCTGGCCGTGCGCTCGGCCGCCTTCACCGGCCCCGACGAGCGCCTGTTGCAGTCGGTGGCCCTGCTGCTCGCTGGCGCCATCGAGCAGCAGCGGCTCAACCACGAGCTGGCATACAGGGCCGAGCACGACGACCTCACGGGCCTGCCGACGAGGACGATGTTCGAGCGTCACTTGCACGCGGTGCTCGAGCAGGCCAAGCGGCGCGGGACCATGCTGGCCGTCTTGTTCCTCGACCTGGACCGCTTCAAGCTGATCAACGACTCGCTCGGCCACCAGGCGGGTGACGAGGTCTTGAGGAGCGTGGCCAAGCGCGTGGTTGGGACGCTGCGCCCGCAGGACATGGTGGCGCGGCACGGCGGCGACGAGTTCGTCATGCTGCTGCCTGAGGTCGAGTCCGGGACGGAGGTCGCTCACATCGCCGCGCGCCTGGTGAAGACGTTCGGTCCGCCCTTCGCCGTCGGCGGCCATGAGCTGAAGGTCTCCACTACCATCGGCATCGCCACCTACCCAGACGACGGCCAAGACGCGGAGACCTTGCTGCGGGCGGCAGATACGGCCCTCTACGAGGGCAAGTCGCGGGGTAGGAGCAGCTTCCGGTTCTTCACGAAAGAGCAGGGCAAGCGCGTAACCGAGCGCCTCGAGCTCGAGGCCGACCTGCGCCGCGCGCTGGAGGCCGGGTCTTTCGATCTCGTCTACCAACCGCGCATCGACTTGGTGCGCGGTAGGCCCACCTCGGTGGAGGCCCTGGTCAGGTGGCAGCACCCCACGGCCGGACCTTTGCTACCCGGCGCGTTCATGCCGGTTGCGGCGGCCATCGGCCTCTCCGTCCCGCTCGGAGAGCTGGTGCTGCGCAAGGCGTTCGCTCAGTACGCCGCGTGGCGGGGCCAGCCGGGCGCGCCGCAGCGCGTCGCCGTGAACGTCGCCGCCCTGCACGTGATGCAGCCCGCGTTTCCCGAGGTCCTCGCCGACCTGTTCCGCGAGGCGGGCATCGGGCCGTCCGAGGTGGAGATCGAGATCCCAGCGGACGCGTTGCTGCGAGACGAGGAGATGATTGCCGCCAACCTGCACGGCCTGCGCGAGCTGGGCGTGCGCTCGCTCGTCAGCGACTTCGGCACGAACGCGGCGCCTTTGGCGCGGCTGTGGTCGCTGCCCATCGCCGGGATCAAGGTCGACGCCGTCTTCACGGCCCAGCTTGGCGAGCCGCACGGCAGGCAGTTGGTAGAGGCATTCGTGCACCTGGCCAAGAGCCTCGAGGTCGAGGCCATCGCCGAGGCGGTCGAGTCGCGAGTTCAGGACGAGGCCGTTCGCGAACTGGGCTTCGGTGCGGCCCAGGGCAACTGGTACTCGCCTCCGCTGGAAGCGGCGCGGCTACTTGACTACTTCGCGGCGAGCGCAGGCAAGGGGTGACCATGGCGGACCGCAGAACGCATGCGCGTGCGCCTCTGCCCCTGGCAAAACCCTCTCGCGGCGT
>ERZ778017.935-NODE-935-length-33869-cov-5.852280_pt1 | contig 33869 bp, 21 predicted proteins | sample MGYA00375747_ERZ778017 | MGnify/ENA primary metagenome ERZ778017 (study PRJEB29350, sample SAMN05509838) | bioreactor metagenome | biome: bioreactor; material: wastewater | place: South Africa: University of Cape Town | collected 2014-03-17 ...
CGACGGGTTGGACCCATTACCAACCTCCTCGGCCGAAACTGCTTCGACAGCAAGTTCTACGCCAGAATCACAAGATGATGACGACGAGTACGACGATGACGAAGATGACCCTCCATCAGAACACGAATTGCGTCGTAGAAAGCTTGTCAAATTGAAACCAGATTTGTCACAAATCTATAACTTGACAGATTTCGAGTTTGTCGCAAGACACACCATGGAAAAGACCGCATGGTCGTACTACTCATCTGGTTGTGACGACGAAATTACGTTGAGAGAGAACCATTTGGCATACCAAAGAATCTACTTTAAACCAAGAATTCTCCGTGATGTTACAAACATCGACTTGTCCACCACCATGAACGGAACCAAGGTGACTGCCCCATTCTACATCACTGCCACCGCATTGGGAAAATTGGGACACGAGGAAGGGGAAGTTGTTTTGACGAGATCGGCTGCCAAACACAACCTTATCCAGATGATTCCAACATTGGCCAGTTGTTCGTTTGATGAAGTTGTGGATGCTGCAGATGGGAAACAAACACAATGGTTGCAATTGTATGTCAACAAGGACCGTGAAGTGTGTAAATCGATTGTGCAACACGCAGAAAAGAGAGGTATCAAGGGGTTATTTATCACAGTTGATGCTCCTCAATTGGGACGTCGTGAAAAAGATATGAGATCAAAAAACATTGAAGACTTGTCGCATGTGCAAGGAGACGATGACGAAGCCGACCGTTCTCAAGGTGCTGCAAGAGCAATCAGTTCATTTATCGATACTAGTTTGAACTGGAAGGACATTCCATGGTTCAGAAGTATAACCAAGATGCCAATTTACTTGAAAGGGGTACAAACCGTAGAAGATGTCTTATTAGCGGTGGAACACGGCGTTGACGGGGTTGTGCTCTCGAACCACGGTGGTAGACAGTTAGAGTTGTCTCCTCCACCAATCGAGGTCTTAGCTGAAGTCATGCCAATTTTGCGGGAACGTGGATTGCAAGACAAGATTGAGATCTACATTGACGGTGGTGTGAGAAGAGCAACTGACATTTTGAAGGCCATCTGTCTTGGAGCCAAGGGAGTAGGGATTGGACGTCCCTTCCTCTACGCCATGTCGACATATGGAGACGATGGGGTCAAAAAGGCCATTCAGATTTTGAAGGACGAGATGGTGATGAACATGAGGTTGTTGGGAGTCACCAGTATCGACCAGTTGGACGAGAGTTATGTGGATACAAGAAAAATGAACAGATACGTTCCCGAGGACAAATTATTCCTGGGAGTGTACGAGCCCATGGTGTCGCCAGCATTCAAGGGGAAGTTATAGTTTACTAGATGAATACACGTTTTGAGGTTGCCAATGCAAGGGTGCCAAGCACTACGTAAAAGTCAATCAACACCACTAAATCCAGTGTGTAATGTAGGAACAACTTGCGCTTATACACAACTCCACCATGCACAAAAAGTGTTGGCAATTGCATCCTGACATTATTCAACCCAAGCACGATAGCAAATGCGATGAGCGTCTATGCGAAGAATTGATTGTTTCTGTGTGATGCAATACTACCTAATATCCTATACTACTGACAACAATGTGGTGGTGACGTAATGGGAAAATTTTAATTTAGTGAGCATGATAAACCAATTTTACCTAGTAGCACATTTTACCTAGCAGAAAAGCCGAGTCACCCATAGATGTCCGCCGTTTCTTCAGCCGTCGCCTACAAAACTTGATGTAAGCCCCTCTGGGAATCTAAAAAACGAAAGGTGGCACAGAATAGAACAGAATCGCGAAATTCACTCAAATTGTGCCAATAGCAAAGCAGCACAAGTTTTATGTCCTGCAATGTCCTGGTGATACTATCGCATGCAGCTCGTTACCTATTCTCGGTATTATTTACCAAGAATCTCAAACAGGATCCACGCACGCACCCTGTGCGAACTGACCTACCACAACGGACCTATAGTAATGCCAATTTTTTCGCCGCAGACGTACGAGCCATTACATCAACTGTTACTACCAATCAAACCGTCAAACACATCAAGCGTACGTGTGAATTAGCTGGCTAATAACGTGACAGAAATAAGAACAATCATAGGGCTATATACACCGTGGCATATCGAAGATGCCACGGCGCATCCCGTGGTCTCCCTGCACTGCTGTTTAGCTAATTTTACATAGTCTGGCAGCACTAACTCCATAATATGCTGTATTATTGATTTACGACATGCCGTTACAAATCCCCAAGTGAAACCAGTCGGAAATTAGTGCGATCATGGGGGACTAATTCCACCCAATTCCTACCACCGCGTGCACCTACCCACGTACCTGCCCATTGGCTCCCTCGTCTCGGAGAGAATACATCCACACCGGCCACCCCCACCACCCCAATTCTGCTACTAAACCTTCTATTAAGTAGGTTCAGCCTGGCGAGTCGCACAGAAAAAACTCCCCATGCCAAAACACATTGTTTGCACCTAGGCACCTCGGAAACAAGCCCTACATCATAGTGGCGTGAAAATCTTGCCAAAACGGGTGGACCCTAACCGTCCAGGACGTCCGTGGTCTAATTGCCTATTCAGTTTGCATTGGTGCAAAATCAAATATTTTTCTTATTGTTCGAGGCGGCACACGACCCTACAAAAAGTTTTAATGACAAAATACCTAACAAGAAATTAAGTTTTTAGTTAGATTGAAAAGAATATTGAGATTTTCCAGAGTATTTATTTTGTAAAGTGGTGGGTTCAGTGTGATAGCTTAGTTGTACTCTAAGGTATTGCCTCCCTTTAAAAAGACCGTTCCAGGTTTAGTGTGTTCCTATTTTTGCTGCTGTTAGGCGGTAACAAATCAGGTAGTAATTGGTGACCAGGATTTGCCATTACTCGGGTTTTGATTTGCATCCATATATTCTGCTGTTATCGTTCATTTTCTACCCGTAGTCCCGGTTTAGCTTTTCAGCGAAACTTTTGATTCTGGCTATCATTGTGAACTTGCTGGTATTGTCATCTCATCTTGGCAGTGGTCAGTTTTTTAGTACGCCACACCTGCCTTTGGCTAGTTTACTTGTTGTTACTGCTGTCGTTGGGAATTGGTGTTTTTGGTGAATATACTAGTACCAGTGGGTTGTCATTTCGAAGCTATTGTTATTGCTTGAGTCAATCGGTACTTATTTCGCATTTATAGGTTAGTAGCCATGGTGTTACTTAACGGGGTTAAATATGCCTGCGAGAGGTGTATTAGAGGCCACAGAGTCACGACATGTACCCATACAGATCAACCATTAACGATGATCAAACCAAAGGGTAGACCAACAACTCAATGCCAGCATTGTCGGGAGCAAAGAAAATCCAAAAGCTTGCACACCGCATGTACTTGCGGGAAAAAGGGAAAGCTTCCAGCTACCCATTCTCCTAGTTGTTCTTGTCAAAAGACTAGTTTTTGTAACTGTTCCCAAAGTGCGAAGAAATTAAATGGTGCATCAAAAGATATTCACCATATGACTGCATCAGAGAAGGCAAAGAAGAAGTCGTTAATCAATGTGGTTAACGATGACTTGAAAAGAAAAAATTCTACCAGTTCGTCTCCTAATAGTATTTCAAGCACGCAAAATTCCGGTATCTTTAATGTTCCGGTGAATAACAATTATGTTATTGAGGATATTGTATTGCCGTTTGAAACTGGTTCTGGTTTGTTTGACCTTTTTGCTTCTTCAAATACACCATCGCACTCAAACTCTCAGACTGATATTCTGGGATTTGGAGGTGCGAAAAATACAGAAATGTTTGACAAACAATCCATGGGAGATAAAGATCAAAATGATTTTGGTATTACCGATATTGAAGGATTTCCATCTCCTTCATTGAATTCACCTAAAGACGTGGATTTAAGATACAAAAATAATTATGATTTGAACCTTGACGCTAAATTCTCGCCTATTGACAATGAATTGGTTGATAATACATTTCCCTTGTTTTCTTTAGTTGGAAATGCAAGTTTTGATAAAAATCAACCCTTGCTGGGAATTCCAAAAGATTTGGAAACAAACATAACCAACAATTTGTCCATGCCGAATCGGTCAACAAGCAGTGTTAACGTCACGTCCAATGATAACCATGTTCCAAAGAATTCAAGCGGAATGGGAGGTGAGATTACAAATACCGTATCGAATAGTACATTGACAAATACCATGTCTAATGGTTCTAAAGATAGCAGTCATACAATACAAGGAGATTATGTTGCTCAACTGCAACTTCCGAATGTCTCCAATGGGAATTTATCTTCAAATTCTGATACTCCACTGACCAACCCGTTTAATACACCATCTGCTGGAAGTACCACACCTGTCAAACCTCATCAACCAAAGCCACTCCGCCCAGCAGCAACTGTTCCGGCTATGCACTATCAACCAATTCGTCCTAAACGACCAGAAAGTGTTCTTTCAGTGACGTCTAACTCTTCGTCGAGATCGTTTGACGTCAACAATCTGAACCATTCTTTTGTTGGTCTTCCAACATCGACAAATTCATCGGCGTTTCCACCATCTATCCCAAAGTCGCAAATGGCTGGGGATTTAGGAACGTTTGAAAAGGTTAATAGTGCCACCAATATCTCAGTCAGTGAAAACACCATGACACAAGAAGAGGATAATCTATTCAATCCCGGGCAAATATTTGCTGACACAGGAAAAATGGCAAATAGTTTTGATAATTTTGTTGGATTCAACAACTACAACAATTTATCTGATAACATTAGTGCAAGCAACTCAATTGACAATACATTTGGCCAACAGCAGTTGGATCTTGATGATGTTCCATTTTATGAGATCATGACTCCAATCACAGAGACCAAGAGCAACACCAATGCAGGTACCAAATATGAGTCAGGGTATTAAGCTTGCTCGAAAATCAAGTAATATAATTCATTCTTGTTCTATGGGCATGTGTTGAACGGAAATGTTACTAAAAGGATCTTTAATAGAAACAACACTACAATATATTCAGTTTGATTTATATTATTTGGGTATTTTCGTCATTTTCAGTTCCATACTTTGTTTTATATATTTAGGTTGCGTTAAAGGTACACCCTCTCTGCAAAATATACAACTCGCGAAGGACCCAGTACACACCTACTTTATGTATAGATATTACTTTATATGACACTAAATTGGTCATTTCGCAATATCAAGATTCTCAAGTCGATTGATGTTGGAATTTAATGTTGCCTTGGTGTCAACATTGTCTTTTCTGAGTCTATTGGCTTTCTTTTCTCGTAAGGTAGGGACGATCTCTGATTTCGGACTGGTTTCATCATGTAAATATAAGGAAAGGATTTCGTCCTTTATTTCAAGTAAAGGCTTGTCTTCAATTTGCTGCACTTTGGCCAATCTCAAGATGTATTCCAATAATGATAATGATATACTGGTATCCTGTTGACTTCCCTTGGGTTCTTTCTTTGATTTGTCATCCTCATTTTCTTCGTCATCTCCATCTTCATCTTTATCATCACTATCAAATTCACCAATGTTTTTCTCGCCTAGGGCAATCCATTCCTCATTGTCTTCATCTCTTAATTTAATGACCAAGACAGGTGAGTTTCTCGACTCAAGCTTCAAAAGTTTTCCTGAAGCTGAAAAGAACATTGATTCGATCAAGCTAATATCGAAACTCTTAACCTGGGGCTTTTCTTCGTTCTCGTCGTGGTATCTTCCGTCATTAAAATCTTCCGAGATGTGCAAACTGCAATTGAATCCTTCATTTCTAACAATAGTGACCTGACATCTGGCAAATGTTTCTTTCCAAGTAATAGCAGACAACGGATCATTGGTATTACGCACCCGATCTGCGTTATAAAATATGGTATACATCACCAAATCAAACCTAGGGCCCAACGTTTTGCCAGTGGAATTAATTACATGGCTCGATGCCTGGATCAATCTCCCAGGAGAGATCTTATTTGCCAGGATCTCACCCCGTAAATTTACCCCAGAAGTAGCTAACGACAAGTTAATAATAGGAATAGCCTCATTGATTTGGTTCAATAAGTAAATCATCTGCGATTCCACCTTTTGAATCGAACCCCTTTCGTTAGAGTTCTTCAATTGATCAACCACAGACTTATCAAACTTATCGAACATATCCTGAAGCTCATCAATTAAACACACAGTAGACTCGAGTGTGGTGTTACCACGCGCAGCAGCCAACTTAATCAAGTCAATGGACACTGTCAAGATATTGATCTTTGTCTGTATCTTATCTTTAATGGCAGTGATACGTTTGCGCTCGGAATCAGGAAGCTTTTCCACAAAACTACTAATTTGTTTGATAGCATACCCAGATGCAAGCGAGATACCCGATCTAATGGCAAAAGTAACCGCTTGGTTACTTGCCTTTGCTAAGATTTGATCCATAAAGAAAATCAATTATTTTTCAATTTGTCTTGCCCCACATACCCTTATATTATCGATGTCATCGCGCACACTGTATACATTTTAATGAGCAATTGTTTACGTTTTTAACGCCATCAGCTCTTTATCTCAAATGGCAGTACGGAAACCATTGAAGGAGTTTACCACGCCTCTAGGAAATGGTGCTGGTGTCCCCAAGGACAAACGGCCCGCGAAAGTGACCGATAGTGCTGAAAGGTTGGCCAAACCGTTCAAGGTTCCAATTAAGGTGCGAAATGATGCGAATGGAGCTATGGCGTCAACAAGGGGCCTACCGGTACGAAATGCCAGGAAAAGAGTGACTAGCTATGAGCTTCAAGATGGCGAGTCTGTGTCGCAAGACTTTTGTGTAGATGGCGACGGTAATGTTGTAAGTACAAAGAGAATTGGTGCGTTACTTACGCGTCTGATAGGGCAAAACGACAATTCTTCGAAGCTTAAACGGAGTTTCGTAGTACCATTTGCCGCCAATAATGCGAAACGCCAGAACCTCTCGGGCCCTCCACCACCATTGGGTACGAGGCAACGTGCTATTTTGCCCCCACGACCTCTTTACGATCCTACTAATGAATTTGCAATCGTGTTATATGATCCCACAGTCGACGTAATTCCTAAAATCGAGGATGAGGTTAAAGAAACAACACCGGAACTAGAACAGCAACAAGAGCAAGAGCAGGATCAGGAGGGAAAACCGGATTCTCAACCGACTCGTAAAGTTCACAAATCGTTAGCAGAAATCTTGGGCATAGTAAAGAACCCAGACGATGCATTGAAGAAGTATCCTGATGTCCCCGTGGTCATTGATCCAAAGCTAGCCAAAATCTTGAGACCGCATCAAGTTGAAGGGGTTAAATTTCTTTATAGATGTACTGCTGGTCTTATTGATCCGAGAGCAAAAGGGTGCATTATGGCCGATGAAATGGGTTTGGGAAAAACCTTACAATGTATTGCACTAATGTGGACATTATTGAAGCAGAGTCCAAGGGGAAAGAGAACGATTGAGAAGTGTATAATTGTATGTCCCTCGTCTTTGGTGAGGAATTGGGCAAATGAAATCATTAAATGGTTGGGTGAAGGCGTTCTTACACCATTAGCTGTTGATGGTAAATCAACCAAACCAGCTGAATTGGGAGATGCGTTGAAACAGTGGTCCACTGCACATGGAAGAAACATTGTTCGTCCGGTATTAATTATTTCGTACGAAACGTTAAGAAGAAATGTTGATAAACTAGCAGGAACCGAAGTAGGATTGATGCTTGCTGATGAAGGTCATAGATTGAAAAACGGTGATTCCTTAACATTTACTGCATTAAACTCGTTGCGTTGTGATAGACGGGTTATTTTATCAGGAACTCCGATTCAAAATGACTTATCAGAGTACTTTTCATTATTGAATTTCGCAAATCCGGGGTTTTTGGGTACGAGAAATGAATTCAGAAAGAATTTCGAGAATGATATATTGCGTGGTCGTGATGCTGATGCAACCGATAAAGAAAGAGAGAAAGGTGATGAGAAATTAACAGAATTATCCACGTTAGTTTCTAAATTTATTATTAGAAGAACAAATGATATCTTATCCAAATATTTGCCGGTTAAGTATGAATATGTGTTGTTTGTCGACTTATCGCCTATGCAAAAAGCGTTGTACAACCATTTTATTACATCGCCGGAAATCAAGAAATTATTGAAAGGTGTAGGGTCACAACCATTGAAAGCAATTGGATTATTGAAGAAGCTTTGTAATCATCCTGATTTACTCAATTTGCCACAAGATATCGAGGGTTCTGCAAGCCTTATACCAGAAGAATACGAGCTGTCTTTAGGAGGCAGTGGAGGAAGAAACAGAGAAATTCAGACTTGGTTCAGTGGGAAGTTCAAGGTCTTAGAGAGATTCTTACATCAAATTCATACAGAGACCGACGACAAGATCGTATTGATCTCCAATTACACACAAACATTGGATTTAATTGAGCGAATGTGTCGATACAAAAAGTATGGATCACTTAGATTGGATGGAACTCTTAGTATCAACAAAAGACAAAAATTAGTTGACAAGTTCAATGATCCAAATGGAAAGGAATTCATATTCTTACTTTCATCCAAGGCAGGAGGATGTGGTATCAACCTTATTGGGGCCAACCGGTTGATCTTGATCGATCCTGATTGGAATCCAGCATCAGACCAACAAGCATTAGCCAGGGTATGGAGAGATGGGCAAAAAAAAGGTTGCTTCATTTATAGATTTTTTGCTACCGGAACAATTGAAGAGAAGATATTTCAACGTCAGTCGATGAAATTGTCGCTATCGAGTTGTGTTGTGGACGAGAAAGAAGATGTCGAACGGTTATTCAGTGCAGACAATTTGCGACAGTTATTCCAATATGAGCCAAATACCGCGTCCGATACCCATGAAACCTACAACTGTACCCGGTGCACAAAAGAGCAGGGACAGATAGTCAAGCTGCCTGCCATGTTGTATGGGGACGCCACTACTTGGAACCACTTGAATCATGGAAAATTACAAAACAACGAAGACACGCTCATTGCCAATGAATACCAATTTGATGATATCACATTTGCATTACAATACATCTCTCATTGTTAGATAGAGTCAAGTGATCTACAAGCATTTTCACCATTAAGGTCGCTGCTATCCTACCAATCGACAATCGTACATAATAGTGTGCATCACCATGCAATCTCACAAGCAAATCAGGCTACAGTCTCACAAGCAAAAACGTAGTCAACACGGTCTAAAGGTCTAAAGTCCGCATTATTTATGTACCGAATTAATAATAGCATATATCAGCAGGTAAGCTGGATCATTCTAGAATTTGACTTCTATCGACTACATGCAAATTTATCGTACGTTAGTTATTCTTGTGATACAGAAAATTAAAAAATTTCATCCTCCGTCCCCTTGTAAAGCAATGCTCAGTAGATGTATAACAACAATGGCATACCCCCAGTCAATACAACGTAGAACTGTCGTCCTATACATTTGTACCATTCGTTTGTACTATTCAACCATGCCATGGGCCCCACTCCGAAATCCGTATAGTAGCTAAAATCTTCATATGTAGGTCCCACCCCCAATACCCCCAACAGGCTCCACGGTCCCACCCCCACACATTATTCCGAAGTATAAATAGCCAACCATGCTCTCGCGAAATATAATCATAAATACTACAAGGAGACTTTTCCAAGTAATTGTGAAGAAATCTTAGGGAATTACAAGTAGCATGTCAAAAGTAGATCCTAAACGCCCTATAATTATCGTTGGTGGTGGTCTTGCTGGATTATCAGCGGCACACCAGGCATACATGCGTGGGGCCAACGTCTTGTTGATAGACAAACAAGGTTTTCTTAGCGGGAACAGTGGAAAGGCCACTTCTGGTATCAATGGTTCCTTGACTCGGACTCAAGTAGATTTGTCGATCCGGGATTCGGTACAGCAATTTTATCAGGATACATTAAAAACTGCCAAAGATAGAGCCAACCCGGCCCTTATCAAAGTGTTGACCTATAACTCGGCCGATGCGGTCCATTGGTTGCAAGAAGAGTTTGGTTTGGACTTGTCGGTGATTTCTCGGTTAGGTGGACATTCCCAGCCTCGTACTCATCGTGGTAAAGACTCGAAATTCCCCGGTATGGCCATTACTTATAAATTGTTGGAAACATTAGAGGAATTGGCAGAATCGGAACCTGACAGAGTGAAAATCTACAAATCGTGTCAGGTTGTCGATTTGTTGACTGATCAGAATGACAAAAAGAAGATTTTAGGGGTGGAATACAAGAACTTGCAAGATAAATCTAAATCAAAATTGTACGGTCCTGTCATTATGGCCACTGGTGGTTACGCAGCTGACTTTACCAAAAACTCGTTATTAAGAAAGTACCGTCCTGACATTATTGGTTTACCTTCTACCAATGGATCTCATGCTACTGGAGATGGTCAAAAAATCATCATGAAAAACCTCGGTGTAGGAATTGATTTGGATAAAGTTCAAGTTCATCCTACTGGTTTACTTGATTTGGACGATAAAGATGCAATTTCTGGTAAAGTGAACCGTAGATTCTTATTTTTAGGTGCTGAAGCTTTACGTGGAGAAGGTGGGATCATGCTTAACTCCAAAGGTGAAAGATTTGTTGACGAATTGGGTACTAGAGACTATGTTTCTGGGGAAATGGACAAACAAGTCAAACTTGGAAATGGACCTATTAGATTAATTCTTAACGAAGCAGCAGAAAAGAACTTGGAATTCCATATCAAGCACTATAAAATGAGAAACTTGATGAAGACATTGAGTGGTAAAGAATTGTTAAATGAACTAGGAACAACTGAAGAAAAATTGAAATCTCAGTTTGCTACTTACAATCGTGCTGCAAAGGGTGAAACGACCGATCCGTTTGGCAAGAAATTCTTTCCCAATGCTCCATTCGAATATAGTGCTTCTAGCAACTACCATGTTTCGTATGTAACAAGAGTATTGCATTTCACAATGGGAGGTGTTAAAATTGATGACAAGTCGCAAGTCTTGTATCAGGACGAAACTCCATTTGAAGGTTTGTATGCTGCTGGTGAAGTAGCTGGTGGTGTTCATGGACATAATCGTTTGGGAGGATCTTCTTTATTGGCTTGTGTTGTCTATGGACGTTTGGCAGCTGATGAAGCTTGTCGCTACACTTTGCATAAATTGACAAACGAAAATGGTTCAACAACCACGGGACCCCAATCAAGATTGAACATGATTAATCTTCATATTGACCCAAATAACAAACAAATTATAATTGATTTTGGCGATAATGCAAATGGGTCACAGCAAACAATTAGCAGTGCAAACGAACCAACCGGTGGTCAGCAAGAAGAGCATGCTCCTCCTGCTTCCACTTCTGCTCCTGCTTCTGCTGCTCAGCAAAAATTTGCAATCCCAGACAAAGAATTCACCTTAGAAGAAATTGCCAAGCACAACACTAAAGATGATTGTTGGTGTATAATTCGAAACGTTGTTCTTGATTTGACCAAGTTCTTGAGTGACCATCCAGGAGGAGAACATTCCATCTTGAACTTTGCAGGACGTGATGCTACCGAGAGTTTTGAAATGTTACATCAAGATAGTTTCATCCCTAAGTATACTCCAGATTGTGTGTTGGGAATAGTTAAGGGAACAAAACCGGGATTACAAATTTAATTTCAGAATAGAAACGACATTATTTCAGTACAAACTGTAGAATTTGTAGACATGATGGGTATGCCATTTTTGTATTTGCAACGCTAGTATTGGTTATATTTCAATTGCTGCTGATTGCATATGCACTGAGACTTTTTTCAGCCAAATGAATACTGTTTATTACAAAGTAGTAGAGTTATGTTCGATTATTTGATCATCGTGCAATGGACTAACGGATTACAAAATTGAATTTTATCAGGGAAATGTAACTCTTACATGGCAAAATTAATTTTTAGAGGTTTCTTACAAGAAACTTAAAAAAATGGGAGTAGCTTAAATTTCTTGTCCATTAAATTTGCTGGGCAAGTACATTTCAACTCTACTTCCCAGGTAGCACATCACATGTTCTCCACAACAAATTATGTACAATAATCTATTTGAAAGTTTTCCGGACGATATTTAGTTGCGCAAGTCCCCTTCACCGAAATGAGCCCTACATTAATTTTTCAAATTTGACATCGACCCCACGGTACAGATCCACGCAGTACGCATAGATTGACTGGCAGAGAGACTTCCCAACCGTTGTAAAAAAATACATGGTATTAAAATATCATGGGAATTTCCGAATTGCTGAGGTCAACCATACAGAGTTATCTAATGTAAACATAAATTTAACGTATACAATAAATTAAGAAAATTGCAGCCGTGTTTATTTACGACAACAATGGAAGAAGTAGACTGTATTTAGTGATCTAAAGATTCTTCGTAAGCTTGTTCCGAAAGTAATTCTTCACCGTTAAGTTGATCAACATCAGCCAATTTGATTTGAGCAATCCAACCGTTACCTAATGGGTCAGAGTTAATCAATGATGGGTCAGATTCCAAGTCGTTGTTGATAGCAACAACTTCCCCAGAAACTGGAGAGTAAATGTCAGATGCGGATTTGACCGATTCAACGGAACCAATCACATCACCAACTTCAACTTGGTCACCAACTTCTGGCAATTCTACAAAAGTAACATCACCTAAAGCTTCAGAGGCGTACTTGGTGATACCAACAAAAGCACTGTCGTCAGAAAAGATGGCTAACCATTCGTGTTCTTGGGTGTACTTGACGTCCTTTGGACCAGATTCTAAGTATTTGTATACGAAGGAATCCTTGTTCAATTTGTGGGAGATATTATTGAAACCAACTCTGGAAACAGAGAATTGTCTGGCTAATGGAAATTGCACTCTTGGAGCTTGTCTTAATAAAGTTCTAATCATTGCTATTTTTGTGGTTTTATTTACTGTGAAATTTCTTGAATGGTAATGGAGTCTTTATATACTGGTGGGGTGTTGACCCGCACAAAAATTATATCCAGAATCAAATCAGAGTCGTGGATTTTTCTCACCTCATCTTTATTGACTCCGGTAAACCTGGAGTCTCCACAATGCTCACCTGTCGAGTAGCACTAAACACCCGCTCTACCACCACAACTCGTACTATGGTGCAACTCGTATACCCCCTCAGAAAGAACTATTGTTGTGTACTTGTACGTTTGTTTGGTTGACGGGGAAAAACTGACTACGGTAGCGCCAGCAAGGGACCGAATTTTTGGCTGCGAAAAACCAGAGCATAAAAGTAACGCTTTAGGCTCAGGTTGGCTCTTCTCCAGGAACCGGCTGGTGCTCAATGCCTCGGGTTGGCTCGTTGCACTTCAAGTCACCCTTATCGGAAGAAACGCAATAAAACTTGGGTAGAAGGTCGCCAACTACGTAGTAGAGATCGTTGGAGGTTACCCATCGTTGTTTGACCCATCTGTTCTTATTTCTCCACCACGTCGCTTCTCTCCAGTTACCATTGACTCTCACTATATCGGGCTCAAAAAATAGTCGTACTCCAGTGCCGTTGGCAGCAAAACATTTATGGCTACCTGTGAATCGGACCTTTTGACCAAACACTCGATTCATGGTGAATCCAATAGAAATTGCAAATGAAGCATTAACAAAAGGATTGTACGGGAGGCGGAAGACTGGGTCGAATTCTCGACTCACATCCCAACTTGTACAATATTCGATTTCCACTGAACCGGCTCCTTCACCATTAACAAATTCCAAGCACGATGATGCTGGATATAGTTTTTGACTATGAATTGATTCTACGACGTCAACCTGAATTTCTTGGTATTGCAATGTGGAAAGGTCATTAACATGGCTGCTTGTGGTTCCCAATGCTAGTATGGACGGTACTATCACTGTTCCAGTATCTCTGCATAAAATAACTGAACGTGGTTGATGAGCCACGATGTATTTCATATACTTTGCGTTGTCGTAAAACTTGGAACATTTGTCGATTTCGTACTTTCCTATGTTTCCCCAATTATATTGCTCAAGCCAGTCTATTTGTGCTTTCTGCCGTGAACTAGCAAGTCCATACTGTCTTAAACGTTGATCAAATATTTGCATTTCAAAACCATAAGTGTCATTGACATCTAGAAGATTTAGGTTTACTGCCGGTAGATTAAATCGGTTAGTTATGATTTTCACTAGAGCCATTACGCCCAATATCTGGCAAAGGAAACTAACCAACATCGTGAGACAAACAAAAATCCAGGGAAATTTGATACTCAGTTCATCTTGAGCACAACAGAATAACATATCAAGATGCAAGTAATTGCTCTGGCAGCTCTAGGAATTAACAATGGTCAAAATTCGACACCGTTTGCAGATCATTAAATTCTTGTTCTGGATTTCGCAGCCATTTACGATTGAGACTGAGGTCAAGACCCCACGGATAAAAAACGAAATAATTCTGTGCCCTAACTTTGCAATTCAATAGCAAGTAGACCATCTAACGCAAGGTGTTGTGATGATGTTCGAACCAGAGCTTACTGAGTTTTTAGCACCATTAGTCTTTCCAACTGTCAGTCTAAGTGTACTCTACTTTCTGGTTTTTTCTAAAAAGATTTACGTTTCGGCACTAAACCAGAGGCTAGATTGAACCCTTATACTCCATGTTGCTTTATACACCACATGCCGACTTCTATTCAATTCGTTTCTGTTTCGATTAGTTGGGTTATTTGTGGCAGCAATGGTAGCGCCCCGGATAATGGGATGCAGTATGAGATGAGATATCAAGAAAGTTTTTTAACTTAACGATAAGGATACAACTAACAGTAGACAGAGAATAAACATGGCTGGTGGAGTTGGTTCGATTAATAAGCCTAGAAAGAAGCTTGTTGCTAGAGCACATGCTAATTCTATTGGTAAAAGAAGAGCTGCTAGATCTAGAGTGTCAAACACTAAATCTGCAACGGGAAGATACTCCAAGACTGCTGATCCCAAACCAACTGAATCCAAAGCTATTGCACTTTACACCGGTAGTTCGTCAGCTGCCACAACTGATGTTGTTACAAACACTTTGTCCAACAAAAGAGCTAAGAAGTTGGCCAGAAACCAAAAGTACATTGATGCCAGAAACAACAAGGTAGTTGACCAAGAAATGGAAGTTGATGAAGCCATCAAACAATCCAACATGGAAAACGTCAAGAAGTCATTGTGGTCAGTTGTTGAAGCATACAAGAACGGGGGCTTGACCCCACAACCAGACCAGGACGGTACCACTCTTGGAATCCAAGCATTTTAAAGCATTTAATGTGTTAAATGCGCAATATAGATCCTTTGTACATTAGTTATTCATTTATTGCATTAATAAATATTTGGTGAAACTGGATTAGGCAAGCATTTGCCATATTACAAGTATCAATGCGACGATATACATTTTTCATGTGTCGATATGACGAAATCAACCATATATAAGGGTTTGTATACACAAGTTAGAACGAATCTAAGTATAAACTAGTTTAAAGGTTTGCTTTGACTGAGGCATCCATAACTTCGATGACGTCTTTAGGGTCTTGGGCACCAAAGACTGATGAACCGGCGACGATAACGTTGGCACCAGCAGTAGCAGCCGGGTCAATAGTATCTTTGCCCAACCCACCATCGACTTCGATGTTCAAATTTGGGTATTTTTGTCTCAAGGCCTTGACTTTGTCCATCATTGGGAGCATGAATTTCTGGCCACCAAAACCGGGTTCCACGGTCATGACGAGGGCAAGATCGATTTGGTCGATATAAGGTACGATGGTGTCTACTGGGGTGTTTGGTTTGACAGCAAGACCGACCTTCATCCCAGCAGCCTTGATTGCATCGATAACTTCTTGAGGCTTATCGGTGGCTTCAATGTGGAAGGTGTATTGATCTCCACCGGCCTTTGCGATTTCTGGAACCCATTTAAGAGGATCCGAAACCATCATGTGGACATCAAAGAAGATTTTATCTTTAGGAAATTGTTTTCTCAAACTGGTGATGATGGGAGCACCAAACGAGATGTTGGGAACAAAGTGGCCGTCCATGACGTCTATGTGCAACCACTCGACATTTCCACACTCGACTATACGACGGCAGTCAGCAGCTAAGTTGGCAAAATCAGCCGCCAATATAGATGGGTTAATAATCGATTTTACGGACATTATCAAATAGATATCAAATAGATATCAAAAAGAGCAATAAATTAATATATTGCAATTTGAGATTACTTTTTGGAATAGTGGCATTTGTTGCGATTACTATGTAGAGGATTTCGTGATGCTCAGACGATAACGATAAAGAGTGCGGCAATTTTGCATTCACCACCACTGTGTGTAGAAGATGCGGTTCAACCACGAGAGTGCGAAAATGATGTGAATCTTAGTAAGCTTTGACTAAAGTTTAAAGGATTGGAAGGAACGAGCAGCAATCAGTGCGAAGCAATGTGGAGAACAGGCATTGTGTGAAGCAACTAGAGAGAACAGGAATTGTGTGAAGCTATGTGGAGATGCCAAGTTGTAGTTGAACAATGATGACCACTGGCGAAGACCCACGAGTTGCGGCCAAGGAACCCACCAACTGTAACAGATATCTAGGTTGGCGTAGATGAGATGCTCATGAGAAGAGATAGCGCACTGCAACCATCCGAGATGCACCCCACAACGCGGTCTTGTGTCTATTTGGACCAAGTTGGAGCTCAACCAAACAAGGACGCAATGCTGAAGTTGTACAGGGTGCCAGAAGCGGCAGGGTGTATGGCACCAATAGAAAACGCTAACGTAGTTGTCTCACACGACAACGACATTGGCTTTGTGGTACTACACGGAACCGATTGCAGCCTGACCACCACGAGTAGAAGAAAGATCGCTACACGAAATGAGAGCATTAGTGAAACTATTAAGAAATCAGCAAGTGAAACTATTAGAGCAAGTAAAACCATTAGTGAAATCAGCAAGTGAAATCATTAGTGAAATCATTAGTGAAATAGACCAAGTGCATTGCTAATTGTTGTCCCATTGCATTATCTGTTTGTCCATTGCATCTTGTAGTGGTGCAATCTATGGGCTCACATTTCCACCAACAGGAGTAACTGACACCTCTCAACGGCTTGTCGGCAACAAACTGGTCTACGAGCAGCCACCTACCGCGTACCACGGTACAAGCATAAACCCTACACGTAAAAAGACTACACTCCGTATAGGTACATTTTATAATGTAGCTGAACAAACTCTGAAGACATCTCCAACCACCACTGTAAACTGACAGAGGCCCGTTTCACAAACCAAAATAGTTCACGGTACATTTCCGTGGTTTCACCGAGTCGCATCGCACTCAACTAACATGGCAGTGTTTCCTGTACCAACTATAAATGTTCACGGTAAGTACAAACTATTGTGAATTCAAGCATCATGAGCGAAAACAACACTGATGGGGCTTCGTACTCGGAGCAAATGTTGGAATCTGCTAGAAGAAACAACACCGAGCTTCTACTCCAAATAAAAGTCGAATTGAAAAACGACAATGTCAAATTGTCCCACCTTATCAACACCACCTCGGAGGTGATCACAATGAACTCCCCGTTGCACATTGGATGCCAGCTTGGGAACTGGGAATGGTTGGATATAGTGTTAGACATCGAGGGGGTCGAGATCGACCACAAGAACCGACGCGGACAAACGCCTCTACACCTTGCCGTGATGTATGCCAACAACGAGCCTGACCACGGAACATTTATTGTGGATAATTTATTGGATGCCGGTGCAAACCCTACAATCACCGATTCCGATAACTTGAAACCAATCAACTACATATCTACTCCCAACGAAAAGCTATCGCAATTGCTTGAATCGGCAGAATACGCCATCTCCATGGAAATCCCTCCGGAAACACAATTGGACATGCTTGATGATAAAGACGACACTCCGTCCGATTCAGACGAAGATGTGTAATTATGTAGCCGTGGTTGTCTCCCCGATGACTTGACTTCATTTATAGCATAATAAATACCTAGACAGTCTTGCCGATTTCGAAATCGTCATCACCACTATGATTCCAGTTACCGAGAATGGTCTTTATTTCGTGTTTTTCTGACTGTCTGCTGGAGTTCTGTTGCTTGAACTGTAGATACGTGCCGGCAATGGCGTCCAATTGTTGGTACTTTGCTGCGAACGACCGGTTACAAAGAAAACTTTCACCACCGGGTTTGGGAGGCTTATTCTTGACGAAACTGCCGTTCCTTACACCGTTGTTTAGCACTTGTATCGTGCTTGTCGGCACAACGTAAACGAGAGATAACGGTGACGGGGTGGCCCCGTCGTCAACAGGCTTGTGGAAGTCGTATTTATCACTTTCATACGGCAAAACCTCTAGGTTATGGCCGTGTAAACGGCCAAAACATCGGTCAACGTCCAGTTGTCTGAACTTGTCTTTGCGCAACACCAAATACTCTAGATGTACTTTCGGGAAAAGCTTGCTTGTGAAGCAATTGTTGATGCCAATCGCCTGTTTTAAACACAACTTGTCGGAACAAGATTTGCTGAACGTAATCAAACTGTCGTTTCTGCCGGGTTTTGTCCGCACAACGCCTAGCTGGCCGTAGAATTGTCTTCCTCGATTAAGCTTTGTTCTCTTTGTAGCATGGTCTGGCTCATCCCCGGCTCGTTTGCGATTGTCATCACAGGGTGACCTCGACCATGGTGCTGCGTCGTTGGAAATGTATCCCATACTAGCATCACCGCACGGAGGCTCGCTTACATAAAGACCAAACTTGACTCCAGGCTTGATCTCGAATCGAAAACTACCGTTGGCTGCCTTTTGCACAATGTCAGAGCCCTTATCTTGAGAAACATTTATGGCTTCATTCAATAACCACCAGTTCAACAGTCTCAAACTTAGAACCTCAGCGTGCAAATCGTGAACAAACAACCCGTGTGAGTACTGCCGCACTCTCTCAGGTAACGCTTTTACTCCAGTGGCAACAGAAATAGGAGTTATGGTTTCATGGTCTATAGCAACTATACCAGCTAGAACCGTCCATTCTCGAACACCATTGGACCGAACAATTGGCTTTCCGGACTTGACTTTCAACTTGTTGAACGTGCCAACCACTACGTCTGCTATTCGCTGGCCGAGATCCGTCTTTGTTTGCGCGGAGGGAACATCGTCTTGTGGCATATTTTGTTTGTACTATGCTCATCTCATTGCATCGCGCATAATAGACCACCACCATGGAAATCACACAATGTCACAATGATGCCTTTGAGCTTGGTTCTGCCAACACAACCATTTCATACACTACAGCGTTATTCCAGAAACATGACACCATGCTTGTCGTTAAAATTACGTCTACAGTTCGTCCCTCATTTCCGTTTACTAACCTTGTAATACTCACTGATCTCTCTTAACATCGCACTCATAGTGTATCCCACCGCAAACCCATTACTCCCTACGCCATGTTGGTTTACCCACCGGCGTCAGCAATGAACTTTTGCTGTAGAGCGGGCCTTTTTGAGGTCCCTTGCTGGCCCGGCCCCTTAGGTGGAAGGAGCCATTTCCTGACCAACTTCAATTTTCTTCGATTGACCACCGTTGCTTCGTTCCTAACGTTTGTTTTCAAATCGTGACCTTTTGTGGACAACCGTGTGACCTCTTACACTTGTATTCACCGGGTCTCACTTCCGTTTTCTCCCCAATATCCCTACCAATACCCCCACACCAATAGCCACAGCACCAGCACTAATCCCCAACCCAATAAGACCGTCGTTTGTCACTTTGTCTTCAATTGACGTCTTCAAGCCCATGGCTTGCATGTTGTTGGGGTCGATTTCCAAGAGCTTCTCTACATATTGCCTACTATTGGCATACTCTCCGATCTTGTAGCTACCTAAACTAAGGTAGTACAAACACTCTCTTCTCAAGTCGTCATTATCCTGGTACAAATGACGCAAAATCTCAATCCCATCACCAACGTGCTTGTGGTTCGAGCTCTTGATAAGGCCCCAGGCATAGTTAAACTGGGACTGGGGCGAAGGGTTGGGATTCTCCGATTCCAACTGACTCTTCAAGATTTGCAATTGCTGTGCCGACAATGGCTGTTGTAATTCCTCTAATGCTGGGTACACGCTTGATTTGAACATGGTTGGTAAAAAGAATAAAATCGATTGTAATTATATTTCTCACCAGAAAAACGTACGTTTAAATCATATAAAAAATCAGGCTTCTTTTACGTCATGGCTGAAACTTTATTGAAACTAGTCGTAGACCAGAACTCGCCGGACAATTCAGTTAGAAAAGCCGCCGAGGCCGAGTTTGCTCGTTTATGTGGTGAAAATCCCTCGTCAGCAGCATTTTTCCTCATGGAACTGGCATCTAATGACGGGATATCACTCGATCTCCGTCAATCGTGTCTTTTACACTTGAAACAGTTGGTTCCAAAGTACTGGTCCATGGGATTTGAAAGCTTCATTGGTCCTCCCGTTGAACAATCATTGAAATCCGCCATTCGTTCAAAGCTTTTGCTGTTGATGGTGTCCCCCACGGCCAAATTGAGAAACGCGGTAGCGTATGTGATTGTCCAAGTAGCTGCGTCCGATTACCCAGACGAATGGCCCGATCTCTTGAATATCTTGTTCCAGATGTCGACAGACTACCAAAATGAACTTAGTGTCATCGGGTCGTTGACGGTGTTCACCGATTTGTTTGATGACTTAATCACTGATGACCAATTCTGGGAAGGGCAAGTTGGCAAAAACGTGTCCAATCACATTCTCCAGCTCTTAACAACTACTATTACCTATGAAGCCAAGACTATTGCTACCAAACTTTACCTCAATATCATCCAGAACTTGCAATCCCCAGAAGCGTTTGCTAATGAAGATAGAAAATTGTTTGTCTTGAGCCACATACAGCAGTCTGTACCAGTTTTTATCGAATTGTTGAATTTCACTCCGGCAGACATTCATCAATTCGTGTTCAAGTCGTATCTTTACAAGGTGTTGCACACGTTTGTCGGGGCGTTTAACAAGAAAATTGACGTTGGCTTGAAAACCACGTTGATGAGCAGGGCAATCGACGACTTTGCTTTTGCGTCACAAGCCTACAAAGCTAATGTTATCGACGGAAATAAAACTTTGGCATCGTCGCAAGAACTTGAAACTACCCCGGTGATTGTAAATTTGATTAACGATATTTTACAAACCATTAATGTCACCTCACATTCGGTCAAAATACAATCAATTGACACGTTCTACCACTGTTTACTCACATCAGCATTGTATCCCCAAGAAACACTAGAATTGTACCATGATGATATCAATGAATACGTTACTCTGATTAGTGGGTTGTCAGTAGATGCCACGGCTCGGGATTCAATCTTGGAAACTTTATCAGAAATAAGTGAAAATGATGCTAAGGACATTTTTGCTGCCTCGTTGCAATATTTACAAGGTACACATGCATACCCATTTGATGAAGCGCATCTTTATCTTTTCGAGTGTATTTTGCAAAATGACGTATTAATCGAAACCAGCCCCTTGGAAATCTTGAACCAAATCTCCCGATTTATTAGCTTTGACGCCAATGCATTGGTGATTTCTAGATGCTTTTTGTTATTACCTCGTTTCTTTGAAAAATTCGAAGATTCCTTATCTGTCAAGAGCTTCGGCGCAAAGTCGTTCGTTGATATGATTAACTTTGCTATTCAATATAAGGGAGAACACTCTGACATGGTGCAATTTAGTGCATTGGTCAGTTTAACGTTGTACAAAAATATCTTGGTTCTCGAAGAATGCATCGATGAATCCAAAAAACACGAGGTACAAGACAGCATTTTTAAACTTGTCTATGTCTTGACTAATGAGAGTGAAGAAGATGGTTTATCTGCGTTATTAGAAGCTATAACTGCAGCAATTTATATTAATCCAATTAAGGCTTCAAAGTCTTCTATTGATAACGGCGTAAATGTTGTCGATTTAATATTCAAAATCTCATTTAAGGACGCAGCTAATGTTCAACTTACTATTGAATCCTCTGAAAGTTTACAAACACTTTTGGAACAAATCTCGATGGAAGATTATTTAATTTGTTGCGAAAAGTCGTTACCATTTATTTTGAACATCATAGACAAATCAATTGAAGCTGGTGTCACAAACGTTGAATATTCACCAGAATTATACTTATCATTGGAATTACTCAGCATCATCATTAACTCAGTTCCACAACATGAAATTTCAGAATCCATATTTGGATACACTTTCCCTGTACTCAAAAAACTATTGTTGTTAACCACTGATAACCAAATCTTACAAAGTGGTGGGGAAGTCTTCAACAGCACTTTAAAACGTGCATCAAAATTGTTTGTTAACTACACTGGTCCTGATGGGGTACTGGGTATAAATTCCTTACTAGAAATAGTGTCAAAGTTCTTATCACCAGACTTGTCAGATAGTGCTGCCATGAACAGTGGTTTAATTATTTTATCGTTAATTAATCAATTCCAAGAATATTTAGGAAACGATTTCTTGACACAAATCTTGGAAGCTACTGTAAGAAGGCTAGTGATTGCTAAAGAAACCGTAACCATTGAAAACTTGGTTATGGTATTTTGCCAACTAGTTTTATCATCACCAACCGAAATGATTGACTTTTTGGGCAATTCAATCCATGTCAGAAATGAAGAAGGAGTAGAAGTTAGTGGGCTTGAAGCAGTCTTACCAATTTGGTTTGAGTCCTTCGAAGTAACTAGAGGCTACGAAAAGATTAAACAGAACTCTCAGGCATTAGGAAAAATCTTTATGTTGGGAGACCCAAGAGTAGAAAACTTAATTGTTAAGGGTGATATTATTCCTTACCAGGGAGACAAGATCATCACAAGATCAATGGCCAAGTCAATGCCTGACCAATATACCCAAATCCCAGCATCCTTGAAGATTTTGAAGTTATTAGTGGGGGAACTAGATTTCCAAAATCAACAACCAAATGCAGCTGACTACTTACCTATTGAAGGTAATGAAAATGAAGACGATGGTGATGGATGGGAAGATCTTGAAGACATTGGTGTACCAAATTTCGAGAAATTAAAATCATACGTTGACTCGGATAACGAAGAAGAGGAGGCGGGAACAGACGAGTCGCTCAACCAAATGTTACAAACAATCTTCAAAGAATGTACGTTAAAGAATCTCGGTAATTTCAGAAAGTACTATGAGATGTTATCAGACAATGAAAAGAAAGTCATCACCGAATGCGTAGCTTTTTGATGACGAACATCATGCAAAGTACATATAAGAAGTACAATAAAACAGCATTATTTACTATATCGGGCCATGTGTAACTTATAGTATCAATTACATCTTAAATAGTAAGAGTCAGACGAATGTTGTAACCAAATTGGCCAAATTGTCAATTTTTTTCAACAATCTCCAACAATCCACCAAGTACATTCATCAGAATGAATCACTCATAGTACTACATGTTCATTTAAACCAAGAATCGGTTCAAATCGTTCTTTGGTTGTTGACTATGAGTCACATGACTTTCTGAAAAATGTCGAGATGAGCTCGAGATGAGCAAATCAGACCAAATCCTACCATGGTCGGTAGGCGATTGTTGAGCATAATACGAAAAAATCCAATGAGTTTTACCACCAAGGTGCTAACTGTCGATCCCGACAGCATCGAATTTGCAAAAAATGACGATTTACCGACAATTAATGACGAAGTCACACGCACCAACTTGGAAATCGCAGCCAAAGAGCTTGTAGAAACAAACAATGTTGTCGGGTTTCCTACCGAGACTGTGTACGGTTTAGGTGGCTCTGCCTTGAGTGACGAATCTGTCCGTTCAATTTACCGGGCGAAGAATAGACCGAGCGACAATCCGTTAATTGTTCATGTTAGTTCTATTGATCAGTTGAAAAGAAAGTTATTGCCAGAAAATTATGACATTCCTGAAATTTACCGTCCATTATTGGACGCTTTCTGGCCCGGGCCATTGACCATTTTGTTACCAATGTACTCAAAGTCACCAATATCGAAGTTAGTCACCGCAAATCAGCCTACCTTCGCAGTAAGATTACCAAAACATCCTGTTGCAAGATCACTTATTGCCATTAGTGACACCCCATTAGCTGCCCCATCTGCCAATGCTAGTACCAGACCAAGTCCGACGTTGGCGAGCCACGTATACCACGACTTACAGGGCCTTATTCCTATAATTTTAGACGGGGGTGCTTGTGATGTTGGAGTTGAATCTACTGTAGTTGATGGATTGAGCAATCCACCAATGTTATTGAGACCTGGTGGGATTTCCCTTGAACAAATTAAGGAAGTTGGTGGTGACTTATGGAAAAATGTAGTTTTGGCCAAAAAGACTGCTGGAAAACTAGAGGCCGTGAAAACACCAGGAATGAAATATAAGCATTACTCCCCCCAGGCAAAAGTGGTGTTGTTTGAGAACTGTGGCGACGGTAAACGAGCGATCAATGACTACATTACTCAAAACCATGTTGAAGGTAAAAAGATTGCATTGTTAAAGTCCAAGGAATTTGCCCTGGCACAAGAGGTATCTTCCTACATTTCATTGGAACGGTCAATGGGGAAGACTGGGGACGAGATTCTGCACAATTTGTTCAAGCTTTTACGTGAAGTTGACGAACTTCAAGTAGACTTGATATTTGTGGAGGGGATCACACAACAGCACGAGGGTCTAGCTGTGATGAATCGGTTGTCCAAAGCTGCCAGTGAAACCGTCATTGGGTAGAGGTCCCAGGACAGAGATTACGAAGGTGAACATGTCCTAACCTCTAAACACATTTACATTTGCATAAATTATCAGGGGAACATTCACAGTAAACACGGCAATAATGCCAGATTGGGCCAAAACTACCACACCAGGTGTTTACCTTGATTCGTGAAGGGTTCCAGACCTGGAAAATCGAAATCGTTGTGGTTCGGTAGTACGGCCAGTCAGTACAAATCAAATAAACTGGACCAGGACTCGTTCCAAGCGAATTCGTTCACACAAGCACCTACAAGTCCTATAGGCACAGCTACAGCATGGCGTAGCACCCAGCTAGTGGTGGCTACCATGGCCGTGGGGCTCACCAGGATCATATTACGATAACCGTGGATATCTCTACGACCAATGGTTCAAATCAAATACAAATTTCACAGAAATAGAGCTACATCCGTAAAGAATAACACGACATCATCTCCGCAACCTTTATAGACGTATCCACCATGTAAATGGCGCGTTGAGCTTATAAACTTTGACACTTTGTCCGCCGCACCTTCACGCACAACGAGACACGTAGAACCGAAAAAAATTCTATTTTACCAGAACCACAAAAGAAGCCCACGAGCACAAGCTATTCTCGGCAGGCGTTGACACATTTTATTGTATATTAGTTGCAACTGTGACATTCTCACCACAATTGGTTTTTCTCGTGGTTCATTTGGTGGCATATTCATAGTTTTACAAGTGGTTGATTTCCAAGTGAGCATTTGCTTTGGTAGACCCAAGTAGGCTTATACATACAAGACAGCGGGATCCATGAATGGGAATCCGTTTGAGTTGAAGGATATTCCTTCAAGAGCAAATACTCCTTCAGTAAAGTTTTGTCAGAAAACGGTGGAAGAGACTGTTGCTGAGTTCCAGACTGATTTGAAATCAGGGTTATCAAATAATCAAGATATCTTGAACAGAAGATCACTTCATGGTACAAACGAGTTGTCAGGAGACGAAGATGAGAACTTATTTTTGAAATTTATCTCGAGTTTCTACGAAGATCCCCTTATTCTTCTTTTGATCGGGTCAGCATTAATCTCATTCTGGATGGGGAATACTGATGATTCTATATCCATCACGTTGGCCATCACCATCGTTGTAACGGTGGGATTCGTACAAGAATACCGGTCGGAAAAATCACTTGAAGCTTTGAACAAGTTGGTTCCGGCAGAAGCAAAGTTGACTAGAAATGGGTCCACTTCCACGGTGTTGGCACCTACTCTTGTTCCTGGTGATTTGGTTCATTTTGGCCAAGGTGACAGAATTCCTGCTGACGTCAGGCTTACCGAAGCGGTGTACTTGTCCGTAGACGAATCAAACTTGACTGGGGAAAACTCTCCAGTGCAAAAGACTACTGATCCTCTTCCATACTCGCCGGAAGTCCCCCCAATTACCAAGCGTAACTCCATGGCGTTCATGGGAACTTTAGTTCGTGATGGACACGGGTCTGGGATTGTAGTTGCTACGGCGGGCCAGACCGAGTTTGGTGCTGTTTTCGAAATGATGTCTGAAATTGAAAAGCCAAAAACTCCTCTTCAACAAGCAATGGACAAATTAGGTAAAGAATTGTCGATGTTTAGTTTTGGTGTGATTGGGGTGATCTGTGTAATTGGGATTTTCCAAGGAAGATCATGGTTGGACATGTTCCAGATCTCGGTTTCGTTGGCTGTTGCTGCTATTCCTGAAGGGTTACCAATTATCGTGACAGTTACGTTGGCGTTGGGAGTTTTGAGAATGGCCAGAAGAAAAGCAATCGTGAGAAGGTTACCCAGTGTCGAAACGTTAGGAAGTGTGAATGTCATTTGTTCTGACAAAACCGGTACTCTTACTCAAAATCATATGACGGTGACGAAAATATGGGCAGCTGACGTCAAGGGTAGTTTCAACAGTCCATTCTTGGTGGTTGATAAATTAACTGATTCAACCTTAAGTCATGAATTAACTACAAACATTGCCAGAACCTTGGAAACCGGTAACATCTGTAACAATGCTAGGTATTCTTTTGAAAATGAAAAATTCGTGGGAAATCCATCAGATATTGCTTTGGTTGAAACGTTACCACATTTCGGGTTAGAAGACATCAGAGGTACAAAACAAAGAGTGTACGAATTGCCATTTTCGTCCAATAGAAAATATCAAGCCGTATGTGTACATACTGGTAACATGGACAAGTCAGAAACGTTTGCCAAAGGTGCTACAGAACGAGTTTTGGACTTGTGTAGCAAGTATTATGATGAGAATGGTGAAGCCAAACCATTGACCCAAGAAATCAGATGCATGATTCACGATAAGGCCAAGATGTTGGCTAATGAAGGTCTCAGAGTGTTAGGGTTTGCCAGAAACACCGTGAAATATACGTTGAACGAAAAGGAAACTACACCATCTAATTTGATTTTCACGGGATTGGTAGGTATGAAAGATCCTCCAAGAACAAATGTTGGGAAATCAATTGCATTATTGATGAAGGGTGGTGTTCATGTTATTATGATTACTGGTGATGCTCCAACTACTGCCATCAATATTGCCAAACAGATTGGTATTCCAATTATTGGTGACAAGTGTGTCCTCACTGGGGACCAGTTAGACAACTTAACCGAACAGGCGTTGTCTGAAGCTATTCATAATGTAAGTGTGTTTGCCAGAACCACACCTGAGCATAAAGTTCTTATTGTCAAGGCATTGCAAAGAAGAGGAGATATTGTTGCGATGACTGGTGATGGTGTTAACGATGCACCAGCATTAAAATTGGCCGATATTGGGATTGCTATGGGTAAAAACGGTACAGACGTTGCCAAAGAAGCGGCTGATATGGTTTTGACTGATGATGATTTTTCAACCATTTTACATGCCATTGAAGAAGGAAAAGGGATTTTCTTCAATATTCAAAATTTTATTACATTTCAATTATCGACTTCGATTGCTGCATTGACTTTAGTTGCAGTATCTACATTATTAAACTTACCCAACCCATTAAATGCCATGCAAATTTTGTGGATCAACATCTTGATGGATGGTCCTCCAGCTCAATCATTAGGAGTTGAACCGGTAGATGATGAGGTTATGTTAAAACCACCAAGAAACAGAAACGACAAGATATTAACGAAACAATTGATCAAACGGGTGTTGCAATCTGCCACGATGATTATTCTCGGAACGTTGTTCATTTTCGTCAAAGAGATGAATGATAACGAAGTCACTGCCAGAGACACCACCATGACATTCACCTGTTTTGTCTTTTTTGACATGTTCAATGCATTATCATGTCGTCATAACTCGAAATCGGTATTTGAGTTAGGATTGACAAATCATATGTTCAATTTAGCGGTAGCTGGGTCGTTGATTGGACAACTCTGTGCGATTTACGTACCATTTTTCCAGGCGATTTTCCAGACTGAGGCATTATACTTTTCCGATATCATTGGGTTGCTCGCAATTACTAGCACGGTGTTGATTGGTGATGAAATCAGAAAATACTTGGTTAGACGCAAGTCTCCATTTAACGGATACAATTACAATGTTTAAGATCATATAGACGGTAAATAGATTACATTAATCAAAAATACGGCAAATCTGCGGAAGCACTACTGGTGCTGAAAACTAGTTAGAAAAGTGGGTGGGTTTTTCAAGTATTACTGTTCGATATGTGAATAAGCTAGAACGGCCATAACAAGTGACAAGCATCCCTTGAGCCCAGATCTGTACAATTGCGTATTTCTTGCATCGCTGCAAAGCTCGTGTCACACTGTACCGGTCCTCCTACGTCCACGTTGTGAATCAGGGATCAACAGATGTGGAACGTGCTCTGGACAAGCAATTATTACATTTAAGAACAGTTCACCAATACACGAGCGCTGAATCTCGGTACTCAAGACTGAAACGCACCAACCATGTCAATGCCGCATGCCTGAACAGGTCTTGAACGCATAGTGGAATGTTCTGTGGTGTGATCCACAAGTGCAGGTCGCACAACGGTTTGGTATAGTTTAGTGGCTGTTTCGGCACTAATTTCAGAGCCAGTTTCACTAGTGATTTCAGGTTCTTATACTGTTTTAGCACATTATTGAACGATTGTAATTTCACACTTTCCGTGTTGTTTTGAAGGATTTGGACGTGTGGTACGAGTTTCAGTAAAGAACCACCTCTGAAACGAGTTAGTCATTGTGTTTCGTCCTGCAAACAGAACTGACTCTATTCCGAAACAAGGTTGCGAAAATATGCGTTGAATAATAAGATAGTTTATTTTTCACACAACTGTCGTGGTTATGTGGTGTATTGAAAATATCGTCGTCCTGCCGTTGTCAAGTTGTCGTGTACACAAGTGCTACTTGCCGTGGTAACTATGTCGTAGGCATCGTAATTTTGTCGTAAACACGATTTTGGTCACGTTGAGATGGGCAATTTCCACCACCACCAATGGCCAAACCATACACCGAGCCGGAGTGCCACCCAAACCAACCCCAGACTCGTCCCACCACCGACCCAACACATTACTAAGCACCTACTGACGACTGTGATTTCGCTGTGCAGCAAGCCGATGGTTCCACCACGGTTCACGTTATATGACGTTGCAAACTAAAGCCGTAGTGAAAAATTTACTAAAGATGAGACATTTTTTTTGTGGGGTAAAAGTAGCCAAGATGAAACAAAAATAACCCGTCTAAATTCTCAACACCACTATAAATTACCCCGTATCCCAGCCGTACAACGTATTCCTCCTCTGCCCCATACAACCGGGCCCATGACCGACACTTGCAAAAAAGGCCGTTTCTTTTTCGTTTTCCATCGCCGGTTGGAAAATCCCGCGTCATTTTGAATGGTGGTAATGCCACCATTTCGCAATTTGCAGGACACATCCAAGCCTAAATAACCAATAGCAAATTTGGCACACGGTATAAAACCACAGGAGACGCCAACGGGGACAAACTAGTGCAAAGTTGTGGCTAGTGGTACAAAATGTCGACGTCTGTGCGGAGTATTTATGGTGCCAACCCAGTGTTCAAGTTTACCATCGACGATGTGTTGAATCGGTATATCCCTCCCAACCGACTTCACCGTCTACCCAGGTACCTAAGATTTTTTTTAGGAAAGCACTCAGTGAAACCGGTGGGTGATTACTGGATCTGGTTGCAGATTCTCGTTGCAACTTTTGGCGGGCTTACGTTGTTGGAGGGGGTGTTCAAGAGCCACACTGCCTTCAGTGCTCATCACCCCCCGCTCGTCATTGCCAGTTACGGTGCCACTGCGATTTTGTGTTTCAACACCGTGCACTCGCCATTGGCACAACCAAGAAATATCATCATGGGCCACTTTGTCGCGTCGTTGATCGGGGTAGGTTTCCAGAAATTGTTTTCGTTGTCGCAGGGGGGCCAGGACCACTACTGGCTCTGTGGAGGATTAAGTGTAGCCGTGTCTTCGGTCGTAATGTCTATCTTGAACTGTATTCATCCCCCCGCGGGGGCATCGGCACTACTTCCAGCTATCGATGAGCGGACGCGGGAGATGAGCTGGTGGTACTTGCCCATCCAGTTAGTTTCGTCGGTATTGATGACGGCTGCGGCGTTACTCTTGGGCAACATTTTGAGACAGTACCCCATGTACTGGTGGACACCAGCACCGTTGGGACAAGTGATTCATTCCGACTCGGAAGAGGTCATCTCGTCAGAGTCGTCCATCGAAGGAGACAAAGAAGGGGTTACTTTTATTCCGGGAGATATCATCCAGATAACGTCTACTGATATCACCGTGCCGGACTATCTCGATTTGGATGAATTAGATATCGAATGGCTTAACACCTTCAAGAACAAGTTGATCGATCAGGACTGATTGGCTTTGTTTTACAATCTGCACAAACCTCTAAACTGCACCAGACGCAATCTGGAACTTCATCGTGAACTTTACAGAAAAATTGCATTTCTGGCAAGCTGTACGGGGCCGTTCGGTGCCCTGGTCACATGCTACACCAGCTATTTATTAGAACTAGACATTGGATAATCTATACTACGATACAGAGGTTCCGGCCGGTGAATCGTGGCTGGTATCACAGAGTAGGTACTGTGAGGGTCTAGGGAACGATGGTTAATACGGAAAAGGAAATACTAACCATCGATTAAGGAAATACTAACCATCGATTAAGGAAATACTAACCATCGATTCCAACTCGCCTTGGTACTAGTTACTATGTTATTACTATGTTATTAGTTTACTAATACTGGTTACTATGTATTAGTCTACCAACTAGTACTAGTTACTATGTATTAGTTACTATGTATTAGTCTACAACTAGTACCATGTTTTAGTCTACAACTAGTACCGGCCCACTTTGATCGTACTCGAGTTCAATCTACCTAAAGTGGTGGTTCAATTAAATGATACATAGATTACTAGATATGACACAATTAATATGCATTAATGATTATTTTTCAACTTAGCAAGCTCTTGCTCATCTCCTCCAAAGTAACTACACCTTTGAACTCTTCGTCCTGTAACTTTTCATACATTGTCCATGCGACTTTTTCCGTGGTGATTGGTGGCCGGATCAACTTGTTCAAAAACCCAATATGATCACCGACAATCGTTTCCTTGGTGTGATACCCAGCATTCAAAATATTCGTCAAAAACTTCCGATTGGTCTTCTCTTCACTGTCATCATACATGAATCCTGGTCTCATGAAAATTGCTCTCAAGCCAGGTTTACACGACAATTCAAATTCAGCTTCTCGCTTCGTGGTGATGTATTCCTCAGGCACAATTGGAAGGGCTTGATCTGCCGAGATGTAGACGTAATTGCCTTGCTTATGAGTCTCTAAAAATGTATCGGCCAACAACACAGCAGAATCCCGTTGTATGGCCCCATAAGTATTGAACCGGTTTTTTTCCATGGGGTTCTTCCCTTTGACAGTATTAGCTAGGTTCTGAATATCTTGTAAAAACCCAAAGTTGGAGTTCATTGTCTTTTTATAAGACTGATTTTCAAATAAAAGTCCAATTGAATGGACCACAGTCCCATATTGTTGTAATTCTTCCCGATAAGTCTGGGGATCAAAAATGTTCGCCAGCTTCCATGACACTTGGTCCACCCATTTACCCTGGGACTTAGAAGGTGGTTTACCACTGCGTGAAAACGACGTCACCGTGTATCCTAGTTCCACACCCACTTCACAAAGTTTCCTCCCTAAGAACCCATTCCCTCCGAATATAGCAATTGACTGTTTTAATGACATCACCCTCAACTGAATCTGTCTTGCGTTGAACCAGTTGGTTTTCCACTACAAACCCATAAATCACTCCACTTGTTCTCCCTAACATTTGAGGCTACCCGGCCCCAGTTGCTCTCCAGCGCTACCATCCACACCGAAAATAATGGTGAGAACTTTGTGACCCCAAAACCCGAAACTACAGAGTCGCGACTACAGTGAGCTACGCCGTTGACTACTCAGACAAAGTCATTCATTAATCATACTTAGTGATTATTTTTTACCAACTTGCTTGTGGAACATGACAAACTCTTCATCCTCAACCAGTTCCAATTGTGGACGATGTTTTCCAGCCGGTTGTGCTGGTTTTGTATCTGCTGAAGAAACCGAAGACCCTTCACCTGGCAACTTGAAATTAGACTTGTCCAGGTATGGAGAACTACCAAAGAACTGTTTGTAGAACTTTTCTTTTTGAAGTTGTAATTTCTCAAATTGGCTCTTTGAAGTGGTGCGCTTCATGATTTGTTCCCGTTTGAGTTCTTGAGCCGCAAGTTCTCTTCTTGCCAAGTCTTCAGCAGCTAATCTCTCTTGTTGATCTTTGAAAAACTGCTTTTGTTTCTGTTCCAGTAAGATTTGTTGCTGCACTTCTTCTTGCATTCTTTTCTTTGCTTTTGCACCTTCGAGTTCATGTTCATATCTAGCATCTTCCTTCTCAATTTCTTTGCTCACCTCTTCAGCAGTTGCAAGCTTTTCAGCTTCTTTTTGCAAAAGCACTCTCAACTTAGCATCGAAATACCGCTTGTTTTCGTTAAGAATTCTCTTGGATAATTTGATTGCTCTAGCCAATTTCTCAACTTCAGCCTCTGCAATTTGATTCTCATACCTTTCATTTTCGTCTGCAATCTTTTCAGCTAAATCTTGCGCAGTTGCTAACTTTTCAACTTCCTTTTCAGCTTTCTGGTTTTCATATCTTTCGTTTTCATCAGCAATCTTTTCAGCTGCATCTTGTGCTGTTGCCAACTTTTCAACTTCTTTCTCAGCCTTCTGGTTTTCATATCTTTCATTCTCATCAGCAATCTTTTCAGCTGCATCTTGGGCAGTTGCCAACTTCTCAACTTCCTTTTCGGCAATTTGGTTTTCGTACCTTTCGTTTTCATCAGCAATCTTTTCGGCAAGTTTCTGGGCCGTGGCCAATTTTTCAACTTCTCTTTCGGCAATTTGATTTTCATATCTCTCATTTTCATCAGCAATAGTCTGTGCCAAATTGAACACCAAAGCTAATTTTTGAGCTTCTTCAAGAGCCACATCTGGCACCAAACATTCGCATTTATTGTAAAGAGATTGCGCCACCAAGAAAGCATGAATAAGATTCTCCGATTCCGCAAGTAATTGCTTGTTGAGCAAATCGTGTGAATATCTGAGATCTTCATCAGCTATCAATTCCGCTGTTCTGACAGCTGTAGCAAGTTTTTCAATTTCCGTAAGATCTTCATAGTTAGATGCTGCCTCTTCTCTTGCTTTCTTAGCAGCCAATTTCTTTTCGTACAGTTCATCCTCCTTTTCAATCTTCTCGGCAACTTCAGTAGCAGTAGCCAACTTTTCAGATTGGTTCAACAATATTTTATTTTCATACAGTTCATCTTCGTCAGAAATAGCTTCGGCTAATTTAATGATTTGAATTAATTTCTCAGATTCCTTCAATTCATCTTGAATATCATAAGATGGTGATTCCTTGGCGGCTTTTTCTGCTTCAAATTGTTTAGTCTGTTCAGAAATCTTCGAAGCTAGTATAGTCGCAGTAATCATTTTCTCAATTTCTTCCATTTGCTTTCTATTTTCATATTTTTCCTCTTTATCAGCAAGTGTTTCGCTCAAGTTTAATGCGTTCACTAACTCTTCAACTGGAGCGAATTCTTTTTTGGTTTTTG
>ERZ778017.936-NODE-936-length-33847-cov-6.387725_pt1 | contig 33847 bp, 29 predicted proteins | sample MGYA00375747_ERZ778017 | MGnify/ENA primary metagenome ERZ778017 (study PRJEB29350, sample SAMN05509838) | bioreactor metagenome | biome: bioreactor; material: wastewater | place: South Africa: University of Cape Town | collected 2014-03-17 ...
CGCATCTGGACGATGGTCTTCTCGACCGGCTCGGTCGACTTGCGGACCAGCAACCAACCTCCTCCCGCCACGAGGATCACCGCCACGCCGGCCGCAGCCGTGAATGCGGCGATGAGCGCGGCGTAACGGTGCTCCAGCTCCACTCTGTCGGCCACCGCAACGGCGACCAGGGGTGGGCCCTCGGGAAGGGTGAACCGCTCCGCATGAAGTCGCACTGTTCGACCAGACCCCAGGTCGCGCTCGACATCCGCTGCACCCAGTCCCGCCGCATCTCGCGCCGCCGACCTGACCCAATCGGGCGCCGAGACTGGTCTGATTGGCGAGCCTTCCGCGTCGAGCAGGTAGAGTGTGCGATCGGGAATGCGCAACTCGTCCACCGCGTCCACAACCTGACCATGGGCAGAGTCGGCCTCGAGCTGCCGGATCCGCGCCGCGCGCTCGAGCTCCGTCGTGGCGGCGCGCAGCGCATCGTCCAGTTGTCGCGAGAGCTGGCCACGAACAGTAAGAAAGAGCCCTGTCCCGAGCAGTAGCAGAATGGCCGCGAAAGTGCCGACGTACCACGCAGTCAACCGCAGTCGCAGGCGGTCAAGTGCGCTATCCCGAGACGCGACCGCCGGCCGCAGGGCTGGATCAGACACCGAACCGATACCCGGCACCACGAATGGTGTGGATCAGCCTCGGCTGGTGACCCTCATCGATCTTCACTCGGAGTCGACGGACGAGAACTTCCAGCACGTTCGTGAACGGATCGTGGTTCTCGTCCCAGACGTGAGCGGTGATGGCTCCCCGGTCCACGACGGTGTCCAGGTGACGGATGAAGAACTCGAGCAGCGCGAATTCCTTGGCCGTCAGTTCGACCGACACTCCGGCACGGGAGACGCGATGCGATGCGAGGTCGACCTCGAGATCGGCCACCTGGATGACCTCCGGGATCGGGGTCGGCTGACGGCGGGCGAGCGCCCTGACCCTCGCCACCAGTTCACGGAAGGCGAACGGTTTGGTGAGGTAGTCGTCGGCGCCCACGTCCAGCCCGGTCACCCGGTCATCGACGGTGTCTCGCGCCGTGAGCATCAGTATGGGCGTCGCTATGCCACGCCGACGCAATTCCCGGCAGAGATCGAACCCGTTCCCGCCGGGAAGCATGACATCCAGCACCATCACGTCGAAGCTGCCGAGGACGGCCCGGAGCAGTCCGTCCTCGTAATCACCGGCCAACGCTACCCGATGACCCTGTTCGGCAAATCCGGTGGCCAGCAGCCTGGCCAGCGCCGTATCGTCCTCGACTACGAGTATGTGCATAGCGAATGATCGATCAGGGGAAGGCGGAGCGCATCCCCCCAGGGCTCTCCAGCCCTGGCGGACAGCCACCGGTCCGCCGCCAGGCTGGCTGGCAGGCGCTGCTGCAACCGGGCGTACCAGCCACTGCTGTTAGTCTCGAAGGCAGCCTGTCGCCGCCCGGACGGAAGCGCATCGAACCCTGCTGCCCGGAAGTTTGAGTGTCGACGCTCGCTGTACTCAACCCGACGGACTGTTGTCCAGAAATCGAAAATCTCGTCGCTTCGGCTGCGACATGGACGCCGAGTCTGATGCGCATCATGCCACCCCGTGCTCGGCGCCTCGGAACCGACCATGGATCGGTCGGGCGATGGGCCAACCTTCCACCCGTTCAACAGCCATGCCGGTGGCAGGAGCCGGCGCGAGTTATGCGAGCCCGAACAGAACACGGTAGTGAGTTGTGAACCTCAACTCGGAGCTCGACAATGAAATCGGTACGGAGTATTTCCGCGATCGGTGCAGTGATCGCGGCGTTGGCACTCGCAGCGCAACCCGCGCACGCCGACGGGATCCGGTTCACCTTCGCCGGGAACGGATTCAGCGGTAGCGGAATCCTGACCACGGTGTTGAATGTCTCGCCACCAGATCCGAATCCTGACTGTGGCACTGTGGGAAACAACCCTTGTCGGCAGGACCCGGAGGGCGCCTACAAGATCACCGGCATCACCGGCACATTCACCAGCGCCGAGAACAACATCTTCGGCGCGGCCATCACGGGCCTCGTTCCCATCAACCCGACCGGGGAACGCGGACCCATCTTCGACCCGCTTGTCCCGGCCAGTGAGAGTTGGTATGACGCTCCCTCCGGTGACCCGGACCTGAGCATGTCGTACAGCAATCTTTACTATCCTGCAGGATCACCGGTAGTCTGCGCCGACTTCACCAACATCGGCTCCCTCCTCGATGTCTACGGTATGGCGTTCACGGTGGATGGCGGCTATACCGCGGTACTCTGGGGCGACGGCGACTATTCCGCACCGGGTACCGTGACCTACGGCATGAAATTGACGGACGGGAAGACCATGCTCGTGAACCAGTTCGCCGGCGTGACCATGTCGACGGTTCCGGAGCCGAGTACCCTGGTGCTGGTGGGCATCGGCATGCTCGGCATGTTGATCTGGAGGAAGCGCTCGATCGCCGCATAGGGATTCCGTAACCTCTCCCACCCGCGCATCTCCTCCTGACGGGGATGTTGATGCCAGGCGGAGGCGTCGCCTGTCGCCATGCGAGGCGAGACACGGGAACGGTCGAGTTGGTGCCCGCGCACGGCCGCTGAGTCTCACCTTGCGAGGCCAGGCAGATGCCCGACAGCATACGGGCAGTCCGACGGCCACATCGAACATCGGCACGCACGGGCAGTTCCGTGTGTGCCGGTCCCGGCGATGTCGCGGGACTCGTCAGCGCTGGTCGCTCGCCGTCATCCTGAGTAGCGACGCCGGGTCGACTGTCACGTTGCCATAACGCGTGATCCAGTGCAGGTGGGGGCCGGTCACCCTGCCAGTCGCACCCACCTTCCCGATCACGTCACCCCGCTGCACCGTATCCCCTACTGCCACGTCCTGCGCGCTCAGGTGCAGATATGCGGTGACCATGCCCGCCCCGTGGTCGATGTAGACGACATTCCCGCCCAGGAAGAAGGAATCCACCAGTCGTACGACACCCCGGTTGGCGGCATGCACGGGAGCACCGACAGCACCGGCGTAGTCAGTGCCCATGTGCCTGGATGTGACTTTCCCGTTGAACTCCCGCCCACTGCCGAAGACGCTCGTCACCCTGGCTTCGCGCGGTCGACGAAAGGGCTCGGTCCAGAGCCGCGGGGTCTGGTGCGAACCGCGGGACACCTCGGCCGCCAGCGCCGATTCGCGTCGTGTGCGGGCCGCCAGCGCGGAGTCGGGCGGCGCCGAGAAGCGCGGAGCGACGCTGAGTCGTTCCAGTGGGTAGTTGGCGACCGCGAGTGGCGTCGACATCGCGAGCGAGTCCGTGCGTCCGGCCACCAGGCAGGTGACCACGATGCGCAACGGAGAGCTGGCATCGATGGGAGCCGCAGCAAGCGCCTCGGCGCCGTCCGCAGACCGCTCGAAATGCAACGGCTCGCCGGCTACCTTACCGTGCAGCTCGGCGCCCGATGGTACCCCGCGCACAGCGACGCGGAACAACGCACCCTGCCGCGGTCTCTCAGGGTCTGCAACGAGTCGAGCGCCGTCACACGACTGCCATCCGCCCGGCGACATGGCGACCGGCGAAGCCGCTCCCGACCTGGCGGATGCGAATGCTGTCGCCATGAACAGTAACAAAGGGATGGATCGGGTCATCTTCGGCCTTGTGTTCTTCAGGTAGGTCCAGGCAAGGACGCCTGCTCCGATTCAGGAGTGGTCCCTCAGCAGGTCGACCCCGCCATACCCCCATCATCCAGTGGTGGTCCGTTAAGTGCGGCCGGTGACGGTGGCGAGCAATGCGCCAGTGTGGCCACTCGCAATCGAGCTGAGCTTGATCAGCACCGCGCGGTCAACATTTCATCAGGGAAGAGAATGGCGATCAGGTCACTCGGGCGCGTCGTCGACAGGCTTGCCGTCCATGCCGCCGACATCATGAGCACCGGCCTCATGGATGCCGGGAAGGTACGAAGCCAGAATGGCTGCACGGTCGTGGTTTCTGCCACGGACCGCTTCGTCCTGACCGCCAGAGACATTCTTCATGAGTTCGATGAGATCCCGAAGACGCCACGTTGAGACGAGATGCGAGGTCGAAGCAGTGGGGATGGAGTCGCCCACATGATCATATTCCTGCTCGTCAGCTACGTCGCGGTCGCGCTCGGAGCGTACATGCTGGCGGAGAGCGTTCTCTTCCAACCACCGCCAGCATCATACACGACGGCGGACCTTCCGATCCAGCATGTGCCGGTAAACGCAGGCGAATCGGTGGCGCTCCTCCACCTCCCGAACGCCGCCGCGCGCTACACGATCCTCTACAGTCACGGTAACGCCGAGGACATCGGCCACCTGGCCCCGCTGTTCGGATATCTGCACGACCTGGGTTTTGGAGTCATTGCCTACGATTACCGAGGCTACGGGCAGAGCACGGGTGGCAAGGCGACGGTGCGGAAGTCTGTCGAAGACGCCGAAGCCGTCTACCGATACGCCGTCGACTCGTTGGGCGTACACCCCGACCGATTGCTCGTCTACGGGCGCTCGGTCGGCTCGGGACCCGCTCTCGAGCTCGCCACTCGCTACCCGGTTGGGGGTGTGATCCTCGAGAGCGCCTTCACGAGCGCTTACCGGGTGCTGACCAGGGTGCCGCTGCTCCCCTTCGACCGGTTCCCGAACAGTCGACTGATTCCTCGCGTCCGGGCGCCTGTCCTGATCATCCACGGCACGGCTGACCAGATCATAGCTCCCTCACATGGTGCGAAGCTCTTCGCACTGGCACCTGAACCAAAGCAGTCATACTGGGTGGAGGGCGCCGGACACAACGACCTCCTGAATGTGGCCGGTGAGAACTACGGAGCGGCTCTGCGCCGGTTCGCGGCGCTGCTCGATGCGCCGCAGCTCGGCGACATGCCAGGAAGGTGATCGGCTCGCATGGCGCGTCGGGTGCAGCGTTCCCGGCTCACAGCCACCGGAGTTCGCAGGAGTGAAGCGGCCGGCACCTGGAAGGACCGCACTGGGAGACACTACGACTGACGCATCCGTTCGAACGCGCTCCGCACGCCGGCCGGGAGGAACATGTCGTCGGCAATGGCGGCGATCTCCTCAGCGTCGTGCCAGGCATGCGTGAGTGCCTCCAGATCGCCGGCAATGGCGCGGCGTTCGGCATCCTCATGCAGCGACATCTCCAGCGCGAGGCGATCCACCGCGGGCAGCCCGTAAAGGCCGGTCTTCCCGACTCGCCCCCGGTGCCCGAACCGGTGCGGCTTGCCACGTACAGCCGTCATCCCGGCGCCTCGTCGGGCGAGGCGCGCCACGTACTGTTCGGGTCCGCCCACCTGCTCTATCTCACCCACAGCAGCCGCGACCGTGCTTCGTGAGCCACCAAACCGATTCACGGTCGGGATGACCAGCGATGCGATGCGCAGTGCCTCCGGGCCCTCGAAGCGCGACCGACCGTTCCTGTAACGGAGATCGATCGCCAACGCGCCATCGCTGGCGTGCTCGAGCGTACTCTCGGCCAGGTGTCGTCGACGTACGGCGAGCACGTCACCCGCCGCGGTTCTGATCCGCGCCACGATCTTCTCGTCGCTGCCCTGGATCACCTGTTGACCCATCCGGGAAGCCAACCACCCGAAACTTGCGACGGAGACTCCAAAGGTGGCGCCACCCACGAGAACAGCTCCGATACCGGCCAGCCCCGCGCCCGCGAACAGGAACTGACGAGTGCGCCGTCGACCGAACTGATCGCCGTAACGCCAGGCCGCGAACTCGGGCCGGAGCGGCTCACCTATGCGGACGAGGTCGGTACCATCGGCTAGCCGGGCGAGCCCGATCTGGGCTGTCGCGACGCGCTTTCTGGTGTCGCGGTACAGTCGCTCGGCTTCCTCCACCGCCTCCCAGCGCTCATCGAGCGGCGTGAGGTTCCACCGCTCGCACTTCCGGCAGACAACCCACAGGCGCCCCCTGGATGCGTCAAAGGCGAGCCGGCGGCCCACCGGAAAGGAGCCGAGCGCCGTGTTGGTACCGAGCGACTGGTTGCAGAAGAGGCAGGTGGAGTACATGCGTGGCTGGGTGCGCGGAATCAGGCAGCTCAATCGGGGATCGCCGTTCCTTCAGCGAAGAACTGCTGGCCTCCACACCCATGTCAATACGAGCTGTCCACGCCTGCAGTTTCACGCCAGGCTCGTGACGCCAGTTCCCTGTCATCCTGCCCCCTTCATACGGTCGGCCGTATCGTTCCGGGCAATGGCGCCTGCCCGGGCGAGCCGTCATCCGAGCCAGACCCGACTCGCCATCCTGTCGACCTGGCTCGCGTTCGATGCAGCTCGCCCTCAGCTAGAACTTTACCCGCAGCCCCGCCGAGCCGTACGTCTGAGCCTCACCTGGCTGTACGCCGACAATCGGATTGGTCGTCGCGATACCGATGCGTCCCACACGACCTACCTCCGTGGTGAGGCCGATGGGACCGAGCGACAGGACGGCGCTGCCGAACAGAGACGAGCGCGAAGTGGATCTCCTGACTTCGAGAGGGGAGCTACGGATCCAGCCGGCGTTATCGGGATCGTTGAGTGCCGTGCTGATTCGAGCGGAGTATGCAGCCTGGTCCCGTCCCATCCCCACCGCGAGTCCCAGTACGGACACACTCTTGCTGGCGATCACACGCCAACCCGTGGAGGTTCCCCGCATCTGACCGAGCGAGATCGAATCCTCATCCACCATCAGGCTCATGTCCATCGTTGGCAGCCCGCGCTGCAGGTACGTGGCGGAGATATCCGGCAGCCGGGACACACCCTCCAGTAGCCCGACTCGCGCACCCCACGTGGCCCGCCAGTTCCGGTCGGGCATCGACAGCGTGAAGTCGCCCATCTCCACATCCGGGAGATAGCTGAAACTGGACAGGATGTGGATCGCTCCCATCCGGCCCTGACCGAGCGACCCGACCTCGAGCTGTCGGCCGGTATATACCGACATTCCGACATCCACGACCGGAGCACCGACCACCTGTCGCGAAGTCGTCACCGGCGCCGGTGACCCCGGTCCCAACTCCATGGAACGCTCGGATATGTTCGGGACGAGTCCGTCCACCACACTCGCACGCAGGCCCAGCGAGAACCTGGACTTCTTCCCGCCCGGGAGCGCCAGCAGGTGGGCTCCGCCTCCGAGCGCACCGATCATCTGAGGCGCTGTCAGGACGAAGATATCGGATGCATACCCGCAAGCATCCTGGGCCAGCCCCTGCGCTGCGCACTCACCCACTCCTGCCGCTGCCTGAGCCGCCACTGCGACCTGCGCGCGGGCCACGTTCCCGAAGACTGAGGTGGATGCGAGGGCGACGGCAAGGATGGCGACCCTTTCCCGTGCATGCGGCCAACGGCTGTGATCGGAGCGGGAAAGAGGAGCGTGCGGGAGGGTTGAATCGGGCATGATGAGTGGGATAGGGTGTGGGTCGTGACACTCTCTCGCTCGCATGACCATCCTCCGCCGTGTTGGCGATGCAAGGAGTGCGTCACCCGGAGAGCGAGGAGCGTCGGGGGAGCCTGCTGGGTGCTCGGGGAGCGACGATGTGGTCGCGGCGGCTCTCCGTCTCAACGATCCAGAGCGAAAGCTGTAACAGCAGCCGCTCGGTTCGCGTGAGGTGTTCCGGAACTTCGATCCTCCATAACGGCGCGCTCGTCGAGTCGCTTCCCTCGCGTGAAATGCCCGGTGCGAGCTCGTCAACGGCCACGGCGCGTCGTCCGCCGGTACCCTCCAGCGGGCCTTCGTTCGAATGCCGCTGTCTCGTCCGTGGATGGCGTCGGGCCGCCCGTCACGCACACCGCGGCTCACGGGGTTCGTGACCCGTGCTCGACGGCCGTCGTCGTCGGGGACACGATCGCACGCATGTCCTGGTACGACCAACTGGCCGCGCACCTGCCGCGCTCCGACACCGTCCGCCGGCCGTGTGTCCGGTGGGTAGGGTATGCGATCTGGCCAGACCTCCATCCACGTCCGCGAGGAGTCCCATGTCGCGCCTGCCTGTCTTGATTCCCGGCATCCTGACCCTGGCCGTGATCGCGTTGGTGTCAGCGCCGGCGGGCGCGCAGCAGCGCTGGTCCGAGGGCCCCGAGTACACCGTCGTCCGCAACCCGCAGGCGCTCGACGCACGTGTGATCGGGGCGTGGAACCTGTGGATCTCGGGGACTGTCGACCATGTGACCGATGGCCGGAGCGTATATCAGCGCTACACACCGGGAACAGGACGTGGCCTGCTCCTCATCGCGAGCGATGGCCGGTACACCTGGGGCCCGAGTCGCGGCCGGCTGAGGGAAATACGGCCATACTTCGCGATGGATCACCTGCGCTACTGGCTCCTCACCGACGAGACCGGATCCTATGTGATTACATACGAGACGGAGGGGAAATCCGTCCGGATGCTCCACGCATCGGGCGGCATCCTCGCGACCGGCGAACGGCGAGGCGGATCTGTGGCGTCGACGCCCACGAGCCCGACATCGCCCACCACATCGCCGCGTCCTGGTGCCCCGGATAGCCCGGTCAATCCACTTGGAGTGGAGTGGCAGACGGGCGGGTCGTCCTCCAGCGCACCGCCGCCCGTGACCGGCTCGAGCTCCGCGACGAGCGGCGGCAACCCGCTCGGCGTGGAATGGCAGACGACCGGCTCGTCGGCGGGCGCCGTGCCGCCAGCGACGTCACCCACCATCAGGAGCAATCCGCTCGGCCTGGAGTGGCGCACCAACGCGAGCACGTCGCCGACGACGTCGACGCGCCCCGAGCCCGCCCCAGCCGCGGCGCCAGATCCCGGAGCCCCGAAGCCGGGAGCCCCGAAGCCGGAAGCCCCGAAGCCGGAAGCCCCGAAGCCTGAGAGCCCGAAGCCTGTAACCCCCAAGCCGGCAGCCCCGAAGCCTGAAGCACCGAAGCCGGGGACCCCGAAGCCGGCAGCCCCGAAGCCTGAAGCACCGAAGCCTGAAGCACCGAAGCCTGGAGTTCAGCAGCCAGTCGCGCCGACCCCCGCCGTCGACCTTGTTGGCGTCTGGCGCTATCAGCAGATGCGGTTCGGACCGGGCTCTGACGGGGCGATGAGTGTCCAGGGTACACTCGTTCTACGCCCGGATGGCACGTACTCGCAGGAACTCCACATCGGGCAGTTCGTGAACCCGTACAATGGCACGTACACGACAAGTGAAGCGCAGGTGCACGTTGTGAACCCTGTGCGGGAAGAGCGCTGGATCGTCCAGCGACAGGGCGATGAGTTGCTGATAGCGCTCCAGGGAAGCTCGCCTCTCACCGTCTATACGCTGAAGCTCCAGAAGGCGTGTACCACCGGCGCGTCGTGCGAGCGTTGAGCTACCGCACGAACCCGCTTCACAGAATCCCGGACCGCGGGCGGCACCGTATGGTCAAGATGCCCCGACCTGGCCTGCAATAACGGCGAGCACATCGACAGCCCGAACCGGGCGTCGTCTTCATTCGCCTCTGCGTGTCGACCTCGAGCTCAGCCCGTGGGCGCAATCAAGACCAGGCGTGGTTCTCGCGCTGGCAGAAATGCACCTGGATCAAGCTGAGCAACGGGCGCAGGAGCGCCATGCTGTCCTAGCGTTTGACGGAGAGTGAAGTGTCCGGCATTCCACGGCGCATCCTCTGCTGCATCATCCGCTGCATGTCGGGATCTGCCATCATGCGTGCCCGGACCTCCGGGTCCGCCATCATGCGTGATTGCGCGTTCCGCATTCGCATCATCATTCCCTGCCGCCGCTCGGGCGTCATCGAATCCATCCTTGCCCGCATGCGGGTCATCATCTGCTGCCGGGCTCCTGGATCCATCCGGCCCATGCCGCCCATCCGGCCCATCCCACCGGGGGTCATCGGCATCTCGCCACCCCTCATCTCCTGCATGATCGCGCGCATCGCTGAGTCGCCCATCATGCGCCGCATGATGACGGAGTCCGCCATCATGCGTGATTGCATCTCCATTATCTGCGCCGTGTCCATCTGTTGCATGCCCCTCTGGATGTCGGCCTGGGCTACTGGCTCCGCCGCCCGGGCCTCCCCCGCGCGCTGGGTGGAATAACCAGCAACGGCGAGCAGCGACACCGCCAGGAACATCGATGTGGAACGTTTCATCGTAAGCCTCTCGTGGTCAGGGAAATGTTCTCCGCAGCCGCTCCACGGCCGCTATCTCAGCGGTGCATCCTTCCGCAGATCGCCGAGCATCTGATCGTAAGTCGTGCGGTCGATCTCGCCGCGGGCATATCGCTTCCGCAGTATCTCCTCGGCGTCATCACCAGCCGTGTTGTTCCGCTGTCGCAAGATCAGCCATGGGATCGCGATGAGTGCGGCGAGCACGAGAATCCAGAACAGCCACATGCCCGACATGCCCCACCCCCAGTGACCTCCAGACATCGGATGCCAGTCGCGCTGCGCGAGCATGGTCATGCTCAACATGTTCACCTCGGTCGTGAAGATCTTTTATGTTCCGTAAAGTATTGAGAACAGCAAGAACTGCACCTGCAGGGATCGAGAGCGGTAATGGATGGTGAAGCAGGCTCCTGCGACGAACGATGGCTCGAACGGCCTGAGCCACGCGGCAACGAGGGGCGGCGACCTCCTTCGGCTCTCCCAACCGGCCGATGAGATGGCAGGCGACGAGGGAGCCGTGCGTGCGGTACGGGGATTCTTGACAGCCGCTCACCCCACGCGGCTCCCATGGCCGGACCGTCCTTGCCTGGCCGGTGTCGCCTGACTAGGCTGCGGGTGTATTTTATGAAGCGTGAAAGGGACGAGATCCACTACCGCACTGATCGCAGAAGGAATTGTATCGCGCAGCACCCGCACGGGGCCCAGGGAAATAGGCGGCCCCGGCAGCAGGCGTGCATGTCGCGCGTCACATGGACATCAAATCACCGATCATTTCATGAAGGATGTTCCGAGCCAACGACTCACCGCAGCCGCAGCAGCGGATCTCACCCGTCGCCGCTTTATTCATTCCACCGGCGCACTCGGCCTGCTCGCTGGCGCCGAGGCGCTGCTACCCAGCTACGCCTGGGCTGATTCCAGCAGGCGTCCGATCGGTGCCTCTTCGGCCGAGGAACTCCGGCCGCGGATGGTGAATGGCGCGGCCGTCTACGACCTGACCATTGCCGAGACTGCGTTCACTGTCGCCGGCCGGCGGACTACCGCAACCACCGTCAACGGCACCGTGCCAGGGCCGCTCCTCCGGCTGCGTGAGGGAGAGGACGCGATCCTGCGGGTCACGAACAGGCTGAAGGAAGACACGTCCATCCACTGGCACGGCATCCTGCTGCCACCCGAGATGGACGGCGTTCCCGGGTTGAGTTTTCCCGGTATCCGGCCGGGCGAGACATTCGAGTATCGCTTTCCCGTCCTGCAGAACGGCACCTACTGGTATCACAGCCACTCGGGGCTGCAGGAGCAGTTGGGTCATTTCGGACCACTGGTGGTCGATCCGGCCGATGGCATCGAGGGCTACCCCTACAAGTTCGACCGGGAGTACGTCGTCGTCCTCTCCGACTGGACTTTCGAGAACCCGTACAAGGTGCTGTCCAGGCTGAAGAAGCAGCCCGACTACTACAACTACCAGAAGCGCACGGTGTTCGACTTCTTCAAGGATGTGGGTAGGGACGGCTTCATGCCCACCGTCCGCGACCGGCTGATGTGGGCCGGGATGAGGATGAACCCGACCGACATTCACGACGTCACGGGATCCACCTACACCTTCCTGATGAACGGATTGGCGCCGGAGGCGAACTGGACCGGCCTCTTCCGCCCGGGCGAGCGGGTGCTGCTCAGGTTCATCAATGCGTCGGCAGCCACCTATTTCGACGTGCGTATCCCCGGCCTACCCATGACGGTAGTACAGGCCAGCGGGCAGTACGTGCAGCCGGTGGAGACAGACGAGATACGCATCGCGATCGCCGAGACTTACGACGTCATCATCGAGCCGGAGGCGGACGCTGCGTACACCCTGTTCGCCGAGTCGATGGACCGCAGCGGTTACGCGGCGGGAACGTTCGCCCCACGGGAGGGGATGTCGGCCGCGATTCCGGCGCGGCGTGAGCGACCGATCCTCACCATGGCCGACATGGGCATGGACCATGGCGACATGGGTGGCGCTCATGACATGGGCGGGATGGATCACGACAACATGGCCGGCATGGGAATGCCCCCAGCGGGTCAATCGCCAACGAGCATGGCCGCCTCGGCTGCGGCGCCCGACAGCACGAAGAGCGCCCCAACCGGGCACGAAGGGCATGACATGAGCGCCATGGCGGGCATGCAGATGCAGGATACACCTCCCCGACTTGCTGTCGCAGGCGCCATTCGCACCAGCGGACTGCGGGCGCCGGGCACCCTGCCGGAGATGCTCACGCACGAGGCCAGCACGCACGGACCTGGAAATGCCGCGGTTCCGGAGATGGTGCAGAGTCGACTTGCCGAGCCAGGTATCGGGTTGGGCCACGATGGATGGCGGGTGTTGTTGTACACCGATCTACGCGCCCTGCATCCTCGCGCTGATTTCGGCGCACCAGAGCGAGAGATAGAGCTTCACCTGACCGGCAACATGGAGCGCTTCATGTGGTCGATCGACGGCGTCCCATTCGAGAAGAGCGAGCCGATCCACTTCAACCACGGTGAACGGCTGCGGCTGACGATGGTCAACGACACCATGATGAATCACCCCATGCACCTTCACGGCATGTGGATGGAACTCGAGAATGGCCACGGAGAGCTGATTCCGCGCGTGCACACGGTGAACGTGAAGCCCGCCGAGCACATCTCGCTGCTGATCACCGCGGATGCCCCGGGAAAATGGGCGTTCCATTGCCATGTTCTCTATCACATGGACGCGGGGATGTTCCGGGTGGTGGAGGTGTCCTCCAGGGGAGAGCACGACGGTATGAAGGGACATCGCCATGAGGGTTGACCACGCTCAGCAGCCGCGTCTGTGTGGTGCGCGCGGTCTCCGTTCTGGCAGTGCTGTCGGCCTGCTCCTGGCTCTATTGACGTTTCAACTGCTGCTGGCGCGACCCATTCAGGCTCAGGACACGGGCATGGACCCGGTCGACCACTCGATGGAGTGGGGACGTGAGACGTTCATCCTCGCCGAACTGTTGGAGTTCGTACCTGGCGGGGCCGATCGTGCCGCACGCTACGACCTGTTGGGGTGGACTGGTGGCGCGTCCAACCGCATCTGGGCCAAGGCTGAGGGGGAGCACGGCACTCGCTCGGGCAATGGCAGTACCGAACTCCAACTGCTCTACGGCCGGCTCCTGACGCCGTGGTGGGACGGCCAGTTGGGAGTCAAGCTGGACACTCGGTATGGCGGCGGCACGAGCAGGACGCGCGCCTCACTGGCCGTGGGCGTTCAGGGACTGGCACCGGGCTGGTTCGAGGTGGAGCCGACGCTCTTCGTGAGTCAGCACGGAGACGTCTCCGCCAGCCTCAAGGCATCGTACGATCTGCTGCTCACCCAGCGCCTGGTGCTCCAGCCACGCCTGGAGACAATGCTGGGGGCGCAGGAGGTGCCAGAGTTCGGTATCGGTTCCGGCCTGAACGACGTCGACCTGGGGCTCAGGCTGCGCTACGAGTTCCGACGCGAGATCGCGCCGTACGTCGGCTTCTCCTGGAGAAGAAGCTTTGCCGGCACGGCCGATCTGGCACGTGCCGCGGGCGAGGAGGTAAGCGATCGATCTCTGGTGGTGGGGTTACGACTCTGGTACTGATCGCGAGAGCTGTGCTGCGCGCAGAAACTGAGCGCCTGAGAGCAGGCACAGGGACGCCCACCGGGTTGGCGGGTCGCTTCAGCGGCCGGTGATTCCGGCGATCAGCTGAATTCCCCATGCCACTCATGTCGAGTGGCGTGGGCGTGGCTACGAGCACGGCTGTCACCGCCAGCACCAGCACACCGATCATCAACTCCGCCGCCGCTGATCGGCGAATGCGCCGAGCTCCATCAGCATCGCCCAGGCCTGGCTTCACTCGTAGCCAGTTGTAGGCTCCGGCGCCGATCACAAGGGAGAGAACCCCGAGCTTGAGCAGGAGCGTGAGGCCGTAGCGCGTCTGCCAGAGAGCCGGGACTGTACCGAGGTGTATCCAGGCGGCGAACACGCCTGTCGCCACGGCAATGCCGGCGAAGACAAGCGCGGTCGGCGAGAACGCGTTTACCAGGTCGGCCACTGCTCTCCCACGGTCCGCAGCAGGAAGGCGAAGCGCCGCCGCGATTCCGATGGTGACCATGATGAGGAGACTGCCCAACCATCCGCCGGCGCCAATGACGTGCATGCCGTCGGCAACAATGGCGAGGGCGGTGAGTTTTGGGGCGGCAGCCGCATGCCCGGCCAACGCCGGAGTGAAGGCCAGAACGAAAGCCCCGACGACCGCCAAGGCACTTCCCTTCCCTCGCCGGATCTCGCGGAAGCCGACGAGCACGAGGAGCACGGCGACGACCTGAACAAGCCAGCCCCAGCCCCAGAGCGTACGGCCTAGCAGGGCCCCGAGGAAGGCTGGCTGCCAGGCATCCGGACTACCGTAGATGGCGTACGACTGCGCGCCGAGACGGAGGATCGCGGACAGACCGACGACGCTTGCCGCTACGGTACCGGCCAAGGCAGCCTGATTCCTTGTCAGGGCGCTCATGGATGCATCCACCTGAGACTTCCGACTGAGCAGGCCCAGCACGAATGTCTGGAAGACGACTGTACCGAGGACGACAAGTAGAGCAGTGAACTGAAGCCAGCGTACGAAGACGTAGGCAGGCGATTCGGCGTCGAAGGGACCGCCCTCGGGTGCCATCTCAGTGTCGTCGTACGCCACCTGGGGTGGTGACTGCTCTCTCTCCGCCGCCATCGCTGCACCGGGCGAATCCGGCGGCGGCGTGCCTGTAGTGGCGGATCCCGGTTCGATGGTGAAGGCGAACCGTCCAGTTACGGGATGCCCGTCAGCACCGACCATGCGCCAGACCACGGTGTGGATTCCCGCGGCGAGCGATCCGCTGATGTCGGTGAGGAGTGACTGCGGCGAGTCCGATGCCGCGCGGATGGGTCCAAGCACCACGTCAGTGCCGTCCGGCCCGACGAGCCTGATGGACGACACCGCCAACTGTGGCACTTCGGTAAAGTCCAGTCGGATCAGACGTGGCACCGCCGTGAGCTGCGCGTCGGCCGCCGGCACCGAGCTCCTGAGTTTGCCGTGGGCCGAGGCTTTCGTCGGCATGGCAAGAAGGAGCAGCACGAAAAGCACCCAGCGGCCGCCAGGGTAGCGGCGGGCCATCTCCATCCATCCTTTCCACCGGAGCACCGCCCCTCCTTTCCGGGTGCCTCTACGGCACGACGACAGTCTGAACCACCGGTGCTCCGTTCGCCATCAGCGGCTGGTCAGCAGTACCGGCTCCGCCGAATTCGAAGCGGCCGACCTCGTCCGTGTCGTCGTGGAGCATCACGTACAGGGTGTCGCCCGCACTCACTCCCTGGAGATCGAGCGTCACCGGTACACTTCCAGTCGTACCGTGCTGGACGAAAGAGCGGCCGAGCACTCGCGATACATCGGGCCCGCCTCCGACGCCGGCGGCCGGGTGCACGACGACCCAGGCGTCGGAGACCACCTTCACATCCCGGAGCATGAGGACGTCGCCCACAAACGGCTGCTCGGCCAGCGATAGAGCCGGGGCGCCAGGCACCGGACCGGTCGCCTCCATTGAACCTCCCACGACCGGCGTGACCGACGGCTCCAGCACTCCACCATCGTAGTCCGACCGCTGCAGGTCCGCGATCAGCGCCTCCATCTCGACAATCTCGCGCTTCTGGGCAAGGATGATCTCGTCAGCCAGCCGCCGAACGCGCGGATCCGAGATGCGCGCTCGCTCACTCGTCAGGATCGCGATCGAGTGGTGTGGAATCATCGCCTTCATCCACGACACATCGTTCACCGTCCTCTGGCTTCGCGCGAGAAGGAGGCCGGCCGCGAAGAGGACGACGGCGCTGCCGAGGATGATGATGTTGGTGCGCCTGTCCCGGTACATGTTGAGCATCCACGCCAACATGACGATGGCCATCGCCGCACCCATGAATACTGCCATCCAGAACCGCGTCTGGCTCCACCATACGTCGGAGAACCGGTACGCGGTTGAGTACATCAGTCCGAACATGATCACCGTCGAGGTGAGGATCATTCCGAAGAAGCGCTTGTAAGACATATCGATCCGCGGCGAATGATGGGTGACAGCGAGGCAGACGACGGAGCGGCATCGGACGCCGAGCATCGAGCAACGTTTGCCGGATCTGCTACCTCGCTGCAGTTCCAGGCACACTGCTTTATGCTACGTCAAATCACGTGCCAGAGAATGCCCTGTCCTGCCATGGATCCGATGGAGCCGACATCAGGCTCGATCGCAGCGCGACATCTGCGCTCGGAAGTCACGAACACATTCTGGGCGGTATCCGGAACCGACTCCACCTCCCGCCTGGCGTACACACAGCCGGGGAGGTGGTGAGACTCCTCCAGTCTGCCTGCCACGACGGTTCGCTATCGACCACCTACCTCGATCACGGCGTGCGACTCGAGCTGAGTGCCGGAGCGACCGCGATCGGATTCCGGCGCTCGGCCGCGTCCCGCTCGGCAACCTCCATTCGATGCAACTGCCATTCCCTCCAGAGCGAGTAGATGGCGGGAATGACGAGCAGCGTGAGCACCGTGCTGCTCACCATCCCGCCCACCATCGGTGCGGCTATGCGCTTCATCACACTCGACCCCGTCCCCGTGCCCCACAGGATCGGCAACAGGCCCGCCATGATCGCCGTCACCGTCATCAGCTTCGGCCGTACCCGATCCACGGCGCCCTCCATCACCGCGTCGTACAGATCGTGCAACGTCGGTCTCCGGCCGTCGACCTGCCGTTCCTTCCAGGCATGGTCGAGATAGATGAGCATGATGACTCCGGTCTCGGCGGCCACCCCGGCCAGCGCGATGAAACCGATCGCCACCGCGACCGACCAGTTATAGCCCAGTATCCAGATCAGCCAGATGCCGCCGACGAGAGCGAAGGGCAGCGACAGCATGACGATCAGAGTCTCGCCCACGCTCCGGAAATTGAAGTAGAGGAGCAGGAAGATGATCGCCAGTGTGGCCGGTATGACAACCTTCATCGTTTCCTGCGCGCGCAACATGTACTCGTACTGCCCGCTCCACGCGAGGGTATAGCCGGAAGGCAGCGTGACCATCTGCTCCACGGCTTCCCGCGCCTCTGTCACATAGCTACCGATGTCGCGTCCGGCCACGTCGATGTACACCCACGCGGTCGGCTGGGCGTTCTCGGTTCTCACGACCATGGGGCCAGCCACCAGGTCTATCTTCGCCACCTGTCCGAGCGGTACCTGCGCCGTACGTCCGGTGGCGGTGCCAACCCCTGGTGCGCCCCCGTTCGCCATCGCCATGGGCGCGCCGGACCCTGCAGCGTCACCCACCGTCGTGTTGACGGGGATCAGGACGGACTCCAGTCGCTCCGGGCTGTCCCGTAGCTCCAGCGGGTAGCGCAGTCGGACACCGTAGCGCTCACGACCCTCCACTGTCTGCGTGATGGTCATACCGCCAATCGCGGTCGTGATCACAGCCTGCACGTCGCCAACGTTCAGCCCATAGCGGGCTGCCGCCTCCCGATCGATGTCTATGTCCACGTAGTAACCACTCACAGCACGTTCGGCAAACGCACTCCGGGTTCCCGGCACCATCTCAACCGCGCGTTCCACCTCCTTGCCCAGCCGCTCGAGCTCACCCAGATCCGGGCCGAAGATCTTGACGCCCACGGGGGTCCGGATGCCTGTCGCGAGCATGTCGATGCGGCCACGGATGGGCATCGTCCAGGAGTTGCTCACACCCGGTATCTGCAGGGCAGAGTCCATCTGCGCCACAAGGCCGTCGTACGTCAGCCCTGGCCTCCACTCGGACTGCGGCTTGAGGGTGATCGTCGTCTCGAACATGTCCAGGCCAGCCGGGTCGGTGGCCGTGTTGGCGCGACCGGCCTTCCCCCATACGTGCTCCACCTCCGGGAACGTCATCAGGATCTCATCCTGCATACGCATCGTCTCGCGCGCCCGGGCGACGCTCACACCTGGCAACGTCGTCGGCATGTAGAGGATCGTCCCTTCCTCGATCGGCGGCAGGAACTCGCTACCGATCTTCGTCCATGGCACCCAGGTGAGGATGAGCACGACGGCAGCCAGTCCGATCACCGGCCAGCGATGCCTGAGCACCGCGACGATCATGGGGCGATAGCCGCGGATGAGTGCCCGGTTGAGGGGGTTGGCGCGCTCCCGGTACATCCGGCCACGGATGAACATCCCCATCGCCACCGGGACGAGTGTCACCGACAGCAGGCTCGCTGCGGCCATGGAGAACGTCTTGGTGAAGGCCAGCGGCCTGAATAGCCGTCCCTCCTGCCCCACCAACGTGAACACCGGCAGGAAGGACACCGTGATGATGAGGAGCGAGAAGAAGAGGGCTGGCCCCACCTCCCGCGACGAATCGACCACCACGCGCCAGCGTTCTCGCGACGTGAGCACGTTCGTATTGAACGAGCGTCCGGTCGAGGCTATTCCCATGCTCGCTTCCCTTGCCTCCACCGCCCGTTCAAGGTGCTTGTGCATGTTCTCGATCATCACGATCGCCGCGTCGATCATGGCGCCGATGGCGATCGCGATGCCGCCGAGCGACATTATGTCCGCCCCGACTCCCACCCATCGCATGGCGATGAAGGCGATCAGGATCCCGATGGGCAGCGTGAGGATGGCGACGAGCGCCGACCGGGCGTGGAGGAGGAAGATGATGCAGACGAGGGCGACGATGAGCGCCTCCTCGATCAACTTCACGCGCAGGTTGTCGATCGCGCTCTCGATCAACGAACTCCTGTCGTAGACCGGAACCACCACCACACCTGGTGGCAGTCCCTGCTCCACTTCGACCAGCTTCTCCTTTATGCGCTCGATGGTGGTCAGGGCGTTCTCGCCGAAGCGCATGACGACGATTCCGCCGACGGCGTCGCCACGTCCATCCAGGTCCGCCACGCCACGCCGCACTGCCGGCCCCACGCTCACCTGCCCCAGCTCGGCGACCCGGATCGGTGTTCCCGCGGCCGTGGTGCTCACCACCACGTTCTCGATGTCGCCGATGCCTTTCAGGTAGCCGAGCCCACGCACCATGTACTCGCGCTCGGAGAGCTCCATGACCATTGCCCCAACGTCGGCATTGGCGCTCTGGATCGCGCTCATCACGCGTGTCACCGGGATGCCGTAGGCGAGGAGCTTGGCCGGGTCGAGGTCCACCTGGTACTGCTTCTCGAACCCGCCAACGGACGCCACCTCCGATACTCCGGGCACCGCCGTCAGCGCGTAGCGCAGATACCAGTCCTGGACGCTTCGCAGTTCGGCCAGATTCATCCGGCCCGTCGTGTCCTCCAGCGCGTACTGATACACCCAGCCGAGCCCGGTAGCGTCGGGACCGAGTGTAGGTGACACGCCCGCTGGCAGCTTCCCCTGAATTCCGCTCAGGTACTCGAGCACGCGACTGCGAGCCCAGTAGAGGTCCGTGTCATCGTCAAAGATGACGTAGACGAACGAGACGCCGAAGAAGGAGTAGCCGCGCACGGTGGTCGCGCCCGGGACCTTGAGCATCTCGGCGGCAATGGGATAGGTGACCTGATCCTCGACTATCTGTGGTGCCTGCTCGCCGTAGTCGGCCTGGACGATGACCTGCACGTCAGAGAGATCTGGCAGCGCCTCGAGCGGCGTATGTTGGACCGCCCAGATGCCGCCGAAGATGGCTGCGACTGTGAACAGGGCGACGATCAGCTTGTTGCCGACGGCCCATTCAATGATGCGAATCAGCATGGCTGTCTACTCCCGATGCTGCGAGTGATCCATGCCCGGCATGTCGGGCATGGGCTCCGTCCGGGTCGTGCCGTCGAGCGCGCGCTTGTCTCCCGGGGCGACCGCCGGCACCGGAGCGCCCATGTCCATCCCCGGCATGTTCGCCATTCCGCCCAGCGCCGAGCCAAGGTTCGACTCCGCATCGATGAGGAAGGTGGCTGACGCGACCACCGTGTCGCCGACGGTCAGTCCCTGGAGTATCTGCATCCGATCGGCAGTGGTGAGGCCGGGCACGACGTCGCGTGGCTCCAGCACGCCGTCATGACGCTTCACGAACACCAGGTTCCGTGCGCCGGTGGAGAGGACCGCCGAGCGGGGTACGCTCAGCACGGACTCCGGGCCCGTGCCTGGGCCGGTGCCAGTCACGCGGATGGTCGCGTACATGCCGGGCTTGAGCACGAACTGCGGGTTCGCCAGCTCCACACGCACCCGGGCTGTCCGGGTCTCCGGATTCAGCGTCGGGTAGATCAGGGTGATGCGACCCGTTCGATGTTGACCAGGAAGGGATTCGAACTCGGCCGTGACCTGCTGCCCCAGCCGGACGCTCGCCAGGTCACGCTCGAACACCTCACCCTCCAGCCACACCTTGCTCAGGTCAGCCACCTGATAGAGCGCATCTCCGGCCATCATGCGCTGGCCGGCCAGCACGTTCTTCTCGATGACGACGCCGCCTACCGGAGAGCGAAGCACGAGCGTCTTCCGCACCTCACCCGTCTGTTCGATGCGATCGATCTCGTTCTCCGGGATGTCCCACAACGCCAGGCGCCGCCGCGCCGACTCGCGCAGTTCGGCGGCGCCACTACGCGCCTCCGGCGTGCCGTCCGCGACGTCGGTCGTCAGCCGGCGCGCGAGGAGCAGTTCCTGCTGCGCCGACACCAGCATGGGCGAGTAGATGGAGAGTAGCGGCTGCCCCGGCTGCACCGGCTGGCCGGTGTAGTTGACGTAGAGCTCCTCCACCCAGCCGTCGATCTTGGGCGAGATGGTCTTCATGCGCGTCTCGTCAAACGTGACCTGGGCGACCGTCCGGATCTCCGTCTCGAGCGGACCGAGTAGCACCGGAGCGTACGTCACACCGATCCGGCGCGCGCTCTCCGCCGTCAGCATCACCGGCATCGCGCTGTCCGCAGCGGGGGCCGCTCCGTGATTGTGTCCGGCCATGTCAGCCTCCGCGCCACCGCCCCCTCGGGTGAGCAGGTAGACGGCGGCGACCGCCGCCAGCAGCACCGCGACGAAGATCACGGTGCCGATCACACGACGCGAAGCGCTCGTCCGGCCAGTCCCGAATGGTGACTCCGTGCTCGGTACATCGGTCCTGACGTCGTTCATCCGCTGGCTCATGGCTCGCTCCCGGCCGCAGGCGCAGCCAATCGGTTTGGGTCGAACAGTTGCTGGCCGATCAGCATCTCCAGTTCGGCCAGCGCCTTGCCTTGCTCGGCGACGAGCGCGATCAACTCCTGCTCGTAGTCGTTGAGCGTCATCTGGTTGTCGAGCACCGTCATGAAGTTCACGTCGCCGACCCTGTACGCGGCCAGCGACGAGGTGACGGTAGCCCTGGCCTGCGGCAGCACCGTGCTCCGGTAGAGATCCTCGAGGTCGCGCGCGCGTCGCCAATCCGCGTAGGATGCCGCGACCCGTCCCGCCGTCTCGGCCTGCATGGCCGCGAGCTCTGCCGCCGCCATGGTTCGCATCGCGACGGCCTCCTCGCGCATCTGCATCTGCCGGCTCCGGGCGAAGACCGGGATGCTCGCGCCGAGCATCAGGCTGCCCATCTGTTCCATGCCCATGCCGGGGCCCCCGTTTCGCCACCCGTACTGCACGCCAACCTCTATGTCCGGCCACAGTTCGCGACGGGCGAGCGTCGCCGCCGCCTCGGCGCCGCGCAGCTCCTCGCGTCCGGCCTGGACGATCGGCCGGTTCGCCCTGGCCATGAGCATGAGCGAATCCAGCGATGGCAGTTCGGCAGGGAATGCGGGGAGCGCCGGCGATGACGGCTCCGGCTCCGGAACACGGTCGAGCAAGCCAGCCAGCCGCGCGTCGATTGCCGTCATCATCGTCCGCATCCGGGTGATGTCGCCGGTCATTCGGGCGATCTCGACCTGTGCGCGGAGCACGTCCGGCTGACGACCTTCGCCGACGGCGTACATCGTCTGGGCCGTCATCGCGATGTCCTGGAGAAGACGGCGCGTTGCATTCGCCACTTCCAGCGACTGCTCCGTCTGATAGAGGTCGTAGAAGGCCGACGCGACCTGCGCACGAAGCTCCCAACGGACGTCGACCGCCCGACTGCGGGCAGCGCCAGCCTTTGCCTCGGCGATGCGGCCGGCGAGAGCAAGCTTGCCAGCCACGGGAACCATCTGCATGAGCTGCAGTTGCGTCATACCGAGCGGATCCATCGACTCCAGCGACGGCAGTGCGCGATTCATGAATCCGAGCTGAAGCTGCGGGTCAGCAGGACGCCTGGCGCCGGACACGCGTGCCTCGGTCGCCCGTGCCACAGCCTGCACCGCCGCGAGACGGGGACTGGAACTGGCGAGCTGTTCGTACAGGGCTCCGAGTACGAGCCGGGGCGCGTATCGGGGGGTGGAGTCGCCGTCGGCCTTCACCTGCGTCGTCGGAGGTTGCGCTTCAGCGCGTCCGGACATGCTCGCTCCGGCGAACGCTGTGACAGCGACCAGAACGGCGGTGTGGACGAGTGCGCCCATGCGCCGGGGATGCCAGCGGAAGGGACTGAGCTTCACGGGGTCGTCTCGGGTTTGTGGCGCGACCAGCTACTTCCGCGAACGGATCTGTCGGGACGGATCTACCGTGACCGATCAGGGGGACAGCGATCAGTCGTCAGGCTGATCGCGTCGCTACCGTGGGAAGAAGTTGACAGTGCGCCCGCGTTGTGCTGCATCATGCTTCTCCGGCCCGGTGCGGGTCGCGGAGGAGCGCCAATCGTGCGCGGGGATGCAGCTACGCCCGAGGAGGGGGTACGTCGGGCGCGACGACGAGCGAGTGGAGGCTCGTAGGCGGCTCCGGTAGGCCGCGCCCGTCTTCATGGCGCTCAGCGCCCAGATGCGGAGTCACCGCGGCGAATATCACGGCGGTCGTGGCGCAGGCGATCATGGAAGCGCAACCGACCGGCATGCGGGAAGCGGGGCAATCAGGCGGCGACGGTAGTGATCGATGCTCGCCGTTCACGGTGCCCGGCAGGTCGCTGCCCGTCGCGTGCGCCGCGTGCGTGATGGACGCATTGATCGCCATCCGACCCTGGGCCGGCGCGGACGTCGGGGTGCCGTGAGCATGCTCGGGCATGGCCATTCCAGCCATCTTCCCCGATGCCCCGTTCTCCATCCCAGTGGAATGCCCGGACAGGCACTCCGCTCCCCCGCTCTGCCAGGTTCCCTGGAGGAGGAGGACTGCAAGAATGAGTGCGGTGAATCGCCGGAGAACGATCATGGACGGGGATCTGGCCGGAACAGGCTGGCGGAGAAGCGGGCTGGATCGGGCGAGTGATGCAGCCGCGACGACGTCATTGTATGCTAACTAAAACGTAGCAGCCGTCGACGGGCCAGGCAATCGGGGAAACGCCGACAGGACCAGATGGAGCAGCGCCGCCACGAGGCCGACCTCATCGACCCACATGCGGGCAATCCAGTCGCAGCACGCCGAATGGCGACCCGAGGCAGAAAAGATGAGACAGCGCCCACTCGTCGCCGTGGATGCAGTGGGCGACGCTGCCTGGTCGCTCGCCGGGCATGGGATGGGCCATCATGACGCCCGACGTCCAGACGAGTCCGAGGGCCAGCGCGGCCCCGAGGATCGAGCGCCTCGTGACGTGGCTCGCGACCGGCGGAGCCTCGCCCGCCAGGCGCCGGATACGACGATCCAGCAGGTCGGCTCTGAAGAAACCGATGGACGCACCGGCAAGCGCGGGCGGCGTGTGCCAGTTGGCGAGGGCCAGGATGGCCGACGCCAGCACGAGTGGCTGGCCGGCAGCGGCCGCGTCGTCGGCGATTATCTCGGCGTCATCGGCGGTATCGGACGCCAGTCGCTGGAGGGCCGGCAACCAGAAGAGCATGTGCCCGAGAAAGCGCAGCACCGACAGGCGGAGGGGATCACGGCGCACGAGATGCGCGCGCTCGTGCGCCAGCACCGCCGATATCTCCTCCGGCGACAACCATTCCACCAGTTCCGAGGCCACGTACACCATCGGACGACGCCAACCGACGGTGAACGCCGGGTTTGGCAGACCCGATACGACGCGGATACGCTGCGGGTCGAGTGAAGCCGCATGCGCCGCTTCCCAGAACGTGTCACCCGGTCGGGGGCATTCCGAGGCGAGCGGTGCAAGGGCGCGTCGAACGGCCAACCAGGCCCGCGCCCGGTCCCAGATGGCGTACGCCAGCCCCGCGATCACGAGGACGTGGAATAGGTAGTGGACGGGCGCCAGAAGATGATGCAGGGCGATGAGGCAGAGCGCGCCCAGATGATCCCGTCCCGCCAGCAGCATATCCATGCTGACCGCCAGGTGATGCCCGAAGATCGGGCTCATGCCCAGCACGATGAGCGCGGCGAAACCAACGAGCACCGTACGGCGGCGACGTTCCTCTCGCGTCACGAGCGCCTCCGGACCGTGTTCCGGTTCGGCCGTCCTACTCATCCGCGCCCCCGTTCCCTACGCGTCATCGTCCGATTGCCGCTCGTTCCGCTGCGCGCGAAGGCGGCGTCGAACCAGCCGGCCCAGTTCGGCCAGGCGCTCCGGATCCTGCTCGGCGAGTACGTCCACCATCGATGCGGCAACGGCATCCGGCCCGAAGGACAGGATACCCTCCACGACGCGTCGGGACGCCAGCGCACGCAACTCCTCCTCTTCCATCACCGCCCGATAGTGCAGCAGCCCGTCCTGCCGCTTCCGGGTCAGGAATCCCTTCGTCACGAGCTTGTTGAGCACCGTGATCACAGTGAGAGGAGCCACCGGGTGCGACTCCATGACCCGCTCGTAGACCGTCCGCGCCGAGACTGGCTTGCCGAACTCCCAGACGGTCTGCAGCACTCGCGCTTCCAGGTCACCCATCACCTTGGCCAACCCATCGGCTGACAGACGCACGGTGTCCTGCAGACGCGGGCTCGGTCGACCGGTTGGACTACCGGGACGATCAGGGGGCATGGGCAGATTCGTGTGGATGGGGTGAGAATTGAAAGATATCACCCGTTTCACTGGGCGTAAAGCAGCAGTCCCGGGCATGGCCCTGGAAGTTCGAGTCGCAGTGCCTCCACGGCTAGAGTGGCGTGCGCCGCAGCAACTGTGCGTTGAGGGCCACGATCACCGTACTCAGCGACATCAGCACCGCGCCGGCCGCCGGCGAGAGGAGCACGCCCCACGGCGCGAGCACACCAGCCGCGAGCGGGATCGCGAAGATGTTGTATCCGGCCGCCCACCAGAGGTTCTGCACCATCTTGCGGTAAGTGGCCCGCGACAGGTTGACGATGCGTGACACGTCGCGCGGGTCGCTACGCACCAGCACGATGTCCCCGGCTTCCACGGCCACGTCGGTTCCCGCGCCAATCGCCACGCCAACGTTCGCGGTCACGAGCGCCGGTGCATCGTTCACACCGTCGCCCACCATCGCGACCTGCTTACCCTGCTGTTGCAACCTCTCTATGTGGGCTGCCTTGTCTTCCGGCAGCACCTCGGCCAGTACCGAGTCGATGCCGAGCTCACTCGCCACCGCCTCCGCGACCGCATGCGAGTCGCCGGTCATCATGACGACCTCGATCCCGGCCGAATGCAGCAACCTTACTGCCTCGGCAGATTCCGGGCGCACAGCATCGGCGACCGCGAACGCCGCCAGCGCCTGGGCTTCGTCGCCATCGCTCTCGCCGTCGGAGAGGGCGATGAGGTAGACCACTCCCTGCCCGCGCGACGCCGACTGCTCGGCGAACTCGATGAGTTCCGGCGCTGGCGTCACGCCAAGACTCGACAGAAGGTTCGGTCCGCCGGCAGCCAATGCTCGACCATCGACCGAGGCCCGGACGCCCCGGCCACTCATCGCCTCGAAGTCCGCCGAAGCCGGCACTTCCAGTCCCCGATCGGCCGCGCTCTGCACGATCGCCCGGGCTACCGGATGCTCGGCGTCGCGCTCGACGGAAGCAGCGAGGCGTAGCGCGTCATCGTCGGGAAGGTCACCCAGCGTGCGCATCCCAACCACGCGGTGCTCGCCGAGCGTGAGCGTGCCGGTCTTGTCGAAGACGACGGTCGTGAGGTTGCGCGCGTCTTCCAGGCCACGGCGATCACGAACAAGGAGACCCGATCGGGCGCCGAGGGTCGTCGATATCGCCAACACGAGCGGTATTGCCAGTCCGAGCGCATGGGGACAGGCAATGACGAGCACCGTGACCAACCTGGTGACGGCGTCGGCCGCCGTGGCACCGGCCAGGAGCCATGCGACAAAGGTCAGGATGCCTGATCCGAGAGCGATCCAGGTGAGCCAGGCGGCCGCCCTGTCGGCGAGAGCCTGGGCGCGCGATCGGGAATGTTGAGCCTGTTCCACCAGGCGCATGATCCCGGCTAGCGTCGTCCTGTCTCCGGTACCGGTTACCTCGACGCGCAGGGAACCGGTCCCGTTCACCGTGCCCGCGATGACCTTCGCGCCCTCCGCCTTCTGGACAGCCGCCGACTCGCCGGTAATGAGCGCCTCGTTCACGTCGCTCCTCCCCGACCGCACGACGCCGTCGGCCGGTACTCCGGCGCCGGGGCGCACGAGGACGATGTCGCCCTCCCTGAGGTCGGACAGCGCGACGTCCTCGACTCGCTCGGTCGCGCCCTCGCCCGTCACCCGTACCGCGGTATTCGGCAGCAGCTTGGCCAGTTCGCCCAGCGCGCCCTGGGCCTGCGAGATGGAACGCATCTCGATCCAGTGGCCGAGCAACATGACCGTGACGAGCGTTGCCAGTTCTTCCCACAACGGCATGCCCGGAAAGCCGAGCACGACCGCAGCGCTGAACAGGAAGGCGACGTTGATGGCGAGCGCGATCAGCGTCATCATGCCTGGCAGGCGGTCGCGGATCTCGTGGACGGCGCCCTGGAGGAAGGGTATTCCGCCATACAGGAAGACGGCGGTGCCGAACACCGCCGGGATCCAGGAAGAGCCGGGGAAGCTGGGCGCGGTGTAGCCGAGCGCCCGCTGGAGCATGTGGCCCCAGACGAGGGTTGGGAGCGTGAGGAGGAGCGACAGCCAGAACCTGTCGCGGAACATGGCTACGCTGTGGCCGGCGTGGGCGTCGTGGGCGTCGTGATCATCGTGGCCTGAATGACCTGCGTGGCCTGAATGATCATCGTGGCTGTTACCCCCGCCGTGCCTCTCGTGCCCGTCCTGGTGAGCGCCGCCGCCATCCTGGGTCACAACCGGCGTCGGATCGTCTGACTTCGTGTCACGCATCTTCAACTCTTCGGTCGGGGAGAGACGGATGAACAGCTGTATCCGTATGGTACCAGCAGCGCGAAGAATCGGCGACTGGATGGCTGGCCGTCGGTCGAGCCGCTGTTCGAGGTCAGGTTGACAGAGTTGCAAGAGAATGGCCGCGACTGGATAATCGTCGAGAGGCAACGCCGGCCAGCGCGCGGGCTTGGCGCTTCGATCGTGGTCGGCGGCGTGCGGTCGCCCGGATCGCCCCGAACAACTGCCCGGAGGACCCACACCTCCAGCAATGGCCATGGCAGACACGCATGGACAAGGAGCCGCCCCGACGCATGTCGAGGCGGCTCCCTGATCCTGCGCCCGTAGGCGTCGGGTATGTCGATCCGGACGTCAGGCCCTGCGGCGCCAGCCAGCGATACCGAGAAGACCCGCGAGCCCGGAACCGATCAGCAGATAGCTGGAGGGCTCGGGTACCGTGCTGATGGAACCGGGGCCGGCGTAGAGCACGGCGTGGGAGAGCTTGGGGTTCTTGTCATCGTCAACAATCGTCGGATCCATCAAACCGCCATTGTCGGCCACTCCACGGGAGTCCCAGTTGATGGAGGAGACGGGATCAGCCGCGTAGAACAGGTAAACGCTGAAGAAATTGGCCTGCTTGAGCGAGAGTGCAAAGTAACCCGATATCGGCGAGTCGAAGCCCAGTGGCGAACCATCCGTGGACGTGAATGGACCATGTCCAGAGTCATTGGAGCTACCCAACGAGGTGAAGACGCCGTAGCCACCCCACCTGTCGTTGATGTTGCCGGTCTCGTTCCAGTTGTCGCCACTTCCGGTGTCATTCCCGTTGACAGGGCCGTAACAGTCCAGATAGCTGATGCCGGCTCCCCAATCGAACATGGCGGCCTTGAATACACCATCGGTGCTGACGGCGCAACTGGCGGGAGCCTTGTCGGGGGGCTTCTGTGCCTGGCTTGCCGCAGGCAGCAGGAGGGCGGCCGTGAGGAGAAACGCAGATTTGCTGAACATGAAACCTTCAGGAGAGGGTTATTCAAAAGCGGCAATAGCCACACCAATGTTTACTGCAAGCACTGCGCCGTGAGCAGCCTGGAGCGTTTCCCAGGATACCCGACTCCCGGATCCGCCAGGTGGTGTCAGGGCACCGCTCGAACACCACTGCCATGGAATCATGCCGACCGGCGTGCTGCGGAGCTGACTGACGTGGCGCTCACGCCACACTGTGTGTCGAGCAGGCAGCATGTCCGCCCTCCTCCCACCTTCCGTGCCATCGAGACGGGCGACGGCCACCGATGTCCTCAGCCCGTCGCCCTCAACGCTTTCATCGGGTCCACGCCGAGCGCGCGCCCCAGTGGCACCACGAAGGCACGGATTCTTGCCGCCAGCACCACGCCGCAGCAGGAATTCCTGCCGTTCTCAAGTGCGGGATCGGGCCGACGTGAACTGGCCTCGACATCTGGTGGATGGAGAGCGGTGGCCGCGCGTCACGCGCATCACCTGCCCAGCGGTACGAAGGCCAGCCCGTTGTTCGCGTTCATCGGGATCACGAGCTGATTGGCGCCGGCGTCGTAACACATGGAGGCGGCGCTCGGGATGTTGCGCGCGATGAGCTCGGCCGATCCGCCAGGAGGGATACGCGAGATGCCGCCGTAGCGAACGCTGCTCACGTACTTCGTCCCGTCCGGCATGATGACCAACCCGTCATTCCCCGCCTGGGCTGCGTGCTCCGTCTTCAGGAGCTGGCCGGAGGGCGAGAATGTCAGGACGGCGTCGTCGCCGATGTTGACGACGACGATGTTGCCCTGCGGATCGAGGGCGACGCCGTTGGGCTGGAAGAGAGGTGCACCCTGCACGAACGGAGACACGGTGCCGTCCGGAGCGATCTTCCAGAGTTGCCAGGTCGTCGCGTCCGGCGCGTCACCAAAGCTTCCAGTCCGCGTGGCGTAGACCGTCCCGTCTTCGGCGACCGCGATGTCGTTGATCCAGTCGACGCCCGGGAGAGACGTCTGTCCCGCCGGCGAGCCGGTCTCCATGTCGAACCGGCGTATGACGGCAACGCTCGGATCGGATTGGGAAGTACCGCCATCGCGATCGGCGACGTACAGCATTCCGTGGCTGATGTCGCTCCCGTATGGCTCATTCAGCACCAGCGCCGGCGTCGACCTGGCGCGATCCGCCGGGCTCTGGACGCCGATCCATCGGGCCGTGTGCACCGACCCATCGTGGTTGATGAACGACACGAACGCGTCGTTGGCCTGCACGTTCTGTGGAACACCGCGATTGGGCACGACGATGACGCCGCGACCCGCGTCGTAGGAGCAACTCTCCGCCGAGTAGATCGCACCGAACACCTTCACGTTCGACGAGATCGGCTCGAAGTCCTGGTTCGCAGCCGGGGTGACCGGCAGCCCGAGTGGATTGCCTACCGCGGGCCGGGGCATTGGTGGTTGCTGCGCGTGCAACGCGCGGGGAACGATGCCGATGACCAGCGCGACAGCGCCGACGAGGACGGAGGCCCGCCTGGCAATTCGATTCATGTGTTCATTCTCCACGGTGGTGGGTGCGTTCATCGGGCGGCTCCAACCGAGCTTCGGGAATCGAGCCTTGATGTATACGAACTCCCCTTGCTCGACAAGCCGACGTACCACGCCAGGGTCTCTTCCCGGATCCCCTCGGTAGCGCGTACGACCTTCGGTTGCAGGCCGACGCAGCACCGCTCATCGGGAGCGACTCACCACGGGAAGAGTCCTGTTCATGCAAGGCCCATGCTGGGCGCGCACTATTGGAGAAGCCGCCCCGACGCATGTCGAGGCGGCTTCCTGACGTCCAGGGTCCGCGCCACCACCGGGAACGGAGATCCACCGCCGTCATTCGCGCCGCGTGAGACCGCTGAGCGCCACCCGGTACTCATGCGCCGCTTCGTCCCACGATATGCGGTAGGTGGTCGGGTAGTAGCCCGGTGTCTGGTAGCGAGCCGGAACGGAGATCGGGATCACCTCGTCGCGCACCGCGGCATCGGTCGACGCCCTCTTCGCTAGCATGTGCGCGCGTGTGATCATCGGCTCCAGGAAGTGGAATCGACCATTCCACGAGCCATACAGGAAGGTCCGCGTGAACGGCTTGTAAGCCTCCGGCTTGCCGAGCAGGCCCTGCAACTCGGGAGACCGCACGTCTACCCAGTGCACTCCCATCATCGGTACGGCGACCTGGGCCGGCGTGGTGCCCGGAGGGCCGAGCTGCATGGCGAAGGGGGGCACGTAGTCGCCCGTGGGCAGCGCGTTCGCTCTCGCCTCATACTCGGGATCGCTGGGCACGATCTGATCGCGCTCCTCCCTGCTGATGGTATAGAAGTGGAAGTCGAAATGTGGCACGTCCTGATAGACACCTGGGGGCTCGTGACCCATCGGGTTCCAGTTCACCTCCACGAAGCGGAACGGTGCCACGTTGCCATTCGGGAAGCCGAGCAGGTATTGGTGGATCGGGCTACCGCCGCCGTGGTGGCCGACGCCGGTGGTTGGAAGCCCTTCCAACGCGCCTTCGCTGAAGGCGACCCCCAGTTCCACGGGCATGCCGGCATGTTCGGTCACATACGAGCGAATCGTCCCGCGTCCAACCGTTACTGGATCGCCGTAGTGGGTGCGAGCGGCAGAGCGGTCCGCTCCTGAGGCTGTGCGGCAGCCGGCCAGGACGCCGGTGAATGCGCTCGTGGCGACCAGGGTGAGGGCGACTGCGCGCCATCGGGTGTAGCCTGTCGTGAACTGTCTCATGGGATACTCTCCGGCTATGGGTTCGATCATCCATGCGAGAATCCCGGCGATATGTGCTCACATTCGTCGCGCCGACATTGGCCTCTGTCCAGCCCGCTCGCCGAACTACTCTTGCGCGCCAAGGCGGGCGCACCCTATAGTTGGCGCGGCCATGACAGCGCCCTCGCAGCACGACGTCACCAGCCTCCTCGACGCGTTGCGCGGCGGCGACCGCGCCGCGCTGGATGTGCTCTTCCCGCTTGTCTATGACGAGCTGCGCCGGCTCGCCAGGAGGCATCTCGCCCGCGAGCGGCCCGGCCACACGCTCGATTCGGTGGCGCTCGTCAACGAGGCATATCTCAAGCTCGTGGATCAGGACGGCGTCAGGCTGCAGAACCGCGCGCACTTCTTTGCCGTGTCGGCCAGGACCATGCGCTCGATCCTCGTGGACCATGCGCGTGCCCGGAATGCGGCCAAGCGCGGCGGAGGAGGCGTGGCTGTCCCTCTCGCCGAGGTTGCCGATCTGCTATCCGATAGCCAGGCCGAACGGCTGGAGATCCTCGATGACGCGCTGGCTCATCTCAGCGATGTGAACGCCGAGGCCAGGCGTGTGGTCGAATGCCTCTACTTTGGCGGCCTGACGCTTTCCGAGACGGCAATGGCACTCGACATGTCCGTGGCCACGGTCCGCCGGCGGTGGAGCTTCGCGAAGGCATGGCTCGGACGGGCATTACAGGCCGGCGTCTGATCGTCGAAGGCTCGGTGACGGAGGAGACCGATATGCACGGCCGGGTGTTCGAGGTTTTTGACATGGTGGCGGAGCTTGCCGCCCCTGCGAGAGCTGCCTTTCTGGACGACGCCTGTCGCGACGACCAGCCATTGCGCCACGAGGTTCACTCGCTGCTGGACGCATTCGACAGTGTCCGTACTGAAGCGCTCTTTCCGCCGTTGGGCCGGATGGACGACGTCGAGTCGTATGCAGTGGGTCAGCGCGTAGGCCCGTACACTCTCGCTCGCCAGATCGGGGAGGGTGGCATGGGCGTCGTCTTCGAAGCGACGCGCGATGACCTGGAGAAGATCGTGGCCATCAAGCTGGTGCGCCATGGCCGCCTGGCATCGGCTGAGCAACTGCGTCGCTTCCGTCTCGAGCAACGCGTGCTGGCCCGGCTCGAACACGCCAACATCGCCCATCTGCTGGACGCGGGGGTGATGGACTCGGGCCTCCCATTCCTGGTGATGGAATACGTCGAGGGCGATCCGATCGACCGGTATTGCAACGAGCGTGGGCTCACCGTGGAACAGCGCCTGGTCCTCTTCGGACAGATCTGCGACGCCGTGCAGTACGCGCACCGGCACCTCGTCGTCCACCGCGATCTGAAGCCGTCAAACATCCTGGTAACCAGCGACGGCATGGTGAAGCTTCTGGATTTCGGCATAGCGACGCTGCTCACACACGATCGGCGGCGCACGGCTGACGCGACCGCCAAGGCTGAGCCGGCGGCTCGCCGGGGATCTGGACACGATCGTGCTGCGGGCGCTCAGGAAGGAGCCCGAGCGTCGCTACGGCTCAGTGCAGGCGCTACGCGAGGACATCGATCGGCACCTTGCCGGACTGCCGGTGCGGGCGCGCGGGGATTCGGTCTGGTACCGCTCACGGAAGTTCGTCCAGCGGCACGGCACCAGCGTTGCAGCGACGGCGCTCGTCGCGATCACGCTCGCTGCGGGCGTGATCGCCACCGTGGCTCAGGCGCGGCGCGCGGAGACTGAGCGCGCGCTCGCCGAGCAGCGCTTCCGCGACATGCGCTCCCTCGCCGGAACTCTTGTATCCGAAATTCACGACGTGATCGTCGACCTCCCCGGTGCGCTCCCAGCGAGGATCACCCTGGTGACGCGAGCGCTCGAGCACCTCCAGCGGCTGGACCAGCAAGCGGGCGACGACCGCGCGCTCCAGCGGGAGATCGCGACGGCATACGTGAAGCTCGGCCTCGTGCAGGGGAACCCGAGCGGCGCGAATCTGGGCGACCTGGCCGCTGCCCGCGCGAGCTTTGCGAGAGCGCTGTCGATCGGGGAGGAACTGGTCGCCGCGGACTCCACTGATCGCGCGGCACGCCGCACGCTTGCACTGGCGCACGAGAAGCTGAGCGACGCCGAGGCCTGGCTCGGCGACATGCCCGAGGCGCTCGAACATGCTCGATCGGCGCTGGAACAGTGGCAGCTCCTGGCTGTTGACAGCTCGGCAAGCGTGGCCCCGCAGCGCGCCGTGGCGATGAGCCACATCAAGCTCGGCGACGTTCTCGGCAGTCCCAACTTGCCGAGTCTCTCCGACGCCGCGGCGGCCACGGCGGAGTATCGCGAGGCGCTCGCGCTGCTGGACGTCCTTCCACGCGACAGCCTGGGCGACTGGGCGACCCGGCGGCTGCTCGCTCTGGTGCACGAGCGGCTCGGGTCAATGCTGGACCAGGCTGGGCGTCACGCAGAGGCGAAGGCGCAGTTCGGCCAGGCGATTGCCGTCCGCGAGGGGCTCGTGCGCGAGCGTCCCGCCAGCGTCGACGCGCTGCGGGACCTGGCGGTTGCGCACCAGCTGATGTGCGAGGCGCAGCTCACAGGCGGAGACGCCACCGGGGCGCTGGAGCGGTGCAGGCGGAGCCTGGCGATATACGAGTCGCTCCGCGCGGCAAATCCGGGAAACAGCCAGAGCCTGCGGGATCTGGCGCTAGTGGCCTGTCAGTGAAGTACGTGTAGCAGTGATCCGGTGTTTGGGATTGGAG
>ERZ778017.941-NODE-941-length-33741-cov-6.298195_pt1 | contig 33741 bp, 32 predicted proteins | sample MGYA00375747_ERZ778017 | MGnify/ENA primary metagenome ERZ778017 (study PRJEB29350, sample SAMN05509838) | bioreactor metagenome | biome: bioreactor; material: wastewater | place: South Africa: University of Cape Town | collected 2014-03-17 ...
CGCCTGTTCAATCAATCGCTCGGCAAGGCGTTCGCGGTGCTGGAAGCCTTCGGCATAGACCGGCGCACGATGAACCTGCCCGAGCTTGCGGCGATAACCGGCCTGAGCAAGAGCGCCGTCCAGCGGCTGACCTACACACTGGAGAACCTCGGCTACCTTCGCAAAGATGCGCAATCCAAGAAATATTCGCTGACGCCGTACACACTAGGGCTGGGGATGCGCTACATCACCAGCAGCAATCTGGTGGAAAGCGCCCGGCCCTACCTGCTCGACCTGAACATCAAGTGCAGCGAGACTGTGAACCTGTCGGAGCCGCACGGAACCGACATGATCTTCACCGTCAGCTACCCGGGACGACGCCAGATCTCGGTGCAATTGCCGGTCGGCGGTTGTTATCCGATCTACTGCACCGCCGCCGGCCGCGCCCTGCTGTCGGGCCTGCCAAAGCCGAAGGCAGATGAAATCGTGGAGCAATCCGAGATTCACCGCTACACCCCGACGACATTGACGGATAAAGCGCAGATCATTCGGCTGATTGACGATGCGCGGCTTACCGGCTTTGCCTTCGCGCTCGGCGAATTCTTCCGCGGTGACATCAATGTTGCGGCGCCGATCATCGGCGCCGATGGCCAGGCGGTTGCGGCTGTCGGCGTATCGGTGCCCGTCACCCGTTGGACATTCGATGATGCCCGCGCCCAGCTTGCTCCACAGGTGACGGAAGTGGCACAGACGATCTCGTCGCTCTTTTCCTCCCGGCGGCCCGTGGGTGCGGCATCGTGATGGCACGGGCAGCCGCGACCGCTACATCGGTGTCGGTGGACCGGCCAACCGGGAAGCGCAGAAGGCAGGATCGTCGGCGTTTCGACCCGCGCATCCTCGTCGCTGGCCGGCTCGGTGACGCTTGGTGACAAGCAGTTCCCGCTGTCGATGTGGAACACCGAGATGGGAGCCGGGGCGGCCCTCCAGAAATGGGCGAGCAATCATGGCAGCATCACCTCGACGAACAGTTTGCGCCGGAAGCGACCGGCATGGCGAAGACCTGGCTTGCCGAGAGGACGCGGATCCCGTGCCTGAAGCAGTAGGCGTAGTCGATGTTGGGCAGGAAGTTGCCTTCGCTGTTGACGAAAGCCCTGAGGTTCTTGCAGCGGGCCAGCCTTTCGGCCGGCATATCGAACGTCCCCATGATCACATGGGCATCCATGGCGAGGTCGGTGAACTCCCGCTCGGAAAGCTCGCTGCCGGCGTGGATGGCCACGTCGCCCAGCGCGCGCAGGCTGGCCAGATCGCCGGCGTCGAATACATCCTCGACCGTGCGCGGATACGCCATGATGAATATCTTGAACCGCCCGGCCATCGTCCCGCCTCCCTTTCTTGACGCTAAAGCGCCGTCCGGCGGCCGTTGCCGGCGCCGGAACGCCGGACAAGGCGCCGGCGACCAGTTTGAAGCGTTGCGTCATCGCCGCCGCCGGCGCGGCTGCTCGCGGCGACCGGGCCTTGCGCCCCGGCCGGAGCCGGCCGGGGCGCAAGAACGGAGAGGGACGCTATTCCGCGATCTTGCCGCAGGTGGTCAGCGCGTCCTCGGGCGTGCAGACTTCGGTGCCGGTCTTGATGAACGGCTCCACCATCTCGCCCTTGGTCAGCTTGTCCAGCGCCATGATGGTCTCGTAGCCCATGTCATAGGGGCGCTGGCCGATATTGTAGTGGCTGAGCCCTTCGGCCAGAAGCGGAAGCTGCGGCCCGAAATTGTCGCCGAACACGACGACCAGGTCCTTGCTGTCGAGACGGGCCTTGAGCGGTTCCATCGCCTGCTTGTAGGCTTGGGGAGCATATTGCGCCCAGCCGCCGACCGCCACGAAGGCGCTGAGCTCGGGGTTGTTGGTCATCACGTCGCGGACCTGCTGGGCGGCGAGCGTGATGTCGTCGTTGTTGTAGACGGGGCAACCCGCCGGCTCGGTCCAGCCGTTCTGGCCCGTCAGCCTGTCCACGGCGTTGTCCTTCGTCACGCCGGCGAGCGCATCGCGGATGCCCTGGACGCGGGCCTTCAGGTTCTCGGAGGCCGGCGCGCCCGACTGGATGCAAACGGTGCCGCCGTCCTTCTTGGTCTCGAGCACCTTCTGCGCCAGCGCCACGCCGAACTCGTAGTTGTCCGTGCCGATATAGGTGGAGCGCAGGTCCGCGTCCTCGGGCAGGACGTCGGTGTCGAAGGTCACGACCGGAATGCCCTTTTCCTTGGCCATCTTCATGATGCGGGCCATGGCCTTGGGATTGCCGGCCGAGACGCCGAGACCCGCGACGCCGCGGGTGACCATGTCCTGCGCAAGCTGGACCTGCTTGGCTTCGTCATATTCGGTCGGCCCGAGATAGGTACAGGTGACGTCGCCGAGCTTCGCGGCGGCGGCCTCGCAGCCCTGCTTGATCGGCGGGCTGAAGGCGTTGTTGAGAACCTTGAAGACGAGCGCGAATTCGCGCTCGTCGGCATTGGCCTGGGCAGCCGTCATGCCGATGGCAAGACAAGCCACCGAAAGGGTGATCTTGAGTTTGCGGGACAGGTGCATTGAAGTTCCTCCGTTGTTTTCAGTCGTGGATCGCGCTCACCGACGCAGTGAGCGGATTCTTTCAAGCAGGACGGCGGCGAGAATGAAGCTTCCCACGAACGTTCCCTGCCAGAAGGGGTTTACGCCTGCGATCAGCAGGGCGTTGCGGATGACCTCGACAAGCACCGCGCCGATGGCGGCGCCGAGCGCCGTGCCGAAGCCTCCCGTCAGCGAAGCGCCGCCGATGACGGTCGCGGCGATGACCTGCAACTCGTAGCCGGTGCCGATGGCGTTGGTGACGGCGCCGAGCCAGCCGACCAGGAACACGGCGGTGATGGCGACCATCAGGCCGCTGAAGGCGTAGGACGAGACTTTGATGAGGTCGACCGGGATACCGGCCAGCCGGGCCGCGCCCTCGTTGCCGCCGATGGCGAACAGGTAGCGGCCCCAGCGCGTCATGGTCAGCAGGAAGTGCAGGACGATCACGCCGACGATAAGGGCGTAGACGACGTTGGGCAGCCCGAAACTGTAGCCGCCGCCGAGGGCGATGATGCCGTCGGTGGCCTGGCCGAATTCGTAGAACACCTCGTTGTTGGTCAGCACCAGCGCCAGGCTGCGCCCGATCGACAGCGTCGCCAGCGTGACGATGAACGGCGGTAGCCCGACATAGGCGATGACGACCCCGTTCACCGCTCCGCAGGCTATCCCCATGGCGAGCGTGGCTGCGATGCCGACGGCAAGCGGCATGTCCATGTTGAGCACGATGCCGAGCGTCACCCCGCACATGCCGAGGATCGAGCCTACCGAAATGTCGATGCCGCCGCTGATGAGCACCGGCGTCATGCCGAGCGCCATGATCCCGATGAAGCAGGCGTTCTGGAAGATGTTGAGCAGGTTTCCGGACGTGGCGAATTTCGCCGAGATGATCGACACGATCAGGCCGATTACCAGGATCGCGAGGGCGATCCAGGTTTCCTGCGCGAGGAATACGCGATTCCAGACGGACCGGTCCGACCCCTTCAGGAGATCGATGTCCATGCCGGGAGATTCGTCGGGAGCACTCATGCGTTTCTTCTCCGGGTCTGGGAAGTCAGGCCGCCAGGATCGCGCCGGTGATCAAGCCGGTCACTTCCTCGGGACTCGACTGCTCGATCATCTTGTCGGCCACCTTGCGTCCGCGGCGCATCACCACCACCCGGTCGCAGACATCGAAAACGTCGGGCATGCGGTGGCTGATCAGGATGACGGAAAGCCCTTGCGCCTTCATGCGGCGGATCAGCGCCAGCACCTCGGCGACCTGGCGCACGCTGATCGCAGCTGTCGGCTCGTCCATCAGGACGATCTTCGATTCGGCGAGCCGGGTGCGGGCGATCGCCACGGCCTGGCGCTGGCCGCCGGACATGCGCACCACCAGGTCCGCCGGGCGGGTCTCGGACTTGAGTTCCTTGAATATCTCGGCCGAGCGGGTGTTCATGCGCTTGTGGTCGAGCACCCTCAACGGCCCGACCTGCCGCATCAGTTCGCGGCCGAGGAACACGTTCGCCGACGCCGTCAGGTTGTCGCAGATCGCCAGGTCCTGGTAGACGACCTCTATGCCGTGGCGCCGCGCTTCGGCGGGGCCGGAGAAGACGACCGGCTTTCCTTCCAGCACGTAGGAGCCGGACGTCGGCTGGAAGTTGCCGGCGATGGTCTTCACCAGCGTCGACTTGCCCGCGCCGTTGTCGCCCATCAGGCCGAGGATCTCGCCCTGGTTGATGTCGAGCGAGACATCGTCCAACGCGCGGACGGCCCCGAAATCCTTCACGATGTTCTTGAGTCGCGCCAGAACCGTCATTGCGCCTCCCCGCATTTTTGTAATTTTATCGAACAAAACATTGTTTTTTATTCGCGTCAATAGCGCTCGGAAGCTTTTTCATGGTGCGCCGCAACATGATAATAGACGATTGACAGGATTTTCTCGCTATATTAGTAATTTTAACGAACAAATAGGTCTGTCTTGTCGAACCCCATTCCTTTTCGGCCAAACGAGGCGCGCGCCCTTTCGGCGCTGTTCCGCACGCAGGGACTGAGCCGGGCCGCGCTGGCGCGGGAACTCGGCCTGACCCGTTCGACGACCGGGATCCTGGTGCAGAACCTGGTCGATGCCGGCATGGCGCGCGAGCGCGACGACGCCGAGGGAGAGAACGGGGAAGCGAGGGTTGGGCGGCCGGGCATCGTGGTCGAGATCGACGGCGACGGCGCCTTCTTCCTTGGCGCCTATATCGGCGTGGACCGGGTCGACGTTCTCGCCGTCGACCTGGCGGGAGCGGTGCGCGCCAGCCGGTCGCGGGCGTTCTCGGGGGCGGCGAGCAAGCCCGCCCTGGCGATGGAGATCATCACGGCGCTGGTCGGCGAGGTGCGCCGCTCGCTGCCCGCCGGCACGCGCCTCCACGGCCTCAACATCGCGCTACCGGGGTTCCTCGGCGGCGACGGCGAAAGCTACCATGCCGCCATCCTCGGCTGGCACGGCGTAAGCATTTCGCAACTCATTTCCGGCTCCATCGAGCTTGATATCCCGATCCTTCTGGAAAACGACGCCAACGCGGTGGCGGTCGCCGAGACGTACCGGTCTGCTTCGCATGAGGGAGCGGGCGAGGACAGCCTCGTCATCCTGATCGAAAATGGCGTCGGCGGCGGCATCGTCGGCGGCGGCAAGCTGCATCGCGGCCAGTTGGGCGGCGCCGGCGAGATCGGCCACATGCCGATCGGCGAGGCGGGTTTCGTCTACGACGCCGTGCGCCCCGGGCGGCTTGAAACCTTCATAGGCAAGGATGCCCTGCTTGCCCGCTACGCGCACATATCGGGCGGCGCCGCCACCCTCGACGGCTTCCTCGGCAGGCTTGCCGAGGGCGAGCCCGCCGCCCTCGCCACCGCCGGGGACTGGGCGCGCTGGCTGGTCCGAGGGCTCGGCGCGCTCGCCTGCGTGCTGCAACCGGGCCGCATCATCCTCGCCGGCTCGGTAAGCGCCGTCTATCCCTTCGTGGCGGAGCAGGCGGAGGCTTTGCTGGCCGCGTCGCTGGTCGAAGGCTACCCGATGCCGCGTATCCAGACATCCTGCACGCGCGCCGACGGGCCGGCCCTTGGGGCGGCCTATCTTCTCCATCAGGCGCTGCTTTCGGGGGAGCCTGATCTCCAGGCGCGCGACCTCGCCAGCCACTGACAGACAGGAGTTCCCATGCCCGGCAAAGACGAAAGCAGGTTACGGATCGGCGTCCTCGGCTGCGGCCCGATCGCCCAGGCGGCGCATTTCGAAGCCTGCGCCAAAGCGAGGAACGCCGAACTCCACGCCATCTGCGATGTCGCCGACGACCTGCGCGACCGCATGGCGGCGACCCATGCGCCGAAAAAGGCCTACGCCGACTACGAGGCCATGCTGGGCGACCCCGATCTCGACGCGGTGATCGTGGCGACCTCGGACAGTTTCCACGTAAGGGCCGCCGAAATGGCGCTCGAGGCCGGCAAGCATGTGCTGTGCGAAAAGCCGCTCGGGGTGTCGGTCGAGGAGGCGGAGAGCCTGCGCGGGCTGGTGAACGCCAGCGGTAAGGTGCTTCAGGTCGGCCACATGAAGCGCTTCGACGCCGGCATCCAGGCCGCGAAGGCGTTCGTGACGGGCGAGATGGGGCAGCGTCTCGCCTACAAGGGCTGGTATTGCGACAACACCCACCGCTACGCCATGACCGACGCGGTGCAGCCGCTCATCGTCAGGAGCGCCAGGGCGAGGAAGCCGGCGGTCAATCCCAAGGGCGATCTCGTCCAGTACTACATGCTCGCGCACGGCAGCCATCTCGTCGACACGGCGCGGCACCTGTTCGGCCCGATCGAGGCGGTGGACGCCAGGCTCACCCGGCGGTTCGGAGCCTATTGCTGGTTCGTCAACGCCTATTTCGAGGACGACACGGTGGGCCAGCTCGACCTCACCGTTGCCGTTCGCATGGACTGGCACGAAGGCTTCCAGATCTACGGCGAAAACGGCAGCGTGCTGGCGAAGACCTACAACCCCTGGTATTATAAGAGTAGCGACGTCGATATCTTCCGCGAGGCGGACGCAAGCTGGCACCGCGTGTTGGGAGCCGACGGCCATTTCTACCGGCGCCAGATCGAAGGTTTCGCCGACGTGATCCTGAACGGCGCGCCCATGCAGGGCGCGGATATCGAGGACGGCATCGCGTCGGTGCGCGCCATGGTGGCGATCGCCCGCTCGGCGGCGAGCGGCAAGGCGTTCCGCCTCGCCGACGCCGAGGGGGTGGTGTGATGCGGCCGGGCATTTTCGCCAAGACCTTCGCAGCGCGAGGCGCGCAGGCGACGCTGGACGCGGTGGCGGCCGCCGGCTACGAAACCACCCAGTTCAACCTCGCCTGCCTCGGCCTGCCGTCGATGCCCGACCGCATCGAGCCGGCGGCGGCGGCCGAAATTGCGCAAGCTTCCCGGCGCAGCGGGGTCTCGATCGCGGCCGTTTCCGGCACCTACAACATGATCCATCCCGACCCCGCCGTGCGAACCTCGGGCCTGGCCCGGCTGGAGGCGTTATGCGGCGCCTGCCCTGCCATGGGGACGCGGCTGGTGACTTTGTGCACCGGCACGCGCGATCCAGCGGACCAGTGGCGGTGGCATCCGGCAAACGCCGGTGCCGACGCATGGCGCGACCTGCTCGCGGAAATGGAGAAGGCCGTCGCCATCGCCGACCGGTTCGACGTCGAACTCGGCATCGAGCCCGAACTCGCCAATGTCGTTTCCAGCGCGCCAGCGGCAGCGCGCCTGTTTGCGGAAATCGCCAGCCCGCGCCTGCGCGTCGTGCTCGATCCGGCCAACCTGTTCGAGACGGCGTCGGCTGGCGAAAGGAAGCGTCTGGTCGAAGAGGCGGTCGACCTGCTCGGACCGCACATCGCCATGGCCCACGCCAAGGACCGGGATGCCGCGGGTGGCTTCGCGGTCGCCGGCCGGGGCGTGATCGATTTCGCTCATTTCGTCGGCTGCCTGAAAGGATCGGGTTTCGACGGGCCGCTGGTGACCCACGGCCTCGCCGAAGCGGACGCCGCTGCCGTCGCCGGCTTCCTGAAAGGGTTGTTGGAAAAGGGCGACGGCCGATGACCGCTTTCGTTCGGGAAGGCATCCATTTCACCTACCGCGATGCCGGGAGCGGTACGCCGGTCGTTTTCCAGCACGGGCTCGGCGGCGACGCGGCGCAGGTCGACGACATATTCCCGGATCTTCCCTCCGTGCGCAGGATCACGCTGGAATGCCGCGGACAGGGCGGGTCGTCGTTCGGACCCGCCGGCCGGCTTTCCATCGCCACCTTCGCCGACGATGTCGACGCCTTGTCCGAACGGCTGCAACTCGGGGCCGCTGTCGTCGGCGGCATCTCCATGGGGGCCGCCATCGCCCTGCGCCTGGCGGTGCGGCAGGCAGAACGCGTCAGCGCACTCGTCCTGGCGCGCCCGGCCTGGGTCGCCTCGGCGGCGCCCGACAATATGAAGCCTTACGCCCTGGCCGGCGAGTTGCTCGAGCGATATGCCCCTAACGAGGCGCTGCGCCGTTTCCGGGAAAGCGCCGTCGCGGCCGAACTGCGGCAGGCCGCGCCCGACAACCTCGCCAGCCTGGAAGGCTTCTTCTCCCGCGCCGAACCGGTCGCCTTCGGCGGGCTGTTGCGGGCGATAGCGGCCGACGGCCCCGGCGTCGGCGAGGATCAGCTTCGAGAGATCGACGTCCCGACGCTGGTCATCGGTCACGGCCGCGACCTGGCGCATCCGCTCGCCCATGCCGAAACGCTGGCACGGCTGATCCCGAACGCGGTCCTCAGGGTGATCACGCCGAAGGCCGTCGACCGGAACGCCTACCGGCAGGAATTCAGCGCCTGCCTTGCCGACTTCCTGGAAGCCAAGGCATGACGGGCGAGGCTGCAACCGACACGATCGCCGTCGCCGAGATCGGCGGGACCTCGGTCAAGGTCGGCTTCGCGGCCGATGGCGCGCCGCTCGAATTCGCGCGCACCTATTCGACATGCGAGCTTCGGCAAGGCGCCCCGGTCGCGCGGCTGGCGCGGCTTCTGCGCCATGCGGCGGGCGATGCGGGGCTGGCCATTCAACGCGTGGTGGCAACCGTTCCGGGCTTCATCGGACGCGACTTCGATACCGTCGTCCACACGGCGAACATCCCGGAGCTGAACGGCATCCGCCTCGCTTCGGAACTCGCCCGCGAACTGTCGGCGCCCGTCCGCCTCGAACGCGACGTGGTCCTGCAACTGCTGGGCGAGGCCGCCGCCGGCGCCGTTCGCGGCGAGCGCGAGGTGCTGGCCGTCTATTTCGGCACCGGCATCGGCGCGGCCTATCTCGGCGAAGGCGGGATTTTTCGCGGCGGCGGCTGGGCGCTGGAAATCGGGCATATGCCCGTGCTGGAATCCGGAGGCCGCCACGAATCGCCCAGCCGGATCGAGGCCTACGCCTCCGGAGTGACGCTGGTGGAGCTTGCCTCGGCGCACGCGATAGAGGTGAAGGACCTCTTCCTTGCCGCGAGGCAGTCGCCGCAGTTGGGCAAGGCCCTCGACGACGTCGTCTGGCGCCAGGCGGCAACGGTCGCCGGCGCGATCGTCCTGTTTTCCCCGCGCACGCTTCTTCTCGGCGGCGGCGTCGTCGGCATGAAGGGATATCCCCGCGACCTGCTCGAGCGGCGCATCGTCGGCTATCTCCCCCACTCCGGCCTCATTCACGCGTTGGATACGCGCTGGGCCAGCCTCGGCTGGCAGGCCGCCATCCATGGCGCCATCCACCTGGGAACCGACAAGACGTCTCACCCGACACCTCAGGCTGCGGTTCCGGGGTGAACGGGCGGCCGGCCGCCTCGTTCACCCCGCAGTCGCCCGCAAGGAACTTGCGCTAGCCCGGATCGCCGGCCAGCCCTGCCCTGGCGATCCCGGCCAGCGCCGCTGCCTCGTCATTGTCGGAAGTGCATCCCGAAATGCCGACGGCGCCCATGATCCCGCCGGCCCCGTCCCTTACCAGCACCCCGCCCGGAACCGGTATGAGGCTGCCGCCGACGGCCTGGGTGGCGGCCGAAATGAAGAACGGCTGCTCTTTGGCGCGATTGAAGAGCGCGCGCGACCCCATCCCCATGGCGAGCGCGCCGTCGGCCTTGCCCCTGGCGATGGCGGAGCGCTTCAGGCTCGTCCCGTCCATCGCGGCGGCCGCCTTGAGTTCGCCGCGCGCATCCAAGACGATCACGCAGACGGGCTTCATCGCCTTGTCCGCCGCGTATTCGAGCGCACCCGAGACGATGGCCTGTGCCTGTTCCAGCCGGATAAACATTCAAGCGCACTCCTTGAGCAAGCGTTCGAGGTCGGCGGCTATGGCGAGGAGTTGAACGTCCCTGTAGGGACGCCCCACCACCTGAAGCCCGATCGGCAGGCCCGCCGGCCCCTTGAAACGCGGCAAAGTGATACAAGGGACGTAAAGCGCCGTCCAGGAAATGTTCATGATCGGGCTGCCGGTGTCGGCGAGGCCGAGCGGAGCCTCGCCCGTCGCCGCGGCGCATAAAAGGGCGTCGTAGGCGCCCATCGCCGCGGGAAGCTCGGCGCGGCGCGCGGCGATGAATTGCAGGGCGTCCGCGTGGTCCCCGGCCGTCAGCCGGGAAGCGGCCTCGATCGCCCCGGCAAGCGAAGCGTCGATGCGTTCGCGCGCGCAAAGAAGCTCGGGCAGCAGCGAGCGCTGCATCTCGTAGTCGTGCACGGTGGCGGCATGGCGCGGCAGGTCGGCAAAGGCCGGCGGGAGCTCCAGTTCGTCGATGGCGAGACCGGCTTCCCGCAGCCGGGCGATGCCGTTCTCGATGACCGAGCGGGCGTCCGCCGACACCTCGCCCCATTGCGCGGTGCGGCAGAAGGCCAGTCTGAAAGGGCCTTCTGCCGGTACGGAAACGTCGTTGGCGACCACTTCATACACACGCCGGGCCAGCGCGACGTTGCCGGCGAACAGGCCGACGGTATCCAGGCTCTCCGACAGCATCTTCACCCCGGCGCGCGAAAAGCGGTTGAACGAGGGCTTGAAGCCGACGACCCCGCAGAAGGACGCGGGCCGGATCACCGAGCCTTTGGTCTGGCTGCCGAAGGCGACGGGAACCAGGCCGGCGCCCACGGCGGCGGCCGAACCGGCCGAGGAGCCGCCGGGCGTATGCCGGTGGTCGTGCGGGTTGACGGTTTTCGTCGGCGGCCAGGTGGCGAATTCGGTGGTGGTGGTTTTTCCGACGATGCGCGCGCCGGCCTGCTTCAGCGCCGCGACGATGGCCGCGTCCATCGCCGGGCGATGGTCCCGATAGACTAGCGAGCCGTAGCCGGTGGGAAAGTCGGCGGTGTCGATGAGGTCCTTTATCGCAACCGAAAGGCCGGCCAACGGAAGGTCCGGCCGGCCGGCGGCCGCTTCCTCGGGGTCCGGTGGGTCCGCCGCGATATGGACGAACGCCTTCAGCGTCTCGTCGGCGCTACGGATGCGGGCCAGGGTCTCGGCAAACGCGTGCCCGGCGCCGGTGTCGCTCGTCATGATCCTACCCCCCTGCACCCTCCGGCCCGACCTACTGTTCAGGAGAACGCGGCGGCCGCACGAGATCGAAGGGATAGCAAGAGCGCCACGAGACCGCCAGCCGATGAAGACGATATGCGGTCACGCCGAAGCCGTGATGCTTCAGAGCGAAGACACCATATGGCCGCCGTCGACGACTATCGAGGAGCCGGTGATATAGGCGCCGGCGTCGGAACACAGGAGCAGCAACGCCCCGTCCAGTTCGTCGGGCCGGCCGAGCCGCTTCTGCGGAATTCGCTGGATAAGGGCCTTGCCAGCGGAGCTGGCGAAGAAACTCCGGTTCAGGTCCGTCTCGATATAGCCCGGACACAGCGCGTTCACGCGGATACCGAGCTTCGCCCACTCGAGCGCCATGGACTTGGTCATGTGGATGAGGCCCGCCTTCGACGTTCCGTAGGCTGTCAAGCTTCCGGCTACGCGCAATCCCAGTATGGAAGCGACGTTGACGATGGAGCCGCCTTTTCCCTTTGCCTTGAGAGCCATCGCAGCGCCCCGCGCCACCAGGAAGGCGCCCATAAGGTTGGTTCTCATCACGTCGTCCCAGTCGACTTCGCTGACGTCGAAGGCGTTGTCCGCGCGGCTGATGCCGGCATTGTTGATGACGATATCGAAGGTCTCGCCATCCTCGAACAGCGCCGCCACCGAACGCACGTCCGACACGTCGAGCTCGACGACGCGCGCGCTCCCGCCGGCCGCGATGATCGTATCGCGGTTACGCTCCAGAAGCTTTACCCTGCGGGCGGCCAGCGTCACCTGCGCGCCGTGGCGCGCCAGGAGTTGCGCGAAATGCAGGCCAAGCCCGCTGGAAGCGCCCGTCACCAGCGCCCGCGACCCGAAGAGCGTTCGAACACTGCTGTTTTCCGTCAAATCCCACGTCCAGTTTCTGTGTCGTTGTCTGCAAGGAAAGGCACCTTCCGGCGCGCAAGGAAGCCTGGCGGCCGCCGAAGGGCGGCAACCGCCGGCACTGTGCGAAATAGGAGGTTTTCCCGGGAGTGTCCTCCCGGGTGCGCCGGCGAGGGCTATCTGGCTTCGAAGGAACCCGACCGCGACAGCACCGTCTGGTCCTTGAACTCATGGGTCTGGTCGATATCGTAGGAGCGTCCCCAGACATACGGGATGTACTCTTCCCGGCTCTCGGCAACCGGGAATTCCCCCAGCACTCCCATGGTCGAGGTCCCCACTTCGTGCTGGACGGCCACGATTTTCGACACCGGGATCGTCCCGGTGGCGTCCGCCGACGAACTGCGGAACGTCACCGTTCCCTTTCCGGGGCGCAGCTTGTCGATATACTCATTCTGCTCCAGCCGCAGCACGATCGGATCGTATTGCAGGCCCTGGCCATCGGAAGACAGGAAAGCCTTGAGCTCAATGCGGTTTTGCAGGTTTACGACAGGGCCAGTGTCTTCCTCGAGCTCGGCTTCGATCTCGATCAGCCGCACGCCGTTGCGCTCGCCGTAGCCATGGGCCTTATTGCCGTCGACCGTCAGGCTCATTTCGCCCCGCTTCTTGGCCTCGCCCCACATCTCGCGGCCAACGGTGATCGGCATGTCGCCGCTGATCAGATGCGTCAGGTGATACCAGCCCTCGAAATCGCCGTGGCGGGCCGGCAGGTCGACCACCGCGCAGTCGAAGCCGGACCGCAGGCTCTGCCAGCGCGAAACCTGGACCTTGGCGATCCGTGACGTCCTGGAAGGTTCGAAGCACGGCGGCAGGATGCTGGTGAGGAAATCCTCCGGGATCTCGAACGCGACAACGAGCGCTTCATATTGGAAATGGGTCGGATAGATGATCTTGCGGATGCGCTCGATCTCTTCCTTCGTCTTGACGAAACTGACCATGCTGGTTCTCCTTGCGTGTTGAGATATTGCTATGAGGATGTCGATGACCGGTCCGCCTGATAGGCGGGAGGCAGGTAGCCGGCATAGGCGCCGCCATCGACCATGTGGGCGATGCCGTTGACATAGGAGGCGTCTTCCGAAACCAGATGCGCGATGGCCGAAGCGACTTCTTCCGGCCTGCCGAACCGCGCCGCCGGGATCTTCGACAGGCGCCGCTCGCGCTCTCCCTCGGGAGCCGAGGCCAGATAGCTGCGTACCATGGCCGTCTCGATGAAGCCCGGGCAGACGACGTTACACCGCACGCCGTGCCGGGCGTAGTCCACGGCCATCGTCTTGACCAGGCCGACGACGCCGTGCTTGGCCGCGGCATAGGCCGCATTGTTCGCCAGCGCCTTGAGACCCGCCGCCGACGCCACTGCGATGAACGAGCCGCCGCCCGCTTTGAGGATTTCCGGCATGGAATGCCTGGCCAGCAGGAACACGCCGGTGAGGTTGACCGCCAGGCCCCGCGCCCAGTCCTCTTCATCCAGTTCATGGACCGGGCCGACCGTATCGACGCCGGCATTGGCCACCGCGACGTCGAGACGGCCGAACGCATCCACCGTCTTGCGAACGGCGTTCTCGACATCGCGGCCAAGGCCGGCATCGCCGGCGACGGCGATCGCACGGCGGCCGGCGTCCGCAAGGCGCGCCCGCTCGGCCTGCAGCCTTTCGCGGTCCCGGTCGAACAGCGCGACCGCCATGCCCTGCTCTGTCAGCAACGACGCGGTCGCAAGCCCGATCCCCGAGGCCGCGCCGGTCACCAGGGCGACCCGCCCGTCGGATTCAGACGCCATCCCGACCCTCCCTCGCTGCGGCGCCAGAGGCGACGACATAGCCGTCCTCGATCCGCCAAGTGACTTCGACGCGCTCACCGGTGGCGATGGCGGGTCCGCCGCCTGCGCTCTCGCGAACGATCCCCGTCCTGCCGTCGTCGAACACGATCTCGAAGCGACGGCTCGAGCCGAGATAAACAGTTTCCCCGACCGTGGCCTTGACGCTGTTGGAACGGCCCGGCTCGCCTGCCCGGCGGATGCCGAGGCGCTCCGGCCGGACGACGAGCGTAGCTTGGCTGCCCGGCGGAAGGTCCGTATCCACCCGCAGCATGCCGGCGGCCGTATCGAGGGCAAGGCCGCCGCCATCGTGCACCACCTTGCCGGAAAAGCTGTTCGCTTCGCCGATGAAGCCGGCAACGAACTCGGTAGCCGGCTTCTCGTAGAGTTCTTCGCTCGTGCCGACCTGCTCGATGCGGCCGCGGTTGAAGATCGCGATCCGATCCGACAGGGCAAGCGCTTCTTCCTGATCGTGGGTGACGTAGACGAAGGTGATGCCGAGTTCGCGGTGGATACGCCGGATTTCCCCCTGAAGGTCCTCGCGCAATTTCTTGTCGAGCGCCCCCAGCGGTTCGTCCATCAGGAGCAATTTCGGCCTGAAGACCACAGCGCGCGCAAAAGCCACCCGCTGCTGCTGGCCGCCCGACAATTCGCGGGGGTAGCGATGGCCGAAGGCGCCGAGCTTGACCATGTCGAGCGCTTCGGACACCCGCTCGGCGACCACGCGCCTGGGCAAGCGCCGCCGCTCCAGCGGAAAGGCGATGTTTTGCGCGGCGGTCAGGTGGGGAAACAAGGCATAGTGCTGGAACACCATACCGATGTCGCGCCGGTAGGGCGGCAGGACAGAGATCTCCTGATCGTCGACCAGGATCTCTCCCGACGACGGGCTTATGAAGCCTGCGATCATGTTCAGGGTCGTCGTCTTGCCCGACCCGCTCGGTCCAAGAAGCGAAAGGAATTCGCCCTGGCTGGCGGATAGATCGATCGAATCGACGGCCGTTATGCCGCCATAGACCTTGGACAGCTTCCTGATGCGCAGGCTGGCGCCGGCGTGCGAGGCGTTATCCATGGCTCATCCTCCGCGTCGGCCAGAAAAACATCGCCAGCACGATCGCCACCACCGTAACGAGAACGATGATCGTGGAGGCGGCCGCCACCGTGGGATCGATGCTTTCGGTGACGCTGAGATACATCTGCACCGGCAGCGTTCGCATGAAGGGGGTTTGCAGGAACAGCGACACCACCACCTCGTCGAACGAGACCACGAAGGCGAACAGGCCGCCGCTCAGGATACCGGGCGCAATCAGCGGCAGCGTCACTAGCCGGAACGTCTCGAGCGGCGCCGCGCCGAGCGAGGCGGCAGCCTGCTCGAGCCGCCAGTCGAAGATGCGCAGTGAGCTGCGAACAGCCACGATCACGAAAGGCAGCGAAAGAACAGTGTGGGCGGCGACGAAACCGGTCAGCGTTCCGGAAATATGCCAAGCCAGATAGACGCCGAAGATCGCTATGGCACTGACGACGGCCGGAAAGATCATCGGCGCGAGCAGGATCGCGGTGACCACCGCCTTGCCCCTGAAATCAAGCTTGTGAAGGGCGAAGGCTGCCATCGTCCCCAGCAGCATGCTCGCCGCCGTCGACAGGCAGCCAACCTTGAGGGAGCTCAGCAGGCTGGCATGCCAGGCCGGGTCCGTGAAGAAGCTTTCATACCAGCGCATCGACCACGTATCCGGCGGAAAGCGAAAGGATTTGCGGCCGCTGAAGCTGAGCGGGAGAAGAACGAGAACCGGCGCCGTCAACCACAGGATCGCAACCGTCGTCATGGCCCACAAAAGCATCCGGCCGGACAAACGCACCCGCATCACCTGTCCTCCCCGTAGCCGCGCACGATGGCGGGGCGGGCAAGCACGGCGCCGAGCGCGACGACGGACAGGGCCAGCAACAACAGCACGCCCGCCATTGCGCCGCCACGGCCGAAATCGAGGAGTTGGCTTACCTGCTGCACGATCAGTTGCGACAGCATCGCGTTCTGAGGCGAGCCGAGCAGGACCGGCGCCAGGTAGAAGCCCAGCGAAAGCACGAAAACGAGAGTGCAGCCAGCGACCACGCCCGGAACCGTCATCGGCATGAAGACCTTGACGAAGGCGATGCCCGGCGAAGCGCCGAGCCCGCCCGCGGCGTCCAGAAGCCGCCGGTCGATGCGCACCATGTTCGCATAGAGCGACATGATCATGAACGGCATCAGGATCTGGGCCGTGCCTACGGTGATGGCCACAGGCGTACCTATCAGCCCCAGCCCGTCGATGCCGACGCTCTTGAGGAGCCTGTCCAACGGGCCGTTGTTCTGGAGCAGGACCACCCAGGCATAGGTCCTGACCATCATGCTCATCCAGAACGGGATGAGGACGACGATCATGAGCAGCGCCCGGACACGTTTCGAGCTGACCGTCATCAGATAGGCGTAGGGGTAGCCGAACGTGAGACAGGTCGCGGTGACGGCCAGGGACACGGCGAAGGTTCTCTTCAGGACCGTCATATCGGTGGTCGAAGACAGGAAGCTCACATAGTTGTGCAGGCCCGGTTCAGGCGACGTGAAGCTTACCCACAGCGCGCCGGCGACCCCGTACCAGAAGAAGACGCCGACGACGGCAAGCGGAACGAGGAGTATGAGCCATCTGATCGTGGTGCCACTCAGCATGGCGCCCTCCCGCTTCCACATGCCGTCCCGGTCCCCGTCAAGTCACGCCTATTTGTTGAGCCAGTCGTTCCAGGCTTTCACCGCGTCATCGAAGTGCTCGGCGTAGTAGGCCGTGTTCGTAGCGATGGTCTTGGCGGCGATTTCGGGGTTGGTCACCAGAAGCGCCTGCATGTCCGGCGGAAGATCGGGCTTGGCGTCGCTCGTCACCGGCCCATAGGGCAGGATTTCGTCGAGGCGGGTCTGCGCTTCCGCGCCCGTCGCGTAGGCGATGAATTTCATCGCCGCATCCTTGTTCCTGGAGCCTTTGAGGACGGCGAGCGAATCCGTGTAGCCGAGGTTGTCGGCCCATTGCGGCGTATAGGGCGCACCGTTGCGGGTCGCTTCCAGGAAGCGGCTGGCCCAGGCCTGGAGCATCACCGGCGTTTCCGATTCCATCAGCTGCTGCTGCTCGGAACCGGTGTTGTAGAAGATGATATTGTCCTTGATGCTGTCCAGCTTCCTGATCGCACGGGCAAGGTCGAGCGGATAAAGCTCATCGGCCTTCACCCCGTCGGCGAGCAGAGCGGCTTCGAGCGCGCCGCTGGTCGCGTAGTTGTGCAGGGCGCGCTTGCCCGGATACTTCTCGACGTCGAAGAAATCGGCCCAGTTCCGGGGCGGCGTGTCGCCCACGGCGTTCTTGTTGTAGGCTAGGAAATAGGAGGCCTTGTAGGACGGAACGAAGCATTCCGAATAATCCGACTTCGCGAACTTGCTGGTATCGACGACGGTGGTGTCGATCGCCTCGAAGAGCACACCGCACTGCTTTTCGATGAAGAACGGCTCGGCGGTGAGGACATCCCAGGTCACCTGGCCGGATTTGACCTGGATTTCCGCCTTCGCATAATCGGTGGGCGCGTCCATGACGACCGCGATCCCGGTTTCCTTGACGAAGGGATCGACAATCGCCGTCTTCTGGGCGTCGGCGGCGACACCGCCATAGGTGACGTAGGTAACCGTGCCGTCCTGTGCCGATGCCGACGACGCCAGCGCGCACATCAGGGCAAGCGCTCCGGTATAGGGGCCATTTCTTGTCAGCTTCATTGTCGTAGTTCCCTCTCGTTTTGGGCCTCTTGGGCCGGTTTATGTGGCGGCGGAGCCTGCAAGCGCCCCTACGCGGCGCTACGGTGCAGCTCCAGGGTGGCTCCCCCGTCGATCGCATACGCCACCCCATTGACGTAGGCGGCGGCCGGCGAGGCGAGGTAGTTCACCGCGGCTGCGACTTCGTCAGGCGAAGCGAAGCGCCCGAGCGGCACGGCATCGTGCCAGTATTCGACTTCCGCGGCGGTGGAGTTGGCGGCGAACGCCGCCGACATCGGCGTTTCGACGAACGCCGGGCAGACGCAATTGGCGCGCAGCCCCCTGCTCCCGAACTCGCAGGCCATGGAACGCACCAGGCCGACCACGGCATGCTTGGAGGCGCAGTAGATGGAAAAGCCGGGACAGCCGACGAGACCGGCATCCGACGAAACCGCGATGAAACGCCCCTTGCCCGTTTCCAGCAGGAAGGGGAGCGTGGCGCGGGCGGTCAGGAAAACCCCCTTGGCGTTGACCGCGACGACCCTGTCCCAGTCGGCCTCGGCGGCGTCCAGAAGACTGCCATAGGTATCGACGCCGGCATTGGCCACGACCACGTCGAGACGCCCGAAGCGGGCGGCAAGCGCCTCCGTCGCCCGCGTAACGTCCGCCGCGCTGGTGACGTCGCCGCCAAGCGGGAGTGCCTCGCCGCCGCCGGCGCGGATCGACGCCGCCATGGCCTCCACCGCCGCCTCGTTGCGGTCGAACAGCCCTACCGGTCCGGCAAGCGCGAGGCGCGCTGCGATGGCTGCCCCGATACCGGACGCTGCGCCGGTTACAAATGAAACTTCCATCGCGGCTCATCCGCAGGTTCAAACATAAAATTTATGGACCGATCGGTCGGTACAATTTCTTGCATTTGGTTCCAAACCTTGTCAATGGGTAAAAGACCGCATTCATCCGAATTGCCGTGCATGAGGGAGCAGACTGGTGACCGAGCAGACGTCCACAGCCGCAAGGACGCAGGCGCGCGTCGAAACGCGCACGCGCAAGAAGGAGCCGAAACAGGAGATTCGCGAGGCCGCCGAGCGCCTGTGGTCGAAACGCGGCTTTCACGCCACCGGCATACAGGAACTATGCGAAGAAGTAACGATGGGCCGTGGCTCTCTCTATTACCACATCCAGAGCAAGGAGGACCTGCTTCTGGAGATAAGCCTTCACCACCTTGAGAAACTCATCGATGACGGCAAGAACATCCTCAGGGAAGAAGCCAGCAGCACCGACCTCCTGTACAGACTCAGCCAGAACCTGATGCGGAACATTTCCGACCACAAGGACGGCTGGACCGTCTTTTTCTCGGAAATCCGATCCCTGAACGGCGATCGACGGGAACGCGTGCTGACCCGGCGCGCGGTGTACGAGAATATCTGGGTCAAAGTCATGGAACGCGGCGTGCTCGCCGGGGAATTCCGGGAAACCTCCAAGATCCTCGTCAAGGGCGTGCTGGGCATGCACAATTATTCCTATCTGTGGCTGGAGCCGGGAGGCAATTTCACCCCGGAGCAGATCGGCACGATCTTCATGGACACCATTCTCAACGGCATCCGCGCGCCAGCGGCATGAAGGCCCGGTCAGGACCGCCTCGCCGCCGGCGAACCGCCTGCGATCATCTGGCGCAGGATGTACTTCTGGATTTTGCCGGTTGCCGTTTTCGGCAATTCCCGGAATTCGAAACGGCGCGGCATCTTGAAGCCCGCCAGATGCCGGCGGCTGAATTCCATGAGTTCCTCGACGGACGCCGAGGCGCCCGCCTTGAATTCGATGAACGCACAGGGGATTTCGCCCCATTTCTCGTCCGGGGCCGCGACCACGGCAGCCAGAAGCACCGCCGGATGCCGGTGCAGGACGCCCTCGATCTCGAGGCTGGAGATATTCTCCCCGCCTGAAATGATCACATCCTTCGATCGGTCCCTGATCTCCACATAGCCGTCCGGGTGCATCACGGCGATATCGCCGGTATGGAACACGCCGCCTGAAAAGGCCGTCTGCGTGGCGGCCTCATCGCGGTAGTAGCCGGCCATCAGAGTATTGCCCGACAGCACGATCTCGCCCGGCGTGGCCCCGTCGCGGGCAACGTCCCCGCCCCTTTCGTCGACGACCCGCACACGGCTCGCGGTCACGTGCCGGATACCCTGGCGGGCAAGCAGGCGCGCCTTGCTCTCGGCATCCCTGAGCGCATCCGCCTCATCGAGGACGCACAGCGTCGTCGGCCCGTAGGATTCGGTCAGCCCGTAGAGATGGATGAGGTCGAATCCCAGACTGTCCAGTCGAGCGATCAGCGCGCTGGTCGGCGAGGCCCCGCCCGTCACCACCGTCAGCCGGCGGGAAACATCCCTGCCGGCGGCCGCAGGGTGATTGACCATCATGTAGAGGACAACCGGCGCGCAGCTCATATGCGTTATGCCGTACCGGTCGATTGCCTGGAATATCTTATCCGGATCGACCCGCTCCAGACAGACATGGACACCGCCGGCGGCCGTCACCGCCCAAGTGTGGCACCAGCCGTTGCAGTGGAACATCGGCAGGGTCCACAGGTAGGCGGACCGCTCGTTCAGCCCCAGCGCCAGAACATTGCCGAGAGCGTTCAGATAGGCGCCACGATGATGATAGACGACGCCTTTCGGCCTGCCGGTCGTTCCCGACGTGTAGTTGAGGCAGATCGGTTGCCACTCGTCGGTCACGGCCTCGTCATCGACCGCTGCCGCCGCGGCGTCGCCGCCGAGGAAATCGAGACTTTGCGTCCCGTTGCCTTCTTCCGGCTCCTTAAGAAGGAAAAGCGGCACCGATGCGGCCAATGACGCCGCGCCGGCCGACGGCCCGCAACCGGCGTCCGCGATCATGATGCGGCTTTCCGAGTGTTCGAGGATGTAGCCGATAGTGTCGGGATCGAGCCGCGTGTTGATCGTGTTCAGCACCGCACCGACCATCGGAACGGCAAAGTGGGCAGCCAGCATCTCGGGGCGGTTCAGCGCCATCACCGAAACGATATCGCCGCTTCCGACGCCTTGCCGGCGCAGGAACGAGGCGAACCGGGCGACTACTCCGCCGAACTCCTCATAGGTCCATGTCCTGGAACGCCACACGACGGCCGGCCGCTTCGGAAAGGCACGCACCGACCGCTCCAGGAAGTCGAGCGGCGTCAGCGGGCGGTGATTGGCGGCGCGCGGCGACAGATGGCTTTCCATACGCATGCTTTTCCTCCTCCGACCGGCAGCGCCCTGCCGGAAACGCCCGCAGCCTAGCCGACCCTCACGATCATCGCGATGCCCTGCCCGCCACCGATGCACATGGTGATCAGGCCGTAGCCGCCGCCGATGCGCTGCAATTCATAAAGCGCCTTCACCGCGAGGATCGCGCCGGTAGCGCCGATCGGATGGCCGAGGGCGATCGCCCCGCCATTCGGGTTCGTGATTTCCGGCGCGAAGCCCAACTCGCGCGAAACCGCGCAGGCCTGCGCGGCGAACGCTTCGTTGGATTCGACGACACGCAGGTCGGCAATGCCGATGCCGGCCCTGGCCAGCGCCTTGTGGGTCGCTTCCACCGGACCCAGCCCCATCACCGCGGGATCGATGCCGGAATGCGCATAGGCGACGATGCTGCCCAGTATCTCCCGCCCTTCCGCGCGGGCCGCCTCCTCCTGCATGAGAACGAGCGCCGCCGCGCCGTCATTCAGCCCGGACGCGTTGCCGGCCGTCACGCTGCCCTCCTTCGAGAACGCCGGCCGCAGGCCCGCGAGATCCTCCACCGTGAGCCCCGCACGGACATGCTCGTCCTGATCGAAAACGGTGACGCCCTTCCTGCCCTTGATCTCCACAGGAACGATCTGTTCCTTGAAGCGTCCTTCGGCGATGGCCGCGGCGGCGCGCCCATGGCTCTCGACCGCAAAGCGATCCTGCTCCTGCCGCCCGATACGGTTGCGCGCCGCGACATTCTCGGCCGTGATCCCCATGTGCCCGTTGCCGAAGGGATCGGTCAGGACACCCACGACCATGTCGATCACGCTGGCGTCGCCGAGGCGCTGGCCATCGCGAAGCGCCGGTATCAGATAGCCTCCCCGGCTCATGCTTTCGGCTCCGCCGGCGACAGCGCAATCGGCATCCCCCAGCATGATCGTCTGTGCCGCCGACACGATCGCCTGCAAGCCGGAACCGCAGAGCCGGTTGAGGGTGAGGCAGGCGACCTCGTGGCTCAAGCCGCCATCCAGGGCCGCTACCCGCGACAGATAGGCGTCGCGCGGTTCGCCATGGATGACATTGCCGAACACGACATGGCCGACGCGGCCGGGATCAATACCGGCGCGCCCGACCGCGGCCTGGAGCGCCACCGCTGCCAACCGGGTGGCGGGCACATCCTTCAATGAACGCCCGAACGAGCCGATAGCCGTGCGCGCTCCGGAAACGAAGACGACCCGATTTGTCATTTCCTGTCTCTCCCCGATGATCCGCCGCGGCCTCCCGTCACCAGGGCCGCGCTCCGTCGATGACTTCCAGCGCGCGCCGAGCGAAGCGGCCGGCGAGCGGCGCGACCGCGGCCGCGTCCGGCGCAGCGGCGTTGCCGGTTCGCGCCCGATCCGCGATGCCGATGAAGATGACGGCGAAGCGGAACAGCGAAAAGACGAGATGGAACCGCTCGAGAGGCGCGGTCGGCGCCGCGTGGGCGAAATAGCGCTCCAGGAACTCGTGCTGGGTCGGGATACCCAGTTCCGCTAGGTCGAGCCCGAGGATGCCGCCATATTCGTCGGGCGAACTGTGCCACGTCATCGAGCAGAAGCCGAGATCGGCAAGCGGGTGCCCCAGCGTCGACAATTCCCAGTCGAGGATGCCGATCACTTCCGGCCGGTCGCAGGCGAACAGGAGGTTTCCCAGCCGGAAATCGCCATGTGCGATCGAGACCCTGCCATCGTCCGCCGGCAGGTGCTGCGGCAGCCACTCTGCAACCTTCTCCAGCGCGGAAATCCGCTCGCTCGGCGATTCCCGCAACTGCCGGGTCCAGCGCCCGATCTGGCGTTCGAAATAATTGCCCGGCCGGCCATAGTCGCCCAGACCGACATCCTTGGGAACGACGGCGTGCAGCCTGGCCATCGTCTCGGCCATGGCGAAATAGATGGCGCGCCGCTCCCGGCGCGAAAGCCCCGGCAACGAGCAGTCGTGGAACACGCGCCCGTCCAACCGCTCCATGAGGTAGAACGGCGTGCCGAGCAGGGCATCGTCTTCATGGTAGAGCAGCGGCTCAGGCACCGGCACGCCGGTCGGCGCCAACGCCTCCAGCACGCGGAACTCGCGGTCGATCGCATGCGCGCCGCGCAGGATCGGTCCCGCCGGCTTCTTGCGCAGCACCATGCGTTTTTCGCCATGATCGACGAAGTAGGTCGGGTTGGACTGCCCGCCGCCGATCCGTTCGAGCGCCATTGCGGCCTCCCCGAAGCGGCCGCGCAGGAAGCTCTCCAGCCGCGCCGGATCGAAATCCACGGCATCCCGCCTCATCGGCCTATCCTGCGGCACTTGCCCCGCCTCCGACATCCCAGCGCCAGAAACCGGCGCCCTCCTCGTCGAGAAAACGGTTGAGCACCATCTTGTGGACTTCGTCGGCCCCATCGACCAGCCGCGCCTGGCGCGCATAGCGATAGATCCATTCCAGGACCGTGTCCGTGGAATAGCCGCGCGCCCCGTTGATCTGGATCGCCACGTCGGCAGCGTCGTGTAGTACGTTGGCCACCTGTATTTTGGCCATCGACACTTCCTTGCGGGCAAACCCGCCGCGGTCCAGTTGCCATGCCGCCTTCATCACCAGAAGGCGGCCGATCTCGATGCGCATGGCGAGGTCGCCGAGCTTGACCTGGATGCTCTCGCGGTCGGCAAGGCGCACACCGAAGCCATAGCGTTCAGCGGCGTAAGCGCGCGCGATCTCGATGCAGCGCTTGGCCAGCCCGAGCCAGCGCATGCAATGGGTGAGGCGGGCCGTCCCGAGGCGCACCTGCGTCACCTTCATGCCCCTGCCCTCGCCAAGAAGCATGTCCTGCGCCGGAACTTCCAGGCCGTCGAACTCCAGTTCGCAATGGCCGCCATGCTCCTCGGGTCCCATGATGCCGATGCGGCGCTTGATCCTCCAGCCCGGCTGGTCCTTATGGAACATCAATGCGGAAAGCCCATGGCGCGGATCGTCGGAAGTGCGGGCGATGAGGATGAAGTGGCTCGCCTCGGCGGCTCCGGTGATGAACCACTTGCGGCCGGTCACGACATAGCTGTCGCCGCGCTTTTCGGCACGGGTGGCGATCATGGCGGGGTCGGAACCGCCGCCGGGATGCGGCTCGGTCATGGCAAAGGCCGAGCGCACCTTGCCCTCGACGATCGGGGCCAACCATTTTTCCTTCTGCCGGGGCGTGCCGAGCGCCTCCAGCACCATCATGTTGCCGTCATCGGGGGCGGCAGAATTGAACACGACCGGGCCGAAGATCGAACGGTTCATCTCCTCGTAGCATACCGCCATGCCGGCCCGGCCTAGCCCCGCGCCGCCCGTCTCGCGCCGTAGTTGCAGGCACCATAGGCCCGCCGTCCGGGCCTTGGCCCGCAGTTCCCCGAGCAAGGGAAGCGCGATGTTGCCGTGCCCGTCATACGAGGATCGATCGGCTTCGAGCGGCAATATGTTACGCTCAACAAAGCCGGCGATGCCGGTGCGGACCTCTTCGATATGCGGCTCGATCTCAAAATTCATGGAGCACCCATGGTGTCTACTGCATCCGCATCGTTGCCGGCATCTTGAAACATCGACAGTCGGCCGGCACGATCTTTCCCAGGCCCTTCAGCAGAACGGTTTCCTCGCTATAAAACGAGCGAGCGTTCGCTTTACATATCTGCCCATTCCACCTTTTGCAACGCGCTATTTCCTGCTATCCCGGCGACCGGCAGGCCGCCCGGGAAAAGGAGACGAAGTGAGTCAGGCAAAACAGCGGCAATGGAGCGCCGCCTTTTCCATGGAGGCGCTGTGCCTGCGCATCCTGGAGCGGCATCGCGATACGATACGGGTGCAGAAGCCGCACATCGCGGTGGCGAATCTCGCCCGCATCATCGAGGCGACGCTGAAACTATCGAACAAGCAGGGCTTCCATGCCACCAGCCTGCGCGATCTGGCCCGGGCGTCGGGCCTCAGCATGGGCGGGCTTTATTCCTACATCGACAGCAAGGCGACGCTTCTGTCGATGATCCTGGGCGAGGTTTCCACGACGGTCAACGAGACGCTCGGCAACGCACCGGAGCAGACGGCGGCGACCCCCTTGGCGCATCTGGGCTGGCTGATCGAATCCCACATCCGCCTGACCGAGGCAATGCAGCCATGGTTCGCCTTCGCCTACATGGAGGCGAAGGCGTTTCCGCCCGCCGGCCGCCAGATGGCCATCGACAGCGAGGCGGCGACGGAAGAGATTTTCGCAAGGGTCTTGCGGCAGGGCGTGATCCGCGGCGCCTTCGTCATCAGGGACGTCGAACTCACCGCATCCCTGATCAAGCCGCTGTTGCAGGACTGGTACGTCAAGCGCGCCAAATACCGAAGGCGCGGCACCACGATCGACGCCTATATCGAGGGCGTGACCAGGATTGTGGAAGCCGCCGTCGGGGCCAGGTCATCGGCGCTGCTGCATCCCTGACCCATTTCATCCTTGCCTCCCCGGGCCGATGGTGGTTTCCTGAGGCCGTGCCAGCAATGCGCAAGGCGCATTCACGCTGGGAAACGCGGCCGATGAAGGATGGAGCGGCCCCGCCGGCCGCAGCCACGCCGCTCCCGGGCATGCAAGGATAAAGGAAATGTGCAGCGCAGACACCATCGTCGCCAGATATGAAGGCTACGAGATCGATCTTCTCTCCAAAAGCCCGTTGCTCGGCAGCCTCGAACTGGCCGGGCAGGATGACGAGGTCATCAACCTCAAGATCGGCAGGAGCGACGCCGAACGGCTGGTCGAGGAGCTGACCCGCTTCATCGCGGCCGAGCAGGCCGCCGCCTGATCTTCAGGGAACCATGCCTCAGACGACCCGCACATAGCTGGTCATGCCGGTTTTCTGGTGCTCGATGATATGGCAATGCAGCAGCCAGTCGCCGGGACTGTCGGCGACGAAGCCCAGTTGCACCTTCTCGTCCGGCTGGATGAGATAGGTGTCGCTCACCAAGGGCGGCACCGGCCCTGCCGTCGACGAAAGCACGGTGAAGCTCATGCCGTGCAGATGGATCGGATGCGCGCGGGGCGTCGGGTTTTCCATATCGATGACGTAGCTGCGGCCGAGTTTCAGTTCCGCCAGCGGCGCGGTCGGGTCGGGCGTATCGCCCGACCACGGCACCTTGTTGATCGCCCAGAAGCTGTAGCCGATCGAACCGCACACGCTTTCCCTCGCAACCTGTTCGGCCGTCGCGCTGAGCGCGAGCCGGATGTGCTCGGCGGCTGCCGTGTCGACCCGCGCCACCGGGTTGGGCTCGAGCGCGGGAAGGTCGCGCAGGTCGCGCCTGAGCGAGGAGCCGACCGATCGCAGGGTCGCCAGCATCGCCGGCCGCGTCCCCCTGATGTCCTCCAGCCCGACCACGGCTCCCTCTTCGTCGGGCATGCGCACGGCGAGATCCAGCCGCTGGCCCGGTCCCAGTTGCAGCAGGCCGAGCGGAAAGCGCTGCGCCACCGGATTGCCGTCGATGGCGATCACGGCGGCTTCCGCCCCATGCATGCGCAAGGAATAGATGCGCGTGACGTCGGTGATGGCCAGCCGCAGCCGCACCAGCCCCCCGGCGGGCGCGTCGTATTGCGGCCCGGCCTGCCAGTTGGCGGTGCGCACCGTCCCGAAGGTCCCGCCCCTGGCGGCGTCGCGCGCCCGGAACGGCGCAATGAACTGGCCGTCGCCGCCGAGGCGCCAGTCGCGCAGGTTGAGCACCACTTCCGCGTCGAATTGGGGATCGTTCGGGTTTTCCACCATGATGACCCCGGTTAGGCCATGGCCCATCTGCACCAGCGTGTTGCAGTGCGGATGATACCAGAAGGTGCCGGCGTCCGGCGGCGTGAACGCATAGTCGAAATGATCGCCGGGATAGACGTAAGGCTGGATCATGAACGGCACGCCGTCCATCTTGTTGGGAACGCGCACGCCGTGCCAGTGTATGGTCGTCGGCTCGTCCATGCCGTTGACCAGCCTCGCCGCGAAGGGCTTGCCCCTGGTCATGCGCAGCACCGGCGGCATGGCGCCCGGGTCGCCATAGGTGAGGACGTCGTGGGTCGGTCCGGCATCCGTCAGCCGCGCCTGCGTCCTGACCGGCTTGAGGATGCGCGGTTCAGGCCCGGCCAGCGCGCCGCCGACGGCATTGGCCACGACGCCCAGCCCGAAACCGCCGGCGGCCGCCGCCGAGGCTTTCAGCAAGGTCCTGCGGGTAAAGCCTGTCATGCGGCGCGCTCCGGAACTGACGTGCCGCGATCTTAAAGTTGAGCGATGAAGTCAGCAATAGACCGGCATGGCAGAGGCAATTTGCCTCAGCCCCGGCTTGCGAGCAGGCCGGGTTTACCTCTTGAAGCGATAGTCCTGAAGTGTCTGCGCCTTCATCTCGATGGAAAAGCCGGGCGCGCGCGGCGGCATGTAGGCGGCGTTTTCGATCACGCAGGGTTCGAGGAAATGCTCGTGCAGGTGGTCGACATATTCGATGACGCGGCCTTCCTTGGTGCCGGAAACCGCGACATAGTCGATCATCGACAGGTGCTGGACATATTCGCACAGGCCGACGCCGCCGGCATGCGGCCACACCGGCAGGCCGTACTTGGCTGCCATCAGAAGCACCGCCAGCACCTCGTTCAGCCCGCCCATGCGGCAGGAATCGATCTGCACCACGTCGATGGCGCCGCCGGCGATGAACTGCTTGAACAGGATGCGGTTCTGGCACATCTCGCCGGTCGCGACCTTCATCGGCGCCACCGCGCGGCGGATGCTGGCATGGCCGGCCACATCGTCGGGGCTGGTCGGCTCCTCGATGAAATAGGGATCGGCGAAGGCAAGATCCTTCAGCCAGTCGATCGCCTGCCCGACCTCCCACACCTGATTGGCGTCGATCATCAGGACGCGGTCCGGGCCGATCACCTCGCGCGCGATCTTCAGCCGGCGGATATCGTCCGCCCGATCGGCCCCGACCTTGAGCTTGACGTGGTTGAAGCCCTGGTCGACCGCTTCCCGGCAAAGCCTGCGCAGCTTCTCGTCGGAATAGCCGAGCCAGCCGGCGGACGTGGTGTAGCAGGCATAGCCTTCGCGCTCGAGGGCGGCGATGCGCCCGGCCTTGCCGGGTTCCGCCTTTTTCAGGATTTCGAGCGCCTCCTGCGGCGTGATGGCGTCGGTGAGATAGCGGAAATCGACGATCCCGACGATCTCCTCGGGGCTCATGTCGGCCACCAGCCGCCATACCGGCTTGCCCGCCTCTTTCGCCCACAGGTCCCACACCGCGTTGACGACGGCGCCGGCCGCGAGATGGATCGCTCCCTTGTCGGGACCGATCCAGCGCAACTGGCTGTCGCCGGTGAGGTGACGCCAGAAGCGGCCCGGATCCTGCCTGATCCAGTCGAGGTCCAGCCCGACCACAAGGTGCCGCAGCGCCTCGATCGCGGCGCAGCAAATCTCGTTGCCGCGGCCGATGGTAAAGGTCAGGCCATGCCCCGCAAGGCCCGGCCTATCGGTGTCGAGGACGACATAGGCGGCCGAATAGTCCGGGTCCGGGTTCATCGCGTCCGAGCCGTCGAGGCTGAGCGACGTCGGGAAGCGCAGGTCGAAGGTGCGAAGGCCGATGATGCCGGTCATGGCAGGCGTCCTGTTACAATCTATCTGTCGTTTCGGAACGTCTGCTTCTGGGTGCCGAGGCCCTCGATGCCGAGTTCGACGATGTCGCCGTCGCGCAGATAGCGCGGCGGTTTCATGCCGAGCCCGACGCCGGGCGGCGTGCCCGTCGAGACGATGTCGCCCGGATGCAGGCTCATGAACTGGCTGAGATACGACACCAGATGGGCGACGCCGTAGGCCATCGTCTTCGACGAGCCGTTCTGCATCATCTCGCCGTTCACCGTCAGCCACATCTTCAGGTTCTGCGGGTCGGGAACCTCGTCCCTGGTCACCAGCCACGGCCCGATCGGCCCGAACGTGTCGCAGCTCTTGCCCTTGGTCCACTGGCCCTGGCGCTCCATCTGGAAGGCGCGTTCCGAAACGTCGTTGGTGAGGCAATAGCCGGCGACGTAATCGAGCGCCTCGGCATCGGAAACATATTTGGCCGTCCGGCCGATGACGACGCCGAGTTCCACTTCCCAGTCGGTCTTTTCGGAGCCGCGCGGAATCAGAACGTCGTCGTTGGGGCCGACGATGGCCGAACTCGCCTTCAGGAAAAAGATCGGCTCGGGCGGAACGGTGGCGCCGGTTTCGGCGGCATGGTCGGAATAGTTGAGGCCGATGCAGATGAATTTTCCGACCCCGGCGACGCAGGCGCCGAGGCGAGGGTCGCCGGAGACGGCCGGCAGCGATTTCGGGTCCAGCCCGGCCAATGTCGCCAGCACCTTCGGGTCGAGGGAGGCGCCGCCGATATCGGCGACATGGCCGGACAGGTCGCGGATCGTCCCGTCGGCATCGAGAAGGCCGGGCTTTTCCGAACCCGGCTCGCCATAACGCAGTAATTTCATGAAAACGCTCCAAATTCCGTATGTCGATCGGCCCTAAGGTCCCGACCCTAGATCGACCAGCCGCCGTCGATGTTGTAGGCCTGTCCCGTTGTATAGCCTGCCCCGGCAAGATAAACAGCCAGACCGGCGATTTCTTCCGGCGTCCCCAACCGGCCCATCGGCTGGCGCGCGATGAAGGCGGCGCGGGTCGCCTCATAGTCTCCCTGCGCGCGCATGCGGCCCTCCAGCGACGGGCTTTCCACCGTGCCCGGGCAGATCGCGTTGCAGCGGATACCCCTGGCCACATAGTCGGCGGCGACCGCCTTGGTCAGCCCGATCACCGCCGCCTTGGTCAGCCCATAGACGAAGCGGTTCGGTACGCCCTTCTGGGAACTCGCCACCGACGCCATGTTGATGATGGCGCCGCCGCCGCGCTCCAGCATGCCGGGCAGCACCGCGCGGATGGTCCGCACCATGGCGCGCACGTTGAGATCGACGGCGAAGTCGAACTCCTCGTCCTTCATGTCCAGGATGGTGCCGCCATGGACGAAGCCGGCGCAATTGAACAACACGTCGACCGGCCCGATCTCGGCGAAGGCGGCCTTCACGGCAGCGTCGTCCAGCACGTCGAGCTTGCGGGTGACGATCCCGGGCGTGGCGTTCAGTTCGCCGACCAGCTTCTCGTTGATGTCGGTCGCGACCACGCGCGCGCCGGCCGCCGCGAAGGCCAGCGCCGATGCCCGTCCGATGCCCTGCGCCGCCGCCGTGATGACGACCGTCTTGCCTTCGAGTTCGCGCATCCCGCTCTGTCTCCTGTTTCCCGCAAGCCGACCCGCCCGGCGCCGGGCGTCGCGGACGGGTCCGCCGCCGCTCCTCCAGGGTCGGCTTCAATGTGAAAAGCCTATCACACCTCCCGCCCCTGCCCACAAGGGGCCGGCAGGGCCTATTTGTAGGATTATTCCTCCTGTGCGATGATCTTCCTCCAGGAGGAACGCATGATCGTCGACACCCACCTTCACCTTATCGACAAGACGGCGCTGCGCTATCCATGGCTCGCCGGGGTCCCGGCGCTCAACCGCGATTTCTCGCAAGACGAGTATCTGCGCGAGGCCCGGCGCGCCGGCATCGAGGCCGCGCTGTTCATGGAGGTGGACGTCGACGCCGCCGACATCGAGGCCGAACTCGCCCATGTCGAGGCGCTGGCCGGGGCACCCGGAAGCCTGCTGCGCGGCGCCTTCGTTTCGTGCCGGCCCGAACAGGCGGGCTTCGCCGCCTGGCTCGCGAAAGTCGCGGCAAACCCTTTCGTGAAAGGTTTCCGCCGCGTCTTGCATGTCGTTCCCGACGACGTATCGGAGCGCCCCCTGTTTCGCGAGAACATCAGGCGCCTTGCCGGCAGCGGCCTGACCTTCGACCTGTGCGTACTGCCGAGCCAGATGAGACAGGCCATCGCCCTCCTCGACCTCGCCCCGGACGTGCAGTTCGTTCTCGATCATTGCGGCACCCTCGACATCAGGCACGGCGACGCGCAAGCCTGGCGCCGGCAGATCACGGAGATCGCCAGAAGGCCCAACGTCGTCGGCAAGATTTCGGGCGTCGTCGCCTACGCCGACCCAGACGAATGGACGGTCGAGACGCTCAGGCCCTATGTCGAGCACACGATCGAAAGCTTCGGCTGGGATCGCGTCGTCTGGGGCAGCGACTGGCCGGTGTGCCGGCTGGGCGGCGGCCTGCACGGCTGGATAGCGGCCACGCACGCGCTGCTTTCAGGCGCGAGCGAGGGGGAACGCGCCGGCCTGCTGCGCGGCAACGCCAGACGGCTGTGGCGGCTGTAAAGCCGAAAAGGCCGCGGCGGCGGGCTTGACGGGCACGGCCTGGACAGAATAAATATTCCATAATAGAGACTATTCGTCTTTCCATTCCATTTTAAGGAGTTCCGTTCATGACGGTTCGCTTTGGGCTGCTGGGCGCCGGTCGCATCGGCAAGGTGCATGCGCGCGCGGTGGGATCGAACCCGCAGGCGAAGCTGGTGGCGGTGGCCGACGCCTTCGAAAAGGCGGCGAGCGAAATCTCGGCGGCCTACGGCGCCGAGGTGCGCTCCATCGAGGCCATCGAGAACGCGGCCGACATCGACGCGGTGATCATCTGCACGCCGACCGATACCCATGCCGGCCTCATCGAACGCTTCGCCAGGGCCGGCAAGGCGATCTTCTGCGAAAAGCCGATCGACCTCGACGTCAGGCGCGTGCGCGAATGCCTCGCGGTCGTGGACAGCACGAAGGCGGTGCTGATGGTCGGCTTCAACCGCCGCTTCGATCCGCATTTCGCGGCGGTGAAGAAGGCCATCGACGACGGCGCCGTCGGCACGGTGGAAATGGCCACGATCACCTCGCGCGATCCGGGCGCGCCGCCGCTGGACTATATCCGGCGTTCTGGCGGCATCTTTCGCGACATGACCATCCACGACTTCGACATGGCCCGCTTCCTGCTCGGCGAGGAGCCGGTTTCGGTTTCGGCGCATGCCTCGGTGCTGGTGGACGAGAAGATCGGCGAGGCTGGCGACTACGATTCCGTCAGCGTCATCCTGGAGACCGCTTCCGGCAGGCAGGCGATCATCTCCAATTCGCGCCGCGCCACCTACGGCTACGACCAGCGCATCGAGGTGCACGGCTCAAAGGGCATGGTGGCGGTTGAGAACCAGCGCCCGGTGTCGATCGAGATCGCCAACGCGCAAGGCTACACGCGCCCGCCGCTGCACGACTTCTTCATGACCCGCTACATCGACGCCTACGCCAGCGAGATCGCCGCCTTCATCGAAGCGCTGGCCTCCGGCAGGAAGCCCTCGCCCGGCGGCGCCGACGGGCTGGCGGCGCTGGAACTGGCGGATGCTGCGCTGAAGTCGGTGAAAACGGGCAGGACGGTACGTCTGGACGGCTGAGGTCGTTACCCTCATTCCCACACCACGAGGGGAAAGAAAAATCAGCGCACGTCCACCCAGCCGCCCTCGTGGAAGGACCGCGCCATGGCGTGCACCGTGCGCTCGATTTCCAGCCCCTCTTCGAAGCCGATCAGCCGGGCCTGCTGGTCGCCGTTCACGCGCGCGATGAGCTCGCGGCACTCGATCACTTTCAGGTCGTTGAAGCCCAGCCCGTGGCCCGGGGCCGGCACGAAGGCATCGTACGGTTCGTGCTGCGGGCCGATCAGCACGGTTCGAAACCCCTGTTCGGCCGGCCGGTCGTTGGCGAGATAAAGCTGGAACTCGTTGAAGCGCTCCTGGTCGAACAGGATGGCGCCCTCGGAGCCGAAGATCTGCAAGGCGATGCGGCCCTTGCGCCCCCAGGCGGAGCGGTTGACCTGCAAGGTCACCGGCATGTCGTTTTCCAGCCGCATCATCGCGCCGGCGATGTCCCATGTCTCCACCGCCCGCCGCCCGCCGGACGGCGTCACGCGCTCCGCATGCGGCTTGGCCATGTCGCAGACCACGCGCGCGACACGGCCGAACAGCACCGAAACCAGCGACAGCGGGTGGACGGCGAAATCGTCCAGCGCGCCATAGCCGGAGGCCGCGTCGTGGCGCCAGCTGAACGGAGCGTGCGGATCGGCCATGAAATCCTCGTCCATCTCGATCCTGAGATGGTTGGGCGTGCCGATCCACCCTTCCCCGATCAGCGTTCCGATGCGGCGGATCGCCGGACTCTGGATGTAGTTGTAGCCGAGGGCGGCCACCTTGCCGGATTTTCCGGCCGCCTCCGCCATCGCCTCCGCCTCGGCGAAGCCCGGCGCCATCGGCTTTTCGCACCACAGATGCTTGCCGGCCCGCAGCGCCGCGATCGCCATCTCGGCATGGAACCGGTTCGGCGTGGTCAAGGAGACCACGTCCACCTGCGGATCCTCGATCACCGCGCGCCAGTCGCCCGACGCCTTTTCGAAGCCGAGTTCCTCGGCGCGCTCATGGGCGAGCCCGGCGTTTTCCTCGCCCAGATGCACCAGCCGCGGCCGGCCGCATGCGGGGAATACGCTGCCGACCGACCGCCATGCCAGCGCATGGCATCTGCCCATGAAACCCGTGCCGATGAGGCCGACGCCGATGTCCTTCATTTCCGCTCCATCCACGGACCGCCGTCTTGCGGCCGCCGCTCAAACCATGCCGCCGAGGTCGTCGGACAAAAGTTGCAGTTCCTTGTCGCCGGCCATCAGGTTCTGCAATTCCTCGATGCCGATGGCGGCCTTCTCGTAGGTGCCGAGCGTGCGGCCGCGGTTGAGCACGGTGAAGGTGTTGCCGACCGCATAGGCGTGGCGGACATTGTGGGTGATGAAGATGACGCCGAGCCCGCGCGCCCGCACCTGATGGACGTATTTCAGCACCATCGAGGTCTGCGCCACGCCGAGCGCCGAGGTCGGCTCGTCGAGGATCAGCACCTTGGCGCCGAAATAGACGGCGCGCGCGA
>ERZ778017.943-NODE-943-length-33680-cov-5.845353_pt1 | contig 33680 bp, 22 predicted proteins | sample MGYA00375747_ERZ778017 | MGnify/ENA primary metagenome ERZ778017 (study PRJEB29350, sample SAMN05509838) | bioreactor metagenome | biome: bioreactor; material: wastewater | place: South Africa: University of Cape Town | collected 2014-03-17 ...
CACCTCAGGATCCTCGATTTTATATCCATGAACAATTTGATCCCAAGTTGCGTTGTATTCGAGATCCTTAGTAAACAACAATGGCAAGTTGTTGTTAAAGAAATTGAGGAAAACCTCAGTTCCGTTGTAAACTATTTGAATCTGTGGTAAAATCCTTAACCATTTACACATTATTTCTCCATTCTTCACAATTTTGTTTAGGTTTGTCAATTTCAATTCAAGTAATTGGTACTGGTGTGGTTCTTCATTTATAGAAGGAATAAAGCCATATGAATTGATAAAGTGAGGTATTGATTCTATGGGAGAATAGTTGATAGTAACTTCAAATTGTGAGGTTTCAACTCTATCATGTTTTAATTTTAATACAATATCTTGCGTACTGCTATCAATGTCAAAATACGCATTATTATGATGAATATGATTTGCAAAGTCCAAAACTGGGACAAGAGTAACGTTAACATGAAAATCATCTTGAGATTTATTCTCGTCTTCTTCCCTATCTGAGTTGATTTCGTCTTCTTCATTTACTTGAAGTGATGACATATTTATAGCATGGGGAATTTCAAGGGTTCTCGACTTGATAGCCTGGTATATCTGAAAGTAGGTGTCAAATGGTATTAATTTCTTCATGTCGAGATCTTTATACACTTCACTCAACTCTGATATAAGGGAATCATATTTTGATTTGACAACATTTGACATAGTGATCAATTTCTGGACAAAGTGGTCTTTTGATTCGGCAACAGTAGGAAATCCCATAGTGAATGTTGAGCACAAAATGTCAATATAGGTAAAATATGCTTGCAAAGGTGATTTGGCGTAATATTCATCATTCGACCGATAGTTTTGCAAGATTTTGAAAGCAACCACATAACAGTGAATAATCTCGGTCTCCGATTGAGGCACAAGTAATTTCAATATATGTACAACTAGTTCTGATTCTAGTAGGTTAATATGTTTGAACTGTTGATCTCTTGACTTCAACTCCTGTAGAAGCTTCAATAACGATTGGTAATCTAGTGTGATGGCGGCTGGAATAGTCAATATTTTCAAGTCTTCATCCTTATTGTTATTGTTGTAGCTGGAACCATCGAATGTTAGTCCAATTCCACCTAACGATGAAGTCGAAATTTGAAGATTGTCGTGAAACACGATGCCATTGTTTACAATCCATGTCCTAAACTCTTGATTCGAACTGATCCCTGGAATTGTAATATCTTCCTTTAAGATGACTGGAGCCATTTTAGATTGGTGATGAGCTCAATAACTATTTCAAATTATAGCCTAATTTCTAATAATTGAAAGAAGAAAAATAAAATCGTAAGAAAATCGCAATTTGCTGCAAAATTTAGTGTTTATCTTTTTTTACAAGAAGTATGAATTTAGCAATATAAACGAGGAAACAATCGTTGAAAAGTTAGAAGACGGTTCAGTATTGCGATTAGACTGAAATTATTGTGCTTGGTTGGTTATTCTACACTGTTAAAATCAGTTTTTGTATTGCTGCAAAATCAATTTACGTAAGACAAACATTTCGAGTAGCTAGCAGAATCATAAAGACAAATTCAATTTCTGCTCAAATGCTCGGTAACTTCAGGACAAAATATAATTTACTTTAATTGGAAGAATTTACAGCAAGAAACTGTAACTATTGGTGTGTTACATGGTCTCCGTGTCTGGAGTTGCAAAAATTTAATGAAAAATAAAAGCCAGCATTAAAGTGGGACAATCCTTCAAATGAACAACATGTATCCACTGGACACCCAAATACACCCGAGACATAAACCTAATGGCATAATTTGACTAAATTGACTAGGAAAACTGTCTACTTTTTAATGTCCATATAATGGTCATTGAAAGTGACACAAAGCCAACCTTGAAAATTTTACGTACTAGACATGTAGGAGAAATTGTTCTCTAGTAAAGACTAGTATTGAATTGAACATGTCCTGGGACGACGAAGATTTTGATATTCCTTCCAAGCCAGCCACAAAGGTTGCTGCTGCCTCTTGGGAAGATGAAGAAGAAGACGATGCTGTTTTAGAATCGTGGGATATTGATGAAGACGAAATTGCCAGACAAAAGAAAGAAGCTGAAGAGAAAAAAGCTAAAGAAAAGGCTGAATTGAAAAAGAAACAAGCTGAAGCCAAAGCAAAGAAATTGGCTTCGAAATCTGGAGAAAGAGTTTTGTTGGACATCGACGAGTTGGATGAACAAACCAGAAAAGATTTGTTGAAGCAAGCAGAATTATCAGCTGATTTGAACAATGCTGCTGATCTCTTTGGTGGATTAGGTGTTGCAGAAGATATCAATGCTCATCCAAGAGAAAGAATTACTCAAGCTCAAATTGCTGCTGCTAAAGCTAAAAGACCAGTTTTAACTAAGGATACTCCTCTTGATACCCACCCTCTTTTCTTACCAGCCAACAAGCAAGAATTTGAGAAATTGAGAAAAGCTCTTGCTGCCACTTTAATCCAATTGTCGGAAGACCAACCAACACTCTATGCCTCATCCTTGGCTATTGATTTAATCAGAGATATCACTCAACCATTATCCACTGACGCAGTAAGAAAATTAGTTTCTACTTTGAATGCGTTATTGAAGGACAAAGAAAGAGCTGACAGACAATCGAGAATGAAGAAATCTGGTGGTACTGCTACTGGTGGTGCCGGGAAAAAGAAGGCGAAACCAGTTGCTAACCCTAACGTTGGTTCTTTCAAGAAGGATGCATTCGATGGTATGGATGATGGTTTCGATGATATGGATGACGATGACTTCATGTGAGTCACCACATATACGCGCACAAGAATGGTGTTTTCACTCAATGTATTCTTAATATAGCATTCCAGCTATTTGTATCATATCATTGTTGCAGTGAGCTTTTTATTTTGTATAGGTTAAATACAATCAGTAGAAATATGATTAAGCCCTTAAATTTTCGTTGAGTACTTCTTGTAAAGTATAACATTTTCAGAAAGCAAATACATAGGGTCTTTTCCTGAACTGACCTTATTGATCAACTGGGTATTGGTTAGATTTGAAACTCTGTATCTTGCTGACCAGTTGTGCACGAATCGAACTTTTGGTGAGGTTTTACCAAACGAAACTGAAGGCTTTTTTACTACTTTATCTGGCTGTTTATTGAACTTCTGTGGGCACTTATTCCTTTTCTTGATTCTGCCTCGTTTTATCGTTGAAGATACTTTTTTTGTACTGGCACTTTTAATGTGTTTTTCCTTGGTTACCTGATCTACCAGCTGTTCAGTATTAACCACAGTGTCTACTTCTAATAAAGGCAAAGTTGAACTAGTTTTACACTCGACTTTCTCGTTTCCAGGTACATTTGTTGTGTTAGTAATGGGGCTCAAAATTGCCCTCGAATTCAATCGTTTGCTTAAACCCATACTACTTTCTGACCATTTAGCCAAATGAACATTTTCCATTCGAATGTTATGCTGAATCTCTGCTACCCGGTTGCTTGGTAATGGCAGTGCTTGTACCATAGACGTCAGTGGTGTTGACGTGCCTCTAAAATTACTAGCTTTAAACAACTGTGTTAAGTCTTTTGTAGCTTTCAGGTGTTTTTTTGCAACATGGACCAGTTTACATTTTGTATTTGCTCTTTGAGTGCTTCCTTTCTTTTCACCAAAAATTTGTTCGAGCTCTTGATTGACTTTAGATGGTTGCTGCTGGTTTTTGCAGCCATTATCAAAAGGTTTCTTTTTCCGGCTTGTAGTCTGCGATCCTACACAGTTAGAAAAAAATCAAGACTCATTCTAAATACGGTCATCCATACTTGTTTTGTGAATGGGTTTAACCATTGGAGTCGTTCTTCTCGTCGTACTAGCTAAACTTTGTAAAGGTTGCTCAAGACAGAGAGTTATATAGCACGACATTTTCTTGGCCCAAGACGACATTGTTGTGATCCCACGACATTCGATTTTCATACTATACTAACACTAATAATCTACTAGAAGGCCTAGATAGAAACTGTTGGACAAAATGTCAAATGATAATATCCTTTTACCGTCTGTGTCATCATTCTCGTCGCTTTCAATTGCCGATACTTCAAAGGCAGGTTTTGGATACAATCCGTCGGTAGGACCTACATCTAATAGCATCACCAGTGAAGGCTCCAACATATTATTAAATAAAAAGACGATCAACCTCACTCCAACGTCGTCACGATCGATCTACGATAATAATGTCAACAGTAAAAAGCCCCTCGATATCAATTTGTCTGCATTTTCGTTTTTGTTCTGTGAAACAGTCAACTGGTCGTTAAAGAATTCCAAGGGAATTCAGGATCTAGAAACTCGTTTAAACGGCTTGGGCTACCAAATTGGACAGAGATACTTGGAATTGGTCAAGTTAAGAGAAGGTACTAAGTCTAGTAAACGGGAAATCAAGCTAATTGAAATTTTACAATTCATACATGGGCAATTTTGGAGATGTATATTTGGAAAAACGGCTAACGAATTGGAGAAGTCACAAGATGTTGAAAATGAGTACATGATAATAGACAATGAACCGCAAGTTTCGAAGTTTATCAGCGTTCCTAAGGATTACGGCAACTTAAACTGTGCTGCATTTGTTGCTGGTATAATTGAAGGTGCATTGGATTCTAGTGGATTTTACTGTAATGTGACAGCACATTCTGTTCCGGTGACTGCGCATCCACTTAGAACTGTGTTTTTGATCAAGTTTAAAGATCTTGTTTTAGTGAGAGAAAGGTTAAGAGATAATTGAAGAAACTTGGTAGAAGTGAAAGATGCGTAGAAGCAGCACAGTTCATGTACGGAATCAAGGAATGCTTTTGGCATACGCGTTACTGCAACTTTGATTTGTGGAGAGAATTCAATCACGGGTTTGGCGGATGTTTAGTACATTTCAAAGTTCTGACTCATTGAACCTACAATAAATGACCATAGACCAGTATAATTGAGACCAGTTGACATTCAATAGGTGAGAAATCGAATTTACGCACGATTTGGCACTGGTTCGATGAGACATGGAAATACAGCAAGTCATAGAACACTGAAAAATTCACAACGAACACAGATAATTGTGAAAGTTTTGAGAGCTCCTGAACGCAGTGACTACAATGACTCTCCAGTTGTTATCATAATTGTCTTTTACTATATTTTTCACTACAAAAGTTTGAATTTTGTTTCTAGTCTCTAATCGAGATTTTTGTTTCTCGCACTAGTACTGAATTTTTCGACTAAGTGGAAATTTTCACACCACACCAAGTTTTATTAATACCGTGCAATAATGGGAGTTACTATAAGGCAGGCTACTATCTATGACATTCAGGCAATGCAAAATGCCAATTTGCACAACTTACCCGAAAACTATCAGTTGAAATATTATATGTACCATATTTTGTCATGGCCCCAAGCTAGTTTTGTTGCGACGACATATGACGATATTACTATAGATAATGAAGATGATGACGAAGGAAATAGTGACGAAACAAACTCGCCAGCCCCTATAACAGTAGATCCTAAAGGAGATACTGCCTATATACGCAAAGGTGAAAAAATTGTCGGGTACGTGCTTGGTAAAATGGAAGACGACCCAGAAGCTGAAGATAAAACTCCCCACGGTCATATCACGTCATTGTCAGTCATGAGATCGTATAGAAGATTAGGATTGGCGGAAAAATTGATGAAGCAGTCATTGTATGCTATGTGTGAGTCGTTTGATGCCAAGTATGTTTCGTTACATGTGAGAAAGTCAAACAGAGCAGCATTGCATTTATACAGAGATTCGTTAAGTTTTGAAGTCACATCTATTGAGAAGTCGTACTACCAGGATGGAGAAGATGCCTATGCCATGAAATTGGTGTTGGTGTTGGACGATCTTCTTCCCTCCAAAACACAGAATGGAGAAGTTGACGATTTACAACTGGATTTGTTAGAGGACCTCTAGTTAGATTGCTGGTTTGGGGTATGAGTTATGCATCTCAAGGTTTAAGTTTGTAATATAGAATTTAGTCATGCTAGAATTGAACCTTGCTGATGTACAATTGCATCTTCTATATAGACAATGTAAACAAGTTATGGAAATGCAATCTACATTAACACTTGATGCCTTTCTTCTCGATATAATTATTGTGAATTGCGAAATTATAAACTTAAAACTAATATACAAAGCATGCAAACCCTCAGAATATGTGTGATCATTCATGAATCAAAGTTCCACAATGGTGGCATTTATTATCTGATCAACTTCCCAGACCAATCACGGAAAACAAAAGCTGATTAATAACGTTCTTTCATTCTGGAAGCGACAATACGCAAGTTACCGTAAACCTTACCTGGAGGAGAACCCAAAATCAAACTAACTACCGCTTCTCTGGCCATTCTGATGTGGGTAAATCCTCCCAAAATATGAATCTTAGAATCAGCAAGAACAATTCTTGTTCTAGTAGCATTTTCAATGGCGAACTTGGTTTTACCATCTTTACCAGCGATACGGCCAATGGCTCTGGACAAATGGTCACCCTGTAATGTCTTGACATCTTTAATTTCAAAAGTTTCAATATACAAATCGTCCAAACGCAACAACGTAATAGCATCATCAACATCAAATCCTAAAGTGAAAGCTTTGACAAAATCAGCACCTTTTTGTAAAGCACCTTCATCAGTGGTAGACTTGTTTGTACGCAACTCCACAGTCTTGGTCTTCAAGTTCATTCTGACTTGCAATTTCAAGTGGTCTACTAATGGAGGATAGATCTTAGCCCAGGTATTCTTCAAAGGAGTCATTCTGTGTGGTGGAACTGGCACTTTTCTCGATTCCAACTTCACCTTCATGCCTGACTTGCTAGCTACAGAGAACTTTGGCTTACCTGATTCGTCCAAAACGACACCGGTGGACTCAACTGGTTTCTCACTTGTTTGCGCAGGGACATTCGAGGCATCGATCAACATTTCTTCCTCTTCTTCGGCATTTTCTACAGGAGATGCAACAGCAGGCACTTCACTGGCCTTCTCTAAGTCTTTTCTTGCAGTAGGAGCAACCATTTTCGCACTGTTGTACTCTTGCAGACGGTTTCGTTATCTTGTTTCTGGTGTAAAGAGACCTCATCGCATAAAAAAAAATCGTGGTCACGTGAAAACCTTGAATTGTGCCAAACTAAAGGAAACACGAGCCAGAGCAGGAAGACAGCATGAGTTGACGCGACAGTCATGTTGCCTAGACGTGTACATTGGATGGGAAAACTTTACCGTTTCAACCCCGGTTGTTTTCAGACCACTTTATCAGTATATAGAACTACCAGCATTAGTGAGTGCTGGTCAGCCTAAAGAGGAACTACAAATGAGGTATTCTTAACCAGACAGTAAAACTAGACTTCTTGTAGAGTCTACGGAGTTACCACCATTGAGTAGTGTCTCCCAGTAGGGTTACGGTAATTTTACGGCCTTAGCAACTTTCTGGGGTCGCACGGCGGGATTCCGGATTTTACCACCACTATAAATCTTCCCCGGTGTAGAAGTAAGGAAATTTTTCACCAATAGGTGGAACTGAATTTCTTTCTTATCGGTCATTTTCAACAAATAGCTGCCGTGGTTAGTTTCTTTATATGATGCGGCGTATAGTAGGCCCTGGTGCCAATACGCTTTTCCGGCGGTCGATTAAGTCTATGGCCTTGCCGGTTTCTTCAACGAAATTACCCCTTACTACTACACCAAGATTGCCTCTAACGACAACTTTGTTATGCAGTGGTAGCTGGAGGTTGTTCTCAACGAGCTTGGTTTATCGTAATAAGCGAGAAATTAGTGACGAGTCGTCGTTTCAACCGTTACTTCGGGACTTTACCACACGTTCCACGGAAGGTAATGAAATCCGTCAAGATTCTCAAAATCCTAAGTTAGAATTTTTTAAGACTTCGAGTGAACCTAAAACAATTGGGAACAATGCAAAACAAAGCAACGAACGAGGAAGTTTGTGGCGACTGCTTCTGTCTAAACCACCGTTCGGGTTGATAACGTCTGTTTTTCGCCGGATAAAATGGCTCTTAGTTCGTGACACTAATAAGTTGTCTACATTCGATACTGTTTCGGCATTTATTAGTTGGTTAGTCATGGGTAACATTTTATGGATTATTTTGGGAACATCGAGCTTTGGGTTGGCTCTCCTCTACTCAATCCACTATTTCGATAAGTTGTGGCACAGTGAAAAGTCTAGCAGTGATGACTCCAACGAGGCAGATAAAAAGAACAATACTGGTAGTTCGGGCTCCGAAAGCTCGATTTTGGGATATATTGCTTCCGCTGTGCTTTCTCACGGCTTAGGAGTGTCGATAGTGTTTCAAAAAGGGAACATTTTACCTGAGTTCAAAGATGGAAGATTAAGGTTCAGTAACGTAAAAATCGTCAGCAATGAGAAAGTCGACAAAAAGCATGTTTTGACAGCAGATATAGACCACATGGATATTTCGTAAAGCTTCAACAAGTGGTACGAAGGGAATGGGCTAATCTATGATATGGAAATCTTCGGATTGAACGGTAAATTTTACAAGTCTAGCAAAATACAGCATTCACCAGAAGTTCCATCTACAACAGACATGACGAAAACTAAACTTCCAACACACAATTTCCATATCAACGAAGATCATTATATTGACGACGAGAAGTATGTGAGTCCAGTACACACATTTCTTGATTCAAATTACAAATTTGAACATGTCAAAATCAATGATTCCTATTGCGAGATCTACGACGATATAGAATCATCACCGATGAAAATCACAATCTTTTCGGGAGACTTTTCGTCCGTGTCCGGTGACAGGCTTGTGCTTGATTTCTTCAATGCGAACAATGTGAGTGGAGCTATAAATGATTCGATGTTTACTATTCATAAACGCCAGGATCAAAATGTACATAATGCTGAAGACTCCAAGGTTGTTCGGTTCAAAATTGATGGTATCAACATGGGCTTGGTTTCTTTGAGAAATCCATCTTCCAAGTTCAACTGGATCATTGGAGGAAAAGCTCAGGTCCTCGCTGACATCAAATTTCCAAGTGAAAACCAGATATTAGCTAGCGATTATACCAGAATAACCAAAATATTTGGCGATATGGTTAACGATTTGGGTAAAGTTACGACAAAAGAACCGACAACTAGCCAAGAAACATATACTGACGATAAAGATCTTTTGAAGGGCGCTCTTGCTGCAATCTATCATACATTCACCAAACCCGAAACATCTGAGCCTACATCACCATATGTCATGGTAAATTTCAAAGTCAAATTCACCGACTTAAAGGCTAGCTTGCCCCAGACATTACCAGTCGCAAGTTCAAATACCCCATTCATCTCGTTGCCCAACTTAAGAACATTGATCCAATATATCAACGACGACCACCACCCCAAAAATCCAATCATCATCAAGACCACCGTCATAGAAAAAGTAAGCGACTTGTACAACATTTCAGATATCTCAAGCACAAAGATATTCGATTCCATTGTTAGTGACATTTACGAAGAACTTCTCAAAATGGTTAAACAAAACGAAAAAAGAATCATCAACGAAAAGTCACACTTGTGGTCTCATTCGCTAGCAAGTCAAATCTTACTACTAGGATTGGGAGTTTTGGTCTAAACATGCCAGCATTTACAAATTATATAACATATTTCACGATTTACGATATTATTTATAGTTCTATATACACCAATATATATATTACAACTAGTCCCGGACGAGTTCCCCAGTAGTTTTGTCCCGTTTAACCAAAGGAACATCAAGCTTAGATCCTCGTTTCCCCATAATATCCTCCATTAAGTCGGATTCTAAAGGTTTAGACCCGATCCCCAATAATTGTCCTCTTTGTCTGTGCGATAGTATAGACGAAGTCTTCGGCTCATCGGTAGAAACGCCTCCTCCCATTCCTCTAAGCATCGCAGCACCAAATTGCTCCACTGGAACCTTTTCGTATTCCTGATCGGAATCTTCATCTGGTGCATCCTCAATGCTTTGTCTGAATTTGTCGTCCATGGGTATCACAAGCTTCTTCTCATTATACAGTCGACCAGAAATCAACGACTGTCGTATTCGATCATCCTCAGACATTGGTTGTGGTGTTGGTGTCGATGTCCGTTTAGAATCCGGCTCAGCATCGTCACGAAACTCCGTGATCCCGTACTGGAGCTTGCACGATTTCTCTTCATCTATCTTCTTCTGGAGTGATTCTTTAGACCTATCAACCAAGCCTTTTCTCAAGTTTACTGGCGTAATCACAAGAGGTTTGGTGTTCTTGACACTTATGGCGATGTTTCCAGTTAAGCCACCACCACTCTCACTATCAAATCCATCAATGGCAGTGATCTTCCCTTCCTCATCAGACTCATCGGAGTCATCCATCACCTGCAGATGCTTTTGTTTCGCCGGTGGTTTTGCCAAATTTAGTCGCAAGCCAGTACTAGGCTTCTTCTTCTCAACACCACCGGCATTCTTCTTCAAGCTAAACAGGAATCCGCTCATGGCCCAAGTACTGAAAACTGCCGTAGTATCAACCAATTTACCAAATGTAGGAGGACATCCACGCCGCAACGTTATTGAACAAAAACCCACGCCGCAACAGGTAACGCGGATCGCGACTATACAATACTAGATACGAATCTATTTTGTTATAGACAGCATGAAGCCTCAGCTGCTGCAACCTGACACGACGGCAAGTGAGCAGAGTTTGGTGTTGAGCGCTGCGAGCACGACGATTTTTTCTCTGGAGATGAGCGGCATGGACGATAGCGATGTTACTGATGCCGATACTTGTCAGTCGTTTGTAGAATACAAACAAGAGACACAACCATATATTTTAGACAACAAAATCACCGATGAAAACTTCACTGCAACAAGCAGTAGACTAGGGAGCCTACTGGACGTGAAAAGTGGGTCTAAGCCTACCGATTTGTTGGCGTTGTTGTCTGGGAACCAGCACAGTAAACCAGGCAAGAAGCTTACTGTGAGCCAGACAGCAGATTCGACCGATGACGACATTTCAATGGGAATAGATAGCTCGTTTACTGAACTGAAGTCAGATGAATGTCGTAAAGAACATGATTTGATACAATTGGAGAAGAAGTTTTTTGTTCAGGCCAAGTCTGTTTCTTCAAAAGATATATTTGCCAGATTCAAGAAAGACAAGCTCAAACCGGCACCTATAAGTAATGCAACACCAATTCATATATCTGATGATGAAGAGTGTGGCACGCTGTCATTGGAATCACGTATTTTTCCTAATGCCAAACGCACCAATGTAAGCAATTTGCTACGGCCTGCTAAGAAAAGGCAACATCTTGTCACTTTCAAGCTAAACAGTGACTTCTTGCGAGAAATAAAACGACAGGACAACCCTTTCAAAGTAAAAGGTAATACCAACGGTGTCAATTCTGGACCATCTATATTTACAACAATGATGAACTGCCAGGCTAATAATGCTGTCAAAAAAACACCTTTACAAAAACTAAAAGAATTGGAACCACCAACTCTTTTACTGCATCAATTCCACATATATGAGGACAATTTACCTCATAGCAATGAATTCATATATACTATGCATAAACGAACACCACAAACGTATGATATTAGTGGTGTATTTACATTCATTCCCAATAACGAAATAATATTAACGAAGCATTCAATATCTCACGACTTTCACCAAGAAATAAACTCGCTAGTTTATCAAACAATTCCCGATTTGGATACGTTTCCCCCATTTACCTCCATTGTTGAACGATTCATCAAAACCAAGACAGTTTGTACTTCGTCTCTTTGGATCAACCTATTTCAACCAGAGTGCACCCAGGATTTGTTGATGGACCCACATAATGTGTCGGTTATTAAGAATTGGATAAATAATTCGTTCGCAAGATTGCAAGCAAACAATTTGAAAGAACCCCGGAATGTTCTTTTACAAAAACGAAAGAAGAAGAACCAAAGGAAATATGTTATGGATGATTTTGTTGTAGACGATTCATTTGATCTAGCTGAATCATCAGATACAGAAGAAGACATTTTCATGCCAATACTATTGATTCAAGGCTCAACTGGTTCATGTAAATCGACTGCTGTGTATGCCACAATGAAAGAAGACAATGGATACATCCACGAAATCAATACTGGAGGTCAACGAGGCAGAAAAGATATATTCAACAGCTTGAAAGAGTTTTGTACGACACAATTAGTCCATAAGCAAAGCGAATCAAAAAAGTTTCAAAAGGGATTGGTTTTATTGGAGGATGTCAATATTCTCTTTGAACAAGACAAAAGTTTTTGGCAGGTTGTATTAGACATCTTGTACATTTCTCGAAGACCTATTGTTCTTACTTGTGAGGACTTTATGGGTATTCCTAGAGCCATTTTGGATCATGCTGAAGAAGAACTGGCTATTGTTTATTTAGATCAAAGAAGGGTGTCAAAACAACGTGTATGTGATTACCTTTGGTTATGCTCAATTAGTCAAGGATTCAGTATGGATCGTGATCTTATTCTTGAATTGGTCAATTCTTCATACAATGGTCACAATTACGATTTACGAAAATGCTTAATGGAGTGTCAAATTATTTGTCAGGCTTACAACAAACCGGTAGATGGCCAAATAACGTATATTTCAAAGATTATTCCCGAGCCACCTAAACAAGTCGATGACTTGTCTCTTTATCTGGATCAATTAGATCTTTTATCAAATGCTGACATTATAAGCAATAATTCTGTCTCGTTATTGAATCATGAAACGGTCGCTAACGAATTTTATGATATTTATATGATTGATGAGAGTACTCAATTACGCCAGCGACCACTTCCATATGAACTAGACATTGGAAATGAAATTTCAAAATCAGTAAATGAGAGATCGTTGATTGAAATTTTCCAACCAAAACCAGTTTTCACGTTTAACCAGCTCAAAAACTCAACCATAGACTTTTTAGGTTCCCGTTCCAAAAAGTTACCTAAATTTATGCAAGATGCATATCCATCAAGACGGTCTACAAGATCACAAACCCCACTAGACGAAACTAGTGTCGAACTACCACATCGATCATGGAACTCGGATGTCGTTGGAATTCCCGATAATTCATTTGTGCATTACTTAACATCAACCCCGTTTGTCTTAGAATTGCTACCACATGCTGGATATTGGTGTAGTTATCAATTATTCTTGGATAGACTAGAAGAAAAGTCAGTACGAGAAGGACTGGGCTTTTACAAACCAGTTGTTTATCGTGATTTCCAAAATAGATCCACGGACATATTTCGTTATATTCCGTTTAAAGTATAAAAATACTTTGGTGTTTTATACTTCTCTGCATTCAAAATTAAAGCAAAATATCATCATAGCAAACAATTTGTAACAATGTAAGAATTAAATCAATCTTGTTCTAGTTTTGACCACACCTCCTCCAAATGACCTATTTGCAATGTGCTTGAAATCGTTTGCTTGGAGCCTTCTCCATGCCTCCTCGATATGATGAGGTTGAATTGGTTTGGAAGATTCATCTGGTTTGTCGAAAAGATACTTTCTTTTTTGTGGTTTAGGTTTCTCTTCAATCTTTTGCTTTTTTGACTGAATCAATCTTTCTTCTGAGTACTTGACCAACATTGCTTCTTCAGTCAATGAACAAACAATCTCGAAAGTTAAGAAACCCAAAATATCAATAACATCATCGTTGGGTCTAGAATCACATAATTGTGCTATTTGTGCCCATTCTCTAAATCTCTTCGCTTTTCTAAATGTGAAACTGGCTTGTCTACATTCCGACCAATGTACATATTCTTCACGGGTCATATTCTTCGTTCTATCATCAGCCATTTTCAATCTCTTTAACGATGCAATTGTCGCAGTTTTTTCGTCGTCATCAATAGTTTCTTGTTCCTCAGCAGTTTCTAAATGCTGTTCTGAAAACATAAATTGCAACTCCCATGGCAATCTAATCTTCGATTTCTTATATCTACTCAACATTTTCGAAGAGTCATTAGCTGCTCCTGCCCCACTGGCACCAGCACCAGCATTTGCTGAGCCAGCACCGGCACCATCAGCCTCAAGCAATTCGGTCCCACCAGTTTCCTGGTCTTTCGCATTCTTACGAACATCCTTCCACGAAAGATATGTACGTAATCTATTCACCTTAGCTTTATCATGTCGTATTAAAAAAATCACATCTTCTGAAGAAATCGACTTTGTACCCCTGGTTGCAGCAGTTTTAGTTGCTTGAACCAAAATTTCAATAACCTGGCCACGAACAATATCTTCTATAATCGATGTAGTCTCTGGTGGTGGGTCGTTCGACTCACCAGAAACAAACATCATCTGCTGGATCTCAATCCTATACTTGTACTTGTTGTCAATTCCTGACATGGTTGGTTTGTTTCTTGGTCTGTGGGTTCTCCTACAACTTTAGGGTTAAGTCTTATCCAAAGATTTATCAAATCTAAAGTTTTGATCCGGGTAATTAACTCAAAAATCGGTCCGACTGTATATAATTTATTTTCCATTACTATAAATGGAGCGACGGTGCCAGAACGAAAATTTTTCAACCAAATCAATAAGACAGATACAATGTATGTAATCTCCTTGAATACTTTGATACATGATGACAAGAGTGCATTTGGCTCGAGACTTTTTGTCGGTGTGGAAAAACCCAAGCTACCTTACTTTTTTTTGTCTGAAATCAATATTTTAATTGATAAGCATAAACTAACAATCTTAGATAGTCAACACGTTGTGTACTTTTGGTATGGTTTCGATAGGAATTGAGCCCATAACAAAAGCACTTAACGGGAAATCAACGAATAGGAAATGGAACACTATATACTTGAAGTAGTAAAGTTTGAATAGTTTACGGATCTGCAGTTTTGCCTAAACCATGAATGGTCCCGAACACTATGGCGTGTTTACAGATGGAAGATGTCCATTGTGTTCACGTTAGGATGTTTACGTCCTGGACCGAAGTTTGATAACAATTCGTTCAAATTCTAATCTCTAGGACACACAACGTATGTGAAAGTTTTTGTGCTAAATAGAATGTGTATAATTTGTGATGAGTATCAGCCAGAGAGCAAAGGTGTAAGTGCAGTTCGGTTTATCGATTAAGCTTACAATTAGCATTATTATCAAATGGTTTTCATTGCGCATTCTATTGTTAAATGTATCCTTCTGGTATGATGCATGTTCAATATATCTCTGTGGTATGATGCATGCTGCATCTAAGTGTATTATTGAGCCGTGAACTTGGTGTGACTATATTATATTAACTATTACAGTAATGTATTGAGATCACGGTAGACAATGTTCGAAACAAATAATAATATCAGGAATGGCAATGGAGAAAAAAAATCATTCACCCCACCATTCCCTGCAAGAAAAGCACCAAATATAACCTAGGAGGGAAGAAAAAAACAAACAACACTACGAGATGGGTGAATTGATGTGGAGATAAATGCATAGAACAAGAAAAGTACACAATAATCTGTGAGTACCGAAAATATATACGCGAAAGTATGCGAACAAGACTAGCGAATAAGATTTACTATAATGCCGAGGAATTCCACGACACCCTTAAAGGACAAATATGTACAAACATAGGTAATGTACAAGATAGACTCTAGAAGTGCAGAAAAGAAGAAAAGAGCTACAATAGCACGGCGACAAAAATATCAAACATCCAAATCATCGAACCGTCGTCATGGTAATGTTTGTGTGGTGTCATCGAGCGGATAAAATTAGATACAACTAGTAGGATGAGAAAAAGTTCCCGATATGAAGGATATTCTTCGGCAGTAAAATATTTTGTATTTGACAACGTGGATGTGCATAAACATGGAATGTATAAGAGAGAATTATGTACCGGCATTTTCGTCCGACCTTAATTATGATTGTATTTTGATCGGAAAAATGTGGCCTTGAAGGCCTATTTTTAGGTGACTACCAAATGCCATATGTGCTGGCTTAGGTAAAATCTCCAAAGTACTTTGTAAAGGTCTGATTTATTAGTAAGCTACCGGAAAAACATGTGTTGCTGTAGTTCCTACTAACCGGCCCAACGAGCAACTCCCCGAAATAATATCAGGACCAGTGAACGGTTTAAGCTTGAACTTTTCCGACTTTATACCCTTTAGAATACGCATATCAAGAATCTATTTCTCCCCTACCACCTAGTATCGTCCTTCCATCACGACTCCACGATTACATGCATATTACAGTAGGGAACCCACGTTATGTGCGACATGACCCATGTTTATGTATCAGGGCTAAACGAAGTCTCTAGACGCGAATGCTTCATGCCAGGTTAACTGAGTGAATTAAAGGTAAAATCGGCATTATATTTTTCTTGCCGTGTCGAGACGCCATTACTTGCAGCAGCCTTGTACTGCAGCTCTACTGTAGATGCCGGCTACTTCCTCTTCTTCGATGATTCTACCATGTACTACAATATTATTCATGCATTATTATCTATAATAGAATATTATATAGAATCTCATCATGTATCGGCACCTTCAAATGAACGAGTTTGTTAAGCATGACTTTCTTTCATATATTCAAGCTCGGGCTTGTTTCTGTGGAAGCTCTGTAGTTTTTATTCCTCCACCTTTTCATTGTCATCTAGAGGGTATTGTTGACTTATTGTTCTATCGTATATTCATTGATCATATCGCTTGTGTTGTGTACTCGCCTCATTTCTGAGCATTTTCACGTTAGCCTTCTGTCCCAGTTCACTGCTTTCAACACCGATTCTTATCTGTTATTATTGTTGTCAGCATTGGTTTAAGTACTGCTTTGGTGGAGTTGTTAGTTCGAATATTATCGCCAATTCCTACAAAGCTACGACCATAATTGTAACCTTATTTTAAGTGATATTAGATTTGTTGTTCCGGTTTCCCATTCATTCACAGTTGTCATCTATGTCTTCTAGTCCCTCACAGAAGCTCTTCCAGTATTTGTTAACAATTCTTGAGAAATCGCTCACTTACCAGCATAACACAATCAGCTTTTTGCCCCAACTAAGTTACGTATTCAAAATTCACTTTGATATATCGGATTTTCCATTCAACCAAGTAATCGCTGACAAATCTGCTGTTGTTTCCAAATACAAGTCCAAGATTCCTCAATTCCTGGAGTTCAATGAGCTTTATCAGATTTATCAAAAATTATATGACTTGTGTATTAACGATTTAACGGCCGTAGATAATGTGTTGGCCAATTTTTCAACTTTAGATAAAATCGGACATCCTATTATAAACTATGTCTACCCACCAGGAGTTTCAAAGATACTTCGAGAATATATTGCTTCTGGTGATTCGTGGATAATGGCATTTAGAGCTAATGATCCAAACGATGAATTTTTAGAACAGACTTTGACCAAGATTGAACTAGCAATCGAAGAGTTCCCTGACTGGAATGTCTTGCAATCTAATTTGAAGCACCATATTTCTAGCTATGAGAAGTTATTTCCTGGATGGAACTCACTGATAATTGAAAATCCCCTCTTCGTTGCATCAATTATTAAGGAAATAGAAGTGACATCAGACGATGACCTAGAATTCGAGTCAAACTATAAAAATAGTATTCTACAAGCCATAGTAGATAATGAAGCCAAACAATCACCACAATCATTCAATGACCAAGAATGTCAGATTTTGGACACACTTGAAATACTAACATTCCATATTGATTCTATGAGGCATATCATTTACTTAATCAATAGTTTCGGCATAGTTCTCAGTGCCAAATTACATTTTGCAGATGAGTTGAACATGAGGAAGTTTGAATACAATTTTATAAGGCTCGACACAACCCCAGATGATCCCAACTTAGTTCTAAATAAGTTTTACGCAGAATTGATAGAACCGACAATCCAAACTCTAATAAATGGAGGGACCAAAGGGCTATCAGTAATGGAGGCATATTATGATGTGGTATCTAATTTAAAACAATTCCACTCGTACTTGAACATAATTAAATTACCCCAATTCCCAGAAAATCTAGATAGTAGATCATTATTATACTATCGAGACGAAATATACTTCTGTGAAGTGTTGCACAATTATCAACAAATGTTTCATAAATTGTTGTGCTTTCTCTCGCAACAACGCAATGATATTACACTGATAATTGTGCACAAGAAGACGCAGTTTGAGGAAGTAGATACAGATGTGAAGGACTTGTTCTTTGATTTGTGTTATTTCCGAAGGAAGTTCAACTGGGAGCTATACCCTACAGACTCGTATTGTGTTTAATCACTGTCGTGAACCGTTGGGTTAATTTTAACAGTTAAATTGCTAGGCATCAGCAGGAGGGTGTCGTTTATGATGCCAATGGAAACTATGTCTCTTGTTTGTCAAGAGTAATGTGTTTCAATGTTAGATTCGGCGTTCTACTTGTTTCTACTTGTCTATACTTGTTTATACTTGTTTTTTTGACTTGAAGAATAAGTTTTCCAGATTTCTTTAAGCAGTTATGACATACTGATGTTGATGAGAACACTTGGAGTGAACAACTATAAGTATCTCTTGCTGCTATTTGTAGTTTACTTGTTTTCTTCGATGTAGCGTATCAAAACAAACAACAGTAGGGTCAGATAGTACACATAATCTGCATAAAGAATAAGCTTTATCTCGAGACGCTTACGGTTTGGAAAATTAATTAGAAGAAATATAATCGTCCCATTTGTTCCAAACTACATCTTGTGCCCTATCTGTTGTCAATATTGTAACTAGACAAACAACAGACCATTTTTTCTATAAAACTACAACAACATAGATAAGTCTGTCAAATTACGGTACACCCACGGAATAATTGCATGAGATCTTACCTTGACAAGCGTCATTATTAAAGGTGACAACGTGCAGCTTAAAAAAAAAGGGTTCACATGCGTGCCATAAATATGCACAACATTTGGCTTTTGCTCATTACACAGAACGTGGTATTATTGTTGACACCAATTATATACAAGCGAAGTTTACAAGTTTAAGTTCAGTGTACTAGTGTGACTTGACTGAAACATTTTGCAACCATTCATATCACAGGAAAAAAATAGACGTATTGGTTTTGTGTAACATTTCCGATTCTCGTTACTAGTTGCAATTTTTGGATCCGTCAACACGAACAATAGATGTTCTATGCCGATACTTTCGCGTGGACGTATCTCGTAAAGCATGTTGGCTACTTCTGCTATGCATTGATAACCACGGTAATTTGGTGCAAAATTACTGCAGTGTTTTCAGTAAACCTGAGGAAAAAGAAAGTACAATTGTCTCGTATCACAATAGAATACGTATATGCATGGTGTGCTAAGGCTGTTAGTAGAAGAATTTGTAAATAATAGTAAATCGCGGGAGGTCAGGTTATGTAGTTCTGTTATGTCTACTTCGATCTGGATATTTTATTAGTTATATGTTTCGAAACGTTACGTTCCTACTGAGTTGTTCGCATTAATTGAAAGGTAAAAGTAGGTTGTTTTCGTATTTTCTCTTAGTGAAGACATTAAACCGGCCGTTCGTATCTAAACTGACAAAAATATTGTAGGCATCTGACCAACACATTTCAAGAGCCTGATTACAAATTGTTTTGTCTGTGTGAGAAATGTCAGTCAGACACTTTTCCCGACATATGTTGTGAACGGGCCACTGACGCAGACACTTGCTCAGAATAGAATAAGTGTTCCAATTGAGTACTCGCTCTGCAAAGTGCCCGTCATTCAATTGCTATACTGTTTGTCCAAATCTGTATTGGTAAACGTAAACTATATCGCAATAACCAAGATTAACAAAATACACAAAGCAACCACCAAAATGCCTATACACCAGTCACTATGAGTTTCACTGTTTTTCTCAATAAATATACCAATACGCTTCAAGCCCCGTGATAGTTTATTGTCAACGTTATCTATTTCGCTGTCTAATTCGTCCAAAATGTATGCATGTTCCTCTAATTCGTTACCCATCATCATGGCTTGTTGATTCAAACTTCTCATAGTATCGTGAATCGAGTCCAACTGGACATCCTGTTGCTGCATTACTTCTTGTTCCTGATAATGAGTTACTGATTCATTGAAGGGGTTCTCTGCAATGCTGTCCTGACTGATACGGTTAGACATTGTGGTGACATCTCGCAACTTTCTACCAGAAATGACCGATTGCCATTGGGAGTCGATATCCGATATTTTGGACTGTAGTTGGGACAAAATCTGCTTTCTATTGGCAATTTCTTCAGAAGTCAACTGAAACTTATCTGGCAGCTGTTCCGAGATTGTGATCGCTTGCTGCAAATCCTCAATAATCTCCTCAAGTTCCTGATGGTTGTTGTTATAGTCGTCTTCTAAACCGGGGTTGTTCTCATGAATTTTGGTGGACTTCTCATATAAAATCTCCTCTAGACCCCGTATACTGGCCCAGGCGTCTTCCTTTACCTCATTAAACGGATCCATTGCTAGTGGTGGTGGTATTTTGTGTGTTTATTACCAGTCTAGTGTTAAACGCCGATTCCACTTCAAAGGGCCTATACAGGAGAGATTTTCACTTTCACCAAACGTTTGTTTCTTTCTGTAGCGCAGTTTGAACAGAACAATACGTCAATTGAAACATGCAATCGGAATCTACTGCTACGTTGGGCTCCACAGAACAAGAATTGCTGGTCAAATCCGTGGAAAATTCGGAAAACAATGAACTGTCAAACCAACATCAGGTGCCAACAAGCGAAGCCAATGTGAAAAGTGAGGCTCAAAACGACCAGTTGCACGCTTCTGGTCTGTTAGAATCTAACAACTCGTCTAACTCTAACGGAAATGATACGGAATTGACAAAGAAAGACGCACAGTCTCCTTCAGTCAAAGCTGAGGACGAACCACCAGCCAAGAAGCAAAAAGTGGAAGTTTCACCAAATGCGTCCGTTGAGCCCGACGAGACCGTCCCACTGGGTGCTCCAGTACACGAAATTGTTGGAGGGTCGTCCATTAGGCAGTATTTGAATAAGCACTTGACGAAATATCTTTTGGAAGGATTGCGAGAAGTGGGCGAAAAGAAGCCACAGGACCCACTCACACATCTTGGGGAGTTTCTCGTAGCTAAGAGCAAGGAGATGAAGGATGCTAAGCAAGAGTAAGCGACACATTTTTAGTTTTGTTCTGGGACCAGAGAGTACCTCAACAGCAAAACAAGTATAATTTCACAGATAAAGACAATTCCAGCGGACCGACACAGGCAATAGAAGTCAGAACTTTCATTGTGTGAATTAGATATTTTTAGCTTTCTTATCCGGTGTCGAACTTGGCTATATTTGCTATTACTGTCCTGAAAGTACTACAGATGGTACTTCACACCACGGATTTTACGCTAAAATACCTGTAAATTCGACACTAGCACAATGCTGACCACTCTTGTCCGCTTGCACACATGCCTATCGCGTGCTACCTGTCGAACTCCCACCAGCTGTCCAAACCAAGTCGTCTTCCCCATACTATTGCGGCGTGGATGTTTTTTGGTAGCAACCATTTTGTATATACAGAAGTAATAACGCCATCTTAGTAAAGACCCAGTAGACACCAATGGCAGCAAATACGACGCAAGAGTTGCGGCCGTACTACGACCATGACACGTTCAATGCTGGCTATTCTGTGATATTTCGGCCTGGCGTTGGTCTCATTGACATGAGTAACAACAAGGCCTTGTCTAGCTCCGTTTCTTCATCAATAAAGGCAAATGAGAATGGGTTAAAGATTGGATCCAGAGCAATTGGGATACATGGAGTAAATGAGTTGAAGAAAGGGTCTGTTGTTGGTAAGGACTATGTCAACGATTTGGAGTTCCTGGAATACTTTGACGTCAACAACTTTACCGAGCTTTTCAAGAACTTGGTGTGGAATTTCTTGAAAAATTACTGCAAGGTGATGGTAAGTCAGCCGTTGGAGATTGTAAGATTGGTATTGCAGGTTGGGGTGTTTGATTTTGGAGCAGATGGAGGCAAGAAGACGGGAGAGTCTTCAAGAAAAAGTACGCCTTCATCGTCGTTGTTGTTGGCCGATATGGATATGGACTATTCGGATAACGAAATCAACTATTTTGAAACGGCAGGGGCCAGGTCCGAATCTCCGGTGAAGAAAACTGCTGTTAAGCTGAAACCACCCACTGATTCCACCCCAACTCGCACAAACAAGTCAAAAATTCGTCCTATATCCATTCATACCATGGACATAATGACGTCTATTGTAGCCAAGGATGGGCCGTTTGCGTTATTTAAGGGAGTGAATGCAGCATTTATTTACTCTACGTTGTCACACACTATTGAAGCGTGGATTACCGGGTTTCTTTCTCCATTTTTGGGGGTTCCTGATCCGTTCTTTTTGGATTTGACCCACTCAAACGACCCGTTAAAGTCACTTTGGCTATCGGTATCAGCCTGTGTATTAATGGGGTTGATTTTGATGCCATTAGACTTGATCAGAGTGAAATTGATGATTACCCAATTTAACAAACCGGCCGAAATCGATAGTGACTTGAGTTCTGATGACTCGGATGTAAGCTTGCCTGTTGTCAACACGAGATCTGTCCGTGAATCATTGAGAAACTACCCATTGCAGGCATTATACCGGCCACCACCCAGCATCACTCTCTTGACCATATTACACCATTTTTCCCAGAGTATATTTCGAAAGACGGCTCCATACGTTTTATTCATCAAGTTCAACATCGACAGCTACAGTGCTCCCAATGTATATACAATCGTCAACTTAATCCTGTTAATATTTGAGTTTTTTATTAAGTTACCAGTGGAGAATTTGTTGCGTAAAGAACAAGTGAAATTTTTAATCAAGCCAAAATCCATTATTGAAGATCCAATGCGGGTCATTACCATCGAAAACCCAGAGGAGAATTTAATCATTGATTTCAATGACTATTATCAGAATCTGCAAAATAAACCAGTATCAATGCTTGAAAAGATCCGTAGATTAGGGTTATTTAACGGTTGGAGAGTAGGGGTACTCAATGTGATTGGATTTTGGGGATATAACATTTTGAAAACTAACACCACTGATATAATTGCTGAAAGGTTATAATACAATGTACGAAGTAACGCAGATTAGATTTACGTAGATGCCTTGCGGCAATGGTTCTATAGCAGTAAAATGATATTCGCTCTATAGAAAGTAAACAGGGACAACATTAAGAGCGAGAAGAGGGGTTCAATAGAACAGAGCGAAAGGTAGAGAGCAGGCCAGACAGTTGGCAAGTCAATGAAATAACCTCAATACAAATTTACAAGTAAGGCAGGATTATGGATGTAGCTAATAAAGTTTAGTACACATGAAATAAGTGAAACAAGTCAAACACGCAAACTTGTGAAGTGTCTGTCATAGGCTACAAAAGCAATGAAGTTTAATGCAGGGTGTAGCCTAACAAAGAGCTTGCCTATGCACTGCGATTAAACGGTCAGACAATATAATCGTGCTGGATGTGGAGAAGTCAGCGTCAAGACATTCACATTCACGCGGACCAGAAAATCTACACTTAACTTTGCATCGAAGAGGTAGAGGGGAGGCATGATCAGTTGTTATTGTCAGATAATATGTCAAGACGCTACGACAGACACAAATAATTAGTGGGAATCGACGAAACTAGGTTGACTTTGGAATCCAGGCCACGCAACGACCGGCGGCAGGTACACAATCACAATTAACCATTGAGTGGGACCGGGGGTCGAAACCTTGTCTACTGTTCACTAGCTGTGAATTTCACTCCATGCTACTGTATCTGGGTGCGGCCGTTGCAAATATCGACGTGCTTTTTACCGGATGGGGCTGAGTGCGGTGATCGTCGTTATGATATCGATTTGTAATTGTGCCGAAAAAACCACAATAGATGCTACTACGTTACTATGGAGCTTGCATCTGCTCGTAAATCGTACGTGGTAAGGGTCTTAATGGGCTATGTCAAAAATTACCTCTATCTGAAAATTAGGTTCATGTAGAACGTGATTCGCACCAACACATAATGGCCTCCATGCAACAGAAACGGAAGTCCGTTGGTCTGGGCCATCTTGTCCCATTTGCTTAGTTTCCCCAAGGCGGGCACTTGGTACTTCCAGGTAGCGTAATTTCTGTCGGCCGGCGCAGTAGAGATGGACGTAGATTACCCAGAAGGGGGGCACAGTAGTACGAGAACAATGCACAGTTTAATTGCATACGTCAATTGTGGACGTATACTATTAATAATTTCTTGTATTTATACCTCGCTATTGTATAATGTAAATGAAATTATCGTAAATTGGACGTCGTGAAAATTCGGACAACTCCATAGTTTTCTTGGTTGTACAACAATTCCCCCTCGCAGCGCCCTGGTGTGTTTTTCGTTCACGTTGCACCGACCCGGCAGAACCTTGTTGATCGACTGAGTTGTGAGAATCATTTCTTCTCGCTTCTTTTCACTGTCTTTCGACCCTCAACCCATACGACAACCCATCACCTACTTGTGCTCATTCTACTCATTTCTTCTGATTATTCTATAATATACTTGTCCTCTTGAGTTTTGCTGGCACCTTCGGTGTGGCATCCCTTGATCAATGATACGATACAGACTAAAGTTCCAGCTACCGAAACGAATACTTCATTTCATCCCCGTCGTATTTGTGTTTGGCGTGCTCTACGTGGTGCTCGTCAATTACTACCAAAATGCCCCGATATTGTCGGTGGAAATGTTCCCAACATATGACGATTCGTTTCGTCATGTCGTCGAGGACGTCCAAGTGAAATCATGTCTACTCAATTGCAACAACGTCATTCCTGGTTACACACAAATCCCTATCAAACCTATTAATTCCTGGAGAAGGTATTTTTTGCAAGTCAAGTATCTGTCACCAAAAGAGGCGACACGAATATTGACGGAATTGTCGTTTTCGCCTCTAGATGAGGACGACACCGACACTCTGCATGCTTTCGAAAGCTCTACCTTCACACAAGTCACCTTGTATAAAAAGTATCGTATCAACACGGCTGATCCAGTGGACGAGAATTTACGCATTGTTAGACAGCTCGACGTACTACAGGGAAATGACGATTTTCAAGATCGTCGACCATTTTGGGAGTCCTTCCAAGTGCCAGGGATGACCCATCAACCAATATATCCATTCATATCGACGTTGAGGATTTCTCAAAAAGATTCGTTTACCTTCACCAGCGAATTGGGAGAATTTTACCATTTAAAAGCAACAGGCATTATCAACAACAAGGTTGAAAAATTTAAAATCTTACAGTTATCTGATCTACATTTCGGTCTAGACAAGGGATACTGCTCAAATGGCCAGTCTTGTAAGTCAGATTTGAGGACTTTGAAGTTTTTGCTGCATGTATTGTTAAAAGAGAAACCACAAGTAGTAGTTATTACTGGCGATTTGTTTGACTTGCATCGAATTCACTACACCGATTCGTCGCAATTCAAATCCGTGCTTTTGAAGGGACTACAGCCGATTTTGCAACTGAAAGTTCCATTTATTTTCAGCTTTGGTGAGTCCGAGTTGTACAACCATCATGGGCAATTAGCTATAAATGAGTTCAAACTATCTGTAATCAACTTTTTATCAACACTACCGTTTTGCTACAATACTCCTCCGCTCGACTTGTCAATTTATGGTAAAACAAATTACAATCTTCGTGTTGTGAATCAAGATACAGATGAGCAAGCCATGATTACCGTGCTAGATTCAGAACTGGATAAAATCACTGATTCTCAAATTAATTTCGTTCATAGATTGGACGCAGCAAAGTACAAATTGCTATTTTTCCACTTCCCCATACCACAATTCAGACCTATTGGGAAATTCAAAATCGTCGGTAGTTATAATGAGAAGCATCCATTAATTACCGAAACTAATAGAAAGTTTCAACAAGATTTTGTCAAGTGTGGATATCAGGTAATAAGTGTGGGACACGAGCACGAAAACGATGCATGTCTTTTGAGTAAATCTGACGACAACAAGCAACTATGGCTATGTTATAGTGGTGTTAGTGGAGACTCGGGACAAACTAAACTCAACCAAAATTTTGATAGAAGGGTAAGGTTGTTTGAAATTAACTGGAAAGAAGCCAAAATGCTTAGTTGGAAGGTGAGGGAGAGCGATGGAAAGGGGTTTGATTATCAATTGATATATCAACTGACGTAATTCAAGACGCTCCATGTGCAATGTAGGTAATTTAATTTAATGTGTATAGTATTAACATTGATACATGGAATAAAGGGATTAATAATACAAATGGTATTACATTGCTGTTTATGGCGATATATACAGCTCAAACACAATGGTTATGACGAATAGCAATATGTGGCCTACCCTATATGGAAAAGTATATGCCTCATGTTGACAATTGTCAACCAATAAGATATAACTTCCAGGGTGGTGGTGTGGCATTAGTAAGAGAATCTTATAAATAGCCAAGGTGTCACATTCTTGAGTCAAGGCAAATAATCCTTCTATTTTATCAATTGAATCACCGATGAGTTATTCGATTCAACAGGTTGAATTACCTCCATTACCATGGAGTTTTGATGGCTTAGAGCCTCACATCTCCACTAAAATTAACGAACTTCACTATTCAAATCATCACAAGGCTTATGTTGATGGTTACAACAACTCTACAAAACTCTTAGCACAGGCAGTGGAGCGCAAAGATCTTGTTGAAGTAGTTGTTCAGCAAAAGAATATCAAATTCTTTGGTGGTGGACACATAAACCATTCATTGTTTTGGAAGAACTTATCTCCAACTGCAGAACATGGTGGTAAGTTGCCATCGTTGGAATCCCCATTGGGTGCTCAAGTTGTGAAGCAATATCAGTCGTTTGAAAACTTGATTCAATTAATCAATAAACAATTGGCAGCAATTCAGGGTTCAGGCTGGGTGTTTTTAGTGAAGAATGTCAATGGTAAGACCCTTGACATTATTTCCACTGCAAACCAAGACACTGTTGCACCACCATACGTGCCATTGATTGCAATAGATGCTTGGGAGCACGCCTATTATTTACAATATCAAAATGTCAAGGCAAATTATTTTGCAGCCATTTGGAATGTGATCAATTGGCATGAAGCTGAGCTTAGATATGAATCATCATAGGCGACATAGTGATTATACAAAGTAGATATTGGATGTAATGGGAAACTATGCACGAGTTAAGAATAGTAGTCTCTAGAAATTCTTGCCAAGTAGTGTCTCTAAATTGGTTTTGATATTTGAAATACCACAAATCAAGACGACCCTGTAGCTTAGTTAGAAGCTAATTTGGATGGAATTATGGAATGCTAAAATGATCTGCGACGTTTGCTGCACAAATTACTACATTAAGTCTTGAAATGGTGGAAACTGTCGTCGGTGGCTTTGTTAAAATTTCCGACTCAATACAACCTTTAGGGTGAAGCGACGAGTTTTACAGTGTTACTGACTATATTCCCTGAAATTGTTTGAGTGCCAGTTTAGCACCCATATAGTTTGGTCGTGCTAATAACCTTTGTAGGAAAATATGGATTTTGGACTACTTTCCTTGAGATATTTTGAACTTGATACCAAGTCGTAAATTCAATGTCAGAGATGTCGTAAATTTTGTCTTGTATGTCACTTTTATTTGCAATACGCGACAATAGTCTAATGTCTGTCCGGATCGGTATCGATTATACAGACATTTGTCGTTCGGTAGGGCACAATTTTACCATGCAAATTAGGCTTTGTTTTCGACCCATCGACTGCTTTATCTGTCCCTACATACCACACAAAGCACTCGTTCGTGCCTCTTGTTGTATCTCTGGTCAGGTGCAATACAAGTTTATTTCTCTTGACTACTGCATCCTGCCTGTTGAATGGTGATAACATGCAGACAGGTTAAACTGACACTTCGAATTCCTCCAAGATTGAACCCCACAAATCAGTGCAGTCTGACGTGATGAATCTAATTCGACAAGTAAACGATGTTGATACAGCTAACATAATCTCTATGCCAAAGACCACAGAGCTGATGTGTATGAAATTGCCCTGAAAGGAAATCAACACGGCACCAAGTAATTTTTTGTGTTTACGAGTAATTGTCAGATTTTATAGGGTGGTTTTCTGTCACCCCATAAATGAGGGACAACAATATTGTTGAATTGATGGAGCTAGATGCGACGATACAATGGTAATACAACAAGCAACGTCCTATCAAGCTACTAGTAGATTGTACTCCTCATCGGTGTAATCTCAGGGCGGAGCATGGTGTAGTATGGGCAAATAATTTTTCAAAGTGGGAAAGTCATTCAGTAAGGGGTAATTATTTCACTATAAAAATCGGGAAAATTTCCCATGAAATTGGATTTCATAAATTATCAAACTGGTAGAATTTATTTTACATAGTTTAATAACAAGTCTTATAGTTAAGTATCCTTCTGTCAATTGACGAATTCTAGTTTGAAGGTTTAGATTTTCTAAAATTTTCCCACTACAATTTTGTTCCCGTTATTCCCACCATGGCGACTACACATTCTACTGCTCCAGCAAATTATGAGAAATTGCTGGTTCCAACCATAGACTGGGAATTTGGCGATTTAAAGCTGATTCCAAGATCTATTGTTGAACAACATTACAATTTCCACAAAACCCATGTTGACGAATACAACACGGCAGTGGAGTTTTTACCAGCCTGTAGACGTCGTTCTAGTGTTGCTTCCGACACTTCAATGCAGCAGTCAAAGATTGATATGTTGGCAGAATCCCACATGAACTACTGCTTGTTCTGGAAAAATTTATCTCCTCCATCAAAATGGGGTGGTAAGGAACCAGAACCAACATCGGAGTTTGGAAAACAAATTGTCAAGCAGTTTGGCTCTGTCGATGAGTTGATTGACAAGTTTGATGAACTTTTGGAGTCGATCAAAGTTAGAGGATGGGTTTTTTTGGTCAAAACTAGAGGCGGTAAGGAATTGAAGTTGATTGCAACAGACAACGACAAGACCGTCCCTTTCAAGTATGTTCCTTTATTGGCCATCGACGCCTGGGACCACAGTTTTGAATCCCAATACAACATGTCCAGAGAAAAGTACTTTGCTGAAATCTGGGATGTTATCAACTGGCATGAAGCAGAACGAAGATTTAACGAAGAAGGGTTATAATTGTTTCACCCCTGTCTTGTTATGCTTTGTTTTGTTTGCATTTTATTGTTAGATGTTTCTGATTACGATTGATGATTGAATGAATAAATGAATTGTACCACATAAAAAACCACATAAATTAACTGTACCACATAAAAAGCCACATAAATGAATTGTACCGCATAAATAAAACAAAAAACACATAAATACCACACGGAAAGAAAGTTGTAGGCTTACTGAGCTCACTAGGCGTACACAACATTACAATATTAAATTTCTCTACATAGTCGATATTCAGCAATCCTAAAGATTGTGTTTATTCGTTATAAAATGGACATCAATCGTAGAACCAATATATATTCTTCATTCACTGTAAAATTCTGTTTATTCATTGTAAAGCGAAGTGTTGGTTGAAGAGTCGTGGTACTGGATCTTCATTAACTTTGGCTCCATGGCCTTCTCCTGCTCATCCAACTCGGCCTGCAATTTGTCAATCGTCTCCTTCTGGTGCTGGTGCTTCAACCTCAACTGCTTCAATTGCATTTGCTGTTGTTTGAGGAAGTACGCATTCTCTAGTGCCCGCTCCTTCTCGGAGAATTTATCGTTGGCACTTGTAATGGCCCCTTCAGGGAAACGTATGGTACGACATGCCGAAAAGGCTCTGTATGAAAGTTTATAGCAATTGGATCTAATAAGTGAACTCATCGAAAGAAGTTTTCTACTACATTATAATTTCCATTAAGGGGTTGTCCACCCTTTTATACTGATCATGGTTCCCCACAAACATAGTGTACCTGCAATTTACAATCCAATAGAATGTATTCCGACACGGTAGCCCTGCCAAATGAAGCTCATTTTTCCATGGCACTACCTGGCATGACTACTGCCATCATCCCGTACCTTACCATTGGTGCCTATTGGAGGTATAGACGGAACCATTTGATACAAGTCACTAAATTTCACACTTTGGACCGGTAAATGAGCCAATTTCTTTGAAAAGGGGCGAGCGTAATGGCAGTGACGGCATGTTTGTACTGTCAGGTTGTTGTCCAATATGAGAGACTTGTAGACTCCTTACCATCTGATTGCAAAATGTAGCCCCATTTTCTGTGGGTGATCATGTATCTCATACATTTTGTGTAACATTGACCCTTAGGGGACTCAAATGATGGTGAGATATACATGGTAGCGCTGAAAGATGGATGGATTCGCCCAAAAGTAACACAAAAGTTTACCTGCAGTAGCGACACCAGTCTCATCGCATCATAGTAAATTTATCATTCCGCAAGTGAGGAAACGATTGTAGATACTGTCAGTATGGGTAAAGCTAAGAAGACGAGAAAGTTCGCGCTCGTAAAGCGGACATTGAAGACAAAGGATCAGCGTATGCAAAAGTCAAAGGATACACCATCAAAGGACGACCCCGAACTTACGAGAAATGTTCCTCAGGTATCATCAGCGTTATTCTTCAAATTCAATGAGGCCATTAAACCACCATACCAGATCTTGATCGATACAAACTTCATCAACTTCTCGATTCAAAAGAAAATCGACATTGTGAAAGGATTAATGGACTGCTTGATGGCCAAATGTATTCCTATCATCACCGACTGTGTTATGGCAGAATTAGAAAAGTTGGGACCCAAGTATAGAATCGCATTGAAACTCGCCAAAGACCCTCGGATCCAAAGATTGAGCTGCTCTCACGGCGGTACTTATGCCGATGACTGTTTGGTGAACCGTGTCATGCACCACAAGTGTTATATTGTCGCAACTAATGATGCTGATTTAAAGAGAAGAATCAGAAAAGTTCCTGGTATTCCATTATTAAGTGTAGGTGGACACGCGTATGTTGTAGAAAGGTTGCCAGATGCATTTTAGTGTGTGTGTTTGTCTCTGCATTTTCCTGATTTGATATCAGTTTGTACTATAGTTTAGGGTAATAGAAACGATTTTAAAAAGCATTGTAGACTGTCTTGAGTGAAGAAATTAAGAAAATTCAATGATTGTGTTTCCTTTTTCAAATCTAGATTGTAATATTTTTGCGAAAGTTTTACAAAAACATGAATTTTCGCAGCAAAGAAGTAACCATTTAACCGCCATAAAAAATTTAGTCCTGTCAACACAAATGAAGCGTTCTTCAAAGTTAGAAAGTACCTTCGATTCTCTGGGAAATAAGGAAAATGAATACAACGGAAGGTTTGTTCAGTCTAGTCATTTTATTGATACTTCTTCTTCTAAGACTTGTTCTCAATGCAAGAACAAATTGCCTACACAGTCGAAGTCTCCGGTCAATTGTGGGTCTCGAAATGAAATCGATGACGAGATCCAAAGAATAATTGATCAGCAATTGCGCCAGTCCAATTTTGAGCAGCAGAAGGATTCGTCTATTCGTGACTTGCATCTGATGTTTCAAGACATGACGCTCGAACCAGCATCTAGTACAAGTCCAATTGAAAAGTTCAAGTTGCTTACAGTCGACCCAATAATTATTCCCAATATTGTACTTCGGGAGCAGGACCCGATTTCCTTGAATTTTATCAAGCTATTAATGGCTTATAATAAGCTATTGAAATTAGTGTTTGAGAAGAATTATCAAATCAACATTACAAATTTCAACCGGAAGCTCATTCTCGAAAGAATTGATAATGCAGCAACAGTAACACAAAGTAGTATAGACGAAGATTACTATTCATCCAGTTCTAACTACTCTGCAACTGTTGAACATGAATACCCCCAGAACAATGATTTTGAGGAATTTGACGAAACCAGTATTGATGGCAATTAATCACAACTACAAGAAAACTAAACCCGGGATATGCTAAATATATGCTATATATGAGAGTCTGTATTCCCATAGAAGTGACGAAAACTAGAACAGGCAGTTAATACTTTACTTGTAGTTGGGACTTTTTCAATTAGGGGGATAATTACCGCGTAAAAAAATGTTGCAAAAATCTACTGTGTATGTTTTATTTCTAAGTTTTTAGATTAAACACATTTAGACACGCTTCAATTGACCCAGAAATACTTATCGTAAGAGATATACAACTCTACAATACCATACTTGAATCACGATGTCTTCTACGGAAAATTCTCGCAAGAGAAGATATTCCCTCCGAAACTCTATGACGGAATCAATATCAAACTCACTAAACGTTATGTTCACGAAATCAAAGAAACAGAGGTTGAATAACGGCCAAGCAGGTGACTTGACTAGCATGGAGGTGTTAGATGCCCAATCGTTGAGCTATAACTACTGTGAATTTAATGAGGTTCCCGCAAATCAAAAACATTCTGGCATGAAACAACGCGCAGATTTTTGTTTCAGAAATGTTTCATATTTGCAGCAAGATTGTTTTGAATGTGACATTTGGGAAAATAATCATCGCGTTCCCTCTGTTTACACTCGGGATGGGCCAGAATTGTCAGATCAACAAATCTCAACAGTTTCTTCTTGCCATATAACTACTGGCGATTTTCTTTCTAAAAGATTTCGACATTTAAATCGAAATTGCATAGACGATAAACAATTGTCAAATTCGAGATTATTTTTATCTATATCACAATTCATGAATTCGTCTCATCCCACTAAAGCATCTTCAAACGAATCCCGATTGTTCTCCAAGAAGGTAGATCGTAAAGGATCTGGCAAGAAGCTCTTGAATCAATTCAAAACTTTATTCCATTTGAAAAAGAAATCATCTGGATCAACACAGACATGTGAGATCGATGATGTTGAAACTCTTGAAGAATTGAAATCTAGAATTGTTCCTCAGGTTGATCCCAATGAGTCTCCAGAGACTCGTAAAAGAAGATCTCAAATAGCTAGCAAAATCTTGAGCTCAATTTATATCCAAGATGACGAGCAGGAAGCAACAGATGATCTTAAAAAGTTTAGGCGTGAGAGGTTTGCTAGTGATCATTTTTTACACTTGGCATCAAACGAAGATTTAATTGGGTCGCTTACTCTAATAATGGACGAAGACCCATCCTTATTCGACATTGAAGAAACAGAAACGTCCATGGACACTACAGTTGATACTACAGTCGGTGATATTATTAATTTAAAGGCTATTGATGTCTGTTCAATAGATTACTCGAGTAAACTAGAAAATCTCCTTGAAAACAAACAAGAGACCAAATCTAAAGAAACACTCGATATGAAAGAGTTTACAGAAACCCAAGATAAAAAAGCATCGGGTAATTTTACTTTCAGCACCCCTAATATTTCCTATGAATTGTTTGTTAACAGAAGTGTGGAGTCATTAACAAATTCTAACAAGACTGACTCACTGTCGAAGGAGTTAGAGTCTAGCGATTCCAAATTAGTTTTAGACAAACTTCCAGAATTATCAATTAGGGAAAAAGAAAACAACAAAGAAGTTAAGGTACATGGTTCACAACACTCAAGAAGAAAGTCATCTCGCAGGCATCAGAAAGAAGCTTGCAATAAAGAACTTCCTCAGCCACCTGAGGAGGATATCGTGGACAGTTACTTGAATGATTCATCATTGCACAAAGAAGTAACTGAAACCCTTTCAGATAGCAGCAATATATCCACCAGCACCCAAA
>ERZ778017.948-NODE-948-length-33607-cov-8.903582_pt1 | contig 33607 bp, 24 predicted proteins | sample MGYA00375747_ERZ778017 | MGnify/ENA primary metagenome ERZ778017 (study PRJEB29350, sample SAMN05509838) | bioreactor metagenome | biome: bioreactor; material: wastewater | place: South Africa: University of Cape Town | collected 2014-03-17 ...
TGCCGTGAAGCTGCTGCATGACGGCAAGCCCGTCACCGGCGCGATCATTATCCAATCACGCGCGGATATGGGGCCGATCGGGATGGCGGCCATGACTGCGCCAATCAAACCGCTCGGCGAGCAGCCGCCCGGCACTTACCGCTTTGAAGTTGCCAACGGGTCTGTGTGGAAAAAAGCCGACGACTGGGCGCTCAGCTTCAGTGCCAAAGTGCAAGGCGTCGCACAGACCGTGACCGGCAAGGTCGTCGTGAAACTCACACCTTAAAACCGGCCGGCCGGCGTGTGGCGCCGGCCGGTTCGGCCCTTTCGGACAGTGAACGATCATCGGAGAACAATGTCGTGAAGACAAATCAGATAGTGATGCTCGCTGTCGGAGCAGTTGCTTTGGCATCGGCAAGCCTGGCGGCAGGCTATTGGCTTCGCCCCGGCGGACAGCCGCCAAAACCTGCCGCCGCCGGTGTGGCGGCCACGAAGCCCGTAAACCCCAAACCGCTCTATTACCAAGACCCTGACGGCAAGCCGATCTATTCGGCGACGCCGAAAAAGACGTCCGATGGCCGTCCTTTCAAGCCGGTCTATGCCGAAGAACAGGCTACGAAAACCGCGAACACCCCCAAGCTGAAGGGCAAGGGTAAAATTCTCTATTACCGCAATCCGATGGGGCTGGCCGACACGTCGCAGGTGCCGAAGAAGGACGCGATGGGAATGGATTACATCCCCGTCTATGAAGGGGAAGACGAATCCGGCGTCGTCACTGTTAGCCCGGCGCGAATGCAGATGTTGGGCGTCAAGACCGCACCCGTAGAGACGCGAAAGACGCTCATGCGCACCGTGCGCGCCACGGGTACCATTGCCGTCGATGAAAGCAGGCTTGCGATCGTCTCGACGAAATTCGATGTGGTCGTCGAGAAGCTGTTTGCCTCGACGACCGGTGCGCATGTCCATGCAGGTCAGCCGCTGGCGCGCGTCTGGATCGATACACCCGATACGATGATGCAGCGCGGTCCCGATGTGATCACGCGCGAGATCGACTATGTGTTGGCTTTGCAAGAGAAAAATCCAGTCAGGATAGCACAGGCCGCTGATGTGCTCAGGCAATACGGCATACCGGAATCGACGCTTGCCGAGATTCGGAAAACCGGACACGCCACCCGAGAGATCATCCTTACGGCCCCAAGGTCCGGCGTCATCCTGGAGAAACAGGCGATCGAAGGCATGCGCATCAACACAGGCGATCCGCTCTTCAAGATCGGAGACCTTTCTTCGGTTTGGCTGATCGCTGATGTGCAGGAGCAGGATTTGGGAGACGTCGAAGTGGGTGCGCCCGTCCATGCAAGCTTCGTCGCCTTTCCGGGCCAAGTCTTCACCGGAAAAGTAGATTTCATCTATCCAACGCTGACGGCGGGCACGCGCAAGGGGCGCGTGCGCATCGTTCTGCCCAACCGTGACGGCAAGCTTCGCGAGTCCATGTATGCGACCGTCGCCATCGACGTGCCTGCAGCCGCGGGCAAAGAGATGCTCGCTGTGCCGGATTCGGCCGTTATCGACAGCGGCACACAGCAGGTGGTGCTGGTCGCGGAAGGCGGAGGCCGCTTCGAGCCCCGTACGGTCCGCATCGGGGCGCAGGGCGATGGCTACACGCAAATTCTCAGTGGCATAAAGGCAGGCGAGAAGGTTGTTGTTGGCGCGAATTTTCTCATCGACGCGGAAAGCAATCTGAGGGCCGCACTGGCCTCCTTCAATGGCGGCAAACAATGATCGCTGCCATCATCCGCTGGTCAATCCGCAGCACCGCACTGATCCTGATCGCGGCCGCGGCCATTATTGGGATCGGTATTTACTCGGTCGCCAATACGCCGCTTGACGCCATACCCGATCTCTCCGATCCGCAAGTCATCGTCTATACCGATTATCCCGGCCAGGCGCCGCAAGTGGTGGAGGATCAGGTCACCTATCCATTGACGACGGCACTTCTCGCCGTGCCGAACGCCAAAGTTGTTCGCGGCCTGTCTATGTTCGGCGTGTCCTTCGTCTATGTCATTTTCGAGGATGGGACCGACATTTACTGGGCGCGTAGCCGGGTTCTGGAATATCTGGACTTCGCCCAGAAACAATTACCCGCCGGTGTGACACCATCGCTCGGACCGGATGCTACCGGTGTCGGCTGGGTATTCGAATATGCGGTGATCGGCGCGCAGCGCACGCTCGCCGAATTGCGAACGATTCAGGACTGGTTCGTTCGGTACCAGCTTGCCCAGGCGCCCGGCGTGGCAGAGGTCGCCAGCGTTGGCGGCTTCGTCAAGCAATATCAGGTTGTCGTCGATCCGAACAAATTGCGTGCGTTCGGGATTCCGCTATCGAAAGTGATCGATGCCGTCCGCGCATCCAACACAGATGTCGGCGGCAGCACGATCGAGATGTCTGAACGCGAATATATGGTGCGCGGGCTCGGCTACCTGCATGGAATCAAAGACCTTCAGCAGATCGTGCTCAAAACGGATCACGGGACGCCCGTGCTCTTGCGTGACGTAGCGCGCGTCCAGACAGGTCCGGCGGAACGGCGCGGCCTGGCCGAACTAAACGGCCAAGGCGAGGTCGCCGCCGGGATTGTGCTCCAACGGGATGGCGCGAACGCGCTCGACGTCATCAAAGGCGTAAAGCAGAAGATCGCGGAGATTGCGAGCAGCCTGCCGGCGGGTGTGAAGATATTACCGGTCTACGACCGTTCCGGTCTCATCTACCGGGCCATCAACACGCTGACGCACACGCTGATAGAGGAAAGCATCATTGTGGCGCTGGTCTGCATGATCTTTCTGATGCATGCCCGCAGCGCGCTTGTTGCCGTCTTCATGTTGCCGATCGGGGTGCTGATCGCGTTCATTGTCATGCACGCAATCGGGGTGACATCCAACATCATGAGCCTGGGTGGAATCGCCATCGCCATCGGTGCAATGGTCGATGCGGCCATCGTCATGATCGAGAATGCGCACAAGCGCCTGGAGCACGCGTCCGAAGGCGAGACGCGGACCCAAACGCTGGTCCGTGCGGCGATCGAAGTCGGGCCATCGCTGTTCTTCTGCCTGCTCATCATCGCTGTTTCATTCCTGCCGGTGTTTACGCTGCAGGAACAGGAAGGGCGTATGTTCAAGCCGCTGGCCTATACCTATATCTTCTCTCTTGGCGGCGCGGCCCTGCTTTCGGTGACGCTGGTGCCGGTGCTGATGAAGCTCTTCGTGCGCGGGCGCATCATGCCGGAGCGGAAGAACCCGTTAAACCGAGCCCTGCTTGCGATCTACCGGCCCGTTATCGATGTGGTGCTACGCTGGCGCCGGACCGCGATCAGCATTGCACTCGTCATTCTCGCTGCCTCTGCCTATCCGGTGCTGCACACCGGCAGCGAATTTATGCCGACCCTCAACGAAGGCACGTTGATGTATATGCCGGTCAGCCTTCCCAGCATGTCAATCACCAAAGCCGCCGAGTTGATCCAGGTGCAGGACCGCATCATCAAATCCTTTCCCGAAGTGGCGTCGGTCTTTGGCAAAGCGGGCCGCGCCGATACTGCCACCGACCCGGCCCCGCTCGAAATGTTCGAGACCATCATCAACCTGAAACCGGAGGACGAATGGCCGAAGGGCATGACGGTCGATAAACTCATCTCCGACATGAATGCGGCGCTGCAATTTCCTGGTGTCAGCAATGCCTGGACCATGCCCATCAAAGCGCGCATCGACATGCTTTCGACAGGCATTCGCACACCCGTAGGCGTGAAAGTATTCGGCAGTAATCTTGATGAGATCAACAAAATTGCCCATCAGATCGAAGCGGTGGTTCGCAAGGTACCAGGCACGACCAGCGCCTTCGCCGAACGGCTGACGGGCGGCTATTACCTGAATATTGCGCCTAGCCGTGCATCGCTGGCGCGATATGGCCTTTCCGTTGAAGATGTCCAGAACGTCATCAAGACAGCGCTTGGCGGAGAGGTGGTGACAACCGCCGTTGAAGGCCGGGAGCGTTTCGGCGTCATCGTCCGCTATCCCCGCGCCTATCGCGATAATCCTCAAGCCATTGCACAAAACGTGCTGGTGACAGCGCCGGATGGCGCCTCCATTCCCCTAGGTCAGATTGCGAAAATCTCCATTGATTCTGGCCCACCCTCTATCCGCACGGAAGGTTCGCAACTTGTGGGTTATGTCTATGTGGATATGCAGGGGCGCAATCTGGGAGGTTATGTCGAAGATGCGCAGCGTGCAGTACAGAAGCAAGTGAAGCTACCGCCCGGCTATCATCTCGAATGGAGCGGTCAGTTCGAATATCTTCAGCGCGCGGAAGCGCGGCTTGCGACCGTGATTCCGTTCACGCTCTTCATCATCTTCCTGCTGCTCTATTTCAATTTCCGGCGCTTCACGGAGACGGCAATCGTCATGCTCTCCGTTCCCTTTGCACTGACCGGCGGCTTCTGGCTCGTCTACTTTATGGGCTTTAACTTCAGTGTGGCGGTTGCTGTAGGCTTCATTGCTCTGGCCGGTGTCGCCGCCGAAACCGGCGTGGTGATGCTGATCTATCTCGATAATGCGTTTCGGGAGATCGCAGAGCAGCGAAAGGCCGAGGGACAACCGCTCAGCCGGAACGATCTGTATCATGCAATCATGGAGGGCGCTGTCGCGCGCGTCAGGCCCAAAATAATGACCGTGGCGGCCATCATCGCGGGACTTCTGCCCATCCTTTGGAGCACGGGTACAGGTTCCGCAGTCATGCAGCGCATCGCCATTCCCATGGTGGGAGGCATGATCTCATCGACCATCCTCACGCTGCTGATAATTCCGGCGATCTATGCACTCGTGAAGGGCCGTCAGATCGGACGTGCATAGTGGCTGGTCGCGGACTGTCGTAGTTTGGGCGACCGACGGCTGGAATGGGCCATGATTTCATAGGATTGTGGCCTGGACATAGTTATCACTTTCGTCCAGCGTGGGGCGCCACTTCACCGTCGTCAGCCGCCAAACCTACGATAAAGCCGCACCGGCTGCGAAGGCGGAAATCGGAACATCTTCAATATCGTAGATTCGGCGATCCCGGACGGCGGAAAAGTTCGAATCGCTTCTGGTGAAATGGCTAATTTGTAGCCAATCCGCTTATTCGATGTTGGCTCAACCGATGCCCGCTGCTCCCTTTTACGGATGCCCAGCCGCCGCCGACCGTGAACAATTTGCTGTATTCTGTTCACGGGCATCCGACTTACTCCTGGTTGTATACCCAATAGAATGGGGTTTATGCTTCTCAAAAAATCCGGGGGGCGGATGATGAAGCTAGATCGGCTTGAACTAATAAACTTCAGATGTTTCAGGTCGGAAGCCATCCAATTTGAAAAATACACAGCGTTCGTGGGCCCCAATAACAGTGGGAAATCAACTGTATTTAAGGCGGCCGATATTTTTTTCCGCTCTACGCAAAAATCAAATCCACTCTCGGTTAGCGACTTCAATGAACCAAACAAAGAACTTCGTATCGTCCTCACGTTCGATGAATTGCCGCAAAAGGTGGTTGAAGAATTCAGTCACTATGTCCGCCATGGTAAGTTAGAGTTTTTTATCCGCGCAAAGATCGTCGAAGGCCGAATACAAGCTTCGATACATGGGCGTAGGAGTGGCATCCGCGCATTTGGAGCGTTTCATGCAGCCGAAGGTGCGACCGCGCAAAAAAGTGTTTATTCCGAAACTTTGCGGAAAGAGTTTACAGAACTGCCGGAGTTAGCGCCACGGGCCGCCGTCGCTAACTATCTAGAGGCTCTTCGCAAATTTGAGGCGGACCACCCAGACCAGCAAGAAATGATCGAAAGCGAAGATCTAGCTTTTGGAGCAAGTGGAGTTGCTGCACGGCTTCGGAAATTCTTGGACTGGGTATACATACCCGCCGTGAAGGATGCCGCCGAAGAAGAGGAAGAGGCAAAGAACAACGCGTTCGGAACACTCGTAAATCGAATAATTCGTGCGCGGGTGAAAATCGACGAAAAGGTAGCCGTAATTCGCGCTATCGCGCATGACAAAATCAAGGAGCTAGTCGGCGATTATAAGGAGGAGGTCAACAGGCTCCAAAATATCCTCGACGCGGAGTTCAGGCGGTTATCATCGACTGATGCGCATGTGCATCTTGACTGGGCTGAGATGAATGAGGGCAACGTGACCCTCAATATGCCATTGGTTAAATCGATATTGCAGGACGAATCGTTTCGTGGCGAGATTTCAAAATTTGGGCACGGGCTGCAGCGTAACTATTTGATGACCTTGGTGCACTTAAACGCACGGCTGGCCATCGAGGATCAACCAGCAATCATATTAGCCATCGAGGAGCCCGAACTCTATCAGCATCCTCCACAAGCTCGCCATTTGCACGGAGCGCTGGAAGAAGTCGCCAAACAGGATCAGGTCCTGATAACCACCCACAGTCCGTACTTCATATCCGCGAGAACTTTTGAAACTATCCGGGTAATTCGGAAGGTACCTGACAAGCTCTCGACGGTTGCTAGTTGGACGGCAGACCAGCATCGAAAACTTATTGCCGATGCATTTGGAGATAAGCCCATCGGAGAGGCTGCCGCACTAGCGAGTTTGGAGCCCTTCATTCAGCCGGAGCTAAACGAAGCATTCTTCTGCGGCAAGCTAGTGCTGGTTGAAGGCCTGGAAGACAGAGCAATTCTAACAGCGGCTTTGCAACATGGCGGCATGTGGCAGGACTTCGTTCGCTGCGGTGGTCACATCGTAGGTGCAAATGGCAAAGGCGGTTTTATCAATATGATTGGGTTGGCTCGCGGCTTTCGCACACCGTTATTCGCCATGTTTGATGGAGACACTGATTGTGGTGGGAATGATGAAAAAAATACCAAAGAGCAGAATAGCAAGCTGGCAAAGCTGTTGAGGAAGGACACAGTTAAGTGGTCCTGGCCGACAGAAGACATAATGGTTGCTGATGCGATTGTCTGGAAAGAGGATATTCAAGCGGCGCTAAATCGCGATTATCCCAAGTGGTATGATGATGTAAAAGCGGTCTGCGCGGCATGTGGATGGAAATATGATCGCTTGAAGAAGAATCCCGCAATCCTATCTCGCACGTTGGAGTCTGTTCTAGGCGCAGGAACCAAGATTGCTTCTCTGGATAAGGCAATTGCCGTCATACTAAAGTTCGCAGCTAATTAACTATCTAGCCCTTCCATGGTCGGGAGGGCAGCCTCTGAGACAGGTAGGGTCACGGAGCGCGACGCCGACACCACTAATACGGGGCGAGGAATGACATCTTTCCGCTTTATCCATACTGCGGACGTTCATATCGACAGCCCGCTAATAGGTCTTACGCGGCATGAAGGACCGGCCGCTGAGCGCATCCGATCCGCGACCCGCGAGGCCTTTGACAATCTTATCGGACAGGCGATTGACGAGCAGGTCGCCTTTATCGTCATTGCCGGCGACCTCTATGACGGTGACTGGCGCGACTTCCATACCGGTCTCTTCTTTTCCCTCCAAATGGGCAGGCTCGCCAAGGCTGGCATCCAAGCTTTCGTCCTTCACGGCAATCACGACGCCGAAAGTCAGATCACGAAACGCCTGACCCTTCCTGATAACGTGAGCGTATTCTCCGCGCGTAAACCCGACAGCTTTGTCCTCGACGAATTGAAGGTAGCGCTGCACGGCCAGAGCTTCAGGCAGCGCGATGTCACAGACAACCTTGTGCCCGGCTATCCCGATCCTGTGTCTGGCATGTACAATATCGGCGTGCTGCATACGGCGCTGGGCGGCATGGCGGGCCACGAGAATTATGCCCCTTGCAGCCTCGATGACCTCAAGGCCAAGGGATATGACTATTGGGCGCTCGGCCACGTCCATAACGGGCATGTCCTCCATGAAAATCCACATGTCGTGTTTCCCGGCAACCTTCAGGGTCGCCATATCCGGGAAACCGGCCCCAAGGGCGCGCATCTTGTGGCGGTCGAAGACGGGGAGATCACGGACTTCACGACGCTTCATTGCGATGTTGTGCGCTGGTCTCGGCTTTCCGTGCCTGTCGATGATTGCGGCGGCCCTGCCGAAGTATCCGACCGCATACGCCAGTCTATTGAACAGGCCGTTTCTGCGGAGGCGGACGGCCGGTTGCTTGCCTGCCGCATCGAGCTTACCGGAACGAGCAATATTCACGGTGAGTTGCTGGCGTCCGCCGAAAATCTCATGGCCGAAGCACAAGCGGCGGCGCTCGGTATCGGCGATGATGCCGCGTGGATCGAACGGCTTATCGTCTCAACGCAGCCCCGGCGCGCTCCGTCGGTGTCTGCCGATCATCAGGATGCTCTTGGCGATCTGCGCAACATGCTCGCTGACGCCGGTAAAGACGAAGGCCTGTTGCAGCAGCTCGCATCCGATATAGGTGAGCTTTCCCGGAGGCTACCCACCGACCTGCGCACAGGCGTGGAAGATGCTGCGCTCAAGGCCGCCATCGACGGCGACTACGCCTATGTAATCGACCATGTGCAGGATTATCTGAGCGCACGTCTCACGGCGCCGGGACAGTAGAACATGCGGATTAACAGGCTTGATCTTCTCCGGTACGGACGCTTCACGAACGTCTCCCTGCCGTTTCCCAAAGCGAAGTCCGACCTGCACGTCATATTCGGGCCGAATGAGGCCGGTAAATCCACCTCGCTTGCCGCCATCGAAGACCTGTTGTTCGGAATTCCTCACAACTCGCCGTACAATTTCGTTCATGACTACAGCGTCATGCGAGCCGGCGGTGCGCTGGAACACGAAGGCAAGACCCTTGAGGTCCGCCGCCGCAAGGGCAACAGGGATACGCTGCTGGCAGCGGATGACAATGCGCTTCCCGCCGGCGACGGCGCTCTGGCGCCCTTTCTCGGCGGTGCCGACCGGACTTTCCTAACGCGCATGTTCAGCCTGAATCACGAACGGCTCGCCCAAGGCGGTCGCGAAATTCTTGAAGCCAAGGACGAGGTGGGACAGACGCTGTTCTCGGCAGGCGCCGGCCTATCGGGTCTGCGGGACCGCATGGCGTCCCTTGTCAAGGAAGCCGACGAGTTGTGGGCACCGAGGAAGTCCGGCCGCCGGAAATACTACATGGCGCTTGATGCCCTTGAAGAAGCCGACAGGGCGCAGCGCGAGCATACCGTCACGGCCGGTAAATGGCAGGAAATCAAGCGCGCGTTCGATGCTGCGCAGGAAGTTTACGAAAAGCTCGAAAACCAGATCGAAGAGAAGTCGGCCGAGCAGCGAAAACTCAGCCGCATCCGCCGCGTATACCGGCAGGTGCGTAGACTGACCGACGCGGAAACTGAGATCGCCGGCCTTGGCGATGTCGCCGCGCTTCCCGAGGATGCGGAAGCGCAATTGACGACCGCGATCCAGGAACAGTCCGACGCTCAGTCCAAGATTGACGAGTTGGATGGCCAGCTTTCGCAGGCAAAATCCGAGTACGCAAACCTGCAATGCGATGAAGTCCTTCTCATGCGCTCCGATGATATCGCGGAACTTCATAAACAGCGGATCGAGATACAAAAGGAGAAGGCTGATCTCCCGAAACGCCGCGCGGAACTGACCGCCAAGGAGGAGAACCTTGCCCGCCTTGCGGAAGATCTCGGTTGGGAGACTGACGACTCCGCTGCGATCATCGCGCGCATTCCGCAACGTGCCAAAGTCAGCGCCGTCCGGACATTACTCACCAGGCGGGGTGAACTGAGCGAAGCGGCGAAAAATGCGCAAACCGCTTTTGAGGACGCCAAAGACAGCGTAGGCGAGCTTCAGGATGAACTGGACCAGACGGAAACGCCGCTCGATATATCCATCTTGGCGGCTGCAATCAGCGCGGTACGCAGCGCTGCCGATGTTGCTATCCGCATCAAGGCGGCGGAAAAGGAAGTTGCAGATGCCAGTGCCGCCGTCAGTAAGCAGCTAAAGCCTCTTCGTCCGCAGGCTTCCAGCGAGGAAGAACTGGCAACGATGCCAGTCCCACCCCGCACCGTGATCCAGACCCACCGGGATGCCCTCCGCGACACTGAACAGGAGATCAAGTCCTGTCGTGACCGTATCGGGAACGCCGAAAAGGAACTCGGACAGCGTCGCAAAGCCTTTGAACAACTGGCACATGACGAAGATGTCGTCGTACCGGACGATCTCGAACATGCGCGCAAGGAACGCGATACAGGCTGGTCGCTTGTTCGCAGACGCTATATCGACGGGGCCGGAGTACCTGAACAGGACATACTGACCTTTAATGGTGACGCTCCGGACTTGCCGACAGCCTTCGAACGAAAGGTCAAGACTGCCGACACGCTGGCGGACCGGCGGTTCGACAAGGCGGAGGCCGCCGGCCAGATCGCCGTTATTGCCCGCCAGATCGTCGGGGCGGAGGAATCGCTTACAGCGCTGCGTGCCGAAGAAAGCGCGCTTGAGCAAAAGCGCCTCGGTCTTGAAGCGCAGTGGCAAGGCTTGTGGGCAGAAGCCCCCTTCAAGTTGCTTGCTCCCGAATTCATGCTGACCTGGCTTGATGCCAGAACAGCCATTCTTGACCTTGTTGAAAAGCGCAACGCAGCGACGGGGCGGATTGCCGCTCTTCAAGACGAGGAAGCGGAAGCGCGTGCGTCGCTCATTGCCGAGCTTGCTTCGCTAGGCGAGGATACGAAGGTGCTCGACGGTCAGGGCCTGAAAGTGGTCCTTGAAGCAGCGACGGGTGTCCAGCAGCGGCATGAAAAGCTAGCCGAAAACAGAAAGGCCGCCGAGGAGCAAATCCGCAGGCTTCGGGCCGACGAGACCCGCAAGCAAACGCGGGTCCAAAAGGCACAAGACGCCTGGACCGAATGGCTGGGCCAGTGGTCTGTGGCGCTGAAATCTCTTGCGTTCGCCGATGACGCAGCGGCCGAGACGGTTGCCGATCATCTTGACGTGATCGATGAAATGCGCGGCCTATCGCATGACATCGATCAACTAAAGCGCGAGCGGATCGCCAAGCTCGAGCGCGACATCGAGGGATTTTCCGCGTTCGTGACGACGCTGGTCAACGCGGTCGCGTCCGATCTTGCGAAGCAGGAACCCGAAGACGCCGTTCTCCAATTGGAGACGCGTCTTGAAGACGCGAAACGCATCAAAGGTCTGCAAGAAGAAAAGGACAAAGCGATTGCGGCGCTTGAAAAGAGAATTGGAGAATGCAAACAGGCCCGCACATCAGCGCAGCGGGTCATCGATAAGCTTCAGGATCTGGCGGGCGTTGATAACCCTGACCAATTAAGGGAAGTCATGCGTGTGTCGCGGCGCCGGCATGAACTCGACGTGGAAAAAACTTCCCTTGAAGAAACGCTCAACGCGGAAGGCGATGGACTTCCCATGACAGAGCTGCGCACGGAATGCGAGGAAGTCGATCTCGACCAGATCGCGGCGCGTGAGGAATCTCTGCAAAATGAGCTGAAGGATTTACGCGACCGTCTCACCCCGGCAACCGAGCAGCGCGCACAGGCCCGGCAAGCTTTCGAGGCCATTGGGGGCGATGGTCGCGCGGCGCAGGCGGCTGCCGCCCGGCAGGAAGCACTTGCTTCCATGCGCGGTGCCGCCGAGCAGTATATCCGTGTGCGTACCGCCGCCACGCTTCTTCAGTGGGCCATCGACCGGTACCGCCGCGAGAAGCAGGCTCCGCTCCTAAAGCGTGCCGGAAGAATGTTTGGCACCCTCACGTTGGGATCGTTTACCGACCTGCGCGTCGAATACGATGATGAGGATCATGCCCGACTTGCGGGCATCCGTCCCGATGACTCCTCCGTGAGCATCAGCGGGATGAGCGACGGTACGGCCGATCAGCTCTATCTGGCCCTGCGTCTCGCTTCGGTTGATGAATATCTCGGCCGCGCGCATGCGCTTCCCTTCGTCGCCGATGACCTGCTGATAAATTTCGACGATGCCCGCGCCGCCGCAGGATTCAGAGTACTGGCTGGGCTGGGTCAGAAGACTCAGATCCTGTTTTTCACACACCACCAACATCTCGTGGACATTGCGCGGGCGACCCTAGGTAAAGACGTTAACATTATCTCGTTAGCGGAGGATAGGGTTGCTTCCACTGGGTAAAGCATCAGTTCTCCAGCTTTAAGCCTTCCTCGTCAGCAGTCCCCGACGCCCGTTTAAGCAGCTTCAATCCGAGCTCTGGCAGTTGTCGATAGACGCCGCACGCCGAAGTCGCGCGCCACTTCGACGGCGTCCCTTCCGATTTTCGCTGCTCGTAATTCAGCGAGCGCAATATCTTCGATCTGGCGAATATCGTCGATTCCTGCAGGCAGCCGCGCGCAATCCCAGCCGGCCTGAGAAGCGGCATCAATCCAGACAAACCGTCCACCGCCCGCCTCCAGTTCGACCACATTCCGCCGCTCGACAATCGCCATCACGCGATCGCGAATGATCCGCCCGGCGCGTTGGAAGCCATGCGCCCGCGCGATCCGCTGGACCAGCAGCGTCTCGGCGATCGGCGCCTCGGACGCCAGCACATGGTCTACCAACAAAACCAGCACGGCGTCGTAGGAGAAATCATAGAACCGTTCCGGATCGATCATCGACGCCAGCGCCGCGAAGTCGGTGGCGCGATAGAGGCCGTCCCTGTTAGATTGCACTGTGGCAACGTGCTCGACCAAGCGCGCGTAAACGCCCTCGGGCAACGCAGATTTGTCGTGCAGGATGTCGGGCGCGGCGATGGCAGGCTCCGATACCGCATGCGGCCGTTCCTCTATGGTCGGCACGGTGACCAGACCAGTTTCCGGCTGCGGCGAAGCGGCTGCCACCGTCGCTACTGCCGCGGCGCGTTCCGCCACAGTCGCACGATCCGCCGTCAATAATGCCTCGAGCTGTGTGTGCAGTTGATCGGCCGCACGTTCCTTGTCGATCCACCAGTCGGTGGACCAGATGCGAAGCAACGTCCAACCGAGCCCTTCGAGGATCGCGGCACGCACCTTGTCGCGGTCGCGCGCGGTAGCAGCGCTGTGATAGGCAGCCCCGTCGCATTCGATGCCGGCCAGATAATCGCCTGGCCGGTCGGGATGGACGACGCCGAGGTCGATGCGGAACTTCGATACGCCGACCTGCGGCACGATCATCCAGTCCCGCTTGCGCAAAGCCATCGCTACCGCCTCCTCGAACGGCGAATCCGGGCCGCCCATGGAACCTTTGTTCACCTCGGCGAGCGCACGTGGACCGCGATCAGCGAATTCGATAAAGGCCTTGAGGTCGCGCACGCCGTCAGCCGCAGTGCGAGTCAAGTCGATCATTCCGGGGTCGAACGAGGTAAACACCTTCATCTCGCGTCGCGCGCGCGTCGCTGCGACGTTGAGCCGGCGCCATCCACCACTCGCATTCAGCTTGCCGAACGCCATCGACATCGTCTTACCGCACGGCTCGGTCGGTCCGAAATTGATGCCAAGCAGGATGATGTCGCGTTCGTCGCCCTGCACCGTCTCAAGGTTGCGGATGCAGACCGGCTCCGTCCGATTCTCTTGGTCGAAGTGCGGCACGATCTCGGGATGGGCGCGCTGGGCTTTGTCGAGCAGGTCCTCGACCAGCTTCATCTGCTCGGCGTTCATCGTTATGATGCCGAGCGTCAGGGGTTCGCCTTTCTCGTCGATGAAGCTTGGATCACGCAGCCGGCGCACCGCCTCGTCGACGATCGCCTGCGCCTCGATCGGATTGGTGCGCGCGCCGGCGGTGTAAACGCCCGAGACGCGCTGCCAGGTCACCGCGCTGGGCCGGGTTTCGGGCGACGGGAAGGTAACGAGCTTGCTGTCGTAATAGCGTGCGTTGGAGAAGGCGATCAGGCTCTCGTGGCGGCTGCGATAATGCCAGTCTAGGCTGTGCTGCGGCACGCCGGCGGCAAGGCACTCGTCGAGGATGCTTTCCATATCGGGCACTGTGTCATCATCGACCGTGGTCGTGCCGGACCCGCGCGCGAAATCGTTGCTCGGGGGCATTTGGCGAGGATCACCGGCAATGACGATCTGCTTGCCTCGTGCCATTGCTCCGATTGCGTCCCACGGCGTGATCTGCGAGGCCTCATCGAAGATGATGAGGTCGAACAGCGACTGATCAGGCGGCAGATATTGCGCGATTGATAGCGGACTCATCAGCATGCAAGGCGCGAGGCGGGTGAAGGCGTCGCCCATCTCGGCGGCAAGCTTGCGGACAGGCATGCTCGGGCGCTGCAGTTGAAGCTGGTGCTTCAGCGTCCCATAGCCATCCTTCTTGCTGACATCGTTCTTGTCAGGGATCAGGCCGCACAGCTTGGCGCGGATATACCGCGAAGAGAGTTGGCCCATCCGATCGTCGAGTTCGCGGAAACGCGCGATGCGATCTTCCTGCTCTCCAGCAATGAAATGAGTGAGCAGAGGCTCTTGATCGATGCGGGTGAAGGCGAACCAACGGGCGTAGGCGGTTTCGAATGTGTCGACCGAAATATCGGGAGCGATCGCGTCGCGTTCGAGTCCTTCGACAAGCGGCGACAGGTGCACCTGCATGGCCTCATCGCGAACGCGGCGCCAGTCGGTCCAGTCCTTGAGCCGGCGGGCATGGGCAACGACAGCAATCGCGCGCATCCGCAAATCCTCAAAGTCCGGGCTGGACGTCCCGCCGGAGAGGGCATCGAAACGACCTGTGACAGAGTCGAGCGTCTCGAGGGCACGGCGGAGCTTCCCCACAGCGCCCGCGACCGGTCCGTCGGTCGCCAGCATCTCGTTGGCATCCACCACCAAAGCCGCGGTGGCATTTCGCAGCGCGACCAAGGTCTCGGGGTCGTTCGCCTCGCCCGCAATCGCGGCGCGCAAACGCTCGGCCTGCTTGATCGCCTGCTCGATCCCATCGCCATCACTCGCCGGTCCTGCCCAACCTGGAATGGGTGAAGCCTGCGGGGTGAGCGCATCGATCTGCACCAGCAGATCACGCATTGCGGCCAGCCGCGGCAGATCGGCCTCGGGTTCTACCAGGCCGGATGCGCCGCCCGCTTGCGCCAGAGTACGAGCCACCTTCCGCTTAGCCAGTGTGGCGAAGAACCAGAATTTTCCCGAAGCGGCTATCCAGGCGGCCTTGGCTCCTTCTATATCAATGCGCCGCGCTGCCTCAGTTGCATAAGGCGCGCTCAGTGCCTGTTCTTCCATCCGATAACGCGCGATCAGTGCCAGCGCCGCCCGTGCCGCTGCGACATGAGCGGCCATGTTGGGTTCGAAGGCAAAGCGGAGGTCGTGCCCGTGCATCGAAAGACACAGATCTGCGAAACCGAGCAGCGAGCCAAGTTGCGCCCGGTCTTCGCCGGACAGTGGAAGGCGGGCGACGACCGCAAGGCCGTCGCGCGCTGCTACCGCCGCGTCGATTGCGCCAGGCACTTCGCTGGCACAGATGACGATCTCTTCCTGCCAACCGTTGGACCAGTCGGTGCTGGCTACGCCATCAAGCTCGACTGGAAGATCGGCCACCACCTTGCGGGCAATGCCGAGCCGCCGCGCAATGTCCCGGAAACGCGCCATCTCCTCGCCGGAATGATGAACCGAGACAGGAAAGGCAAATTTTGGGGTTGCCTTGCCTGCATCGCGAACGGTGCGGCCAATCGCGCGATGGATGGTCCAGCCGTTCGGTTCGCAGCGGTGTAGCAGCGCCACCACCTCGTTGAGCTCGTCGCGAAGCCGCCGGCTCTCAGCCGCTTCGCGCTCCCATTCCTCCTGCGTGAGGGCGTCACGTGTCGTCCAGGCGCTATCGAGCTGCTTGAGGACGGCCGCCTTGGTCGCCTTGGCCGAATGAAGTTCCAGGCAGAAGGGAGCGAGCCCTTTTTCCGCGAGGCGACGCTGCACGACCTCGAGTGCCGCTCGCTTTTCGGCGACGAACAGCACCCGCCGGCCGAGCGCCAGATTGTGCGCGATTATGTTGGCGATGGTCTGCGACTTACCGGTGCCTGGCGGCCCGTCGAGCACGAAGTCACGTCCTTCGGCTGAGGCGACGACCGCGACCAACTGCGAACTGTCCGCCGGCAGTGGGGTGAACAGGCTCGCGGGATTAACTTTCGCATCCATCTCCTCGGGCCGCGGGAAGCTGCCCTTGTCGACCTGCACCGAACCATCGCGATCGATCAGGTGGCGTACTAACGGGCTTTCCTTCAGGCGGTCCGCGCGATCGACTAAGTCCTTCCACATGAGATATTTGGCGAAGGAGAAGGTGCCGAGAGCGACCTCGGGAACCACCTCGAAGCCGGCGATGTCGCGCACGACCGTGCGTACCAATCGCCAGATGCTGGCGACGTCGATACCGCTTTGATCCTTCGGCAACTCCCCATCCAAACCGGGAATGGTCAGCTCGAAATCCTGGCGCAGTAGCTCCAGCAGAGTAAGGTTGAAGCGCGGCTCGTCCTCATGCGCGATCATGGTCACGCCGGAAAGCGCACTTTTGCGCTCCAAACGGACGGGCAGAAGGATCAACGGTGCGCGATAAACTTTCTCCTCCGACACCGATTTCTTCCACTTGAGAAAGCCGAGCGCGAGATAGAGGGTGTTGGCCCCGCCTTCCTCCAGATCGCATCGAGCCTTGCGGTAGAGCTCGACTAGCGCGGAATCGAGTTTGTCCTTAGGAAGCAACGACAAGACCTCGCCGCGTGTCATCGCCTGCTCGGCGACTTCAGCGCGCAGGCTTGTCTGCGTCTGTTGTTCGTAAAGTTTCTCGTCACGGCCGCCGACCTCAAGATCGGGCATTGGCACGATCCGAACCTTCCGCCCGTCGGCGAGTAGGTCCTCCAGCTTACCCGGATCGAGGCAGAGCAGCTTTATCACGCTTTTGCCATCGCGCAGGCTCAGCAAGTTGTTGCTGGTCGTCAGGTTGAGCAGCTTACGCTGCCACTGCAGGATACGATTGGCGGCGGTCGGCGCCGCTTCGATCACCTCGACATCGAACCCGGGCAGCGCAGGTGCCGCCTCCAGTCCTTCGACAACCTGCGGCGCGTCAGGCTCGGAGGGCCGGCTCGCCGCAGCGACGCCGAGTGGCCGAATCCTCTGCATGCGTGCGCGACGGACGTCGATCGCCATCTCGAAGTTCGAATCCGCATCTTCGGCGATCTGCCGGCGGGCGGCTGCCATGGCCTGACTGAAGCTCGCGGGTGCGTTCTGGGTTGCAAGCGTTGTCTCGAACACGACCAGATCATCGAGATCGAGACGACGGCGCAACGCGGCGGCTTCATCCGTGACCAATGCCGCAAACTCAATCGGCTGCAACCAGAGGCCGACAAAGGCATGCCCCTCGTTTAATATTAGAAGCGGGTTGAGGCTCGCTTGCTCCAAAGCGGCGGCGAACAGCAATGCCGTGTCGAGGCAAGTCGCCAACCGGCCATCTAAGATCTGGGAGGGAGTACGGATCTTCTGCCCGGTCTGCTCAAAGCTCGCCGGCGGGAGGGCGTAAGAGATGCGCATGCCGGCCACCGCCGACCAGATCGCCGATGCCAGCTCCCATACACGCTCGCGCTTGCCGGATTGATAACCGTCAATGGCATCAGGCTTGCCCGCCCGGCGTAGAACGTCCGAGGCCCCCTTGAGTACGCGGTCGACCGCAGGATCGTTCGGCATCACGAAAGCCGGCAACAACTCGGCCATGGAACTCACGCCGCCCCATTGATTGTGGGCAAGCAGTTCCACTGGATGCAGGAATTCTGCGAGGATAGCGCCGGTGCTGTCGTTTAGCCTGAGCGAGAGTGATCCAACAACGCTTTCGGTCAGCTCATGCAACAACGTCGCATTCAGCGCGACATCACGATCCGTGATCCGCAAAGTATCACCGGGCATCATCGTGTCGATGCGCCAGGTCTTGGTTTGAATGAACGGTGGATCTGCCGTCAGCGACAGCGCCAGGTTGTTTCGCCCCGCATCCGAAGGTGCAGAGATACTAAGCTCGCGAATGATAGGGATGGCATTCTGATGAGTAGCGAAGCCGATCTTGCCTGCAACAACAGTTTCTATATCCCAACTCAAAAAAGCGCCCCTCCGCTAATCCCCAAAAAGATTATGGAGGCTAGGAGCCGATAATCCAATGCAATTGGTTCGCTTATGGATTTGGCAACCGAGGCGACCCGAAATGCGCCCATTTCTGATCGGAGCTCTATCGTGCCTGTGATTGGTGACCGTTGCTAACAGCAGAAATTGTGTGTGCTATCGGTTATTGCAGTTTTCGAACAAATACGGAACAATCGGTTCGATTGGGCTTTCGGCGATCCCGCTGGCTGGTTCGATCTGGCAGAAATGCCGTGGTCCGGGGCAGCAACATCGCACTCGCAAAAGGCACCATACGATGCCACCCATATCGTAGAAGGGGAGTGCGCGCCGTCGTGTTTCCGGCGACCTTCGACCGGCACAGGCCGCAATTTCATAGGGTTGTGGCCTGTATGTAGTTATCGCTTTCGTCCAGCGTGGGGCGCCATTTCCTTACAGGCCTGCGAGCGCGAGCAGCCGCCACAGACATCGGTGTGCTTCGTCTCTGTTCTGACGCCTGCGCCGGATGGCAAGCGCGACGCCCGTGTGTGAAAATCTATCGCGTCAGATCGTAGATCGAAAGTCAGCGGGGCGTCCCGTACTGTGTGTCGGGGCCTGCGACCGGCAGTGATTGGCGGCTCGAGAGGGCCACGTATTCTTCCGCGAGGAAGTCAATAAGGCCGCGTACCGAGGGCAGTAGGCCGCGCCGTGTCGGAAACACAGCATGGACGATGCCGCTGCGAGCCGTCCAACCGGGCACAACATCGACAAGGCGACCGGAAGCGATGTGCTTGTCGGCTATCATGCTCGGTAGCTTGGCAACGCCGACGCCTTCGAGCGCCGCATCCAGCAGTTGCGACATATCGTCGGTGATGAGTCGCGGCTTATGGATCACGCTTACTGATGCGCCGTCCGCGTTGTGCAATTCCCAGACGTGCTTCGATAACGGCGGTGCAAAATCGAGGCTCGGCAAGGTGCCGAGATCGACCGGGACGAGCGGCAAGTTCATGCCCTCGATCAGCTTCGGGCTGGCGACCATCCGCTGTGCGTCCTCGGCCAGCGTCCGCATTACCAGTTCGGACGGCTCTATCGGTGGGAAGCGAACGCGGATGGCCACGTCGATGCCTTCGCCGATCACGTCCACACGCCGGGATGTGGACTCGAGTTCGACCGTGACGCGGGGATTGGCCGCCATATAGCGTGCGATCATTGGTCCGACCTCGAAACAGACCAATGCGGGCGGCGCACTGACGCGCACACCCGCCTGCGACTCATCTGGGCGAGCTACTGGGCTGATTCTGCTTTCTAAGCATAAAGGACCATGACGGGAAATAGCGTGTCTATGCGTTCTTGGTGCTCGAGCGGTTTGCCTGCGCTACGCCGGTGGCAATGCAACGAAGGGGTCGAGCACCGGCACATTCAGTGGCGCAAAATGCCGGATGTTGCGCGACAGGATGGCCAGACCGTGGTGTTGCGCGGTCGCGGCAATGATGATGTCGCTGAATCCCGGCGCATGGCCTTGGCCGCGTGCCCGATCCGATAATATCCCGGCAATGCGCGCTGTGGCCATATCGAACGCCAGGATACGGTCGCCATAGAGATGCAGTATGGCCTCCAGCCAAGCCGCCAGATCGGCGCTCTTGCGTGTGGCCCCTTCGCGCCGCAGCTTGGCGATGCCGTCCTCGATTTCCGCCACCGTCACGGCCGAGAGAAACAGCAACGCCGAATGCACATCCATCCAACCGACCAGCCCAACCGGCACGAGCCGCGACGGTGCCCCAGCCGAGATGACATTGGTATCGACGAGATACACCGGCACTCAGAAGCTGGCATCGCGCAACGGCATGCGGTTACGCTCCGGCAGATCGTCCGGCGCGATGGGCGCAGCCATCAGCAGCTGGCCGAAGGACGGCACCTGGGACAGCCGTTCCCATTCCTTGAAGCTCAGGACCACGGCTTCCTTCTTGCCGTGCCGGGTGATGATAGCAGGCTCGCCCCGCACTGCCTCGTCTACAACGGCCGACAGGCTCGCCTTGGCATCACGGATCTGGATTTCCCGCATGGGAGATCTCTACTGGATACGACTACTGTAGTCATATAAGTCATCCAGACCTTATCGGCAAGAGGCGGAAAGCGGTCGTAGTGGAAGATTGTAGGCCGGCGTAGTTTCGGTAAGCCTCGGCCGGAACAGGCCATGGTTTCATAGGGTTGCGGACTGGGCATAGTTATCGCTTTTGTCCAGCGTGGGGCGCCACACTGCCGATGGCCTAGGAATGTGCTATTCCTATTTGCGTCCATCCGCCCTAAAAATGAGACCTAGGCGGCAGTAAATACCTGGCAGCGCCACGAACATTAGCTGTTCCGTCAACACAGTGATGATCGCGCTTTCTGCCGGACGGGTATCTTGAGGTAGGATACGCCATTCGCCTCTACCTTGGGTAATTGCCCGGCCCGGATGTTTACCTGGATTGAGGGCAGCAGTAGCTTCGGCACGGCCAGCGTGGCGTCACGTGTCTCGCGCATGGCGACGAATTCGTCCTCACCCACGCCGTCGCGAATATGGATGTTGTGCCGCCGCTCCTCGCCGACCGTCGTTTCCCAGCGATAGTTGTCGCGGCCCGGCGCCTTGTAGTCATGACACATGAACAGGCGCGTTTCGTCTGGGAGCGACAGGACGCGGCGGATCGAGCGATAGAGCGCACGCGCATCGCCGCCAGGAAAGTCGGCACGCGCGGTGCCATAGTCCGGCATGAACAAGGTGTCACCGACGAACAGCACGTCGCCGATGCGATAGGCGAGGTCCGCCGGGGTGTGACCGGGCACATGCAGGACCTCCACCTCCAGCGCGCCCAGCGCAAACTTTTCCCCATCGGCGAATAGCCGGTCGAAATCCGAGCCGTCCGTCTTCAGATCGTCCATCGCAAAGACCGGGCGGAAGATGCGCTGCACAGCACGGATATGTTCACCGATTCCGATCCATGCGCCTGTTCGCGCCTTGATAAGAGGCGCCCCCGACAGATGATCCGCATGGGCATGGGTTTCCAGCACCATGACGATGCGCCAATCATGATTGGCTGCGAAGGACAGGATGCGTTCGACCGAGCCAGTGTCGGCCTCACCGCTGTAGAGATCGAAATCAAGCACCGGGTCGATCACCGCCGCCGTGCGGGTCGAAGGATCACCGACCAGATAGCTGATCGTGTTGGTGGGTTCGTCGAAAAACGCCTCGATGAAGGGGGCAAGCATGAAAAGCTCCTTACTGTTCTCTTGACAATATATTAGATTAAACTAAATTAGCAATGTCTAATGTGGAGTCGTTATGCTCAAGCCACCGATGGACCTTGCCTCCTTCGAGATGAAGGCGGGCGCGGTTGCCGACATGTTGAAGGCGCTCGCCAATCGCCGCCGGTTGATGCTGCTGTGCAAGCTGGCCGAAAGTGGTGAGATGACGGTCGGCGATCTCGCACGCGAAATTGGACTGTCGCAATCGGCGCTGTCGCAGCATCTGGCGAAGATGCGGGAGGAAGGGCTGGTCGCCTTCCGGCGGGAAAGCCAGACAATCTGGTATCGCATCGGCGACCCGCGCATCGAGACGTTGTTCGGCACCCTTTATCAACTTTACTGCAAGGAGTGATGTTATGGCGATCACGACGATTTCGCCTGCCGAGGCTCGGCGCGCGATCGAGGACGGAGCGCTTCTGGTCGATATAAGAGGTACGGACGAACATGCCCGCGAGTGGATTCCGGGCGCAGTCAACGTCCCACTGGACAAGATCGGCACGCTATCATGCGATGGCCGGCCGGTGATCTTTCATTGCCGGTCGGGGATGCGGACTGCAGCCGGCGCGGCAGAGCTTGAATGCGCGGCCGGTGCCGCGCCATGCTATATCCTCGAAGGCGGACTACAGGCATGGCGCGCGGCTGATCAGCCAGTGGCTGTCGATCGCCACCGACCGTTGGAGGTCATGCGGCAGGTGCAGCTTGCCGCCGGCGGCCTGGTCGTTGCGGGCGTTGCGCTGGGCGCGTTCGTCGCGCCAGGTTTCTACCTCCTCTCTGCCTTTGTCGGCGCCGGGTTAATGACAGCGGGCGCGACTGGTTGGTGCGGCATGGCGAAGTTGCTCGCGGCAATGCCGTGGAATCGTCGCGCGGCGGCGTGACGATGTGATGGACGTCGCAACCATTCTTGCCGTGTTGGCTTCTGGTGGTGTCATCGGCGCAATATTGGGGTTGGTCGGCGGCGGCGGATCGATCCTCGCGGTGCCGCTGCTGATCTATGCCGTAGGGATGCGCTCGCCACACGCTGCGATTGGCACTGCCGCCGTCGCGGTCGCCGCCAATGCGCTGCTGGGGCTTGCGGGCCATGCCCGCGCCGGGACAGTCAAATGGCCCTGTGCGATCGTGTTCGCATTCGCCGGTGTCGGCGGCGCGGCGATCGGCGCTGAACTGGGCAAGGCATTCGACGGCAAGCGCCTGCTGATGCTGTTCGGTCTGCTGATGATCGGGGTAGGCCTGTCAATGCTGCGCGGCCGCCGGACAGCCGAAGCGCCCGATATACGGCTCACCACCGTCAACGCGGGCCGCCTGCTGTCGCGCCTCGTGCCGATCGGCCTGGCGGTCGGGCTGGCGGCGGGGTTTTTCGGTATCGGCGGCGGCTTCCTGATTGTGCCCGGTCTGATGCTCGCAACCGCGATGCCAATCCGCAATGCGGTGGGTACATCGTTGGTCGTCATCACGGCGCTCGGCCTGACGACGGCCGCTTCCTATACCGTTTCGGGGCTGGTTGACTGGCGCATTGCCGGATTATTGGTCCTTGGCGGCGTGGCCGGCGCGATCGCCGGAATTGCACTGGGACGTCGACTTGGCGCGCACAAAGGCTTGCTGGAGCGCCTGTTCGCAATTCTTGTCATTACGGTCGGCGGCTATGTCGCGATTGTCGGAGGCTAGTCGCGATCTATGAACGGCGCGGCATGAAGCCTAGCCTGACGCGCGAGGTTGCCGAGCAGATGAGGGCAAAGAGCGCGTCCGGCGTCGTGCCGTCGCTGATCCTCTCTTGCAGCAGCCATAGAAAGCCGGGCCGCATCAGACTTACCAATCCGGAATGACCTGAAAAACTAAGACACAAAAGATAGTAATAGATTACTTTCTCTCAGAAGTGTATGACCTCTCGACCGAGGCTATCGCCATACGGCTGAGGGAGACCAAGGAGTCTTGGGTCGGCGTGAGTGCATTGGCCTCATGTTGACGATGTGTCTTTGCAACTCCGGGAGTGGGTATAGATGAAGAGTTTTCCAAATAATCATCGCAAAAGTAACCACATAAGGCGCTTGGAATTGCCGGTTTTAGCATTCGCGATATTTTCAGTCGGGTATCCGGTTTCCCCGGTAAGGGCAGAGCAAGTGCCAATTGCCCACTATGTTGCAGACGGCCGTCCCTGGAAGATGACCACGGAAGATGGCCGCGTTACCACTCTTGTCCTTTTTGAGAACGGCAAAGGCAAGATGACCGGCGGGCCTGTGAAATTGTCCCCGAAATGGAGACCGACGCCAGATGGCCTGTGCCTCAAACCCGGCCTCCTGCTTTCCGAGCGGTGCGTGCAATTGGTGCGATCCAACAATGGATACGTCGGCATGAGGGCTGGCGAGCAGCTCTTCAAGTTGGAACGATAGGCTACGTTTCACAAGAGCGAATGGGACGAGGTCGATGTCTAAATATAGACTAAATTTTGCTATAAAAGCTTCCGGTGTAGCGGCAATTCTATTTGGAATAGCTACGGTCGTTTCGGGTGGAAACGCGATTCTTAATCTTCACGGGATACGTAAATATAGCGAGGAAATTGTATCATTCGTCCTGTATTTTAATTTTCTTGCTGGATTTGCATACATCATCACCGGGATCGGTTTGATTTTGCGAAGTAGATGGGCGCCTGCATTCGCGGTCACCGTAGCTATTGTCACTGTCATTGTCTTTGCTGGCTTTGGAGTGTGGATATTCCAAGGTCGCGCTTACGAAATGAGAACTCTCATTGCCATGAGCTTGCGAACCGCATTTTGGTGTAGCGTGAGCATTGTCGCATTGTTCGCGCGCAATGCTTATTCAACTTCGCCAGTTGCGGAAACTGATTTGAGACCAAATGACTCCGATCATATCGGGACGGAGATGCCACGCCACGGCAACGACAATATACTGTAAGTAAAGAAAACATAGCGCAACCGATAAGTCGACTACTGATCTGGTCACGAAACAGGAGTGGATGAGGCTACTTCGGACGCCCCCCAACCACCTCCGATCGCTTTATACAGTGCTACCAGTTGCACAGCAGCTGTCGTCTGCGCGTGCGCATTTGCAGTTTCGGCCTCGTGCAGCAGGCGCTGGACCGCAAGCAACTCGATCCGTGTGATGTCGCCGGCGGCATATCGCGCCTCGGCATGACCGGCGCTCCGGCGTGCAGCATCGAGCGCCGCCTGCCGCCGCGCCAATGTGGCAAGCCCGGCGTCATAATCGCTCAAACTGCGCTCCGCATCGCCGAGAGCCGCCAGCACCGCCTGTTCATAGCCGAGCGCCGCCTGCCTTTGTGCGGCCTCCCGGGCGCGGATCTCCGCGCGCACGCGGCCGCCGTCGAACAGCCGCCAGGAAATGAGCGGCAGGATGGAGAAGCGAGTGCTGGATGAGTCGAACCAGTCGCCCGGACTGAGCGCCTGAAATCCGCCACCAGCGCCAATGGACAGCTTGGGAAACAGCTCTGCGGTTGCAACGCCAATATCAGCGGTGCTGGCAGCGAGTCGCCGTTCAGCAGCCAAAACATCGGGGCGACGACGCAAAATGTCGGCACGCTCCCCTACCGGCAGCGTCGGCAGCGTGAGGGTCGACGCAGCGCTATTGAGCAGCTTCAGTTCCCGCTCCGGCGGTGAGCCGAGCAGGACACCGATACTGAGCACCGCCCCGCGCTGTCGAGCCTCGATGTCCGGTAGCGCGGCACTGGCCGCAGCCAAGCGTTCATAAGCGGCCTCCACGTCGGCCTCAGAAACGTCGCCGAGAGCGGCTCGGCTGCGCATTAGGTCCAACGTCTGTTGCAACGTCGCGACCATCGCCTGCTGCGTACGCAATTCCTCTCTGGCGCCGGTCGCCTCGAACCATGTGCGGGCGACCTCGGCCGCGATCCGCATGCGCACGCCCTGCGCTTCGGCTTCGGTTGCCTGTAGCCTGGCGCTAGCGCCTTCTAACCCTCGCCGATTGGCACCGAACAGATCAAGTTCCCAGGCTGCGTCGAAGCCGGCGTCGTAGATTGTCTGGGACGCTTCAAGGCCGGGAATGGAGCCAATGGGCAGCGGGCCATTCTCGCTTTGCCGGCGCCGATTCACGCTGGCGCCGGCGGAAGCCGTGGGAAGTTGTTGACCAGCAGCTCGATCCCGCAGTGCGCGCGCTTCGTCGATCCGCGCGGTGGCTTGGCGGATATCAAGGTTCTGAGCCAGTGCGGTGTCGACCAATCTCTCCAGTTCAGGGTCGCCAAGTGTTGACCACCAGCGGGTAAGGTCCGTTGGCACAGACGCCCCCGCGACCGGTCTGGTCCAGCCGCTGCCCGTATCAACGGAAGGTGGCGCGTGATAGTCGGGACCGACGACACAGGCAGTCAACGAGGTGCAGCCAGATATCAATATTGCGGCGCGCGACCATCGCCGAGAGCGTCCGCTCGAATCCGACAAGACTGCTGGTTCGCGATGGTGGGTCAATCTCATTGCAGACGTCCTCGAACGAAGATGGTGGCCATGGTGAGCGACACCAGGGCGATCAGCGCCAGCGGCCAAAGGCTTGCAAGGATGTCGCCGGGCGACATTGCTTTCAGAAAGCTGCCTTCCACGATGATCAGAAAATGGGTGAGTGGAATCGCCTGAGCCAGCCATTGCAGCAGCGTGGGCATATTCTCGACCGGCGTGGCGAAGCCCGACATCAGAACGGCAGGCACGCCAATGGCGAAGGCGCCAAGGATGGCCTGCTGCTGAGTCGCGCTGATCGCGGAAATCATCAGGCCGATGCCCACCACCGACAGGATAAACAGAACCAGACTGACAAATAGTAGCCCAAACGATCCGTTGAACGGAATCCGGAATGGTCCCGCGGCCGCCGCCATCATCAGAAGTCCGAGTATGGTGCCGATGACCAGCGCCGGTAGGGATTTGGATATAATGATTTCCGGCGTGGAGGTTGGCGACACCAGCAACTGGTCGAACGTTCCCAATTCGCGTTCACGGGCGATCGACAGCGACGTGATGAGCAGCGCGCTGAAGAAGGCCAATATACCGGAGAGGCCGGGCACGATAAACCAGCGGTACGTCAGATTGGGATTGAACCAGTTGCGCACCGCTGCCGGCGTCGCGGGCTTGGCGTCGGCATTGACCTCCGCACCAACCTCGGCAGCGATGGCGGAGAGATAGCTGGCTGTGATCTGCCCTGAGTTGCTCCGCCGGCCATCGATCAGAACCTGGATGCGACCATTGTCGCCGGCAGCAATGGAGCGCGAAAAGTCTGGCTGGATATCGAGCGCCGCGATCACCTTGCCCTGGTCGATAAGATGGCGCAGCTCCCGGCTGTCGGTCACGCGATAGACCTGAGTAATGAAGTCGGCCCGGTCCAGCCGCGTGATCAGTTCATACGACCAGCGGCCCGCATCCTGATTGTGCACGGCGATATCGACATTGCGCACTTCCAACGTTGCGGCAAAGGCAAACACCAGCAGTTGCAGCAGTGGCGGCACGAACACGACCATGCGGCTGCGCGGATCGCGCAGAATGCTCAGCACTTCCTTGATGAACTGGGCTCGCAGGCGGGTGAAAGTGAAATAGCTATTGTGTTGCGCCATGGCCGCTCACTCCAGATTTTTGCGCGTTACGCGCTTTGCCAGGAGGAAAAACAGGATGCCGATTCCAGCCATCGCCAGCAGGTTCGGCACGAAGACCGCCCAGATGTCTCCGGCCAGAAAAATGGTCTTCAGCGAAGAGACAAAATAGCGTGCCGGGATCAGCCAGGTGATGGCCCGGATCGGCGCGGGCATGGCATCGATCTCATAGAGAAAGCCCGACAGCATGAATGCCGGCAGAAAACCGGAGAACAATGCAATCTGTGCAGCCAGAAATTGATTGCGGGTAACGGAGGAGATCAGCAGCCCCTGGCCCAGCGCAGGCACCATGAACGTGGCCGAAAGCAAAAGAAGAGCAGCCAGCGATCCGCGCAGCGGCACGTCGAATATAAAGACTGCTAGTGCTGTAGCGCCAAGCGTGGACAACATGCCAAGCGCAAAATAGGGCAGGAGCTTTCCGATCAGGATTTCAGCGACAGAAGCAGGCGTTGAAAGCACCGCCTCCATCGTGCCGCGTTCCCATTCGCGCGCGACCACCAGGGCGGTCAGCATGGTGCCGATGATGGTCATGACGATGGCGATGGCGCCGGGTACGAGCGAACGACGGCTTTCCAACTCGGCGTTGAACCAGTAACGGGGTTCCAGTGTTACGCCTGCCCGGGATGCCTCGACACCGAGGCCGTCGCGCCAAGTCTGCACGACGCCCTGCGCATAGTTCGTGACATAGTTGGCGGTATTGGGCTGTGAACCATCGGTGATGATTTGCACGAGAGGCTGAGCCCCACGGTTGGCCAGGCGTTGCTCGAAATCCTGCGGAATCACGACAAAGCCGCGCAAGCTGCCGGAGACGACCCGGTCGGCGACCTCGCGCCGGTCATGGGCGAAGGTTACATCCAGATAGCGCGTGCCGGCGAATGCGGCGGCCAGTGAGTGTGCTGACGCGGATTCGGATTCCTGCACCACGCCGATGCGCACCGCACGCACGTCCAGCGACACGGCATAGGCAAACAGAAATAATAATACGACCGGGAGAACGAAGGCGATCAGTAGCGTGGACGGATCGCGCATCGCCTGCAGGCTTTCTTTGAGCACCAGAGCCCAAAGACGCTTTGGATCGAAGCGGCGCATGGCCTCAAGTGGCACCCGGTGATCCGGGCGCGGTCCGTTCGTGCTGTTCATGCCGCCGCCCCGCTGCGGGCTTCGTCAGCGAGATCTTCGGCTTCGACCAGATGAATGAACGCATCTTCCATGGTCGGGTCGGGCCGGGTATCGCTGACCGCGCCGCGCTTGAGAGCGTCCGGCGTGTCAAGCGCGATCAGCCGGGCGCGATAAAGCATCGCTACCCGATCGCAATATTCTGCTTCGTCCATGAAATGGGTGGTGACCATCACCGTCACGCCCTTGCGGGCAAGGCCGTTGATATGGGTCCAGAATTCGCGCCTGGTGATGGGGTCGACACCTGAAGTTGGCTCATCCAAGAACAGCACGGGCGGGCGATGCATCACCGCGCAGGCCAGCGCCAGGCGTTGCTTATATCCAAGCGGCAATGAGTCCGGCGCTGCCGAGAGCCAAGGTTGCAGACCGAAGATGTCGACCATCTCCTCGATCCGCGCCTGCCGCGCGGCGCCGTCGAGGCCATAGACGCCCGCGGAGAACTCCAGGTTTTGTCGCACGGACAGCAAACCATAGAGCGAGAACTTCTGCGCCATATAGCCAAGCTGGCCTTTGGCCGCGCCGGTCGCCCGGCGCAGGTCCAGTCCCACCACATGAGCCTCGCCGCTGGTGGGTTTGAGCAGGCCACACAGCATTTTGAACGTAGTCGATTTGCCGGCGCCATTCGGTCCGAGCAGGCCAAAGATTTCGCCTTTGCGGACCTCAAAGCTTACAGTGTCAGTGGCTGTGAAATCGCCAAAGCGCTTCGTCAGATCTCGGCAGGAAACCGCAACGTCTGAGGCAAGTTCGACCGGCGACAACCCCTCGGCGAGTGCTGATGTGCCGCCCGGACCACCACCCAGAAGATCAATGAAGGCGTCTTCGAAACGGGCGGGTACCGCCCTGAGCTGCGCATCGGCCCGCCCGGCGAACGCTGCTATCTGTTCGGTTCCCGCATGAGCGCGCAGCACCACGCGTACGCCTGCACCCTGGATCACCCCATCGCTGACGCTTTCCAGATCCAATGCCTCGGCAAGCACGGCCCGCCGCTGATCGCCAACCTGTTCCAGACGAAAGCTCCGGTTTGTAAGGCGCGCGGTCAGCTCTCCGGGTGGCCCGTCATAAGCGAGCTGACCTTCGTTGAGCAGCAGCACGCTGTCGCAGCGTTCGGCTTCGTCGAGGTAAGCGGTCGACCAGACCACGGCCATCCCTTCGTCGGTCAGCGCCTGCACCATGCGCCACAGGTCCTGACGGCTGACCGGGTCGACGCCGACGCCCGGTTCATCGAGCAACAATACGGCAGGCCGGGCCATCAACGCGCAGGCCAGCCCCAGCTTCTGCTTCATGCCGCCGGAGAGCTTGCCCGCTAGGCGTTCGGTAAAGGGGGCAAGACGCGTGAAGTCGAGCAATTCCGCAAAAAGGTCAGCGTTCCTGTCGGCATCCATACCGCGCAATTGCGCATAGAGGCGCATGTTCTCCATGACCGACAAGTCTTCGTAGAGGCCAAAGCGCTGCGGCATGTAGCCGGTCGCGACGTGGATCGCGTTATTGTCGTCCACCACGTCAAAGCCCGCCACCACGGCGTGGCCACTGTTCGGCGCCAGCAGACCTGTCAGGATGCGCATCAAGGTTGTTTTGCCCGCGCCGTCCGGTCCAACCAGCCCGGTAAGACGGCCGTACCGGATGCGTGCGTTCAAGCCCTGCAATGCATGCACGCTGCCAAAATGCTTGTTCACCCCGTTGATGACGACCGCGACCTCACTATCCGTGTCACGTGGCGGGCCGGATGTTGCGCTACCGGGCTCCACCTCAACGGCCTTTGGCGTGCGCGTTGGGGGCTTGCCCGGCATCGACGTCGATGGTCACCGGCATGCCTTGGCGCAGCGCGGCATCTGCATTGGTGACCACGATCCGCAGGCGATAGACCAGATCCGTGCGCAGATCCGTGGTCTCTACCGTTTTTGGCGTGAACTCGGCGCGCGGTGAAATGAACCCGATCTGACCTTGATAGACCTTGTCGGACGAGTCGCTGCGAACGCGCACCTGCATTCCGGGCGCGATGCGGCCAAGATCCGGTTCGCTGACATATGCACGTACATAAACCGGCGCATCAAGGCTGAGGCTATAGGTTGGACTCTGACTGACAACCATGCTGCCGGGTTCGCGTACCCGTGCGATGATCGTGCCGGTACTTGGCGCAGCCAATACTGTGTCTGCAAGGGCCGTGGCCGCCTGTGCCCGTGCGGCTTGCGCGGCGGCCAGGCGGGCTTGCCCCGCGGCGATATCTTCCTTGCGGAAACCTTCCGCGGCCTGCGAATACGCGGCCCGGGCGGCGTTGACTCGGGCAGTTGCCTGATCGCGCGCGGCACGCGCGGCATCGGCCGCTTTTTGGCTGGTGGCCCCCGACGTGATCAACTGGCTCTGCCGATTGAAATTGCGCTCCGCATCCTTGGCGACGGCCAATGCCTGATTGAGGGCCTCCTGGGCCTGGACAATCTCTTGTGGACGTAGGCCGCGATGCAATTTGTCGAGGTCCGCTTGAGCCACGGCTACGGTCGCATCGGCCGCCGCGAGCGCTTCTCTGAACGGCTGAGCGTCGAGGGCTGCCATGCGCTCGCCCGTTTCGACGTGATCACCTTCATCGAAGTTCATCTGCGCCACACGGCCGGACTGACGGAAGGCCAATTGAACCTCCCGGATGTCGACATTGCCGTACAAGCGCAGTGCGTCGTCGCCGTGGCTGCCACGCTGCATCCACAGCCATCCAGCACCAACTATCGCAATGACGGCGGCAACAACGATGGCCCGCTTTGTAGTGCTGGATAGACGGATGCTCTTCATTGCACCGTTCCGATACCGCGCAGATAGATGGCAAACACGCCGGGCGCATCGCTACGAATGCGGGCGACGTCACCCGCCAGCATGGATTGCATGACAAGGCCCTGGATCGTGCCGATGAACAGGGTGGCTGCGGCATCTAGGTCGAGGCCCGCACGCAACTCGCCCTGTGCCTTTCCCGCTTCGAGCAAGCAACGCAGCCGTTCGCCATAGTGGCGGATCAGCGTCTGGGCCATGCGTTTCGGAAGAGTCTCACCCGGTCGTTGCAACTCCCCGAAAAGCATTCTCGGTACTCCCGGATGGTCAGACACGAAATCGATATGCGTCATGAAAACCGCCTCAAGGGCTGCGATCGGAGACGTGGCTCCTTCTGCAGCCTCATCCACGCGGGCGAGCAAGCGCTCGGCCACCCAGGACATGACCGCCTCCAAGATGGCATCCTTGCTTGGGAAGTGGCGGAACAGCGCCCCCTGGGTCAGTCCCATTCGCTGCGCGATGGCCGTCGTCGTGATGTCGCTTGGATTCTGTTCCCCGGCCAGGCCGACCACCGCCTCTACGGTCGCCGCCCGTCGCTCGTCAGCGGGAAGATGCTTGGGATGCCCACTCATGGCTTGCTCTCACATAAGAAAGTAATCTATTACTATCTATCCATTGTAGTTGCTCACCGCAAGAGGAAACCACGAGGGGGTAATCGTGATCGACAGCAAGACCGTTATCCCGGTCGACCAGTATCGGTCGATCCCACGTGAATGGAACGGTAGGCGCCTGTCCTCCCTCCAGGGGAGAAGCCCGATACGTCATGAACTCAGCGGAATATAAGTGGAACTACGCCACCTCCGATATTTTGTTTCCGCAGCGGAACATGGCAGTTTTCGCAAGGCTGCGTCGGCGCTTGGCATCCAAGAATCAGCAGTCAGTCGTAGAATCCGCGATCTTGAGGATCACTTGGGCGCCTCGCTCTTTCAGCGGCACAATGGCGGGGTCAATCTGACCCTGGCCGGCCAGCGCTTCGTGCGGCACGCGCGAAAGGCACTTCGGCAGATCGAGTATGGGGCAAGGGACGTCGCCACGATCGGACGCTCCGAAGACGGTCGGATCAAGATCGGGATATTCTCCTCGCTCGCCTCGGGCTTCCTGTCGGAGTTGCTGCGTGCTTATGACAAGGGTCACGCGCAGGTTCGAATCGAACTGATAGACGGCGATCCGGCGAATCATGTTTCGGCGATTCGTCAGCTGCGACTTGACGTAGCGTTCATCACCGGTACGTCGCAGTGGCCCGATTGCGAAGTCGATCAGCTTTGGTCAGAGCGGGTATTTGTCGTCCTTCCCGCTAACCATCCGCTCTGCGGCAAGGCGGAACTCGATTGGTGCGATCTCGTCGGCGAGCGGTTCATTGTAAGCGATGGTGCGCCTGGACCGGAGATTTACGACTACTTGGTACAGCGCCTCGCTGATCTCGGGCGCCATCCAGAAGTTCACACACAGTATGTCGGACGAGACAACCTTCTCTCGCTTGTAGCGGTCGGTCGAGGTCTAACGCTGACGAGCGAAGCGACCACGGTCGCACAGTTCCCAGGGATCACCTATCGACCGATCACGAATGAAGTGCTGCCCTTCAGCGCAGTGTGGTCGCCCCGGAACGATAATCCGGCCTGCCGTCGATTGCTCAGCCTCGCCCGCGCATTATCCCGATCAACAAGAGCAACAATCATTACTGCGATGCTTTTGACTTCCTCGCTTTCGCAAATCCCCGATCCGTGGCTATGAAGCGCTCCAGCATAGGCACAATGAGACGGACCGGATCGGCCGATGTCTGTCCTGACTCGCGGCCGAGGATCTCGGCATAGGCGATGAGGTCACGGTGGACGCTCGCTGGCAGTTCCACCGTGACCTTGACGGGTTTATCGTCGGCGATGGGGCCGAGTTTCAGCTTGGTCATGGTCAGTACCTAAAGGGTTCGAGGACAAGATCGCGCGTCACGACGATCCTGACCGGGAAGCCCGGCCGGATGATCAGCGTCGGCGCGACGTTGAGCTGGCGGCGAACGATCTGCTGTCCGGCGTCGTTGATCGTGTCCTGGCCGCCGTTGCGGATGGCGCGCAGGAGCCGGTCCTGATCGTCGACGGCAAGTTCGGCTCCCACCGAAAGCAGCGTCGAGAGGCCGGCGGCCTTGGCGAGATCCCACCAGTGATAGTCGACCCCATCCTCCAGCCCGGCATAGCCTTGTGTGTCGGTCCCAGGCTGGCGTTCGAGAACGATCGAGCGGCCGTTGGGCATGATGAGCCGGTTCCAGACGAGTAGGACCCGGCGCTGGCCGAACTGCACGTTGTTGTCGTACTGGCCGATGATCCGCGTCCCCTGAGGCACGAGCAGGATGCGCCCCGTGGGGCTGTCATAGATCGGCTCCGTCACCTGGGCGATGATCTGACCGGGAAGATCGGAGCGGATGCCGGTAATGAGCGCGCCCGAGATAACGGCGCCGACCTGAAGCACGAAGGGCGATGCCGGCGGGGTCACGCGATCGGGCGTGACGGTGCGCCGGTCGGCCGCCGCGTTGAGGAAGGCGAGCTGCTTGTCTTGTCCCGTCGCGGCCTGTCCGCCGGCGCCAGACAGATCGAGGCCGGCAAGGCCGGGCATTGCGCTCGCCGTGCTGGTGGCCGTTGATCCCTGCCGCGACTGGAAGAAGACGGTGCTGAGGCGCGCGGCCTCTTCCTCGGCGCGGCGGCGCTGCTCGGCCTCGCTGACGCCGGGCGTCG
>ERZ778017.949-NODE-949-length-33599-cov-6.609349_pt1 | contig 33599 bp, 23 predicted proteins | sample MGYA00375747_ERZ778017 | MGnify/ENA primary metagenome ERZ778017 (study PRJEB29350, sample SAMN05509838) | bioreactor metagenome | biome: bioreactor; material: wastewater | place: South Africa: University of Cape Town | collected 2014-03-17 ...
TCGTTGTACCGTGGCGCGCGTACCGTCCAGATCCACCCGCCACGCCGAACCATCAAGGGTGAAGCCGGCGGTCACGGCCAGTTCCCCGGATCGCTGGTCACCGGGCCAGAGCACCGACTCGATCGCACCGGCCGCTGTCGTCTTGCCGGACCCATTGGGCCCGACCACAATCACGACGCTGTTGTCGCAGTGGAACTCGAAGCCGTCCGGAATGCCGGGGGCGCGCCGGATATGCAGTCGATCAAGGCGGATCGCCCGGCTCCGGGTATCCGGCGGGCTGCTCATGTGCCGGCTCTCGTCGTGAGCAGCGAATCGAGCAGTGACAGCGCCTGCCGACGTGCCGCGTCGCGCACATATGTGGACCGCTCCTCGTCCGGTAACGGTCGGAGCGCCAGATACGCGGGTAGCCCATGTACCTCGACCACTCCGGAGCCCAACTCGCGCAGGAGCTGCCGATGCTCCGGATCCTGCTCGTTCGCATCCAGGTCAAGAAGCAACCGGGCCAGGAGCGCCGGAGCGTCGTTGCCGCGCGAAAGGTCCGACAGGTCCAGGGCCGGGCGCAGATCCGATCGTACATGCTCCACGTACAGGGTGCTGTCCTCGCGTTCCAGCACCGCTGCATTCGTCAGCGGCTCCAGCCGCCGCAAGGCCTCGGCGCGCAGCCCGCAGCGGCCCACGAGTCGTACCCGGCAACTCATCCACCGGGTTGCCTCACCGGAAGCCAGTAGCTCATTCAGGTAGTCGCCGAGTGCGGCGTAGGCTCGTGGCTCGATCTCGTCGGCATCGGTCACACCGTCCAGGGAAATTCTCACGCTGTCGTAGCGCACCGTAGCCACGGGCAGCCGCTCGGCGCGCACCCGCTGTCCGGGCGCCACGTGCATGAGCCACGCCCCGTGCCAGCCTGACTCCCCCGGGTCCATGGGCTGGGGTGAGCCGGGGTAGAGCACGGGTGTGCCCCCGTCCTCGAGCCAGGATGGAGCGTGTATGTGACCCAGCAGCCAGGCCGTGCAGCCGGCATCGCGTAATTGCGTCCTGGTCACCGGTGCATAGCGGCTCGCCCCCTGGTCAAGGTCGGCGTGCAGCAATCCGAGCACTGGCAGTCCGTCTCCGGCAGGCCGTGGGGCGAGATCCAGCATGGGGCTGCGCGTCACGCTCTCGCTCGGAAAGCTCCAGCCATCCACATGTAGTAGTCCTGCGGCCAGCTCCAGCGTCTTCCGCTCCCAGATGCCCCCACGACCGAGGAGGTGGAAATGGGAGCTGTTCATGTCATCGGCGAGCCTGGGCAGGACGTCATGATCATGATTGCCGGCCACAGCCACTGTGGGGATGTCGTGATCGGCCAGTCGTCGGAGCCCCTGCTCGAGGGGGGCAAGCGCCTCGAAGTACCTGTTGCCCTGGTCCACCAGGTCCCCACTCACCGCTACCAGATCCACCCGCTGTGCGATCGCTGTCTCGACAATGGCGCGCCACGCGGCGGCACACGAGTTCGCGCCTGCGTCCGGGGAGGCCGGCAGGCGGGACGATCGGCGGCCAATGTGAAGGTCACCAGTGCAGAGGATGCGCATGCATGCAGTGCTGTGGAGGGAGAGATCGAGGCGAAGTTGACGTGCGTCGGGGCAAGTGTCAAACAGCCGTCGTCGGCAACACTGTGGACTCTCGCTCTGACACTCGGGAGATGGGACCACGACTCGACGTCACTGCGACTGGCGAAGACACGGGCGGGTGTCGCGAGAGAGCTCGCAGAGCGGAGCCGCATGCGTGGCGGGCGTGTTCACGACACGGCAGATTACCTGGCTACCAGGAGCCATGTGGCTGATCGTGGGCCATGTCGCGAAGACAGTCGACGCGGTACGCACCAGGTTAACGGTTCAGCACTGTCAGAGCTATCGATAGCTTGCCTGGACACGAGATGTGGCTCAATCTGGTCGGTAGCGGTTCCGGAAGGGCAGCGACATGACAACTCGCTCCTCTCGAGTTCCACGGCCGTGCGAGCACGGCCATCCTGTTCCCGGCGCCACTCGTGGTCGGCAGCAAGTGGTCGGTCGTCCTGCTCACCAGCAATTCGCTCCTCGCACCCCCTCGACGTGTCCCTGCACCTGGTCGTAGCTCGCGATCCCGCCATACTTCTCGAGCGTGCCGCCGATGGCTTCCTGGAGCGTCGCGTGGGCACGCCCGCCGACCCCTTTCCGACGCCAGCCTATCTGCTCGCGCTACGTCAGGGTGGCCTGCGCGACGATCTGATGCGACTTGCGGCACGGCGCGGGCACCCCGGCTGGTTCGACCCGCCGCTCTGTGTGTTCGCCGAGCTCGCGGAGCGGTTGGGGACCGGTGCCCGACGACCGCTCACCGCCGCCGAGCGCCAGGTGCTGCTTGCTCGCCTCATGCGCGCGGCGCGGGGCAAGGTGTTCTCGCATGCGCGACGTCCCGAGGACTATCTGGACGGCGTGGACCGGCTGATGGGAGAGCTCTGCGCCGCCGACGTTGCTCCGGAAGCATTCGTCGCCGCGCTCGACGTCGCTGATGGTGAATGCTGGAAGCGTGACGATTTCGAGCGGGCCCGGGATGCCGAGCTGGGCGCTCTCCATGCTGCCTATCGGGCCGCTCTCGACGATGCGGGCAGACGCGATGGCCGGGATGCGCTCGCGCATTGCGCCCGTTTCATCGCCGCCCATCCGGACGAACTGGCTGCCAACCTGGGCGGGCGTCGCGAGATCAGGATGGTCGGGCTCCAGGATCTGCGCGGTGGTTGGCAGGCGCTGCTCGGCGCACTCGTCGCCTCACCGGCGATTGACCGCGTGGTGGTCTACACTGCCGTGGAGTCGGAGTTTGCCGCGCTCGGACCCGTCATCGGGCAGGTGGAACGGCTGGCCGAGCCGGAGACAATCGCGACGAGGATCTTCGCGGCCACCACCCCGCGACGACTGCCCACGATCGTGCCCGGCATAGAAGCGCCGGACGCAGCGCGAGAGGTGGAGGAGGTTGCCCGCCGCGTCCGCGCTCTGTGCGATGCTGGCGTGCCGCCACACCGCATCGCCATCGTCGCGCGCAAGGCGCGGCCACACCTCGATCTGGTGGTGGATGCGCTCGCCCGCATCGGAGTGCCCGCCACGGCGCGCCGACGTACCGCTCTGGTCGAGATCCCTGCCGTTCGCGCCGTACTCATACTCCTGGACGGCGCCGCCGCCGGGTGGACCCGTCATGCGATGGTGGAACTGGCCGAGCAGCCGTACCTGGAGAACAGCCTGGACGTGCAGGTCCTGAATACCATCGGCTATCGACGGCAGGTGCAGGGACTTGCAGCCTGGCGGGATGCGGTGGCAGAACTACGGGTGGAGGTATCGCGGCGGGAGCAGGGCGACGAGCCCGAGAGAGGTGGCTGGGAGCGACAGGTCGCCCTGCCGCCGCTGGCCCGGGTGGACGCCGCGCTCGTCGCACTGGATGCATTCTCCAGCCGCGCCGGAGAGCTGGACGGCGAGCGCACGCTGGCCGAATGGCTCGACTGGGTGCGCGGCGTGGTCGAAGAGGACGCGTGGGGCATCGGGCGACTCCTCCGCCTTCTCCCAGCTGCCGGTCGGGTCGACGTGGCACGGCTGGACCTGGCTGGCTGGCGCGCACTCGGCGATCTCACATCCCAGTGGCACAAGGCCGTCACGGATTTCGGTGGCGCCGACGATCGGCTGGCCGCCGGTGGCTTTGCGGCGCGACTGCGCAGCATGCTCGACAACGACGTCGCGTTGTGGAGCACGACCGGCCACGGCGTGCAGGTGGAGGAAGGGCCCGCCGCCGCTTACCGTCCCTGCGATCATCTGTTCATCGTCGGCCTGGAGAGCGGCAACTTCCCCGCCAATCCGCCCTGTAGCGCGGTGCTGGGCGAGATGGACCGGGAGCGACTGATCGCCGCCGGACTACCGCTGGACCCACCGGATGCGTGGGAGAGACGGGAGCGCGAACTCTTCCGCGTCCTCTGTGCCGGCGCCGGTCTGAAGGTCACCATGGCCTGGTCGTCCGTGGACGAGAGCGGGCGTGACGTCGCGCGCTCGTCCTTCCTGGACGAGGTGGAGGAGGCCGCGACGCTGGAGGTGGAGGAGATCCCGTTGTCGCGCGTCCTCACGGACGGCATGCCACTCTGCGCCACGCCCGCCACCGCCGCGCACGCCCATCGAGTGGCGCTCATCGAGACGGGTCGAGCATCGCGCGCTGCATCGCCGTGGAACGGCGCCATGGAGGATCCCGAGCTTCGCGATTGGATCGCGCACGAGTTCGGCGAGAGGAAGCTCTGGAGTCCCACCCAGTTGGAGCACTACGCGAAGTGTGGCTGGGCCTACTTCGGCGAGCGATTGCTGGGCCTGCGTACCCTGGAGGAACCTGATGACTCGCTGGAGCCGAGCGTGCGTGGCAGCATCCTGCATCGGGCACTGGAGCTCTTCTACGATGCGGCGCGGCGCGAGCGAGGGAACGCGCCAGTGCTGTTGCGTGAGGACGACGGGCCGGCCGCCGAGGCAGCGCTGCTGCGGGAGCTCGACACGGCCATCGGCGAGTTCGAGCAGGCCGGGACCTGGCTAGGTGCACCGGCGCTCAGGGCTGCCCTGCGAGCGGAACTGGCACGCATACTCCGGAAGTACCTTGCCTTCGAGATCGACTGGAATCGCAAGCTGTTCGGCAAATTGGGCAACAACCCGCGCGTGTTGCAAACGGGAGTCGTCGCCCACGAGGTTCGGTTCGACGACGTCACCCTCAATGCCGACGGTGTCCACGTGCGATTCCGCGGCTCCATGGATCGACTCGAGCGTGGCGTGGATGAGCGCTTCGAAGGTTCCGAACACTACGTGGCGGCGGTGGACTACAAGACGTCCACCTTCGCCATGCCCGGCGGTGGAGACAAGGCCGCCTGGGCAGACGGCGTCGTGCTCCAGGTACCCATCTACGCTCGAGTGCTGGCCGAACTCTACCCCGCGGATGAGGTGTCGCGCATAGAATACCGATCGCTCAAGAGCCCGTCGGTGAAGCTGGCGTTGCAGCTATACGAGATGAGCAAGCAGGGCGCGGTGCAGCAGAACGAGACCGACTGCGAAACCATGACCGGAGCGATCACCGCCATCGCCCGTCACGTCACCAACGCCCGTGCCGGCCTCTTCCCCGCGGACCCGGCCCCATCCTGCGGCTGCCCGAGCTACTGTCCGGCCATCGACGTCTGTCGCGTGGCCGGCGGCCCGCAGCGAAAGGAGTGGTGAGATGAGCGAACCGTCGCTGTTCGATCAGTTGCCGCAGGGCCCCGAAAGAGAATGCGAATACACTCCCTCGCAGTGGACCGCGGTGGAGGAGTGCGATCGTCACCTCCTGGTGTCCGCCGGCGCCGGGACCGGAAAGACCCACACCGTGATCGGCAAGCTCCTCTGGCTGCTCGGCGTGCCGATGGTGGATCCGTCGGGTGAGCTGCGCGAACATGGTAACCCCATCCGCCTGCGCGATCTCGCAGCCATCACCTTCACCAACCAGGCCGCTGCGGATCTCAAGCGAAAGCTGCGCAAGCGACTGCGCGAGCATGGCCAACGCGACCTTGCCCATGCTGTGGACGCGGCGCGTGTGGGGACGATTCACAGCTTCTGCGGCGACGTGCTGCGGGAGTTTGCCCTTCGCGGGAACGCCCCCCTGGGCGGCCAGGTGCTGGAGGAGGGGGAGAGCGCGGCACTGGTGGCGGAATGTGCGCGCGACGTGCTGCTGGCAGCACTGGACGCGGGGAAGGTTGCCGGTCTGGAGTTCCTGCTTCGCGACTACACGGCACGCACGGTGGAGGAGTGGATTGGAAGTCTGGCCGGCGACGCTGATCGGTTGCGCCGCCTGAGCGCCAGCCATGACGGGAGCGACCCTCGCGAGAGCGCGCTGCTTCACCTGGCCGCCAGCACTGTCACGCGACTCTACCAGCGCCTGGATGAGCGCGGGGCGGTGAACTTCGACCGGATGATCGTTGCCACGCGCGACCTCATTCGAGACGATGTGGGCGTACGACGAGCGCTGCAGCGCCGCATCCGTGTGCTCGTCATGGACGAGTTCCAGGACGTCGACCCCGTACAACGCGAGATCGCCTACCTGCTGGGCGGAGTGGAGGAGGAGGTGGGCGACGCCACCCGTCTCATGCTCGTCGGTGACCCCAAGCAGAGCATCTATCGCTTTCGAAGGGCCGACGTGAGCGTCTGGAACGAGGTGCAGCACGCATTCGAACACGGCGGCCGGGGCAGCGTAATCTCGCTGGGAGAGAACTTCCGGAGCGTCGCTCCGGTACTGGCGTTCGTGGAGGATTGCATAGGTCCCGTGCTGGACTCACCGGTTGGCGGTGAGAGTGAGGCCCGTCATCCGTTCGAAGTGCCATTCGCGCCAGTCCACGTGACGCGGAACGATCAGCCCGCCCACGCGGGCGTGGAGTTCCTCGTGGTCGCGCCGGATGATGAGGGGAACGCGCGCAGGGTGGCCGATGCCCGGGCGATGGAGGCGGCCAGTGTCACCGAGCGTATGATGCGCCTGAACCGCGACAACGGCGTGCCGTGGAGCGAGATGGCGATCCTGCTGGGCGGGTGGCGCTCGCTGCCGATCTATGAGAATGCCCTGCGCTCGCGTGGGATACCCACCTATGCACTTCGCAACGGCGGCTTCCATGACACCCGCGAGATAGTGGACATGCAGCTCGCACTGCAGATAGCTCGCGACCCCGGCGACGACCGTGCCCTGACAGGGTTCCTGCGCAGCCCGTTCGTGGGCGTGAAGGACGAGACGCTGCTCAGGATAGCCCGCCAGTGTCGCCGACCTTTCTGGAGTGACCTCGACAACTGCTCCATCGCCGACGCTGACGAGCGTGATCTGCTGGAGCGCGGTCGCGCGCTGATCACGCGACTGGCTGCGCTGCGGGATCGCATACCCGCCGCTCAGCTACTGGACGAATTGCTGCTGGAGACCGGCTACCTCGCCCACCTCGCGCTCCGTGGGGACGACAGTGCGCAGGCTGCGGCCAACGTGCGGCAGTTCCTCACCGACCTCCGACGTCGGCCCGAGGCGAGCGTTGGCACACTGTTGCGCGAGATAGCCGAAAGCCGCGCCCGGAAAGATGACGTACAGCAGGCGCGGCTATACGGCGAACATGAGAACGTGGTCACGATAACCTCTGTGCACAGTTCGAAGGGGCTGGAATGGGGCGTCGTGTTCTGGTGTGATCTGATGCACGCCGGTCATAACGGTTCGGCGAAGCTCCTGACCGGGAGCGACGAGCTCTCCCTGGGCGATCCCGATGCCGACAGCAAGGAGCAGCCCGATAGATGGATGAAGCTGCAGGCCGTGCTGAAACTCGAGCGCACGGCGGAGCAACGTCGGCTCTGGTACGTGGCAGCGACGAGGGCCAGGGACCTGCTGGTGGTGAGTGGGATCGCGCCGGGCAAGGGTGCCCGGTTGGCCGGGACGGCAGCGCAGATGCTCATGGGTCGGTACGGGGTGCTGAACGACGGGGCCGACGGTGAAATTGCGATTTCAGGCCAGGGCGTGACCGTCAGCGCGCCGGTGCGCGTCGCCGGTGTGGCGGAGGCGGACACCGACGTCAGCGCGAACGGGCTCGAGGCGGCCGCGGCTGTCGCTCCGGCCGCGAGCCTGCGAATGCCGCCGGCGCCGATCTCCGTCCCGGCCGGGCTGGGTCGCCACTCGGCGACGTCGTTGATGGCCCACGCAAGTTGTCCGCGTCGCCACTGGTTTCGCTACGTGCTCGGCGCGCCGGAACCCAACGCATCCAGGGCGGTGGCTCTGCCCGTGGCTCCGGCAGGGCCGCCTCCGGCGGGGCCGACGACGGTATCTCCGGCTGATGCAGCAGCAGCCCGCGGCGCGCCCGGTGGCGTATCTGCCTCGCACGGCCAGATAGTTCATGACGTACTGGAGCGGCTGGAAGAGGAAGCCGAGTTGGAACTGCTGCTGGAGTCAGCCATTGCCGAACGGGACATCGACGCGCCGGCCGCCGGGACAGAGGCAGGAGCGCGCTATCGCGAACGGCTGGCCGGAGAGATCCGACGGGTGGCTGGCGACCCGGCGTACGCGGCCATCGCGACGCTTCCGACGGCGCGGCGCGAACTGGACTTCGTACATCTGTTGAGCGAGACCGCGCAGGTAAGTGGGAGCATGGATCTGGCGGCGATGGAGGACGGTGGCCTGGTCATCCTGGACGTGAAGACGTCGCAGGTGAGTGACCGTGCGGAGGCGGAGGCTGTTGCGCGCCGGTACGCCGTACAGCGCGACGTGTACCGCTCAGCGGCGGCCGCGATCTCCGGATTGCCGGTGTCCAGGTTCGTCTTCCAGTTCGCCCACGGCGGGATCCAGGTGGATGGAGCGGACTGCGGTGCTGGTGAGGTGGAGTTGGCGGAGGTGATGTCGGGGATGGAGTTGGGCGAACCAGCGCTGGCCGCGGATCCGCGGGAATGTCTGGGCTGTGGCTATCGTATGGCAGGGTGGTGTCCGGGGGCGGAGGGGTAGACGGAGTGGTTGCGGCCAGACGGCGCGGTGAGTGAAGTCACGCGGTCGTGCGGGCCCGATCGACCGGAGGACCGTGCGCCGACGACTCTGTGACCAGGGCGCACGGTTCTGGTATCGGTGCCGCCGGTGACGCACGGTGAGTAGTGTTTTCCACAAGGTACGACTCTCACTCCATAACCTTCGCGCCCTGGCTCCGACATGCCCATGCGCACTGCCGTCATCGCCGTCCTGGCGACGACCCTCGTCTCCGCGAACGCTTCTGATCGCGCTCCCGCCCCGGTCGCTGCCGCGCCCTGCACCACCGCCACCGAAGCTTGCGAGCAATGGGTGACCTACGGGAACGGGCCCGCCCGGTCGATGGTCTACTCCACCTACGCGCTCCGTATTCCCAACCCTGCCGTGACGCGCGCCCTGGTCATGGTCCATGGCGCCGGTCGCAACGCCGATCACTACTTCGAGACGGCCACTGCAGCGGGCTTCCTGGCGGGAGCGCTGGACAACAGTGTCATCATCGCCCCACGGCTCATCGCGTCGCCGGACAAGCCGCAGGCGAATGAGGTGGTGTGGCCCAACGGCCCCAACAGTTGGCGCGCCGGCGGGATGTCGCCGTCCAACCCCACGCTGTCGTCGTTCGATTTCCTGGATGAGATAGTGCGTGAACTCGCCGACAAGAAGACCTTCCCCAACCTCAAGCAGATCGTCATTGCCGGACATTCGGCCGGTGGACAGGTAGCCACGCGCTACGAGATGTCGAGCAAGGTGCACGACACACCCGGAGTGAGCATCAGCTACGTCGTCGCCAACCCATCCAGTTATGCCTGGCCGGTGGCGTTGCGGCCGCTCCCCATCGGCGATGCCAACCCGGTCGATGCCTACAAGGAAGCGCTGGGCAGGGACGGCGAGAAGGTGCATGGTGACTTCACGTACGGTCCCTTCGATTCCACCAGGGCACCGCGCTACAATCGTTGGCCGGCGGGGCTGGAACAACTGGAAGGCTACACTGCCGGCATGACGGCCGATCAACTACGGAAACAGCTCGTGGAGCGCCCCACCACCTACCTGCTGGGCCAGGTGGACGTCCTGCCACTCGGCGGCTTTGACTCGTCGCCGACGGCGATGGCGCAGGGCCCTACTCGGCGGGCACGCGGCGAGGCGTTCTACAAGTACGTGAACGAGAAGATGGGAGCGAAACATCACGCGATCATCGTGTCCGAGTGCGGTCACAACGACCGCTGCATCTTCACGACCGATGTCGTACTGCCGGTGATCTTCCCGGAGTAGCGCCCGGTAGGTAACATCTGGAGATGCGACCATATGGGCTCCTTCTTCTGATGCTCATCGCGAGCGGGTGTGGAGGCGCTCGCGATGATCAGGCCATCCACGAAGAGATGCCACGCCTGTCGCTCACGCCGCTGGCCCAGATCTGCGTCGGGGGAGACGAGGTACCCTGCCAGTTCGTCAATGCAGCCCTCGCGACAGTGGCTCCTGACGGACGTGTTGCCGTGGCCGATATATTTGGAGAGCTGCGCGAATTCGGCCGGGACGGGCAGTTCGTCCGAACCGTCGGTGCCCGAGGCGGCGGACCGGGCGAGTACCGGCGGCTGGTTGCTGCCGGCTACGATGGCCTGGGCCGGCTCACGGTGCTCGATCAGTCGGCGATGCGGGTGCAGCGGTTCGACGGCACGGGTACGGTGGACGGGACGGCGACCGCGCCATTCATACCTGGTCTCATCGGCGTTTCGGTCGTCCATGGAAAGGTCGCGCTCTTCTCACTGCCCGGCGCGAGCGCCATCGGCGATACCGTAGAGGCGCATCTGGTGCTGGTTGATCCGGCTTCGGGCGACACGTCGAGCCTTCCCGGATTGCCGGAGCCGGCGATAGCGACCGGCGATGGCTCGATGTTCCCCATACCGCCGCTGTTTACCGTGATGCCGATAGAGCGCTGGGCGGTGAGTCCGGACGGGGCGTTTCACCTGGCCGACAGGGAGCGACTCAGGATCGTGCGTAGGGATCGGGCGGGTGGTACACCAGTCGTTCTCGTGGACCTGGCCGTCGCACCACGTCCGGTCACTGACCAGGATATCGAAGCCGCGCTTGCCCGGCGGGGCCCGATCGGGCCGCCGGGGAACACTGTTGTCGCCGCGCAGCTACGCCGGCAATTGGATGCAGCGAGGGAGAATGCGCCCAGGGTTCACCCGCTCGTCACTCGCCTTGTCATCCTGGATGACGGTACGCTGCTGGCGCGTGGGAGCGCACCGCCGGGCATTGATTCGGTGCGCTGGAACGTCTTCAGCGCCGAGGGCGATCCGGTGGGTTACCTGCTACTCTCCGCTGGCACGAGCATCGCGGCCGGTCGGCTGGAACGAATGCTCCTGACCATACCGGACGCGGACGACGTACCGCGGATCGGCTGGTATGGAGTGCGGAGCGAGGCAGAGGCTGGCGCCGGGCGATGATGGGGAGGTCCGGCGGTAGTAGCGCGGCCCGATAGTACCAGCCTCGCCGGGCGGTGACGGGGAGGTCCGGCGGTTGCGCGGCATTGATGGTACCAGCCTCGCCTGGCGAGTTCGCCGCCAGCTCGACAGCTTGCCTGGATGTCCACGGAACAGATCCGCGTCATCGCTGCCGTCATCACCCGAGGGGATCGTTATCTCGTCTGTCGGCGGCCGCCCGACAAACGACACGGCGGCCTCTGGGAATTCCCGGGCGGGAAGTGCGAGCCGGGTGAGTCAGACGCCGACGCCGCCAGACGTGAGCTGCGCGAGGAGCTGGGTGTCGAGGTGGTGGCCGTCTCCGGCGAGGAGTTTGCCGTTGCCGATCCCGGCTCGCCCTTCCTGATAGCCTTCGTGCCGGTGCGGATCCTGGGCGAGCCCACGTGTCACGAGCACTCCGCACTCACCTGGGGCACGATGCACCAGATCAGGGCGCTCGAGCTCGCGCCGAGTGACCGACGCTACGTCGAGTTCCTGCTCGATAGGGCGGCGAAGCCAGGTGCTACTGGCGTGTCTCCAGATATGTGCTGAACGAGCTGCCGGCGCGCACGCTGGCGCGCCCTGATCGTGCGATGTCTCCCCGGCAACCATCCCGCATGCGGAACGTGTCTCACTCCCAGATGGCGCGACGGAGCGCCGCCGCGAGCAATCGACCGCTCGCCTGGATGACCAGTAACGGGAGCACACGATGGCACGCCCACTCTCCACACTAGCAGCCGCAGCAGTCATTCTCGCCATGCCAGTAGTTGCTGCGCAAGCGAACGCCCAGCGTACGGAACGCCCGAGCCAGGCTCGGTCCGAACGCTCAAACGTGCAGTCGGACTCGACCAGGCAATGCACCTGTGATCGCTGGCCGGGTCGAGATGCTGATCTGGCGAGGACGCTGGACCAGCTAAGGCGGTTCAGTGCCGATTCGTCAGGCGACCGTATGGAAATCAGGCGTCGGCTGGACAGGGAGTTGCTCGGCGACCTGAGCGGCCGGGCGGGTGTACGGCTCTTCAGCGACGAACCCGGCTCACGTCTCGCCATTGTGCGCGCCTTTGAACAGGCCAACATGGCACCCGACCGACCCGTGCTGGGACTCTCGATCGGCTCCGAGGCGACCACGGCCGGCCTCGAGGTGGTGGACGTATCGGCCGATGGACCCGCGGCGCGGGCCGGCATAGAGGCGGGTGACCTGCTGACAGCCGTGGATGGTACCAGCCTGCAGCTCTCTCCCGCCGATAGCAATGACGCCGTGATGGGGGGCGCGGTCGCTCGTCGTCTCACGCGTAGGCTGGATTCGGCCAGTGCGGGCGACACCATCACCCTGCGGATTGCCAGCAGGACCGGGCCGGAGCGCACGGTTCGGGTGGCCACGGTGCGCGCCGACGCGCTCGTGCCGTCAGGTCGGCGGGTCTCTCCGCTGCTCGGGACGGGTTCAGCGTTCGCTCTGGCCGGCCGCGCCGCGCCGCTCGGTATACGCGTGCGCAGCACGGACTCGCCGCGCGACACGCTCGGCGTCTTTGTCGCTTCCGTGGTGGCCGGGAGTGCAGCTGACCGGGCTGGCATCCACGAGGGAATGCGTGTGGTAGCGGTGGACGGCCGGGATCTGCGCGTGAACCCGGCCGACGTGGGTGACCGCTCGGTCGCCGTCGCGAGAGTGAGCCAACTGGAACGCGCCCTGGCCGACGTCAGCTCGGGCGAATCGGTGGTGCTCAAGGTGCGTGAGGGTCGTGACACGCGGGAAATTACCGTAACGCCGTAAGCAACCTGCCGGGAAGACACGCGTCGTGACGCTGACTTCCCGTGAGACTCCCCGGGATACTCTGCGTCGTTCCCGACGTCATCGCACGGGACCGCGCACCCGAGTCAACGCCCCCGGGTGCGAACATCCGGGATTCACCGGTCCACACCGCCGAACGTGCTCGCGTGATGCTCGGGACGCGGGCATTGGAGCCAGAAGGGCAGTGGCTGGCCGCATGGTGCGGTCAGCCCTGTCGGTAATCGTGCCACCGTTCACGCAAGACTACGGTGTGGCGTCATCCATTGCCGTGGGCGCGGAAGCCGCGATGTGCCTTGCCATGATACGAATCAACTCGGCATTGCTCATCGGCTGCCAACCATGCCCCTTCATCGGGCGCCCGTACTCGAACAGGGCGTCGGATCGCGGGTTGGTGGTGCCCTTGAGAAAATCCTCGAGCTGATAGACGGCGAGATTGAGGTAGTAATTGTCCATGTCGCCGACATACACATTCAGCTTGCCGGCGAGCTTCGGTCCCAGCGTGGACCAGTTCACTTCCATGTAGTGACGCAGGTCGAAGTTGTCGCGCCAGTGATCGGCCACCTCGCGGTCCATGGTGCCGGTGGTCTTGTCCCAGAGCGGTCGCGGATAACCGTCGGCGCCTACGGGGCTCCAGGCGGCGTCCCAGGCGTTGAACTGCTGACCCGACCGTTCCTTGCTCCCCAACACCGCTTCGATCCTGCTCAGGTCGCGCTGGGTCGTCTGGGGCTGGCCGCTCGTCGTGCGGCTCATGTAGCGGGGCGTCACCACCCAGTCATTGCCGTTGGGCACGAAAGCGCTGGTGTCCTCGTACGCGTTCACCATCTGCAGGCTGCGGAAATCCACCGGATCGGGATAGAGCGTCCAGGTGCCGTTGAAGAAGTCGGGATGGAGCACCTGCAGCGCGATCGACTCCCAGCCGCCGGTCGAACCGCCCGTGAGGGTGCGTGCGTAAGGCTGCGGGATGGCCCTGAAGTGCGACTCGATGTAGGGCACGAGTTCGGTCAACAAGGCGTCCGCGTAGGGACCATTGTTGGCTGAATTGACGGCGTAGGAATCGTCGTAGTAGGGCGTGGGGTGCTGCCACGTCACGGCCAGCATGCGTGGGAAGTCCTCCGACTTCCACGACTTGTAGAAATCGTATCCCGGCTCGCGGCCGTCGGTGCGCGCCCTTATCGCGTCGCGCTGTGTCTCGTAATCGGCGGTGCTGTCGGTGGTGAAGCCGAAAGCAGGCGCGAGCGAGAAGTGGCCCTGCTGATAGACCGTCGGATAGCGCATTCCCGGATTCTCGTCGTAGCCGGCCGGCAACAGGATCGTCGCGCCGATGTACATGGGCTGTCCCCAGAATTCGCTGAGCAGCTTGCTCTGGATCTTCACCCGCTTCACCCATTTCGTATCGGGTGGTACAGCAACCGGCGGGATGACATGGTCGAGAGTCAGCTTCACGTTGAGAGGCTTCCCGGCGTCCACCCGAACCCGCCGTACATCGCTCACCAGATTGCCGGGCGAGCGGTTCCACTGCTGCCCTTCCCACTGATCCATGTGCGCCCAGATGACATGACCGTCGGCCCTATGGAACTGTGTGTAGACGTTGAGCACGGCCTGCACGAAGTAGTCGCCGGGCGGAAGCTGCGCGAGGTTCATGGGGTAGGCCGACGTCGTGGAGTCGATCACTGCGACGGCACCTGGCGCGAGCGCCGATACGTCGAGGCCATAGAACGGTTGCGTACCGCCGTAGGACCCGGCCCGGAAGCGCGGCTCTGGCGTGGAATCGCGCGCGACGATGAGGATGACGCGCCCGGTGACGGGCTTCGCCATCACGCCGGAGGGGAAGGAGACCTCCACCCGTTGCGCGGCCAGGGGGCTCGCCAGCAAGGCGAGGGAGAGGACAGAGGCGAGCTTGCGCAGCATTCTCGCGGCACTGACGTGCGGCAGAACGGACATGATGTTACCGATGCGAGGAGTGTCGTGTGCGACGTCGCACCCCGATCCTGGACTGGACGCCACTCTCACCTGAATCTCAGGGTGTGGATGGGAACGGCGCCAGAGGTTCACCGAGCTTACGTTGGTGCCCGACCATTTCGCTGGGTGCGCCGGGCGACCCTCGATGGGTCCGGGCGCCTGGACACCGGACGCTGCCGCACCAGGCTCAGCCTCTGACAGACCGGTTGACGACGGACTCGGCGCCTGAGACGTGGAGGCTACGTAGTCGGTCTCGACCCCGAGTCGCCAGGGGCTTTGAAGCATGTCGCCAGCTACAGCTTCACGAACAACGACTTGAAGGCGTCAGGCACCGGCTCGCCCGCAGGGCCGGTGACCGCGTGCCACCAGTAAACGAGAGCCTCTCTCTTCCCCTCCGGTATCATCACGCTCGGTTAGGATACCTCCTTTGTATCCCCCGGCGCGATTGGCGGGCATCTGATCGGATCGACACACGACGCCCAGCTGATGCGGCTCGCCAGTTCTCGCCCGAAGGTCGTCATGTAGACTGGCCTTGACGTGCGGTTGGTGACCCCGATACGGCCGTCCCTGGCTGATGCCACGACCATTCCCGATGGTCCGGTGGATATGGCGCCGGAGTCGCTGCAGCCGAGGACGGTGACTGGTGCCAGTGCGAGGATGCCGACGAGGAAACGGGGATGGTTCATGATTGGTCATTCGGTGTGAGGTGATGTCCGCGACTACCGATCGCCCGGTTCCGCGCTACGCTCCGTTGGCGATCCGCATGACTCCATCCCGCATCCGTGGTACCTGAAAGTTGAGCAGCAGGCCGACCGGGTGGCCGCCGAGTCTGAGGTAGGAGAGCACCTGTGCGAGGTGGACCGGCATGACCTTCGCCACGGTCTTCACTTCCACCACCACGCCCTCGACCAGGAGATCGATCCGGTAGGCTTTATCGAGCGATACGCCATCGTATACGACCGGCATGACCACCTGGTTCATGACGTCGAGCTCTCGCTTCCTGATCTCGTGTGTGAGGCATACTTCGTAAGCGCTCTCCAGCAATCCGGGGCCGAGTGCCGAGTGCACCTTCATCGCCGCGTCCACGATGATGCCTGTGACCTGGTTGATCCTCGTTCCGGCGGACATTTCATCTTCCTTGTCGTTGTGGTTGTGACGCTTGACTGAAGACTGACTGCCGTGGGGCGTGGACGGTTCGGTCGCGGCGTCCATCTGTCGCAACTGCAATCTTCGCAGAGGTACGCAGAGGAAGGGCAGGGGCGCAGAGGAAGGCGCGAGAAGGGGACAGTACTTTGTCAGACTTCCGGACCGTCGTTGGTCGCCTGTTCCTGTCAAGAGCACCCATCAGAACCAGTAGTTGACGTCCGTTGAAGCGTGCGCCACACAGACCCCACTCCCAGCAGAACCTCCAACGAAACACGACCACCATCAACCCCGCCGCTGCCTCAGCGTTGCAGCCGCAGTCCCTCTGCGCCCCTGCCCTTCCTCTGCGTACCTCTGCGAAGATTGCAGTTGCGACAGATGGACGCCGCGACCGAACCGTCCACGTCACCACCACCCGGCCCGCAAAGATCGCAGTTCACGACAGATGGACACCGCGACCGAACCGTCCACGTCACCCCCAGCCAGCCCGCAAAGATCGCAGTTCACAACGATCAGACACCGCGACCGAACCGCCCACGTCACCACCAGCCAGCCCGTAAAGATCGCGGTTCACGAGCCCAGACCGTCAGACCGGGCCATTCACCACCAGTGCTCGTAGCCGCGACTCCAGCCCGCCGCTCCGGCCCAGCCGGCAACTGGTCAGCGGAATCATGACCTCGCGTCGCCGCGCCGCGTCACCGGAACTGTTGCCAGCGCATCATTCCAGCAACAGCGCCAGGTCCTCTCGCTCGATTCGCGCGATCAGGCTGTTGTCCGCCGTGATGATCGCTTCGGCGAGGTCGCGCTTGGCCCGCTGTAGCTCCAGCACCCGTTCCTCCACCGTGTCGCGCGCGATGAGCCGGGTAGCCAGCACCGGACGTGTCTGCCCGATACGGTGAGCCCGGTCCACCGCCTGGGCTTCCACGGCCGGGTTCCACCACGGGTCGAGCAGGAAGACGTAGTCAGCAGCAGTGAGGTTGAGCCCCTGGCCGCCCGCCTTCAGACTTATGAGGAAGACCGGACAGTCCGGGTCGGTCTGGAACCGCTCCACCCGCTCCCGTCGGTCACGTGTCCGGCCGTCCAGATATTCGTAGGTGATCTTCTCGGCATCCAGCCGCGTACGCACCAGCGCGAGCATGGATGTGAACTGGGAGAAGACCAGCACCTTGTGCCCTTCCGCGGCAGCCTCGATGAGCATCGGTACCAACGCGTCGAGCTTGCCGCCCGGCTCCGAGGCGCGTTTCGGGTCCAGCAGCCCTGGATGGCAGGCCGCCTGGCGAAGCCGGAGTAACGCCTCCAGAATCTGAATCTTGGAGCGCTTGATCCCCACCTTGTCGATCTGGCCGAGCAGCGCCTTGCGATAGTGATCGCGAAGCTCGTCGTAGAGCTTCCGCTGCTTTGGACCGAGGTCCACGTAGAGCGTCTGCTCCTGCTTTTCCGGAAGGTCGCGAGCAACCTGATCCTTCGTTCGTCGCAGCAGGAAGGGGCGCAGCGCACGGGCCAGAAGCGAACGGGCTTCCACGTCGGCCACTGTCGCCCCGACCCCAGCGGCGGAGAACAGCTTGCTGGAGCCCAGCATGCCGGGGTTGAGGAACTCGAACAGACTCCACAACTCCTCCAGTCGATTCTCCACTGGCGTACCGCTCAGGGCCAGCCGGTGCTCGCCGCGCAGCAGCCGAGCCGCCTTGGCTGACGCCGTGCGAGGATTCTTGATCGCCTGCGCCTCGTCGAGCACGACGTAATCGAACTCGATCTCCCGCAGTGCGGCGATATCCTGGCGCAGCGTTCCGTAGGTGGTGATCACCACATCGTAGTCGTCGGTTGAGACGAGCGCTTCCCGCTGGCGTTGCGGGCCGGTGTGGTCGAGTACGCGCAGTCGCGGGGTGAAGCGCTCTGCCTCCTGCTGCCAGTTGAAGACGAGCGACTTGGGCACCACCACCAGGGACGGCCCCGATCCCGCCGCGCGCCGGGCCTCGAGCAACGCCAGAACCTGGATCGTCTTCCCCAGCCCCATATCGTCAGCAAGGCAACCGCCAAAGCCGAAGTCGCGCAGGAAGTGCAACCATCCCAGGCCTTCCTTCTGGTAGCTTCGCAACTCGCCCACGAAGCCCGCGGGCGCCTCGGCGGGTGCGATGCTGTCGAATCCACGTAGAGCTTCGCGGGCGCGTGAGAAGGCGTCGTCCGTGCTCACCTCGGGCATCTCAGCCAACATCACGTCGAGCAGTGCGACCTGGCTGCGCGAGAAGCGCATGGTTCCATCGCCGTCCACTGCAGTACCGGCACCGGCCAGCGGCGCATAGCGGCGCAACCAGTCATCGGGGAGGATGCCGAGCGAGCCGTCGTCCAGGATGACGGTGCGTTCACCGCGGCGGAGAGCGGCAAGCAACTGCGGAAGCGACGCCTTCTGATCCCCGAACTCCACTCCCGCTTCCAGCTCGAACCAGTCGACGCCGGAGCGGAGATAGGCGTGCCGTGCGCCGGGCTGGCGAAAGAGGCGTCCTTCTGCCTCCACTTGCCACCCTTCGGCGATCAGGGCGCGCACGGCGGCATCCAACCGCTGGGGAGGCAGCGCCAACCGGGGGCGGCGAGCCTGATAGTCGTACTCGTCGCGAGCTCCCAGGTCGCGCAGCAGCGCGGCGGCGCGCGTTTCGGCTTCGCGGTCACGGTGAAGCACTGTACGTTGCCGTCGGTCAAATATGGACGGCTCCTTCCGCGTCGCTGCAACTTCGATCTCGTCGTAGCGGAAGCTCAGCGTCAGCGGCAGTCCGTGGCCGCCCGTACCTCGTGGTGGCGCGCCGCTCACCAGGAGATGCGGTACCGGCTCGGGCCGCATCTCGGTGATGTCGAGCCTGGCCGGCAACTCCACCGGCGGCAGGTTGGGAAGGGCATATAGCGACTCGAGCAGCCGCGGGAGTTCGCGCGCCCCCACCTTGAGCGGTCCGTCGGCGCGAAGTGCGCTCACCAGCGGGAAGGCGCCTCCATGCTCGAAGTGCGATACCCGACCCTCGGCAATCGCCAGCCCACCGTGCAGTAGTAGCGCTGGTGCGGCGAGGGGAATCGTCTGGTCGCCGCGTCGCAGTTGCCCGTCCACCAGGTATCCGGTGCCTCGGTCGGCCCGGACGACGGCCAACTGGAGCTGCCATGGGTCGCCGTCGTCCCAGAGTACCGTCTCCGGCCATTCCTCTCCGGCCACTCGACGCAGTCGACAGCGACCAGTCTCGCACATCAACCGCAGGGTGGTATCATAGGCGGTTTTAGGGGTCTGGACCCGTCGACTGGCGGTGATGCCGGAGTAGCCGTACTCGGTACGCGCGCCGACCAGCATCTGAGCCACCCGCCGGTCATTCTCGTCCGGAGCCTGCAGCCAACGTTCCGCGCCGAGGGCGAACTGGCGCGGTCTATCCCAACTCCCGTCCCTCAGCAGGCGCTCGGTCGCCAGTTCGATGATCAGGCCATTGGCGGCAACGGTAGCCGGAACATCCACGATGTAGGCGATTCGGCGGTCGGCGGGCCAGGGTGCCGGGGCTGGCCGTTCAGGGCCAGCACTCAACGATTGCTCTATCCGCCCCAGCCGTTTCTCCCACTCCGCGGGAGGGGTCGTGCGAACCTCGCTCCGCGCCGACTTCCTGCGGTCGCCCAGCACCCCCTGCGCCAGCGCGGCCGGCAGTGAGCCGTGGACGGCGGCCTCCAGCAGTGTGGCCCAGCTGTGCTTGCAGACCACGTGTTCCTGCGCGTAGGGGCAACTGCAGCGCACGTTCACGGCACCGCCACTGCTCACGGTGATCGCCACCTGATAGGCCACGCTGCCGCGTACTACCGCCTCGATGCGCCCACCGCCGGCACGCAGAAGCCGCACGCGGCCCTCGCTCTGGTAGCGGGCGCCGCGCTCCTGTACGCTGTCGGGGAAAGCGGCTGTGATACGTTCAGCTATCAGTGGATAAACTCTGCGTCAGGGACAACCCTGAGCATAGCGTGAACGGAGTGGCGTCGCCACTGACCAGCGAGACTCTTATCGGTCCTCGCAGTGGAAACCGTCGCGCGATGCTGCGGGCCCCACGCCAGTCTCACCCTCCGCGCTGGCTGGATGGCGGGACGATTCCCTTCAGTCGAAGGTACGTCACGACGTTCCCGTAATGCTCGAAATCGTGGGTCGAGTTCATCACCAGGGCGCCAAGCCGCGTGCTCGGACTGCCAAATATGGTCGCCGCGGTCATCGACTGGGCATCGGTCTGGGCGTAGGCTCGATCGCACAGGGCGATGGACTTCCTGAGCGCTTCCACCAGCGCCACCTTCGTGGTCATGGTCTTCTCGGCGGACGGCTGGCTGGATGTCTCGCCGAGTGCGATCGAGCAGTAGGTGGTCTGTCCATCGGCCACGTGCCCGAAGAGTTCTCCGAGGCTGCGCACTTCGGCGGTCGGCCTGAACGTGTACAGCGACTCCGGCGTCTGCTCGGCGCTCCTGAGCAGGTAGTTCCTGACCTGGTTGTATGGGGCTGCGGCAGCAGCAACTGCGGGATTTGCCGCGCCCTGGGCCACGGCCAACGTGGGGAGGGCAAACATCAGCAGCGTGACACTGACGGCGAGACGTGACATGAGGGGCTCCGGGATCGGGGAAACTCAATGCTATGGAACAGCCGCCCGTCGCGCCATCGTCACAGCTACCCTCCAGCCGGCCGTAGCGAGCCGTACGGACGCAGCGAACATCTGGTATGACGGATTGCTCAGCGGAGTGAGTAATCCACCGTGCTGACCACCCGCACGGTCTTCGTCAACTGGCTTGCCTCGCTGATTCCCGGCGCCTGATCGCGTGGCAGGATCTCGAAGACGCCCTGGTTGGCGCGCCGGATTCCACCCATGGCTGACTTCGAATCGCGCGCGAACTGTTCCGCCGCTTCGCGCGCCCGCGCGGTCGCCTCCTCGATCATTGCCGGTTTCACGTCATTCAGCTTGGTGAACAGGAAGGTGGGCCCACTCGATCCGCCGTACTCGTCGCCGGTCGAGAGGACCACGCCGGTGCTTACCAGCTCCGGCACCCGCTGGCTGGCGGCGGCCACCTGGGCAGGCTGGACCGATCGGACCACCAATGTCTGTCGTATCACATAGCGCGACGTGATCTGGTCACGGTTGCCGTACTGATTCGCATATGCGTCCGTAACGACAAAATCCTGCAGGGCCGTCTGGGTGGAATCTATGCCCTGTTGCGCCAGGAACTCGCGCACCTGGCGTACGCTGGCCTGGATGGCCCGGTTCGCTTCGCCAAGATCGTTGTTGGCGACGACCACGCGAAGAGGCCAGATCGCCAGGTCAGCGAGCACCTCGCGCTCGGCCACACCCTTCACGGTAACGTAACGGTCGGCAGCACGGCCACGGGCGAAGCCGACACCGGTGGCGATGCCGGCTATGGAGAGGCCGAGGGCGAGGATGATGGCGGCGAGTACGGGACGGTTTGACATGTGGCGGGAGTTCTGGGTTTCGGACATCGGATGTCAGGTATTCAGCAGCATCCGCGTGAGATTGGGAAGACCCGCCCCCTGCATGGGACGGTCACGCTCGAGGTCAGTACAGTTCTCCAGCAAGAGCTTCTTCACCCACTCCGGGTAGCCAATGAACTGCCGACGTGCTGAAAGGAAGGCGGCCAGCAGTCCGGAGACGTGTGGCGCTGCCATGCTCGTGCCGCTCATCTCCACGTAGAGCTGTTCGACCGTGGTGGCCGTCCTGGGCCAGGTGTTTCGACAGGAAAGGATCTTCTCGCCCGGGGCCACCACGTCCGGCTTCTGCCGGCCGTCAGCCGTCGGGCCGCGCGACGAGAAGTAGGATACCCCATACGTATGTGGGTTCTCCTTGTGTACCGCACCGACGGCGATCGCCTCGTCCAGGTTGGCCGGGTCTCCGATGGAGAGGTCCATGTTCGCATCGATCGGGCCGTCAGCGGATTGGAGGGTGGCAAAGCCTTCATTGCCGGCGGCGAGGACGACCAGCACACCCTGCCGCCAGAGGCGGCGTAGCTCGTTGCAGAGCGGGGAGTGGCCGCAGCCGAAGACGCTCTGATCGAACGACCCGCCCAGGCTGAGGTTGACGCCATGGATGCGTAGCGTACCGGCCTCCTCGTTGAGGTCGGCGATGTGATCCAGCGCCCTCACTATCCAGGCGTCGTTGCCGTTGCCGTCGTCGTCGAGGACCTTGTAGATGTAGAGTTGCGCCTCGGGGGCGAGGCCGGTGAGTTGCACCGTGGTGCCATCCTCCCGCGGCGCCGTGTGTGCTCCCGCGATGATGCCGGCTACATGGGTCCCGTGGCCGTTCCTGTCCAGTGCCTCGCCGGCTGTCAGCGGCTGCCCACGCCGTGCGCGGGCGGAGCAGTCAAAGCTGGCCAGTACGTTGGAGTGTTCGACGAAGTGCGGATGCGGTGCGATTCCCGTGTCCAGCACCGCCCAGCCGATCTTCGTGCCCAGGGCGCGGTAGCCGACGTGCGCCGTGCGTGCCTGGAGCGTGTCCACCGACCGATCCAGCAGTGCGCGCTTGGCGGCGTTTCGCCAGACCCGGCTCACGGCGAGGGCATTGAACTGCTTCGCCGACGAGAGCCGTTCGGCCTCCTCGCGGGTGAGGTTGGCGGCGACATAGCGCTTCAGCTCCTGGATCTCCAGCTCTTCCGGGTCGGCGCCGCCTGCTCGCGCGGTGTCCTCCAGGAACTGGACAATGCGGTCGCGCGTCTCGTGCACGGGCGTCATCATTCCGGGCTGTGGCTCGGCGAGTTCGATGAGGACCGGCTGACGGTCGACGCGGCCACGGTCCTCCAGTTCACGCACGACATCCCGAGCAAGCGTGAAGCTGGTGACGCGCTGGAAGAGTTGGGTCTCCACCGTGGCTCGGATGGCGGAATAGACCTCCGGCAGGCCCAGGTAGCCGGATGCGGAATGCGGATGACGCGGGGCGTCCAGGTTGTGCACGACGCGATCATTGACCATGCCCTTCGCGCCGTACTCACCGCTCAACGATCCATCGATGGCCACCGGATCGTTGGGGTCGGCGACGTTGAGCCAGATCCCCACGCACCGTGGCACGGCCAGCTTGCCAGTGATACGGCGCATCTGATCCTGCACCTCCTGCAAGCCCAGTGGCGAACCGACAGTGACGAACAGTGGAACCTGATACTCCCTGGGGTCCAGCCGGGAGAGGACGTCGTAGGCGATCAAGGTACCCTGGCTGTGGGCGACTACAACGAAGGGTCCGCCGCCCACTCGCAACCGCTCCAGGAGGCTCTCCTCCATCTCCGCACGCCCGACGTCGTCGTAGAAGAAATCGCGCACGTCGCGCAGGAAGGCGCGCACGAGTTGACGGGTGATCCACTCCCGTACTGGCCGCGGAAGTGGAAGGATCTTCGCCCTCGGTCCGCTGCGCACGGCCGCCACGGGCGGCTCATCCAGCGCGGCCATCATTCGCTCGGCGATCGCCTGCAGTGCTGGCTCCTCGGTTTCACGGCGGGCTACCGCTGCTGCCTCGTCGGCGATGCTGACCGCGGCCATGTGCTGCGCCACGCTCAGTCCGACTCCTGTTGGCGCAGCCTCCAGTGCTGTCCGGTCACCGCTGGCGCAACTCCCGCCCTCCGGGTCGGGGTAATATTCCCGGTTCACCCAGTACGCCAGGCGACTGCGCTCCGCCAGGTCGAAGCCGAAGATGGCGTGATCCCACTGACACTTGAGCACCGAGGCTGGCGGCTTGTTGCTGATGCCGTGGACGTAGACCACGGTTCGCGCACGCAGCGCAGCAATAGCCGGGTTGGCCGCTACCAGCGACTGCAGTGTATCCTCGCCGACCATCCCTTTCGCCGCACTGGTGGCGGCGACACCCGATCCGGTCCTGACAGCCGCCCCTGGTTTCCCTTTCGTGGGTCTCACCGCTGCGGACTTCTTCCCCTCGGCCTTCCTCGCCGTGGGTTTCCTGGCTGCCGTGCCTCCAGCGATCGCATCCTGCCTGAGGTCACGGCCGGCGCGCGTGGCGCCCGTACTGGAGGTACTACCACGGGCGTCCGGACCTGTGGCCGTCTTCTTGGCTGGCCTGGCCTTGCCGGTAGCCTTCTGGCCACTTCGCTTGCGAGCCGTCATCGCCTGCCCTCCCGCTGAGCGTGATGCTGCAGTCCATCGCCCCGAACCGCCACGCTACCATAAGGCCAGGGGTGCGCCTGGGGGAGGGGGAAGATCGGTCCTGCCGATCGATCATCGGCTCGTCACCCAGGCCGTGAACCAGATGTCCCTCAGCACGCTCGCTCCATCGGCCATTCGCTCTGCGGTGAACTGTTTGTGACCCGCGCCCGTGGTCGCCTTGCCGAACGGCTCCTCCTTCTCCAGGCTGTACAGGCGCTCCAGTTGCCCATGTGAGCGGTCCAGGTACGCCAGCAGGCTATCCTGGAGCGGCACCAGCATGTGTGGCGCGGGCGTCACCATGCCGGCAAAGTCTGACAATGCCATGTGAGTGCGCACGTACTCCGATTCAAAGCGACCGTGCATCGTCCGGTCGGTCGTGAATCCCTTCGGATTGACGCCTACCCAGCCGTTGTGGTGGATCGTCGTGTGGTGCGGATTGGCGGCGTCGGCGATGTAGTGTCCGAGTATCCCGGCGTCGTTGATGATGCGCTGTTCGATGTAGCCCCGGGTGGCGTCATCGGGCGCGTGGCGCCAGAGCGAGAAACCCCGGCGCAGGCGGTCGGTCAGCTCCAGGACGCGGTAGGGCAGAACGCCCACCGTCGACGGGCTCTGGCCGGCGGCGCGCAGGGCGTTGGCGAAGGCGTTGCGGTCGCGAGCGCGCAAGGCATTCGGGGGGACCAGTTCGAGGTCCACGTAATGCTCATACCCATAGTAGCCACCCATCGCGCCGGCCAGGGTGGTATCCTCCCGGAACTGGCGCCAGCGATCCGGTTCCGGATTCAGGTAGGCCAGTTGCGCCGCTGCTTCGCGAAAGAACGCCGGCATGCTCGCCGGTAGCCGCTCGGCAGCCGCGCGACCTATCATCGTGTGTCCTTCCTCGCCCCATCGCACGGTCAGTCGGGCCTGGGCGGCAGGCGCGGCCCCCGCCAACGTCGCGACGGTCAGAGCCAGGAGTATGAAGACTGAGCGGAGACGGGGCACGGTAAGCGCTCGTTGCAGGATTGTGGGCTGTCGGACCTTCAGGCTGGACCAGGTCATGTGGGGTACCGCTGGAAGCCGCGGGCTGGCTACATGGCGCCGGGTCAGGCCATCCGGCCTTTCCCATACCAGAGCACCACGGTCGTACACCCGCGAGAACGACGAGATCGTTAATTTACGCCCGCGGCGGGGTGCCCGTCGTACGTCCTGAGCCGCTGCCCAGCACCCACCAATGTCAGACACCGAAGAGCTCTGCCCGATCGCACAGGTCCTCGCCATCCGGATGCGCGAGTCGCGCGAGGAACTGGCTGCCCGCTGGCTCGAGCGCATAATCGCCAGGATGTCGGTGGACGAGGAACACGTCTTTCCGTCCGACGACCTGCTGGACCATGTGCCGCTGCTGATTGACGGCGTGGCTGACCAGTTGGAGAATCCGGCGCTCAACGTGAATGCGGACGTCGCTGTCATTGCCAAGGCGATGGAGCTCGGCGCGCTCCGGCATTCGCAGGGTACGGGTGAGTATCAGCTACTCAAGGAATACGAGATCCTCGGCGGCGTCATCTTCTCCTTTCTCGCGCGGATTGTCGACGAGGTGGAGTCGGAGTGCACGAGGGGTGATCTGCTGGTCTGCGTGCACCGCGTCTTCCACGCCGTGTCGCTCATTCAGCAGGCTACGGTCATGCACTACCTGCAGCTCATCCGGGACCAGGTGAAGGAGCGCGAGTCACGATTGCGCACCTTCAATCGTGCCCTGACCCACGAGATGAAGAACCAGATCGGTTCCGCACTCGGTGCCGTGCAACTTCTGGAGTTCGAGGAACTGCCGCTGGAGAAGCGCGTTGAGCTGAGGGAGGTTGCGCAACGCTCCCTGCGCAGCATGAGCGACGTGCTGTCGAATCTGGTGGAACTCTCCACCCTGGATGGTGATCGCCGCCATCAGCGCCACGTGACACTGGACAACGCTGCCGCCGAGGCGGTGCGTGAACTGCGCGATGCTGCCCGATCCGCGGGGGTCGAAATCCGGTTGGAAGGCCTGCCCCAGATCGAGGTGAGCGCGGCAGCGGTGGAACTGGCGCTCACCAACTACATCTCCAACGCCATCAAGTACGCCGATCCCGAGCGAGCGAAGCGTCTGGTTCGCGTCGTGGGGCGGGTGGAAGCCGACAGGGACGGCCAGACCGGCGAGCTGGTGGTGGAGGTGCACGACAATGGCCGGGGCGTCCCGGCGGAACATCGGGAAAGGCTGTTCGAGCGCGGATTCCGGGCCCATTCCACACTGGACGGAGTGGAGGGCATGGGGTTGGGACTCAGCATCGTCCGCGAGGCGATCGAGACGATGGGAGGAAGGGTCTGGGCGGAATTCCCCGACGATGGAGATTCGGTCTCGGTTTTCTGCTTTGCCCTTCCGTCCCGGCGTGCCGACGAGGAGCCCTACCCGACCCTGCCCAGCGACAAGGGGGAGCGGTAGTCCCTCGGGCGGGGGCGCCAGGGGGCTTCAAACGTACGGGAACCGTCCGGCGATCTGGTCGCGACCGCCTGGCCAGCGGCTCACGGCGCCGACCACGCCTCCAGATGACGCTGCGGGCGTTCGTTCGCTGACGCTGCGCTGTCGCGAGGTCGTAGGGTGGGGCATGACTTCCATACCCAGACAACGGAGCCATCGCGAGATTGCCGTGTGGCAGGAAGCAGTCGCGCTGGCGGACAAGGTGGACAGACTGGCTGGAACGTTGCCGGTCAGCGAGAGGTTCGGGCGGGGCGGCAGGTTGCGGAGCGCCGCCGGCGCGGTCCCAGTCGGCATTGCCACTGGCCATGGCTGTGGCCATCGTGTCGGCAATCTACGCCACGTCGCCGCCGCGCTCGAGTCGCTCACCCGGCTACAACTGGAGCTGATCTCGGCTGCCGGATCTGGTTACCTGACCTCCGAGGACGCCTGTCGGCTGGACCGGGAGTGTGGGCATGTGCGACGGCGGCTGGGATGCCTTGCGGCATCGCTCCAGCCGCGACCGGACACGCCGTGGCCACTGGACCGGCTGGAGCGGAGCGGTCAGAATCTCGTTGCATCCTCCGCCGAGGTTCGTCAAAGGGTCTGACAACCGCTATCCTGGAAGGTCGGATCTGGTGTATAATTCCTGGAACGACCCCTCGTTGTGATGGCGGTCACCACGAGCGACCCCCGCTCACGAGTCTGGCCAGGAGAGACGCGATGCACGCGATGACACAGCCGATGATCTCTCACCTGCCATACTTCGAATCCCTGGCCGAGGAGACCGACGAGCAATCATCGGGCTGGCGGGAGCAGTCGGCGGGGTTGCTTGCACTCCGGTTATTCGACAACTGGGATCGTGCGCGGCGTCGTATCGCTCCCTCGGTGGAGGCGGTGCGTGCGCTGGCCGTGAGGAGTGAAGTGGAGTCGCTGGAGGCCGTCAGTGCGGTCAGGGCACCGCTGTTGTCGCTGATTGACGCCATGCTCGCCGTGCCCTCCGCGCCGCTGGCCGTCAGGGCTTCCCTCCTGTCGTACGCTGGCCGTCTCCGCGCGGAAGGTCAGTGGCGCCTTGCTGCCGACGTATTCCGCACGGTCGTCGAGACGCGGGAACCGACCGATATATCGCCGGAGTCCTATCAGGCAGCGATGGATTGCGGCTACTGCGCTCGCCTGGGCGGAGACCTGGAGGAAGCCGCGATCGCCTATGACGTGGGCGAGGCCATAGCAACTGCCGCTCACGACACATTCGGCAGGCTGCGCGCGAAGGTAGGCAAGGCGAAGCTGACCATCCACCGTGGCAACCTGCCTCAGGCCGACCTCGAGCTCCAGGCGATAGTCAGGGCTGCCGAGGCCGCGCAATGCGGCCCGGCGCTCTCCCTGGCCCTGACCGATCGGATGGCGGTGGCCGGAATGCGCGGCCAGTTCGAGTCGGCCGCGGTGCTCGGCTATCGTGCCCTGGAGTGTTGCGAGGATGGATCGGCCCGCGAGGCCATCCTCAGCGATCTGGCAACTGCCCTTGGCGATGCGGGCGAACGCGCCGCCGCTCGGGATGCGCATCTGGTGCTCTCGGCAACGGCAAGGGATGTTCGCGTGCGCTGGACCTCGATGATCAACCTGATGAATCTGGCCGCGCACGACGGCGAGCGATCGGCCTTCGACCGCTATTCGGCGGAACTCGATGCCATTGGCCTGTCGGGAGAACTTCTGCCGCGCTACGCCATCGCGCTCGGCGACGGCTACGAATGCTTCGGCGAGGTCGAGGCGGCCCGGTCCGCTTATCAGCTAGCCGTCGCCACATCGAGTGCGAGCGGTCCAGCAGACGTCCTGGTGCGAGCCGAAGCGGCACTGACATCACTGGATCGGCGTTCCCGCAGCAGGACCGTGGCTCCGGCGCGAGCGACGGAGAACGTCAGCTACGACGGCATCACGCTGGGCACGGTGACACGCGGTGTGAGAGCCATGCGTGAGCGCATCGGAGCGGTCTCCTGGATGACGGCGGTCGCTCCCTAGAGGGCCGGCCGCCCTGGCATCCGCTGCTGCCAGGGCGGCCGGCAATGGCGCACTCACACATCGATTGGCGAGCCCCGGCAAAGGTCGATCAGATCCTCGCCGGGGCTCCTTCAGATGATCAGCAGGTGCTGCTGCCGCCGTAGGTTCCGCCGCAAAGTTGCTGGGTCATGGTGCTGCTGCCGCCGTAGGTTCCGCCATCCGGCGAGTCCTGGCTCGGCCCGGTGGGGCTGGAGCAGGCGGCGAGTGCGATGGCAGCAGCAGCGACGACGGCGGAAGCGATGCGACGGGCGGTATTGCGGGGCATGAGGTCGTCTCCGGAAGGTAAGGCCAGCGGGTCGGGTGGAGTGTTGCCTACACGGTCAAGCTACCTTTCATTTGCGGGCCCCTCCGTGCACATTTGCGACAGGATGTACCGCTTTTGCGACACTTGGAAAGATTGTGGACGTCGTCGCCTTCCTCTCCGAGCCTCTACTCACCACGCTCCGCGTTGTCCTGCGGACGGACAGTCGACATCGCATCCGCACCCCGCCCCCGGTGCCCGGGCTGGTGGCGGCAATGCGCGATGCCGGCGCCGATGTCCTGATCCTGGAGCCCAGCGCCATACCCGCAGCCCAGTGGCCCGATCTGATTGCCTATCTGCGCGGGGTCGAACTGCCTACGGTGGTCGTCTACACGACCCTCGCACCGCCAGCCATGCTCGGCACTGTCGAGCTAGCCAGATTGGGCGTCCGACACATTGTCCTCAAGGGCTACGATGACACTCCCCGTCACTTCCGTGCCCTCTTCGACCTCCTCGCCGCCGAACTCTGGCGCTCGCCACTGCACGACCAGGTCGCACCGCTCCTCACGAACGTCCCCGGACGTGTGCGCGACGCCGTTGCATTTCTCTTCCGCTCGCCACACCGCGTCCGCAACGTCGAGGACCTGGCATCGCTCGCCGCCGTCAACCCCCGCACCCTGCACCGCTGGCTACGTCGGTCGGGAATCGTCTCGACCAAACGACTCATCGCCGCCGCACGCGTGGAGTGGGGTATAGCTCAACTTCGTTCCGGCAGCCAATCCGTGGAGCTCGTCTCGGCGCATCTCCACTACGACACCACTCGCCGCTTCCGACGCGAGGCTCATCTGCTCACCGGCGCCCCGCCAGCGGCTCTCCGCTGGACCAAGGACGCCGATTCGCTCACCGATGCGCTGCTGGCCCGTCTGCTGAGCTGACGACCAGGCTCGGCAGCCGGCACGATCCTGGTACAGGCTGGCAGAGGTTGCCCGGGGCTCGCATCACCCTGGTCGGACTCGCGCACCAACCCTGGCCCGGACCGCGCCTTCGCCGTGGCCCGATCCACGCATCACCGTCAGCGTAGCGTCATCCGGCGTTCCTGCCACCCCAACCCAATGCGCCATGGCATCAGGTTCAGGAGCTCTCTCCGGGCAGCTCTCGGCGATCGAGGACGCCGGGGGTGATGGCACAATCGACCTCCCGGATGGCGGCGCTCTCGCGGTGACGAGCCTGGACCGGCTGGTATTCCCCGAGCCGGCTCTCAGCAAGGGCGACCTCATGCGCTACTACGTCGCGGTCGCGCCGCTGCTGCTCCCCATCATTGCCGACCGGCCGCTGGTGCTCCGGCGCTATCCGACCGGGGTACGCGGGAAGTCGTTCTTCCAGCAGAACGCGCCGGACGGGGTACCGGACGCGGTGCGCGTGGAGACGCTCCGAAGCGCCGACGGCGAGCCCCAGCGCCGCTTCGTTGGCGGAGACATCGCGACACTCCTCTACACCGTCCAGATGGGGGCGATCTCGGTACACCCGTGGAACGCCCGCGTGAACTCGCTGGACATGGTGGACCACGCCATCATTGACCTCGACCCGGGCGACGGCAGTACGTTCGCCACTGCCGTGACGGTCGCGCGACTGGTCCATGAGACGCTCGACCAACTGGGACGAGAGGGGGTTGTCAAGACCTCCGGCAAGCGCGGCCTCCACATCCAGTTCATGCTCGCGCAGGGCACGACTGAACAGGACGCGCTCGCGCTGGCCGGGGAGGTTGCCGTGCGCGTGGCGATGACGCGGCCGGACGTGGCGACGGTGGAGCGGAGCGTCGACGCGCGACCGCGCGGCACCGTATATGTGGACTACCTGCAGAACATCGTCGCCAAAGCGGTCGCCAGCGCCTACTCGGCGCGGGCGACGGAAGCCGCGACGGTATCCGCACCCCTGGCCTGGGCCGAACTCTCCGATCGGCTGGCCCCGACTGACTTCACCATCGGGAACATGCCCGGGCGAATCGCGCGGGTGGGAGACCTGTGGCGAGGTGCAGGTGAACCCGGGTAGGGCTCACCAGTCGTCACGGCCGCACAGGCGGCGATCAGAACGTGTCGGATGCGCGCTCAGGAAGCCGGGTTGGTGGCCCAGACCGTGGTCTCGGTGATGAACGCCCGGTCGTCCAGCTCCAGCATCGAGGCGATGGTGCGCGCGATATCGTCCGGATGCAGCTTGGTGGGGTCGTCCTTCTGGGTCCGGCCCGAACGTTCGAAGAACTCCGTGATCACCTCGCTGGGGTTCACCTGCATGACCCGGATGTCGTGCTTGCGCAGCTCGGCGCGCCACGACTGCGTGAGGCCGGCGAGGGCGAACTTGGACGAGGCGTAGGCCGATCCGCCCGCGCCAGCGCGCTGCCCCGAGGTGGAGACGACATTCATGATGTTGCCACCACCACTGGCCACGAAGTGACGCGCCGATTCCCGCGCCACGAGCATGGCGCCAAGGACGTTGATTTCCCAGATCCGTCTCATCTGTTCGGCAGTGGTCTCGAGAAGCGTCGCGAAAGTGCCGATTCCCGCATTGTTCACCAGCACGTCGTAGCCGCCGAGATCGCGAATCACTGTCTTTACCAGTCGGTCCACGTCGCTCTCCTGACTCACGTCGGCCGGCACGGCAAGAGCGCCGATCTCCTCCGCCACCGCCCGCAACCTGGCCGCGTTGCGACCACAGATGGCGACCTGTGCGCCACGATCGACGAGTAGTTTCGCGGTAGCGCGACCGATGCCCGAGCTACCTCCGGTGACAAGTACATGCGCTCTGGATAGATCCATGATGGTTCCGCAGGTTGAGGTTGGCTGTGAGATGTCCGGGCACCCGTCTACAGGCCCGGCTGGCATCGATCGCGATGACCGCGGTCGAGCGGGTAAGGTAAGTTGATTCTAACGGTATCCCGACCCGTTCTGGCGTAGCCGACGCAGGGCTGCCCGGAACTTGCGTTCCCAAGCCCCCAATCGACCGTCGGGTCACCTGTCGACTCCCCCCCGTCACCCCGGCGAAACCCCCGTCACCCCGGCGAAACCCCCGTCACCCCGGCGAAACCCCCGTCACTCCGGCGAAAGCCGGGGCCCCCCGGCGAAACCCCCGTCACTCCGGCGAAAGCCGGGGCATGGCCACGACCCAGAACATGGATTCCGGCGTTCGCCGGAATGACGCATCCCGTCACCCCGGAGAAAGGGCGAAACCCCCGTCACCCCGGCGAAACCCCCGTCACGCCGGCGAAAGCCGGGGCCCCCCGGCGAAACCCCCGTCACCCCGGCGAAAGCCGGGGCCACACCAACGACAGTGAAATCCATGCTTCCCGACGCCCTCTTACACGGCTCACTGACCGCCCTCTGCGCGGCCGCCCTCCTCATGGCGTTGCCCGCCGATGCCCGTGCGCAATCCGGGCCGGGAGGCGGAGTGAGAGCCGACAGTGCACCACGTGTCCTCGTCATCCCCGGCGAGCGTGCCGGCCCCAGCTCATTCATGTTGACCGACTACCCCGAAGTGCGGCCGAAGGTGGCCGGGCAACTGGACTGGGACCACTACCACACATCCGAGGAAATCGAAGGCTGGATGAGGAAGTGGGCGGCAGAGTACCCGGAAATCGTCGACCTTTACGTGGCCGGTGAGAGCTTTGGCGGCCGGCCAGTGCTGCAGATGACGGTCACGAACAAGCGGACTGGCAGGCATACCGACAAGCCTGCCGCGTACTTCGAGGGAGGACGGCATTCGGGTGAGATCTCGGCCACCGAGAGCGCCTTCTATCTCCTCTGGCACCTGCTGGACGGCTACGGCAAGGACAGCGCGGTCACGCACCTCGTGGACACCAAGAGCATATACATCCGTCCGCTCAACAATCCCGACGGGTCGGACATGTACCGGCTCACCGCGCAGACCAACCGGAGCACCGTGCGGCCGTATGATCAGGACGGTGACGGACTACTCGACGAGGACCCCGGCGAGGACCTGGACGGGGACGGATACGTGCGCCAGATGCGTCATTTCGTGGGCAAGGGCAAGGGAGACTGGGATCCCGATCCGCGCGACAGCAAGGGCCGACTGATGCAACGCGTGGGTACGGGCAAGGGATCCTGGATGGTCTATTCCGAGGGGATCGACAACGACGGCGACGGCCGCTTCAACGAGGACGGCATTGGCGGCCTGGACCTGCACCGCAACTATCCCCTCAACTGGCGTCCCATGCCTGGCGGCGACAGCACGGGCCGGGGCTATACGCAGGGTGGAGCGGGCGCCTTCCCACTCTCCGAGCCGGAGACGCGCTCGGTGGTGATGTGGATGTATTCACACCCCAACATCTCCGTCACCAATACCATGGACACCGCGGTGCCCATGCACCTGCGGCCACCCAGCACCTGCGAGGAGACGGAATGCATGTTCCCGTCCGACCTCGCGCTCTACCAGCATTTCGACTCGGTGGGACTGTCGATCACCAACTACCCGTGGGCCGGCAATGTCTACCGTACATACGCCACTCGCGTCCCGATCAACCCGTTCACTGGCGACTCGGCCCAGCCCCAGCCGCTGTTCGGACACTCGCCCGATTTCGGCTACTTCGGCTTTGGCGCCATCTGGTACGGCGACGAGATCTGGAACGGCGGTCGCGAGCGCGACTACGACAACAACGGCGTGATCGAACAGTGGGAAGTGCTGCGCTACTGCGATGAGGAGTTCGGTGGCCGTTGTTTCCAGCCCTGGACGAAGATCCCTCACCCGCAACTGGGCGAGGTGGAGGAGGGTGGATTCAACCCGAAGTTCTGGTCGCAGAATGGCCCGCCCGAAGTGATCGCCGGCTGGGCACGACGGCAGGCCAT
>ERZ778017.950-NODE-950-length-33577-cov-7.244944_pt1 | contig 33577 bp, 34 predicted proteins | sample MGYA00375747_ERZ778017 | MGnify/ENA primary metagenome ERZ778017 (study PRJEB29350, sample SAMN05509838) | bioreactor metagenome | biome: bioreactor; material: wastewater | place: South Africa: University of Cape Town | collected 2014-03-17 ...
CCCCAAACTACCCATGACCGCCGGCGCGGCTGCGTGAGCCGCGCCATCGTGCGGCATCACCTGAATTTCAACTGACCTCGGGACACACCCCCGACGCTTGCAAGTGATGAGTATTGCCGTGACTCTTCGCCGCCACCCTGATATAATGTCGCCGACACCGGTGGACGTATGCATCATCGCCTGCGCAAGGCAGCGGTGCACCGCGCGATGACTACGGCCGTCCTACACACGGTTATACCCAAACTGGCCGTGTTCCACATCTTCCCGCACTCGTTTGCCATCCGGCGGAGGCCACTGAACCGTACCGGGATTCCAGGATGCCCCACACTGTGAGAGGCTGATGCCGTGGTATACTCACGACAACATCGTTTCAGTCCCGTGAATCGCCCCGCGCAATTCAAGTGTGCTATCGTTTTGCAGTAGCACTGCCAGGTGTGTGGGCACTGCGACTTCGTCAAGGTGTCAAATACAGGCTGGCCGGGCGGTAGCATCGCCGATGCTGGGGAAGTCGGTGAGGACCGCGTGCAGGGAGAAGGGCAGAGATTCCGAAGCGAATACCAAACGTGGCTTTGCAGCTGACGTGTGATAGGGCTGACGCCCGACACCCGCAACAGTCTCGGACTAGTCGTTGGGAGAGTCACGAGTCAGTGCTCGCGGCTGACCTATTTCGTTGAACACCACGTCCCCTTGTCTTAAGATCGTTTTCTTTGGCAGAACGGAGTGCTCATGGCTCAACTGTCTCAGACTGCACGCAGAGTCCTTTTCGTCATGTTCGCCGCTATTGGCGTGGCGAGCTGCGCAAGCACTCGCATCTCCTCCATGGCTGCTCCGGAGGCACAGGGACGGACCTACCGTCACATCCTCGTGGTCTTCCCAATTCGCGAGCTCAGCGAACGGCGGACGGCAGAGTCACAGTTCCGCGAAGCTTACGAAGCAGATTCCACCCAATTCGTCCCTTCGTATACAGTGTTCTTTCCTGGGCGCCAGTACACCGCAGAGGAGGCGGCAGAGTTGCTGCAGCGACATATGATCGACGCGGCGCTAATGATATCCCTCGACCAGGCGGGAGCAACGACGAGTCACACGCCCTCATCGTCGCGGACTGACTGCACGTTATGGATGTCATCAGATGGCTGCGTGCAGACTACCACGACCACGAGCGGCGGGTATGACATATCCAAACCGTGGGCAAGCTTCACGGCACAGCTGGTCGATGTCAGAACAGGAAAGCCCGCTTGGACTTCGAGCGCCAGGACGGGAGGGAACGCGTTCGCGAACGTCAAAACTCTCCTGAAATCCATGGCGAATAAGACGGTCGATCAACTCAGGGCGGACGGCCTCATTCCGTAGGGGGCCTGGAGTACGTTCTTGTTCATGAGATGGTGCATTTCATCGAGCGTCACCAAACGGAGCTGATTCGCGAACTGACGGACGAGCTGAGGCCCTAGTCAAGCCTAAGCCGGGGCGGTTCAATCAGGTGAAGGCCGCCTTTCGCATGGCCGCATTCCTGGTCGCTAGTAAAGGCTGCCTTTACTATGGCGTCATGAGCCACCTATATGAAAGGCAGCTAGTATCAAGAGCCTTGCCGGCTGCTAGGTCAACGGCTCATCCACAAGTTCGGCACCTCTGAGGAAGGCGATATGGAGGCCTTCGTCGCGGACATCACGAGAAACCTCCCGAAGGGTTTCCGCGCCAGGGGCGAGCTGTTCGTCTTCGTAGACGGGTGCCACCGCACCCAGTCCGGCAAGCTGCACGAAGCGATGAAGGCGCTTCTGCCCGATGCCACGCTGCTTGGCTTTACCGTCACGCCGCTGCTCAAGAGTGACAAGCGCCGCAGCATCGAAACCTTCGGGCCGTACATCCACACCTACAAGTGCGACGAGGCGGTGCGCGACGGCGTCGTATTGGACCTACGCTACGAGGCCCGCGACATCGACCAGCGGATCACCTCTCAGGGGAAGGTGGACCAGTGGTTCGAGCTCAAGACTTCCAGTCTCACCGACATCGCGAGGGCCCAGCTCAAGCAGCGCTGGGGCACGATGCAGAAGGTGCTCTCCGCGCGCAGTCGCCTCGAGACCATCGTCGCCGACATCCTGATGGACATGGCCACTCGCGACCGGCTGAAGAGCGGCCACGGCAACGCGCTCCTGGTCTCCGGCAGCATCTACTCGGCGTGCCGCTTCTTCGAGCTGTTCCAACAGACCGAACTGGCGGGGAAGTGCGCTATCGTCACCTCCTATCGACCGCAGCCTTCCGACATCAAGGGCGAGGAGACCGGTGAGGGGACGACCGAGAAGCTGCGCCAGTACGAGATCTACCGGAAGATGCTCGGCGCGCATTTCAACGTGTCCGAAGATGTGGCGATGAACAGGGTCGAACAGTTCGAGCAGGAGGTCAAGAAGCGCTTCATCGAACAGCCGGGCCAGATGAAGCTGCTGATCGTGGTGGACAAGCTGCTGACCGGCTTTGACGCTCCGCCCGCGACCTACCTCTACATCGACAAGAACATGCAGGATCACGGCCTGTTCCAGGCCATCTGCCGCGTCAACCGGCTGGATGGAGAGGACAAGGAATACGGCTACATCATCGACTACAAGGACCTGTTCCGATCGCTGGAGGCGTCTATCACGGACTACACCGGCGAGGCCTTCGCCGGCTATGACAAGGCCGACGTGGAAGGGCTGCTGAAGGACCGCCTGCAGCAGGGTCGTGAGCGCCTGGAGGAGGCGCGCGAGGCAGTCAAGGCACTGTGCGAGCCGGTCGAGCCGCCGCACGACACGCCTGCCTACCTGCGCTACTTCTGCGCCGCCGAGAGCGGGAACGCCGCCCAGCTCAAGGAGAGCGAGCCCAGACGCGTCGCTCTCTACAAGCTGGCGGCGGCCTTCCTGCGTGCCTATGCCAACCTCGCGAACGAGATGCGAGAGGCGGGCTACAGCGAATCTGAGGCGCAGACGATCCGGGCCGAGGTCGACCACTACGAGAAGGTGCGCGAGAAGGTGAAGCTCGCCAGCGGCGACTACGTGGACATGAAGATCTACGAGCCGGCCATGCGCCACCTGCTCGACACCTACATCCGCTCCGAGGAGAGCGAGAAGCTCTCGGCATTCGACGACCTGACGCTCGTGCAGTTGATCGTGGAGCGCGGCGAGCAGGCGGTCGACGAGTTGCCAAAGCCCCTGCGTGAGAACCACCAGGCGATGGCTGAGACGATCGAGAACAACGTTCGCCGGTTGATCATCGACGAGATGGCCGTCAACCCGAGGTACTACGAGCGGATGTCAGAGCTGCTCGATGCTCTGATCGCGCAGCGCAGGCAGGGGGCAGTGGACTACAAGGCCTACCTGGCCCGGGTCGTCGAACTGGCGAAGCAGGTAAGCCAACCGGAGACCGCCACATCGTATCCTAGTGCTATCGATAGCGCCGCTCTGCGCGCCCTCTACGACAACCTGGAAGCACCGCGCGCGGCAGCGACCCATGAGGGATGGGAGTTACCCTACGGCGTAAGTCCGGAGACGGATGGGGACGGCCGTGAAGGACTGGCGCTGGCGTTGGATCGCGCGATCCGGGACGTAAAGAAGGCGGACTGGCGCGGCAACCGGTTCAAGGAGCGGGAGCTTCGGAACGCCATCCGGGCGAAGCTGGGTGACGATGACGCGCTGGTGGACGCCGTCTTCGATATCGTGAAGGCGCAGAGTGAATACTGAGGGTCAGCAGATGGATGTGAGCGGCATCGTCGTGGAGGTCATTCGCAAGGAGATCAAGCATCTGCATGTAGGCGTCTATCCGCCGCACGGTCGCGTGCGGGTGGCCGCTCCGCTTCGCCTGGATGACGAGGCAATTCGCCTGGCGATCGTATCGCGCCTGGGCTGGATCCGCCGCAAGCAAGAAGGCTTCGAGCAGCAGGACCGTCAGTCGGAGCGGGAGCTGGTGACCGGCGAGAGCCACTACTTCCTGGGCCGACGCTACCTGCTCGATGTGGTTGAGAGCTCAGGTACGCCGAGCGTTCACCTGGCTGACAACACGACGATGCGCCTCAAGGTGCGGCCGGGCTCCGACCGGGATGCACGCGATGAGGTGCTGCAGCGATGGTATCGACGCCGACTCCGAGAGCAGATTCCCGGGCTGGTGGCGAAGTGGGAGCCCAGGGTCGGCCAGGCGGTCGCCGATGTGCGCATCAGGCGGATGATGACGCGCTGGGGTAGTTGCAACGCGGAGGCGCGGCGTATCTGGCTCAATCTCGAGCTGGCAAAAAAGCCGGTCGCGAGCCTGGAGTACGTTCTGGTTCATGAGATGGTGCATCTCATGGAGCGTCACCACACGGAGCGGTTTCGCGAGCTGATGGACGCGCTGATGCCGTCGTGGAAGATCAGCCGGGATGAGTTGAATCGAGCGCCTCTGGCGCACGAGGCGTGGGAGTACTGATTGAGGCTCCCTCTTCAAGGCAGCCGGTTGCGGCGGATGGTCCGCTGTGTGACGGGGTTCAGCCCGCACGTCGTCCTAAACATCCTTCTCACGCATCTCGATGAACACCTCACAGATCAGCCGCTGTGGCAAGTTACTCGTCCAGTACCAGTTGCTGAAGTTGGGCATTACTTCGAAGCCTACGGCGAAGGAGTCAGGTACACACTTGATCGCCTTTTTCCGCGGATCCAAGCAACCCGTCACCATCCAGGTGGCGGCAAATGAAGCGCCCAAGCCGGGTGGCGGTAAAGGCAGCCTGGCGCTGGACTGGTGGATCGCGGATGGCTGCCAGGCTGAGCTCTATGCCCTCGTCGATCTGTCGACCGATCGGGTGTGGCTGCTGACAAAGGCTGAGGTCGCCGAGCTTGCGCAACAGCACTCATCCGACCGCTATCACCTTCATATGTATGTCGATCCAGACGCTAAACCGCGTGGAGAGCGGCCCGCAATACAGGTCGACTTCGAGCCGCACTTGCTCAAGCGAAAGGCGGGCTTCCTATTAGGTGCAATGTAGCCACCTTCTCGACGCCTCATCATCAGTGGGAGAGCCAGGTGATACTGCGATTTGACCGAAGCGTCCCCGGATCGGGCAGCGCCGAATGTCTGCGCTGGACGCAGGAGAATTCAGGCGGCACTTCATCAACCTCAATCGACCCAGAAGGGGTCTGCTGCACGGTATCGGGCCGGGGCGCGAGAGCCGGTTTCTCGTGAAGCTTGGCTGCTCGCCCTTATGGGAGCTGAAGCCCACGAGCCGCGGGGGTGAGAAGGGTGGTTCCAGGATCTACCTGTTCCTGCTCCCCACCGCTGAGGCAGGCCTCGTGAACTGCGAGGTGAAGGAAGCCGGTGCACCAACGAGTCAGGAGAAGCTGCTCGCCGCGTTACGGATGATGAAGGCCCATAACGATGGCATACCTGTATTTGAGGAGAGGCAGTGACCACGCACACGAAGGCGCAGGACGCTAAAGCCGCCGTGCTGGCCGCTCTGCAACTCGACTCGGAGCCGACCGACGAATTCATGTCGCTGCTGGCCGAGTTGGGTGATAGCGACGTGGTGCGCGGACCCGACGTCCCGGTGGCGTTGCGCAGCTACACACCGGCGGAGATCGAACAGATCGTCATCGATGGAACGACCGGCGACTTGCTTGCGCGGGCGCGGTCGGAGGCGGGCCGGTCGCTTGCCAGCATTGGAGAGGAAGTGGGAGTAACACGCGCCCGCATCCAACAACTCGAGCAGAGCACGAACATCGAGATTGCCACTTTCGTGCGCGTCGCGGAGGCATGTGGCTATCAGGTGAGTCTCAACTTGCGGCCGGTGCGACCCGACCGTCGCCCGCTGTCGGCAGTGCTGGGTACGAAGGTATAGGGGCGTGGCCGCTCGGTCTCGCACCGGAACGTTCGATGAACGTCCGATGCCTGCCCTCGACTCTGAAGCGATCGGCTTCCGAGCGGCTTCCGAGTTCTTCGCAGTCCGCACCGTCACCTCCACACCGCCGGCCGCGGTGGTCGCCGCCACGACGTACGTGCGCCCGCTACGGCTGCAACTCGTCGACGGCGAGCATGAATCGTCGCTGCCTTCGGTCCTGCGGCAGTTACTGTAGAGGCGCGGGCTTCCTAGGCGCGGCCGCAACGATCCTCCCACGCCCCCAGCGAACACCCACCCACCGCCTCACATGCCGTCACACACGCACTATCTCTGGTTCGAGACCCGGGAGCGACGGGAGATCATCGACATCACCGACGACGTCGCGGAGCAGGTGCGTCTTTCGGGGATCGTGGAGGGCTACGTCCTGGTGTCGGCGATGCACATCAGCGCGTCGGTGTTCGTCAACGATCATGAGCACGGCCTCTGGTCCGACATCCTGCGCTGGCTGGAAGGGACCATCGCGCCGTGGGACCCGGCGCGCTACCGCCACAACGACACCGGCGAGGACAACGCCGCCGCCCACCTCTGGAGCCTCACGATCGGCCACGAGGTGATCGTGCCCATCACCGAGGGGTCGCTCGACCTGGGCCCGTGGCAGCGCGTCTTCTACGGCGAGTGGGACGGCCAGCGCCGCAAGCGCGTGATCGTCAAGGTGCTGGGCGAGCGGCAGTCGTGAGGACGGCCGGGCCGGCCAGTACGGCGTCGAGCTGGCCCAGCGCCGAGCGGAGTCCCTCCTCCATCCCCATCTCCGCGAGCTGCCGCATCGCCTCCACGCTCGGGAAGTGGGTGACGCTCATGAGGCGGGAGCCGGTGGCCGTGGGCTCGAAAGTGAAGATCATCCGCATCGTCGGCATGTCGTCGTTCGGCCGTCCCTCGTCGTCGGCGAAGCCGTCCTCCACCTCGAACCGGCGCCCCGGCTCCACCTCCAGGAAGCGCCACCAGCCGCGCGACCGGTTCCCGTCAGGGCCGGTCATGTAGTACCGGGAGTGCCCGCCCGGCACCATCTCGTGCTCGGTGAAGGTCGCGGGCCACTGCTCAGGGCCCCAGAAGCGCTCCAGCTGCCGCGGGTCGGCATAGGCGTCCCACAGCCGCTCGACGGGCACGGGGTAGTCGCCGATAACGGTGAGGGTGAGCGCCTCGGCGTCGGATTGGATGGTGGTGATGGGCATGGGGTCACTCGCGGGGTGTGGGGTCCTCGAGGACGGCGTCGAGCTGGCTGAACCGGTCCCTCCACAGCCGCTCGAGCCGGACGAGCAGTTCGCGGGCGCGCGCGAGCCGCTCCGGATTGCCGCGTACGATGCGCTCGCGGCCCTGCTGCTCCTTGGTCACCAGCCCCGCCCCCTCCAGCACGGCCACATGCTTCTGGACGGCCGCGAACGACATGTCGTAGCGCGCCGCGTGCGCCGAGATGGACGTCGGCTCGCCCGAGAGCACCCGCGTCACGATGTCGCGGCGCGTGGCGTCGGCGAGGGCGCCGAAGAGCCGATCAAGTTCGGCGTCGGAGAGGGGAGGAAATGCAACCATATGGTTGTACGTTACGGCGGCCTCGAGCAACACGCAAGGGGTGCCCACCGCGCGGCCGGTCGCGGCGGGCGGGCGGCTCCCGGACGGTGGCGCCGATGCTCACCAGCGCTCTTCCCGCCAGCCCGCCCACGAGGGTCCCCAGGTGGCTCGTCACGGCGCCGGTAGTCGGAGCCAGCCTGAGGTCAGAGCAAACGGTTGTCAATCCTGACTGTCAGGAGTGGCATCATGGCAGCAAGCGTTTGTTGGAGCCCGCGGAACATGAAGTTGGCGGAGCCTCACTTCCATGCTCACCCCTCTCACTCGGGAGTACGGGGAACTCCACCAAACCTGTCGCCTCGATTCTCCCGGCAGCTCAACGCGCAATGCAGCGGTGCTGCCGTGAGTGCGCCACATATCCTGCCTTTTCCGGCATCGTCGCACTCATCCGCCCTCAGCTATCCCTCTGCTCCCGCCGCTCGATCAGCGGCCCGCTCAGCGGCTCCGCCTCTCCATCCGCCATCGCCCCCCGCGCCTCCGCTGCCCTCGCCGTCTCCGAACCCGGCGGTAGATGTATCAGCAGGTCACCAGGCCGCGCCCGGTACTCCAACTCGCGACTCGTCATCCGCTCACCGTCAGCGTTCACGCTCATCGGCCGCTCCGACCTGATGGTGAGCCACGGCGCGCGGAAGGAGAGCACACCGGGCTCGCCCACATGATCGCCGGTCCGCACCTTGAGCGCCAACATCGCCGCCTCGGCGCGCCCCATCTGCTCCACCACTATCACGTCGAGCAGTCCGTCGTTCGGCGACGCGTGCGGTGTCACCGGCATGCCGCCGCCGGCATGGCGCGCGTTGCCCACGAAGAAGGCCAGTACCTCCATCTCCCGCTCCACGCCGGGCGCCTCCAGATGAACGCGCAGCGGATCGAGTGACGCCAGTTTCCTGAATCCGGTGATCGCATAGGCGAGCGCGCCCAGCGCCTCCTTGGCGGCCGGAGTCGTCTCGGCGGTCGCCTCGGCTCCCAGGCCGCCGGATGAGACGTTGAGGAAGCGCCGACCGTTCAGCGACGCGCTGTCCAGGCGCACTGGCGACGACTCGAGGATCAGGTCCGTGGCCTTCGTCAGCTCCTCAGGTATGCCTACCTGGCGGGCGAAGTCGTTGGCCGTGCCGAGTGGGATGATGCCCAGCGGAGTGTCGGTGCCGGCGAGGCCGTTGAGCACCTCGTTGATCGTGCCGTCCCCACCGACCGCCACCACCACGCTCGTGCCGGCCGCCGACTCCTCGGCCGCGAAATGGGCCGCGTCGCCCAGGTCGAAGGTGACTCGGGGACGGACCCGGATCCCGAGCGCGCGTAGTCGTTCCACCTCGGCGCGGAGCGCGGGGTCAGAAGCGTGCCGACCGTTAATGATCAGCGAGAGCGTCGCGGCTGGGTGAACACCGTGGGTAGTCATCACGGGCCCGGTAAGAGCGAGAATCCGGCCAACGTGGAAACTGGTACTGCACTGGGCGAGCTCACCTTCCGTGCATTTGACGATGCTGAACATCCATCGTAGCATGGATGGATCAGCCCGCCTCCCGGCCGGCGCCCTCCGCGCGTGCACTCCGGCTTAGGCAGCTCGTCCCAGATAGTCCCAGTCCATCCATAAGATGCGCTACCGATTCACTCTACTCACCCTCCTCGCTATCGGCCTGCTCACATCCGCCTGTGCCACTGCGGGCGGTGGTTCCCGCGATGTCGACCGCACAGAGCCGCCCACCATGGTCCGCGGCCCACAGCCGGACTGGCGACTACCGTCGACGCCGCCCAAGGGGATGTTGCTCGACCTCCGCGTGGAGGTGCGGGTGGACAGCGCCGGACAGCCCGACATCGAGACCCTGCGGGTCACGGGACAGGGGTCGACGGAGAATCAGGAGGCTGTCAGAGCCTGGATCCGGAACGCGACCTTCCAGCCAGCAAGTCAGGCGGGTCGGCCGGTTCCTGGTGTCTTCAAGACTCGCATCATGCTCAAGGCAGCGGTTCGGCGGGCCGGCTAGTCTTGCTGGCTCGGTCGCGTCATGCGTCCGGCACCCGCCTTTCGCTAAGGACGCCATCGCACCGTAGTCCTTGTGTCGGTCCGGCCCGATGTACATCGTAAGGCTCGTGACTCCGCTTCGTCCGGCGGCCTCGTGCCGCCGGTTCTTGCTCGTGGAACAGCTCCACGCGAGGCCAGCGGGCCAACACCGATTCATCTCCCGGTATGCATGCCGCCTGACCATCCGTCCACGGACGGCTTCGAGGTGCGTGAGACGCTCCTCACCTACGTGCCAGCGATCCTTGTCGCCTTCATCCTGAACTGGGTATTCAGATCCCAGTTCGACATGGAATCGCGACGGGCGATGCTGGCGAGCATCGGAGTCGGGATCGTCATCGCGATCGGGCTCCAGCGCCTGGTGCATCGCAAGGTCGACAGCGCTGATAGCGGCAGCGGCAGATGATGGTAGGCATGCCGTCCCGGTCGGCAGTCGAGTAGAGGTTCCTCAGTCCACGGCCAGCGGTGATCATCCACTCGGAAAGGGGAGCGGAGCATGGAACTCGGTACGTTCTCGGTCAGCCTGGCCGTGAAGGATCTGGAGGCCTCACGCGCCTTCTATGAGAAGCTCGGGTTCAGCACACTCGGCGGGGACGCCTCGCAGAACTGGCTGATCCTGAAGAACGGCAACCACGTCATAGGACTCTTCCAGGGGATGTTCGACAGGAACATCCTCACCTTCAACCCCGGATGGGACAGCAACGCGCAACCCGTTCCCGGCTTCACCGACGTCCGTGAACTGCAGAGGCGGCTCAAGGCCAGCGGCGTGCAGTTGCTGCAGGAGGCCGACGAGGACACGACGGGACCGGCGAGCGTGATCCTGGAGGATCCGGATGGCAACACGATCCTTCTGGACCAGCACCTGTAGCGCAGCCCCGATCCATGGTCGTCGAGGTGGATCGGGCGCCGCTAGCGTTCGCGGTGGACGCGATTGCCTGACGGATCCCAGCAGCGGGGCCGACCCGTCGGGTTAGCTGCAACGCGGGCTGCCAGCTATCTTCAGCCAGCGCTCGATCCGCCGGGATTGTTCGCCGACCAACGTCCGGCTGCAGAAGAGCTTCCAACCCAGGAGTTCGTGATGGCCACGCAGGCCTCCGCATGAGCGATCCGCTTCACGACCTCGTTGTCGCGGCGCTCGGGAACCACTATCAGGTGCAGGGTGAGATCGGCCGTGGGGGGATGTCGGTCGTCTACCGCGCCCGCGACGTCCGCCTCAACCGCATGGTCGCGGTCAAGGTGCTGCCGCCCGAGCTGGCGTACGACCCGGCGATCCGCACCCGGTTCACCCGTGAGGCGCAGACCTCGGCGCGGCTCTCGCACGCCCACATCGTCCCGATCTTCGACGTCGGCGACCGGGAGGGGATTGCCTTCTTCGTCATGTCGCTGGTGACCGGAGGCAACCTGGCCTCGCTGCTCGCCCACGAGCCGCGCCAGCCGATCGACGAGGTTCGGCGGTTGCTGCGCGAGATCGCCGATGGTCTCGCCTTCGCGCATCACCGCGGCGTCATCCATCGCGACATCAAGCCGGACAACATCCTGCTCGACGGCGAGAGTGGACGGGCAATGGTGACCGACTTCGGCATCGCCCAGGCGATCGAGACGGGCGGGAGGCTCACCGCGACGGGCATTGCGGTGGGCACGCCGAACTACATGTCGCCGGAGCAGGCGATGGGTGAGCGCGAGGTGGACGGCCGCAGCGACATCTACTCGCTGGGTGTGGTGGCCTATCAGATGCTTACCGGTCGCCTCCCGTTCACTGCGGGCAGTTCGATGGCGCTGCTGATGAAGCATGTCAGCGAGCAGCCACGTCCGATATCGGAGTTCCGGCCGGACGCACCGAAGTCGTTGCGCGAGGTGGTCGAGCGGGCGCTGGCAAAGGCTCCGGACGACCGCTGGCCATCGGCCACGGCGCTTCGCGAAGCGCTTGCATCTGACAACTCGCCGGGCGCGCCGTGGCGCTCAGAGCGACGGGATACGGTGCGCTACGCTTCGCCGGTGCCGGAGAGCACACGCCGTCGCGGGGTATCGGGAGAGCGCGCCCGAGCGTTGCCGGCGGTGACGCCCCCGCCCCGGTCCTACGATCCGTCGGCCTCAGCGGCCGGTCAGGGGACGACTGCGGGCCAGCCGGACGGGATCGTACTCGAGCCGCCACATCTCGCGCAGCTCACGCCGGCGCAGCGCGAGGATCTGCGGCTGTGGAATGGCCGGGTGAACCTGATGGAGCGGATCAGGACGATGCGCCGGTTCACGCTGGCTACTGCGGCAATAGGATGCCTCTCCATCGGCGGATTCGTGGCCGGTCCTGAGGTGCCCCCATTTTTCCTGGCGCCCATAGTACCAGCGCTCATGATGAGGACGCTGTTGCGAAGGGCGAGGTCGCTCCGGGAGAGCGGGCTCGAGGTCCGTCGTGTCATCCTTGCATGGAGCGCCCGCCGAGCGCTCCCGCTGCCGCCGTCGGCGGCGCCCGCGGTGACAGCGCGACAGCTCGGGAAACTGGCCTCGCGAGAGGTGCTCGACACTCCGCAGGGTGCGGCCATCCGGCGCGCGGTGGAGGGGCGGTCGGCCATCCTGGCCATTCTCGCCAGCCTGTCCAAGGCTGATCGCGCACTCCTCCCAGACGTGGCTCCCACCGCCAACGCGCTCGTGGAACGTGTGGCGCGCCTCGCCGATTCGCTACACCGTCTGGACGGGAGCATCGACCCACGACAGATCGCCGAACTCGACGCCCGCATTGTCGAAGTGGGACCGGATAGTGACTCGCCGGATGGCAGGCGGCGGCTCGCGCTCTTCCAACGTCAGCGTGGCTCCCTCGAGGAGCTCGTCCGACATCGAGCGTCGCTCATGCACCAGGTGGAGAGCGCCGAGCTCGCGCTCGGCAATCTGCGGCTGGACCTGATCAAGTTCCGGTCGTCGGGAGGACAGTCCGCGATGTCCGACGTCGCCTCGGCGACCCAGGAAGCTCGGGCGCTCTCGCGCGATATCAGCGTCATGCTGGAAGCGGCTGCAGAGGTCAGGAGTCTCTAGCGGCGAGGCGACACTCGAGCGGCCGGCTCTCCGAGTCACACGAAGTAGATTGGTTCTGGTGAATCGGTGAGAACCTGAGCGAGGAGTCGCATTCCCTGATGACGCTGGCCTTTGTCGCTGTAGTTGTTGGTCTGGCACTCCTGGTCTGGAGTGCCGATCGTTTTGTGGATGGTGCGGCTTCCACCGCCCGGCATTTCGGCATGCCGGCGTTGTTGATCGGCATGGTGGTCGTCGGTTTCGGCACGTCCGCGCCGGAGATGGTGGTTTCGGCGCTGGCAGCGTCGCAGGGCAGCCCCGGAATCGCCCTCGGTAACGCCTACGGGTCCAACATCACCAACATCGGGCTGATCCTGGGGCTCACGGCGCTCATAACTCCCATCGCCGTGAATTCTCGGGTCCTGCGCAAGGAATTGGTGATCCTCTCGGCTGTCACCGCCCTGGCAGCGTGGCAACTCCGGGACGGTGACATCACCCGGTTGGATGCGGTGGTGCTGCTAGTCGTGTTCGCTGGCCTGATGGGGTGGACCATCTCGCAAGGCCTGCGGAGGAAGTCGGACGCGTTGGGGCGGGAAATGGAGCAGGTTCTGGATGACGATGCGGTGCCGATCCGTCGTGCAGTCTACTGGCTGGTGGTAGGGCTGGCGCTGCTCATCGCCAGTTCTCGTTTACTGGTCTGGGGCGCGGTGGAGATTGCCGAAGGCTTCGGTGTCAGCGACCTGATCATCGGTCTGACCGTCGTCGCTGTCGGCACCTCCCTGCCGGAACTGGCCTCGACGATCATCGCCACCCGCAGGGGTGAACACGACATCGCGATCGGCAACATTCTGGGCTCCAACATGTTCAACACGCTGGCCGTGGTGGGGATCGCCGGCGCGATTCACCCGCTGATCGTCGGGCCTGAAGTGTTGAGCCGGGACGTCCTGGTCATGGCCGTCCTCACCCTGTCGCTATTCGGCATCGGCTATCGATTCCTGCGTCCGGCCCGCATCAACCGCGTCGAGGGGGCGGTGCTGCTGGCCGGTTACGTGGGCTATACCGGCTACCTGATAAGTACCGTGTTCGTAGCGCGGGCGTAGGTCGGGCGGGTTCCCGGCCGCTGCGGTGAAGCGGACTCCGGGCAGGGCAAGTGGGGTCCCCGTGCGGATCGAGGAATGATCGGGCAGGCGCCAGATAAGTAGAGGGACGTAACCGCGGCTCGTCGCAGCGGGTACGCCCCTCTTCCTTGACCTGACCGCAAGCACTCGCGCTACTTCCGCCACCCCAGGCGCATCCCATTCCCGATCACCGCCAGCACCGACAGTTGGTGGATCAGCATCCCGCCGGCCATGTGCACCCTGCCCATCAATACCCCGGCCAGCAGCGCGCCGACCGTGACGAGGGCGATCACCAGGTTCTGGCGCATGTTGCCGAGTGTCGCGCGGGAGATATCGATCGCCTCGGCGATCCTGCCCAGGTCGTCAGTCAGGAGAGCGATGTCGGCTGTCTCGATCGCGATGTCGCTTCCCGCCGCGCCCATTGCGATACTGGTGTCGGCCGCGGCCAGGGCGGGCGCATCGTTGATGCCGTCTCCCACCATCGCCACATGATAGCCAGCGCCCTGGAGACGGCGGATATGTTCGAGCTTCTGTTCTGGTAGCAGCTCGGCGTGTACCTCGTCTATCCCCACTGCCGCTGCGATCGCGCCGGCAGCCGCGCGGTCGTCGCCGGTGAGCATCACCACATTCCGAACGCCGGCCCTGTGTAGCTGCGCCACCAGCGGCGCGGCGCTAGGCCGTGCGGTATCGGCCAGGCCCAGGATCCCGCTCACGGCGCCGTCCACCGCGACCAGCACTGGAGTCCGGCCGCGCGCGCGCAGTCCGGCCAGGCCGGCGTTCATCTCCGCGTCCAGGGTGATGCCGAAACGATCCATAAGACGACGGTTGCCGACCACTATCTCTCGCCCTGCGTGCTGGACGCGGAGACCCATTCCGGCATGTTCGTCGAGCTGATGGGGCGTGGGGAGCGGGCCCTCTTCCAGCGCCGCCTCCACTATCGGACGGCCCAGCGGATGGCCGGAGCCGGACTCAGCGATCGCGGCCCAGCGGATCACCTCGCGCTCGCGGGCGGACCAGCCTGTGCCCGCCCACGCCTCGTCTGTCCCGTCAAGCACGTCGCCTGCTACGTCGGAGTACGGCTCGGACGCTGGCAACGCCCAGTCGCTGTCGAACGCGCTCACGCCGGTTTCCGCACCGGCTGCGGCAGACTCGTCTTCCATGGCTACCGACTCCGACAGCTCCAACCAGGGGAGCGAGTGGGACTCACCGATGCCGGCGGCGACGCCTCGCGCCAGTACCACTTCCACCAGCCGTGGACGTCCCTCGGTCAGGGTGCCCGTCTTGTCGACAGCAAGCGCGGTGATACGCCCGGCGTTCTCCAGGTGCTGCCCGCCCTTGATCAGGATCCCCGCCCGCGCCGCGCGACCGATGCCGGCCACGATCGAGACTGGTGTCGAGATCACCAGTGCGCCGGGGCAACCCACCACCAGCAGGGTGAGCGCGAGGTGGATGTCGCGGGTGAAGAGGAAGGCCAGCACCGCCAGCCCGATGATGGACGGAGTGTACCAGGCCGCGAATCGCTCGATCATCCGCTGCGTCGGCGCGCGCTCTTCCTGCGCCTCCTCCACTCGCCGGATGATCCGCGCGAGCGTGGTGTCCGCACCCACGCCCGTCGCCTGGATCTGGAGCAGGCCGTTGTGCGCGATGGTGCCGGCGTACACCGGCTCGCCGGCCGCCTTCTCGACCGGGATCGGTTCGCCGGTGATGGTGCTCTCATCCACCGCCGCCGCGCCGGCCAGCACCTCCCCGTCCACCGGAATCTTCTCGCCCGGCCTGACCAGCACTGTCTCGCCGGGACGGACCGCCTGGGCTGGTACTTCGATCGGGTTGCCGTCCCGCAGTACCGTGGCCTGCGCCGGAGCCGCTTCCAGCAGCTCGCGGAGCGCGCCGCGGGTGTGGCGCATGCTGCGCGCTTCCAGCCAGGCCCCTACCATGAAGAGGAAGGTGACCGCCGCGGCCTCCCAGTGCTCGCCTATCACGAGGGCGCCAGTCGCGGCGATCGTGACCAGGAGTTCGATGCTGAGCTGCCGAACGCGGAGCGAGTTCCAGGCTCGCACGGCGATATCGGAGCCGGCCACGAGTGCGGCCGCTGTCATGAGTGGAGCCCAGAGGCCGGGCGAGCCGAGCGCGTAACGCGTCAGCAGGGCAACGGCGATCAGGCCGCCACTGCCGGCGGTCAGCCAGAGCCGGCGCCTTACGGGGTTGGCTAGTTGTACCATCAGTCTGGACATCGTTCTCTCCGCTCCTCAGTCGTCCCTCTCCCCGCGGCATTACGCGTCAGGGAGAGGGCAGTGTGGGGCTGCTCAGTAGGCCGAGACCGCCGATTCGTAACCGACCCGACGCACGGTGTTAACCAGCGCCTCTGGGTCTGTTACAGTCGGATCGTGCCGGACCTCGATACGGCCGGTGTTGAAGTGCACCTTTGCCTGCTCCACGCCGGGAAGGGCGCCGAGCGCTTTCTCGATCTTGGGGACGCAACTGGGGCAGGAGAGCTCCTGACTGCGTAGCAGCGTCGTCACCAGTCGTTCAGTCGTCAGAACAGTCATGGTCTTCTCCTCGATGACAGAGATTCTGCTCGTGCGTTCTCTCGCGGTGTTGGTAGCAGAAGTGGTCGTACCGGTCCGTTGATTACTCAGTTACCCTGCGCGTCCAGTGCATCCAGGAAGGGGCATTCGCCCACTGGACCGTGCGACTTGCACGACGTCGCCAGTTCCTTGAGCGCCGAGCGGATCCGTTTCAGTTCCGCCATCTTCTCCCCCACATCCTTCAGCTTGGCTTCCACCCGAGCATGTACATCTGCGGAAGTCGTCTGCGGATCGACGCGCAGAGAGAGCAGTTCGCCTATCTCGGCGAGGGTGAACCCGAGGGCCTGCGCCCGCCGGATGAAGCCCAGTCGCGCCACGTCACTCTCCGGGAACTCCCGGTAGCCCGACTCCCGGCGCGGTGGCTCGGCCAACAGGCCTCGGCGCTCGTAGTAGCGCACCGTCTGCACGTTCACTCCCGCCTCCCGCGCCAACTGTCCGATCGTCAGAGTCGTCATGCCATTTATCCTGGTGCTGTGGGCTGGCATTCGTGCGCCAGTTTCGGTTGCAACTACAAGGTAGACCCTGTACTTAGGTACCGAGTCAAGGGGCAGTGGGGCACGATATGCCCTGACGGGCGCATTCACAGGCCAGCGATCGATTGTCAGGCTGTGCGATCTCGACGAGACAGGTGAAGCTCGGTGTAGCGGCATCCAGCTTGCCGCGAGAAGCCGAGCGACTCGCCGGCCGCTTCATTGAGTTCCTGGAGACTGGGGATGTCCCCGAGGATCTGTTCACATCGGATGTTTTCTGTGACTTCACGCTGCCCAAGTGGCGTCTGCAGTCGCAGGGGATCGACGGGTTGGTGGCGTTGAGGAAGGCGGGACATCCGGGGCCAGGAACAGTTCCGCGCTGGCGATGTGACGCGACCGAATCGGGCTTTGTCCTGGAATTCGAGGAGGTCTGGACCCAGGATGGCGAGAACTGGTACTCGCGGGAGCTGGCGCGCGCGGATGCGACGGCGGGCACAATCTCGGGGCTCTCGGTCTACTGCACCGGCGATTGGGGCAGTGAGGACCGGTCCAGACATGCGAATAGCGTGAGACTCATCCCGCAATAGGGATCGGACTCGAACCGGTCTCTCTGTATTGCACCTGCCGTGCACGACGACGGCGCAGCTCGACTCGCGCACCATGATTCCAGCGGAAGAGTTCGCTGGCATCAGCGACTCTCGTGGCAACAGGACGTGCAACCACCCACATACCACTGATCGATGACGACAGCCAGACCATTTCTGATGTTCCAGGACGGCATCGCGCAGACCGCACTGGATCTGTATTTCGCGACATTTCCGGACTCCGGCATGGTTCGAGTCGAACGCCATGCCGAGGGCGAGCCCGGACCCACGGGCTCCATCAAGGTCGCGGTGTTCACGCTCTGCGGCCGGGAGTTCATGTGTTCGGACAGTCCGGTCAAGCATGGCTTCACGTTCACGCCCGCGAGTTCGACTTTCGTGGAGTTTGACTCGGTGGCGGAATTGGAACGTGTCTTCGGTATTCTCGCGGAGGGCGGCCAGGTCCTGATGCCGCTAGGCGATTATGGCTTCAGCCCGCGGTTCGGCTGGCTCAACGACCGTTTCGGTGTGTCCTGGCAACTGAACTTCGGATCCGGATTCGTCGGTTGAAAGCGAGCGATCGGTCCACCAGCGATCGGAGCACCCGAGCCGTATCAGACCTTCTTCAGGAACTCGGTCCTGAGTACGATCCCGCGCACCCTGTCGGCGTTCCCTTCGATCTCGTCAGCGCGGCTTGTGAGGCGAATGTTCCTGACCACCGTACCGCGCTTGAGCGTCACTGAGGAGCCCTTCACCTTCAGGTCCCTGATCACCTGGACCGAGTCGCCGTCGGCAAGCGCATTCCCGTTGCTGTCCTTCACGTCCATCCGTCCATCTCCACGATTCGGGTCGCGCGCCGGTTCTGAGCTGTAACCGCGCCTACACACCATCATAGCCACCTGACCGCAGCCCGGCGCGCCACTTGGTGGCTCGGTGCAGCACTCTCGCGTGGAGAGTCGGTCGCGACTGGTCGTCGGGCGCGTCGGGAGGCCAGCGTGGCCCCACCTGCCGCGAAGTGCTCACCCGGAAGGCTGGCGTAAGCGAAGTGTAGCTCATACAATACCTTGCGGCGAGCGCAACAGTTATCTTGCAGACTCGCTTACCCGCGCCTGACGCGGGCCATGGCGATATACTTCACCGTCTGCTCGCGTCATCCCCGACACGAGCACCGGCGCGGCGCGTGCCTCGCCTCCTCGTTCCCCCGACGACCGATCTGCTGCTGGTCGTCTCGCCTGGAGTACTACGTGAGAGCTTTCCGCACGCTTCTGGGCTGCGGCCTCCTCCTCGCCGGCGTGCTGCCGGCGGCCGGACTCGACGCCCAGCAATCCTCGCGCACCGAACCGGTTACCGGGCTGCGCGACAACGGCACCGGATTCCACGCGCTCGTCGGCGCCCGCGTCGTCACCGCGCCGGGTCAGGTCCTGGACGGCGCGACCATCGTCATCCGCAACGGCCTCATCACCGAAGTCGGACGGAACGTCACGGCGCCCGCTGGCGCCCGCGTCTGGGATCTGAAGGGGCAGACCATCTATCCTGGCTTCATCGACGCTCACGCCGACCTCGGCATGGACGCCGTGCCTGAAGGTGGCGACGTCGGACCCACGCACTGGAACCCGCAGGTGCGCGCCTGGTTCAGCACCACTGCCAACCTCAAGGACGACTCCACGCGCCGTGTGGCGCTCCGCTCGCTCGGCTTCGGCGCGGCGCTCGCCGTGCCCCATCAGGGCATCTTCCGCGGCACCGCCTCGGTCGTGAACCTGAGCGACGCCGGTGTGCGCGAGCGCGTGCTGCGCGCCGACCTCCTCCAGTCGGTGGGCTTCCAGCGCTCATTCCAGTTGGGTGGCGCATACCCCAACTCGACCATGGGTACCATCGCGCTCATCAAGCAGACGTTGATGGACGCCGAGTGGTACATCCGCGCCAATGCGGCTTACGAGTCGAGTGGCCGGTCCATCCTGCCGCCCGAGCGCAGCGAGGCGCTCGGCGCGCTCGCCAACGCTGTTCGGGGCCAGCAGCCGGTGGTCTTCCAGACGGCCAGCGAAGAGGAGTACCTGCGCGCCTACAAGATCGCCTCCGAGTACAAGCTCAAGCCGTGGTTCCGCGGCAGCGGCATGGAGTACCGGTTGGTGGACGTGCTCAAGGGCCGCTCGGCCCCGCTCATCCTGCCGCTGAACTTCCCTGACGCACCCGACGTTTCGAGCCCCGAGAAGGCGCTCGAGCCGACGCTCGGCCAGTTGCTCCACTGGTACCACGCGCCCACCAACCCGGCGAAGCTCGCCGACGCTGGCGTGTCGTTCGCGCTGACCACGGATGGACTGTCGACGCTGACGCAGTTCCTGCCCAACCTGCGCATCGCGGTCGCCCGCGGCCTCGCCGCCGACAAGGCGCTCGCCGCGCTCACCACCGTGCCCGCTGCATGGCTCGGTATCGAGCGCACGCACGGCACCATCGCCGCCGGCAAGGTCGCAAACCTCGTGGTCACCGACGGTAACCTCTTCACCGAGGACGCGAGCGTGCGCGACGTCTGGGTGCAGGGCACGCGCTACGGTGTTACGCGTCCGCCGCAGATCGATCCTCGCGGCACCTGGGCCATCGTCTCCTCGGACGCGGACGGCTTCAACGCCACGCTTCGCCTGGAAGGGACGATCAACCGTATCCGCGGCAGCATCGAGCGCGAGGGCGACGCCGCCATCACGCTCGCTTCGGCTCGCGTGGTCGCCGAGACTGGTCGGCTCGAGGTCACCTTCCCCGGCGACAAGCTGGGGTACGAGGGCACGGTGCTGTTGGCTGGCTCCGTCAGTGGCGAGTCGGCATTCGGCTGGATGTCGCTGCCCAACGGCATGGATCCATCGTTCCGCGCCACGCGCTCGGAGGCTTTTGAAGGACCGGCGCGCGGCACCGTCGCCATGAAGGTGCCGACGCTCAACCTGCCGTTCGTGCGTCCGATGATGGAGTACGGTCGGTCGTCGATGCCAGAGCAGCCTGCCGCGGTGCTAGTGCGCAATGCCACCGTCTGGACGCAGGGACCGCAGGGCCGCCTGGAGAACGCCGACCTGCTCGTGCGCGCCGGCAAGGTTGCACAGGTGGGCCAGAACCTGACCGCGCCCAGCGGTGCAGTAGTAGTCGACGCCACGGGCAAGCATGTCACGCCCGGCCTCATCGATCCGCACACCCACGCGGGTGTGAGCTCGGTGAACGAGTCCGGCTTCGCGATCGTGCCCGAAGTCCAGATGGGTGACGTGCTCACGCACAACAACATCTGGCTCTACCGCCAACTTGCCGGCGGTCTCACCACCCAGATGGTCAAGCACGGTTCGGCCAATCCGATCGGTGGCGAGAACGTCTTCGTGAAGTCGCGCTGGGGCTCGCTTCCCGACGACCTCAAGCTGGAGAACGCGCCGCGCACCGTGAAGTTCGCGCTCGGCGAGAACCCCAAGCGTAGCCCGAATCGTTACCCGAACACGCGCATGGGCACGCAGGAGATCATCCGCGATCACTTCCTCGCGGCGCGCGACTATGAGAAGGAGTGGAAGCGCTGGGAATCGGAGAAGAAGGGCCTTCCGCCGCGCCGTGACCTGCGCATGGAAGCGATCCTGGACATCCTCAACCAGAAGCTCCTGATCTCCTCGCACGGTTACCGTGCCGACGAGTTCCTGGCGCTCGTGCGCCTCGCCGAGGAGTTCGGGTTCAGGGTTCAGACCCTGCAGCACGGTGTCGAGGCTTACAAGATCGCCACCGAGCTCAAGAACTCGGGCGTGGCGGCGGTGGTGTGGAGCGACTGGGGCGCGTTCAAGCTCGAGTCGTACGACGCCACGATGTACAACGCCAGGCTGCTGATGGAGGCTGGTGTCGTGACGTCGCTTCACTCCGATGACAACGAGATTTCCACCCGCATGAACTGGGAAGCCGGCAAGTTGCTGCGCACGGGGGTGGATGAAGTGCAGGCACTGTCCACGGTGACGAACCAGTCTGCCAAGGCCATAGCAGTCGATGACCGCATCGGCTCGCTCGAAGCCGGCAAGGACGCCGACTTCGTGGTCTGGAGTGGCAACCCGCTCTCGCAGTTCACGAAGGCCGAGCAGACGTGGGTGGACGGACGCAAATACTTCTCGCTCGAGGAGGACGCCAGGCTGCGCAAGGAGGTCGAGCAGCAGCGTGCGCAGCTCATCCAGGCTATCCATACGGCCGGCGCATCCAGCGCGCCTGCCGGCGGACCGGCAAGCGGACGCAACCCGGGGCGCAACTGACCATGACCCTCAACACGGCAACGACCATGAATGGAACCGAGTGCAGGGCCAACCGCTCCGTGCGACCAGGGATGCACAGGGTCGCGACGCGTGTGATGGCGTTCGCGCTCGCGGCCGCCGCGCCCGTTCTGCTGACGCCTGATACGGCGACGGCCCAGGTACGCATGACGGTGGCGCCGCAGTCGCAGCCAGTGGTGCTGCGCGGCGCTACCGTACACACCGTTACCCAGGGCGTGATCGAGAACGGCACGATAGTGATGCAGGCCGGCAAGATCACGGCGATCGGCGGCGCTGATGTCGCCGCGCCACAGGGAGCGAAGGTGGTCGACGTGACCGGGAAGCACATCTATCCCGGCCTCATCGACGCCTACAGCACCGTGGGCATTACCGAGATCGGCTCCGTCGACGTTTCCAACGACATCAACGAGCTGGGCGACTTCAACCCGAACGTGCGCGCCGAGGTTGCGGTCAACGCGGAGAGCCGGCACATCGGCACGACGCGCTCGGCGGGTGTGCTGGTGGCGTTCAGCACGCCGGGTGGTGGCGTGATCTCGGGCCTCTCCTCGGCCATGTCGCTGGAAGGGTGGACGTGGGAGGAGATGTCCATGAAGGGCGCCGCGGCGCTCAACGTGAACTGGCCCGATCCAGTCGGCCGGTCACGGCGCTTCGGCGGCTTTGGCCCGGGCGGCCGGGGTGGACCGCAGGAGCCGCCGAAGTCCTACGACCAGCAGGTGCAGGCGATCAAGGACTTCTTCGCCGAGGCGCGTGCCTACATGGACGCAGTGGCGGCTGGGCAGTCGGTGCGGACGGACAGCCGCTACGCTGCGATGATCCCGGCGCTCAAGGGCGAGATCCCGGTGATCGTGGCGGCCGACGGTGTGTCGCAGATGAACGACGCGATCACGTGGGGCAAGGCCGAGGGCCTTCGCCTCGTCATCCGTGGCGGGCGGGATGCGGTGCTGGTGGCCGAGCGCCTCAAGGCCGAGAACGTGCCGGTCATCCTGACGTCCACGATGGCGGCGCCGGATCGCAGCTACTCTGGCTACGACGACCGGTATCATGCGCCAGCCGAGCTGCACGCGGCCGGTGTGAAGTTCGCGATTGCTGGCGGCGCGGAAGGCCTGTACAGCTATCGCCTGCCGTGGGAGGCCGGCGTGGCCGTCGCCTTCGGTCTGCCTGAGGAGGAAGCGCTGAAGTCGGTGACCATCAATGCCGCCGAGTTCATGGGGATCGCCGACAAGGTAGGCTCGCTGGAAGTGGGCAAGGAAGCCACGCTGCTCATCACGACCGGCACGCCGCTGGACATGACGTCGGACATCGAGCAGTCATACATCCAGGGTCGCGAGATCGACATGAACGACATCCAGAAGCACTTCTTCAAGAAGTACATGGAGAAGATCAAGCAGCAGGCGACGAAGATCGCGATGTGAGGGAGGCGCGTTCCACGCGCAGCCCGTGATCATCACCACAGCCCGCCCGGGAATCGTCACCGGGCGGGCTGTCGTGCGTTCAGGCAGGTCGCGCCACCATGGTGAGACCCGCGCGTTACCGATTTCCATTTCGACGCGGTCTGCATATCATCAGGGATGCCCACCATCGACGAGAGATTTGCCCGGCTTGCCACCGACCACGCGCCCGGGCAGGAAGTGCGACAGGCGTTCGCGGACGGGGACGTAGCGCTGCGCGGTGAGCCGATTGCGGGAACGCCGGTGGACTTCTCACACGGTGACGTGAACCCGACGGCCTTCGCACCCACTCCCGGCTCACTCGAGGAGTTCGTGGCGGGCGTGCATCGCGGCGCCTCGCAGGCCTACACCGAGTACCGGGGCGATGCAGCGCTACGGGCGCTGATGGCGGAACGGCTGGCCCGGTTCACTGGCGCGCCCGTATCCGGTGTTGATGACCTGATCATCACGCCCGGAACACAGGGCGCTCTCTTCCTTGCCCTCGGTGCGCTCGTGAACCCCGGTGACCGCGTCGCGATCGTGCGCCCGGACTACTTCGCCAATCGCAAGATCGTCGAGTTCCTGGGCGGCGTGGTCGTTCCGGTCCGGATGGACTACCTCTCGCGCGACACGGGCGCGGGACTCGACCTGGACCAGCTCGAGGCCGCCTTCAGGTCGGGCGTGAAGACCTTTCTCTTCTCGAATCCGAACAATCCGGCCGGCGTCGTCTACACGCCGGAGGAGGTCGCGCGCATCGCGTCGCTCGCGACGACCCATGGTGTGTCGGTGGTCGTGGACCAGTTGTACTCGCGCCTGCTCTATGCGGGGAACAGTTTCACGCACCTGCGCGCGGCGGACATCGACGCCGACCTGGTCGTGACCATCATGGGCCCCTCCAAGACCGAGTCGCTGAGTGGCTATCGGCTGGGCACGGCCTTCGGTGCGGCGCGCATCATCGATCGCATGGAGAAGCTGCAGGCGATCGTGTCGCTCCGCGCACCGGCATACTCGCAGGCGGTGCTGCGCACCTGGTTCGCGGAGCCCGATGGCTGGCTGGAGGAGCGAATCGCGGCGCACCAGGCGCTGCGCGACGACCTGCTGGCTGTGTTTGCCGGGGCCCCAGGTATGCGTGTGCGGTCACCGCAGGCCGGCAGCTACCTCTTCCCGCGCCTGCCGCGGCTGGACGTGCCGCTGCACCACTTCGTTCGCGCCCTGCGCGTGCAGGCTGGTGTGACCGTCACACCGGGCATCGAGTTCAGTCCCGACAGCACCGATAGTATCCGACTCAATTTCTCCCAGAATCATGAGGCGGCGGTGAACGCTGTGCGGCGTATCGCCGAGATGGTGGACCGTTACCGAGCTGACGTCGGTGCGGTGCTTGCCGGGTAGCTCGGTCCCATGACTGGCAGCGGGTGCCGGCTGAGACGGCGGACCGGGCTCTCCTGCGTCCGTTCGTTCTCCACGCCACCCGCCCAAAGCCGACGTCCAACTGTTCGGTGACCTTCGTCAGGCCACCTCTCATGAGGTTGCGTGGCAACCCTGCGGTACGGCTCAGCCCGGAAGCTGTTGCCCCTTGTGGGCATTCTGCCCGGCACGCACAATACTCCACGTACCCCATCTGCAGCTGTCACAGGCTTCGCCGGAGCGACTCCCATGCCGAACAGCGACCCGACTCGCGAAGACGATCTTCGCCAGCTACTCACGGACGCGGTGGAAGTGCAACTCGCGGCCCTCAAGGCCGGCATCAGTTTCTGGTCCGAGTGGATAGAACACACCTCGACGTTTGTACAGTCCGCCACCAGGACGCTCTCGTCCATCAGTTCAGAGGATCCCGGATCGCGCGATGTGGTGTTGGAGTTGCTGGATGCCGGACGTGCGAGCCTGCGCGCGCTCACGGAAATTCCCAAACACACCGCATCACACTTCGTCGCCGAGCTGGACAGGTTCGAGTCGCAGAAGGCGCAGGACAGGAAGGCCGCGACGAAGCAGGCCAGGCGCGCGACAGGCACGGCGGCACCGGGCAAGGCCGCATCGCGCCGGAAGCGCACCGCCCGCGCGAAGGCCTGACAGGAGCCTCGCGTGGCTACCCTAGTCACTCCGCGACAGGAGGATGTTGAGGGGCTGATCAGGGCAGAGGGATTTGCCGGGGAACTCGAACAGCTCAGGACCTTCCTGCACGACTGGGCTCTGCGGAGCGACCGGGAAGTGCAGGCGCCGCTTGCGTGGCAGTTCCTGGGTCGCTCGAAATATTTCCGACCGGTGACGGTGTTCGCCTGTCATGTGGCGATGTCTGGCGAGGCCGTGGACGACCGGGTGCTTCGCGCCGCTGCAGCCATCGAGATGGTGCACAACATGTCGCTCATCGTTGACGACATCCTTGATCGCTCGCGATTTCGTCGCGGCGCACTCACCCTGCACTGTCGCTTTGGCCTGCTGCCAGCGCTCATGACTTCCGGGTTCGTCACCGCAGAGGCGTTTGAACTGGTGGATAACGAGCCATTCGCCATCCAGCGGATCGCCGAGTTGATCCGACGGCTGGCCTCTGCGGAGATACTGCAGTGGCGACTGCGCCGGCAGCCTCTTGGTGTGGAAGACTGGCGCATGATTGCCGGAGAGGACACCGGGAGCATGTTCGAGGCGGCGGCCTGCCTGGGTACGGGCGATGAGAAGCTGCGACAGTTCGGCCACCTGCTGGGCATGCTCTATCACGGCTGCGACGACGTTGGCGACGTGAAGGGCGCCGTGGCACTGGGCGGCGGCGGCGAGGAGGATCTGCGCGACGGCATCCTCACGCTACCTGCAGCGATCGCCATACGTGATCCCGAAGTCGCGCTACTGTTTCGCAACCCGACGCCCGAGGGGCTGCCTCTGCTACTTCAGAAAATGCAGGCCGCCCTGCCCATCGCGGAACTGTACCTGGACAGCATCGCGAGCGACGCGATTGCGGAGGCGACGCGTGTCGCGCGGGCGCCTGAAGGACTGATCAAGCTGGTGCAGAACACGCGGCAATTGTCCGCGTAGCGGCTTCCCGAACGGCAGGCCGACCCGCCGTCCGTCGCGGACTGGCTTCCCTCGTGCGCGGGAAGCAGGCACGCAGCTACCCTGATCACGCTCCTCAGGTCGTCATCTGCATCTCGACACCGGAAGGCTGCAGTTCAGTCAACCTCAGGTGCGGCGCCGATTGCGCGCGCGGATCCCGCCTGCGCGTGGTGGTGGCAAGCGCCAGCCACTTGCGTCCCACATCTGCCAGCCAGCGCGCGTGCCACGCCGGATCCTCGGCCAGTGATCCCCACCATGCCGAATGCCAGCGCCCCACATCATCCAGAAGTGTGGAGTTGCTGGACCTGCCACTCATGAGGCCGCGGGCAGTACGCTCCCAGTCGGCAAGCAGCAGCGCCGACGACTTCATCCACATCCGGCCCACGATATCAACCGGGCGCACATCCAGCCCGCCAAACGCCGCACCGCTCAATCGCGCGAACGTCCTGTCACGCATGGCCATCTCGCATCCCCGGGATACCACTGCCAGCCAGTACGGACCGAAATGCGGGTTGCGCATGACGCAGGCCACGAAATCGAGGTAGCGCATGGCTGGATCGAAGTAACGCTGGAACCCACGCTGGTAATCGGCAAGGGACGCGGCATCAGTGATGCCGCGCTCGAGCGCCCCGATGATTGCCGACGCACCCAGCAGCGCCGACTCCGCGGCCGGTGTTATCCCCTCGCCTGTCATGGGATCCACGAAGCAACCGGCATCGCCAATGAGAATGCCGCCGTCAAACCGATTGGGGCCGTGGCCACCATACGTCTTCACGATGCCGCCAATAGGGCGTGACGCCAGCCGCATGCTGTGGCAGCCAGGGTGCTGCCGCCGCAGCTTGTCCAGGAAGGCCGCCAGCAGTTGCGGAACGCTCGTCCTGTTGCGGTCGCGTGCCTCGGCCAGCAGCCCCACGCCCACATTCGCGCGTCCGTTGGACATGGGGAACATCCAGCCGTAGCCCGGGAAGAGGTCGCTATCGAACACGAACGCCGCTTCCCCATCGGTCACCTCGATGCCTTCCACATACGAGCGCTGCGAGACAGCCATGTAGCGCGGATCATCCACCAGCAGGTCGAACGAGCGGGCAACCGTGGAATGCGTCCCATCCGCTCCCACCACTGTCAGCGCTTTCACCGCTGCGGTGCTCGACCCGTGGCGATAGTGCACCACCATCTCCCCGTCCACACGTTCGACACCCGTAACCTGGCATTCTTCCCGCAACTCGGCGCCGGCAGCAACGGCGGTCGCGAGGATGCGCTGGTCGAGCACTTCGCGCGGTATGATGTAGCCGTGCTGCGGCAGGTCGGAGTCGTTGGCGTAGAACGGAATACGGTCGCGGTAGGCTGTCGTGCCGTTCAGCAGCAGGTTCACATGGGTGATGGCCAGCGGGCTCGATGCTTCGAGTGCGCCCAGGCAGCCCATGGACTGGAAGATGTGGAGTCCGCGTGGTTCAACGAAGTCGCCACACACCTTCTCGCGCGGAAACCGGGCGCGGTCCAGCACCAGCACACGCACCCCTCTCCGCGCGAGCGCCCATGCCATCACGGCACCGGCCGGGCCGCCGCCGACAACGACAGTGTCGAAAGGGCGCTCAGCCTTCCGGCGGCGCGCCACCCTACTCACGCTCCAGTTCAAACCGGCACGTCACCCACGGCATGCCCGCGGCGTGCACTGACAGCGACGCGAGTGTCAGTCGGTAGAGGTCACCGTCAATCGCGAAGCGAACCGGTATGCCGCGCTGCACCTCGCCGTGCCACTGATCGGCAATGCAGGGCGACGGCGTCGGCAGCAGGAGCACGTCGCCGTCACGGCGCAGCGGCATGGGAAGCTGTGAAGTGGACGCCACTTCCACCGACACGAAGTCGCGCGAACGCGGTGTGCGTACCGCAACGACCAGATCACCCAGCACCGCAAATGGTTCGCTCTCCGGCGAGTCGTGCACGGTGGCAGACCAATGAGCGGTCGTCATAGTTGCACCTCCAGACTGGTGGTGTCCTACAGTGTAGGGGCCCCGCGAGATGCGCAAGCGACCACGATGCACCGGCCTCAACCATGGTGATTCCCCTCACCTGTCCCCTTTCGCATTCTCCCCTCGTGCCGTAGTATGTGAACGCGATCCTGCCCCGAAGGTGCCTTCAGTTCACCCGTTCAACGCAGGTGGGTGCATGGCGACCAATGTGCATGTCAAGAGCATGCCTCGTGTGCACGTCGACGAGTTGCCGCCGGTCGATGTCAGCGTGCTCGAGCTCCCCTCGGTCGATGTCAACGTGAATGCGCTGCCCGACCTGCGCATCACCACGATCGGTGCGGTCGGGCCTGTCACGCTTGCCGGCATCCCGAGCAATTACTCGGTCGGAATCACCAACCTGCCGGACGTGAATGTGCGCATCCGGGAAATTCCCTCCCTGCGCGTTCACGTTCCGGCGAATTTCCGCCTGGGCTTCTCGATACTCGGCGTGGAGCTGGCAGCACTCAATCTCTGCGGTGAGGCGCAGGTAATCACCGAGCCGTACGCACCCAATCCGTGCGAGCGGTGCGGTCCAGGACGTGCCCAGACACAACGGCCGGATCAGAGCGCCGCGGTAGGCGCCGTGCTGCGGTTGGGCAACAGATGAAGGCGGCGACCGGCGCACGGGGGAACGATGTGAACGCTGAGCGTGGCGTTCACGACGGCGGCGTCATCAGATTTGCCGGAACGCCCCGTAACCTGCGTGCACAACTCCCGGTCGGTGTCCAACGGGCGTCGACTGTACCCGTGGCACTCACGATCGATGGGAACGTGCGGATTCACAGCGCTGTGTGGCGTGCGCGCTCTTCGTCAACCAGTGAGCTGGTGCTGCGCCTGCCTGCGGCAACGGGGGCCGGCGAGTACAAGGGCGAGGCCACGATTGATGGCCGGCAGCAGGCTGTGGTCGTGGGCATTGGCGCACAACCCGGTCTCACCTCGTTCCCCGACAGGACGGTGCTCTCGACGACCGCCGGAGCCCGGGAGACCTTCACGCTCACGGTGGTGAATACCGGGAACGTGAGTGTGATGTTGCCGGCCGATGCGACGATCGACCTGAATGACGATGACGCCCAGGATCACGCGCTGGGGCGCTCGCTACGTGCAGAACTGCTGGCGAACGAGCGGCGTGTCGATCGGTTCTTCGAGGAGTTGCGGATGGCGCACGGGGGCGCAGCACACATTGCCGTGACCCGAGGAAGTGGTGAGCTGCTTCCCGGAGAGACGCGGAACCTGCTGTGTGTACTCGACGTGCCGAAGACACTCGGGCCGGGGCGCCAGTACGGTGGTGCGTGGGAGCTCGGCGTGATGTCGCACGAGATTGTGCTGAACGCGAGAGGAAGCGATCAGAGCACCACACCCGGTCAGGTCAGTCACGAGGTGCGATGAACACTCATGAATACTCAGACGAGTCGCCGCCTAACGTCCCTCTCGAACACCGGAGCCGAGCAACTGCCCACGTTGGCGCTTGGCAATGGCATCGCGAAGCTGTTGCAGCTTCCCGTACAGCTCGCCTCCGCGGTGCTGGATGGTGTGCAACAACGCTCGAGTGGCGGATGTGCCATACCCGCGCCGTGCTGGGAGCCCAGGCATGCCGGTGACTGCGCCCTGCGGCTCAGGCCCGGACAGAAGGCAGTCATCAGCGTCCACGTCACGAATTGCGGGTGGAGTCGGCAGATCGTGACCGTAACTGGCCTGGGGAGGCTGGCGGGGTGGCTGAGCCTGTCGCCGACCGCCCTGCTGCTTGACCCACAGGAACGCGCGACATTTGCCGTCCTCCTCAAGGTGCCGGACGACATCCCCATTGGCCAGCGCTTGTCGGGCCCGTTGTTGCTTCGTGGATGTCGCGATCACTTCGTGCGCCTCGATGTGACGACGAGCGATTGTGGCGGTGAGGCCGCCTGTGACGTTGCCATCGATGACTGCGCCGATAACGTGCATCACTGGTACGATCACTTCTATTGCCCGCGTCCGTGCGCCACTCAGCGCATGCCAGACCCTGTGCAGCAACCGGGGCCGGCGGGTGTGCCGGACAGGGCCGCACCCGATCCCGTGACCAGCGCGTCACCACGTGGTGCGAGGTGAGCCATGGCTGATGGCGTGGATGTGGCCGGGATGATGAAGCGCGCCGTGCAGGCAAACGCCAGGTTCTACAAGGGCTGGATGGACCTGACGTTGGAGTATGTGCGTGGCATCTCGTCCATCCTCGACGGTGAGGCGAGCGCACCGCAGTCGGGTGCGGAAATGGATACCAGTGCCGGTGCATTGGTGATGGAGGGCGAGGCGGGCAGCAGCGTTACCGGATCGTTCATGGTGACGAACGATCTTGGCCGGACCGTCTCCTGCGAGTTTGTCTCGTCGGTGTTCAACGATCCCGAAGGAGCGCGTGTGGCGCTCAAGCCCGTGTTCACGCCAGCCAGCCTGTCACTGGAGCCGGGTGAACAGCGTGTGGTGCAGGCAACCGTCGAGATAGGTGAGGAGCTTGCCGCCGGTGTGGGCTACGCGGCCGAGTTCGCCATCAAGGGAATGGACGGTTTTGCCGTGCCGGTGGTGGTACGACGGCTGCACGTCGTGAGTCGCGCAGCAGGAGATGCTGGGGCGACGCAGGCGGAAGGGGCCGATGGCGCGAGTGGTGGGAAGCAAAAGGTGAAGGCGCCAGCCACCAGGTCTTCGAAGGCTGCGGGCAAGCGTGCGCCGAAGCGGTCGCGAAAGAAATCCGACGGTGAATGAGAGTACGGAGTTCGCAACGTCGACGCCAATGGCGCCCTGGCCAAAGGCTCCTTCGCCGCCGGACGTGGCTGCAAGGTCTCGGAGCTGAGTCACCAGCCCACGTCCTCGTGCCGTGCAGGCGGTGACGCCGGCAACGGCGGCGACTTCGTGAAAGCCAGTGAAGGAGCTGCCTGACCAGCAACTCCGAAGGCCTGTTCGCCCCCTGCACAATCGGCAGGTTACCCAGGCGGACCTCCGCTCACCCGCACGGCCGGGAACGTGTACGGCCACCTGATCATGCGGAGTGATAGATTGCGCCTGTCCGCGTGCTCCCCCCCTGGATCGCCGCCGGGCAAAGGCTCTGAACGCGGGTGCAGCAGTGGAGAACGAAAGACGGATCGGCCGACGTGAGTTTCTGGAGAGGAGCGCCGCAGCGGGGGTGATCCTCGCGGTCGGGAGCAGTCCTCTCCTCGCCGCCGGCATGTCGAGCTCGGCCGGCCCGCAGCGTTCGGGTGGCGCGCTGAACGGGATGCTCTACCAGCCGCCCCGGGTCTCGCCGGACGGTCTGCTGCTGAGAGCTCGACAGGCGACGGCGGAGATCGCACCGGGCGTGCACTCGCCGATCATGACGTGGGGGGACGGGCCGGTGGGACCGACGATCGAGGCGCGGACCGGTCAGCGGGTGACGATCCGGCTGGAGAACGATCTGGGGGAGCCGACGATCGCGCACTGGCACGGGCTGCGTCCACCCGAGGCGATGGATGGACATCCGCGGTTCGCGGTGGATTCGGGAAGGAGCTACGACTACGACTTCGAGGTGGGCGAGCGGGCCGGAACCTACTGGTACCATTCGCACGCACACATGCGTACCGCACCGCAGGTCTACTACGGCCTCGCCGGTCTGTTCATCGTGCGTGACGACGTGGAAGGTGGCCTCGGGCTGCCCTCGGGCGAACGTGAACTGTCGCTGGTGCTGCAGGACAAGCTCCAGGATGCTTCGGGTGGGCTCGCTTACGGCGTGCGGGGTCACCAGATGATGGAGGGTTTCCTGGGAGACACAGCCTTCGTGAACGGCGTCCGCTACCCCCGGGTAGAGGTGGATTCGGCCCTCTACCGGATTCGGGTGCTCGCCGCGTCGAACGCGCGCATCTACCGGCTTGCCCTGTCGAACGGAGCGCCTCTGGTGCTGATCGGTTCCGACGGCGGTCTTCTGGAGCAGCCCGTGGAGCTTCCGTATGTGGACCTTGGTACGGGCGAGCGGGCGGACTTGCTGGTGGACTTCTCAGCAGTACCGGCCGGCACGACAGTCCGTCTGAAGTCGCTGGCATTCGCCAGCCCCGCCCGGGGAATGGGGATGATGGGCAGGGGGATGGGGATGATCGGCCAGCAGGGGCTGCCGCAGGGTGCCGAACTCGACATTCTCGAGTTCGTCGTGACCCGGAAGGTCCGGGAAGAGGTGCGCGTCCCGCGAGGGCTCGCTCCGATCGAGCGGCTGCGCCGTTCCGGCGCCGATCGCGAGCGCGTCTTTCGCTTCGACAGCATGATGATGAACCACACGATAAACAATCGGGCGTTCGAGATGTCGCGGGTGGACGAGCGCGTGCCGTTCGGGTCCACCGAAATCTGGCGTTTCGTGAACGAGTCCCCTTTTCCCCATCCGGTACACATGCACGCTGCTCACTTCCAGGTCCTGAGCCGCACGGGCGGCCGGGGCCGCGTGCTGCCATGGGAGCAGGGTTGGAAGGACACCGTCCTCGTGTATCCCGGTGAGCAGGTCGAGGTCATCAGCAAGTTCAACGCGTACCGGGGAATCTTCCTGCTCCACTGCCACAACCTGGAGCACGAAGACATGGGGATGATGATGAACTTCGCGATCGAGTGAGGCGCCGGCGTATGTGGCACGACGCGATCAACGATGATGGGACGTCCCCAGCGCCATACCCTCAAGCCATCGCCTGACGCAGATCAGCCGCGATGACCCCGGCGCCTTCCAGACCGATCGAGAGCCGGATGAGGCCGTCAGGGATGCCCGCATCACGGCGCTGTTGCAGCGTCATGTTGAAGTGAGATGAGTTGAACGGCACGCTGGCCAGCGTTTCGACGCCACCCAGACTCGTCGCTTCGAGTGCCACCTTGAGACGGCGCAGCACATGCAACGACCGTTCGTCGCCGCCCTCCAGGACAAGGCTCAGCATGGCACCCCGAGGACCGGGCATGACAGCGTCCATCAGCGCACCAGCGTCGGGATGATCGGGCCGTGCTGGATGCCGGACATGCACCACGCCGGGTTCCCCAACCATCGCCTCGGCGATCGCCGCGGCCGAGCGACACGACTCGGCGAGTCGGACGGTGAAGGTCCGCATACCGCGCCACGCCAGGAATGCAGCATGGGCGTCCAGGCATCCACCGAAGGTGATCAACCGGTGTCACCGTATACCTGACGCGACGCGAGCAGGGTGTCGCCGCTCCGCAGGAGGGCAAGCAGGGTGGTGGAAATGGCAGCCATCCCGCTCGAGGTCATCAGTGATCCCTCGGCCTGATGCAACCGGGCGACTTCCGCGGCGGCCGCATGGACGGTGGGATTGTTGAAACGTGAATACCAGGTCTCGTGCAGCCCCCCGGCGCCCTGGATGTCGGCGTAGGAGGTGTCATCGAGCTCGAACGTGGTGCTCAGGTATATCGGGGGCACCGCGGGCGGGGTGCGGGAGACGAACTCGCGTCCCGGGCGGTGCGGATCTGGCTTGCTCATCTGTTGTTCCTTGTCTGGACACTGAAGAACGCCTGGAACACGAGCTGGCACCAACGGGTGTCCAGCGTGCGTGTCGGCGACGTACGACGGGCCATCACGGAGTCTCGACCTGGTGCCCGAGTCCTCGTAGAGTACGCGATAGCTTCCCTGAAAGACACTTCGAGTGGTAGCTT